>Ga0187867_10004831_pt1 | contig 10335 bp, 4 predicted proteins | sample June2016WEW_13_1_FD_132976 | JGI IMG/M metagenome (GOLD analysis project Ga0187867, IMG submission 132976) | Peatland microbial communities from SPRUCE experiment site at the Marcell Experimental Forest, Minnesota, USA - June2016WEW_13_10 | ecosystem: Environmental > Terrestrial > Soil >...
CGGTTGGGCGAGCCTTCCGGGTCCTGAGACGGGCACGACGGCGTTCATGGTCAGCCGAGCTCCTTTCGGTCGCAACGGCAACCGCGCCCCTTCCCTGTTCAACTGGATCACCCAGGTCGGCTTCGAGATCGAAGGCCTCTGCATCATCGTCTTCATCGTCATTGCGATGTTCTCCAGAGAGGGAACGGCGCTCGGTACAGGTGCAAAGGTCGCAGTAATCATCCTCGCGGTAGCTGTTCAGTTCATTGCGCCGTTCCTCGGTCACGCGACGATCACCAAGGTTCTGCACTACCTGTCCTACGTGTTCATCGTCGTGTTCATCGTGATGGCAGTCCTTGTCATACCGCACGCCCACGTGACCAGCTTGCACCAGCACACCTCATGGTGGCTCTGGACGACCGCATTGGTGCTCGTCGTCTCCGCCGGTGGCTTGGGTTGGACCGAGAACGCTGCCGACTACTCGCGCTACCTCCCCCGGGACACCCCCAAGGCGAAGACCTTCTGGGCCGCAACACTCGGTGGGGCAATCCCATCCATCCTGCTCGAGCTCCTCGGAGCGGCCGCCTTCCTCGTGAGCCCGAAGGTCACAGCGGCCGCCGCCGTGCCCGCGGCCTTCGCCAGCTGGTTCTTCTGGCCCTTCTTGATCCTCGCTCTCCCGCAGCTGTTCGCGATCAACTCCATCGACATGTACTCCTCCGGAGTCACGCTCCAGGCGATCGGGATCCCGCTCAAGCGGTGGGGCTGCGTGCTCGTCGACACTGTCATCTCCGGTGCGGTGACGGCCCTTGTGATCTTCAAAGGCAACTTCTACACGGACCTCTCAGGCTTCCTCGACTACATCGTCGTATGGTTGGGCCCCTGGTTCGGGATCCTGTTGGTCGACTACCTGCTCCGTCGGGGCCGCTATGACGTCCTTTCGTTGGCCGAGAAGCGAGGCGGTCTGTACTGGCGTAACGGTGGCTTCAACTGGAAGGCGCTCGTATCGCTGGCGCTCGGCATGTTCGGGGCAATGATGTGGATCGATGCGGCGTATTACTACCCGCTCAACTACACGTCTCCGATTTCGAACGCCACGAACGGCTCTGACTTCAGCTGGCTCTTCGGGATGATCATCGCCGCCGTCGTGTACTGGATCCTGTCGGTCGCAAGCGTCCACAAGGAGGCACTGTCCTCCTCGTCACAGTTGGAAGCACCCCGCTCGTAACAGGTGCCGCGACACATCCCGCGGGAGCGACCGGCTTGGGCCGTCTTCCGCGGGATGCCGCGCGAGCCTCGCGACCGCGCTGCGGAGGCCGAGTCGCAGGCTGAGGCTGAGGCTGAGGTTGAGGTTGAGAGTCGGAGCTCCGCTACCGGTGAACCGGCGCCGACATGGGGCCCAGCGGTTGACCGGGTGCCTGCTCGTGCGGCGACCCCCAGGCCAGGGGGGCGCCGGGGGTCGCGCACATGCGGCTAGCTCATAAGGAAGTATCGACCCCCATCGGCGACACCTTGAGCATCGGCGCGGACCGAGAGCACTGCTGCGTGCGACCGGCTGAACCTGCCGATGACGATCCGCCAGTGCCGAATTGGGTTCGGGTACTTCTCCAGGGAGGCGCTGAGAACATAGGGCCGGCACAGCGCCGGATGGCCTAGGAGTTGGCCCGACAGCTCCGAGTCGGCGTCCGGCCGGCAAGGTCGTACCACGCCACGCCGGCTTCAAGGTTCACCGTTGGCGGCCCCAAGAGCTCGGTCAGCAGCCCGATCGCGCGAGTGCGGATCGCTCCGATGCTCGTGCGAAGAACCAGCGCGTCGACCTCGTAGGTACGGACAACCGCCTCGAGAGAGCGACAGGCGCTCTCCAGGGGCACCCCAGTGGTGCCTGAGGCCCCGATGAGGATAGAGGACAGCTTGCTCAGGTCGGGGCCTTGCGCGATGTAGTAGCTGCCTCGACCCGCCGTACCAGGGACCAGTGCATAACCGCCGACGAGCCGGAAGCTCATCTCGTCCGCGGCTTGCCAGAGCATGGGCTCGTCGTTGTGTGCACGCGGGTAAGGAAAGGCCAGCACCACGCCGCCTTTCGGAACCGAGCGCGCTAGCGACGCAGTGAGCTGCGGCGCGGTCACAGGGTGCTCGCGGACAACGGGGAGCTGATCGAGAAGCGGGACGAAGGCCACGATCATCAGGACCACTAGGACAACGGTGTGCAATCCGGCGTCCAGGCGGGCCCGGGACACGACACGCCGCACCCGATGCTCATCGACAGGCTCGGCGAACGTCCGGTCGGTGCGAGCGTGCTCGAGTATCCAGGTCCTGGTGTGGTCCAGCCCGACCGCCAGGATGACCGCCAGGAAGAGCATCTCGATGCCCGACATCCTGACCGGCTCGAGGTCGACGAGAACCGGGACGTGCTCGAAGAGCGCCTCGGGGAGCCAGAGCGGAAAGGTGTGCCCGTCGACGGTGAGACGCGGACCGAGGGAGACCACGAATGCAGCGCACGCGCAGGTGACCGCGAACCGGATGATCCCGAGCTTCCGCCACCACACGGCCAGTGCCACGAGGCCGATGAACAGCGGAACGCCTAGGTAGCCCGACGAGTTGGCCGGCGGTAGCGACGCGCGCAGGACCGGCCGGAGAAGATCAACGTGGAATGCTGCGATCACCCCGGCCGGCTGAATGCCGTGAGGGATCCGCCGGGGGCCCGTGAGGAAGTACCCGATCGGATAACCCGCTATCGCCCCGAAACAGGCGCACGCCGTGAGCAGCCCGGGCGCTGCCACGCGGATGCGCGCAACGATCTCGCGGCTGTGCGTGAGCGCGAGGAAGATCAGGCCGATCGCCGCCATGATGGCGCAGAACGCCAGTATCTCCGGGTCGATGAGGAACTGAGCAGCGCTCAACAACCCCAGCAGGATGCCAACCTTGATCGGCGAGCGTCTCCGGGTCACGAACAGCTCGTCAAGACACCAGAGCAGGAGCGGAGGAATGGCCATGAACGCGAGGTCGAGGTGGACCGAGCTCTCGAAGGTCATGTAGGACCCGAACCCGTACAGCAGCCCTGCGACGAACGCGGCAGGCCACCACCTCACCCATCTTCGCGAGACAAGGAACATCGAAGTGGCTGAGCTCGCGAGCGCGATGCGCATCAGGAGGTTGAACGACGCGACCGGGCCCAGCGCGAACGTGACGGGTGCCGCCAGGAGACCAAGAATCGGGACCGAAGTGTTCGAGGCGAGGTTCACGCCGAGGGGAAAATCGATGTAGTTGGTGAAGAAAGGGTTCAGACCGTGCCCGAGCGCGAACGGCGCCCACGCAAGAAACCACGTCATCTGCGCCGGGTCCCCTGCGCCGGCTCCGAGGGGGTGAGGCAGCCTGCTCGCGTCCAAAGGCAAGACCGGCCAGTACGCCACGACGGCGAGAACCACGTAGGCGCCGAGCGCGAGCGCGAGCAGAGCAATCCGTCTCCGCACCGCCTGTACATCGCTCGAAGGCCGCATTGGCACGTCGTTCCCTCTGAGCCGAGCCCCCGGCTTCGCCGCCACCCGCGCACGCGCGCGTTGCACCGGTGCGCTGGTGCAGAAGGATAACGGCTCGAGCAAGCTCACCGGAGGCAGTTGGCACCCGCCTGAGGCGTGGTGACGGCCTTTGGCAATTGGCCTCAGCACCGGTGGCCGCGTCTATGGTTCAGCGGAACCCATGGTGCGCTCCCCCTCAACTGTGACTCTCGGTCCGCGAGACCGGGCAGGCATCGATGCCCCCGGGGCGATTCCCCGGCGCTGGTCACTTGTCGCGCGAGCCGACAGGTGGGCGATCGCGCTCTTCGTCGCGATACCCGTGTTGACGGGTGTCCCACCCGCCCTGGTGGGAAGACCCCTGTTTCCTGGGAGCGGCACGGCGGACAACTTGACACAGAACTACCCGCTGAGGGTGCTGTCGGGTGAGCTGTTGCGGCACGGTCGACTGCCGTTGTGGGACCCGTACATCTGGAGCGGGACGCCCCTGCTCGCGGGATGGAACGCGGGAGCCCTGTACCCGGGCACGTGGCTCTTCGCCATCCTGCCCGCCGGCGCGGCATGGACAGTCAATGTCGCTGCAGTGTCGGTGATCTGCGGAATCGGGATGCATGTGTTCCTGCGCCGGCTCGGTTGCTCTCCGCTCGCGGCGCTGCTCGGCGCGTTGACGTTCACTTACACCGGCTTCATGAGCGGCCAAGCCGTGCACATCGGCCTCGTCACGGGCATGAGCTTCACTCCTTGGATGCTCCTTGCCGTCCACGAGCTCGGGACATCCCCCGAGCCGCGGGAAGCCCGGCGCTGGATCGCGCTGTTGGGTGGCTGCGGTGGGCTTGTGGTGCTTGCCGGTGACCCTCGCGCCGCCTCCAGCATCGCTTTCATAGTGGTCACCTACTTCCTCGCTGTCTGCTGGCGGGCATGGCACACGGGCCGGCGCGTCACTGTCGCCAGTGTCGGCATCGTGTCGGCCGCGCTCGTTGCCGTGACTCTCTCCACGGCGCAGTGGCTACCAGGGCTCAGCTTCCTGCACGAGTCCGAACGGGCCGCAGTCACCTTCACCCGCTTCGCGGCAGGATCGTTGTCGTGGCACGACCTGGAGCTGGCTTTCGTGCCGTTCCTGGTCGGCGGTAACGGCACCTTCGGCCTTCCTGGCTATCTGGGCTCTTACAACCTCCCCGAGCTGAGCTATGCGGTCGGCATCGTGCCACTCGTCGCGGCCTTTGCTCTCTTCGGGCGCGCCATGCGCCGGCACACGGGCGAGAGGCCTCTCGGGGTCTGGTACGCATTGATCATTGAGGGCGTCCTGCTCTCAGCCGGAACCAACACGCCCCTTGGCCACGTTCTGGTGGATATTCCGCTTTACGGAGGCCAGCGCCTCCAGAACCGCAATGCCGTGATAGTCGACCTCGCGCTCGCAGTCCTGCTCGCCGTATTCGTCGACGTGCTGAGGCCTCGGGCCCCCGGGCGCGGCGCGCCACCAGATCGGGCGCCCGATACCGGCTCCGGACTGACGTTCAGCGAGCGCCTGGCAGGCCTCGTGCCGGTCGCCATCGTGGCAGTCCTCATTCTCGCCGCATACCTGCTGGGTCGATCGATTCAGCGCGGCTTCGGCGTCTCCGGTTACCACCCAGGGCTCGCCGTGAGCCTGAGCCCGTACTTCGCCGCCGTGCTCGTCATCTCGGCCGGCGCTGGTCTGCTACTGGTTCGCGCGCCTCGTCTCGGCTCCAGCGGTCGTCGGCGACTCGTGACCGTCGTCGTCATCGCCGATGTGCTGATGTGCGTCTTCAACGGGTCTTACACGTTCCCCGCCAAAGCCACGATCGCGAAGAAGAACGCCGCAGTCGTCACCCTCGCGAAGCTGCTTGGACCCCAAGGCCGCTATGCGATCTTCAATCCCGCACAGAGCCTGCCGACCGGGCTCCGCGGGACAATCCTCGCGCTCGGCCCTTTCAGCCTCGGAATCCTGCACCAGGTCCCGAGCGTCCAGGGTTACTCGTCCGCCGTCGCCGGTAGCTACCAGCTCGCCACCGGTGCGCACGACGTCGAGAACCTGCAGCCGGCCGCCCTCACCCATTCCGATCTCGACATCTTGAACCTGAAGGAGCTGGTGACACTTCCCGAGTACCTGGTGGCGGAGATCCCGGGCAACGGGCCGATCCCGGTCGCGCAGGGAGCTCCGGTGGCGCCCGGCACCGAGCGGGAAGCCGAGGCGCTGGACGCGATCGCGCCCGACAAGCCGCTGCCACACCTGCCGCCGTTTCTGCTCTCCCCTGGGCACTCGTCGACTTGGATGCTCCCGGGCCCCGTCGCGCTCGAGTCGGTCACCATCGTGCTCGTGCGCCACAACGACGAGCCCGCCCGGACTGTCTCGGTCGGCATCCTCGACGCGAGCGACCAGATAGTTGGCGACCGGCGCATGACGGTCTCGGGCTCACGGGTTCAAGTCGCCTTGAAAGGGCGGGTCGCGTATGGAATCCAGGTCGGGGCGCCGAAGGACACCTCGGTCACCGTCGGTGCCGTCGAAGTGACCACGGTGGACCCGACGGCAGTCAACTCCGGCCCGCTCACGCATCGGCTCGTCCTGAACCAGGTCCTCCAAGGTGTGCTCGAGCCGCCGAAGTGGCAGTACGAGACCGAGATCGGCGGGCTTCCCGTGTTCACCAACACGCTCACCCGGGGAGCCTCCTGGGTCGAGCCGGCCGGGTCCACGACACCGCTTGCGCCGCTGCTCCCGCTCGCGCGCTCGGTGACACCACCCGTCGAGGCGTGGCAGAACCCGAAGACGGTCGTCTCGACGCCGAGCCCGGCGGTGCTCGTCCGGAGCGAGGCCTATGACAAGGGCTGGGTCGCGCGGCTCACTCCGGTCGGTGGGGGCTCTTCGGTGACCGTGCGCGTGAGGCCGCTCGGGGTGCTCCAGGCGATCTCGATCCCACCAGGCAAGTTCATCGTGACCTGGGTCTACACTGCCAAGCTCGCGAAACTCGGGGTTATTGCCAGCGGGGCTGGCGTGCTCGCGCTGGTTCTCCTGGTGTTCACGCCGAGGCGGCGGCGCAGACCGAGGTCCGGGCGAAACCCTACTGGCCCTCCCCAACCGGGACCTGGTTCCGAGCGCGACGTCGAGCCCGCACTCAGGCAGCCGGGCCAGTGGCAAGCCGCAAGGTCGCAGCGTGCCGGCCCCCTGTGGAGTCGGTCCAGCCGACCTTCAAGCGGTCGCCGGGGTGGTGCAGCTGCATCAACGACGTGAGCCCGGGAGCGGAATGGACTGCGGCGCCTGCGAGCGAGGTTATGACGTCGCCTGCGACCAGTCCCCCCGATGCAGCGGGCGAACCCGGCAGCACTTCGTGTATGACCGCTCCGGACGGAGAGGACCCGCTCTGACTGGACTCCACCTGGACACCGAGGAACCCTGTCGGCCCGATGTGCACGCTTGGCGAGGAGTGACCGGACTCGATCTTCTTCGCGATCGCGACCGCGGAGTTGATCGGGATGGCGTAGCCGTCGGTACCTGTGGTCTGAAACGAGAACCCCACAGAGGCGGCCGTGTCCATCCCGACAACCTTCCCTGATGTGTTGACCAGTGGTCCGCCCGAGTCACCGGCCTGGATGTACGCGTTGACCTCGATGAGGCCCCCCAAGTTCTCCGGGTTGCCGCCGTCCTGTTCAGTGGCTGTGATCGACTGGTCGAGAGCCTTCACCGAGCCGCCCGCCACACTGGGTGTTCCGCCGACACCACCTGCATTCCCGATGCCCACAACCGCCTCGCCTCGACGAACCGTCGACGAGTCGCCGAGCGACGCGACCTTCAGGGCGGACGCATCATGCAGCTTCAGCACGGCGATGTCACTCGAGCGGTCATAACCGACAACTGTTGCCGTGTAGACCCGACCGTTGCCCACGTCGGTCACTCTGATGCTCGTGGCGCCGTCGACCACGTGATTGTTGGTCAGCACCTCACCGGTCGACGTAAGGACGATTCCCGTGCCGGCCGCTTCCTCGCTCAAGTAGCCGAGGGTGGTATTCACGTCCACAAGGCCAGGGTCGACCCTCAAGGCAATTGCCGAGGCGTTCGAGGGGCCTCCGGATGCGGACGAGACAGAGCCCGAGCCGAACGGGTACGAGCCCGAGCCGAACGGCGAGGTTCCCGAGCCGAACGGCGAGGTTCCCGAGCCGAACGGCGAGGTTCCCGAGCCGAACGGCGAGGTTCCCGAGCCGAACGGGAAGCTCGGCGAGCCCGAGGAGGGCGAGCTTGCCGATGGCAGCGAGGTGGACCTCGACTTCCAGGCAACGTGACCGATGCCGAATCCCGCCGCCATGCCGATCAGAAGCAGCCCCACGACCAGCAATATGGTCGGAGCCCGACGCCTGTGTGGCTGCGGTATGGGCGACACACCCCAGTACGCCCCTGGGGGGCCAACCCATTGGGCCCCGCCAACCATTCCTCCGGGCGCGCCGGGTGGAGGTGGAGGAGGCACCCACATCCAGCCGCCGGCTCCGGCGTCTGTCCTGATGGGCGCGGCCGGGAACTCGGGCGGTCCTCCACTGACAGCTTCCCCTGATACCGGCCTCTCGACCCTCTCTCCGGTGGGTTCGACGCTCTCGTGGTCCTCGTTCATCGCCCTCTCCTCCTCGGGGACGGTAGCGCGCATACAACTACCCACATTCAGTAGACCGAGCACACCTGAGGATTTCCTGAGTTGCGCCTCGGCAATCGCTGAGAGAGGGCCACGGCCGGCCATGGCCCGTCCACAATCGACCTGCGTGCACGCCGGGAGAACCCAGGTACTGCCGGTTAGAGTGGAGATTGTTGTGCCGGGTCCGCGGCGCGGCGTCGGCACATTGCCCGTAGCAGACAGCCCGCAATCAAGGACGACAGTGACAAGCACGCACACTGCGTTGGGAGCGACCGGTCGGCGACAGACAGCCGAAGCCATCGACCACCGTGACGAGGGAACAATGAAACGGAGGTGTGTCCCGCGGACCTCCCTTCGGCAAGGATCATCCGACTCTCGATGAGCACTTCCGTCTCCGGCCCTGAGCCTGTCGGTACCTCACGACCGGGTTCCGCAGACCCGGCGGCACGCTCCGAGACGTCCGAGCACTCAGCGATCCGACCTATCCGGGACCGTCGGCTCATTCTCGCCGTGCTGTGCGTGAGCCTCCTCATCGTGAGCCTCGACAACACGATCTTGAACGTGGCGCTGCCGGTCATCGTGCGCACCCTGCACGCCTCGTCGAGCTCGCTGCAGTGGATCGTCGACTCCTACGCGATCGTTTTCGCCGGGTTGCTTCTTGTCGCCGGCAGCCTCGGCGACCGCCTGGGACGCAAGTGGGTCTTCATGACCGGACTGGTCATTTTTTCAGCTGGCTCAGCGGTGTCCGCTTTCTCGGGAACGGCCGATCGTCTCATCGCGGCGCGAGCCTTCATGGGCATCGGAGGAGCAGCGATAATGCCCTCGACCCTGTCGATCCTGACCGGTACCTTCACCGAAGCCCGTGAGCGAGCCCGCGCCATCGGAATCTGGTCGGGAACCACGGGGCTTGGTGTGGCTGTCGGTCCTGTGGCCGGCGGCTGGCTGCTCGCTCACTTCTGGTGGGGCTCGGTGTTCCTCGTCAACGTGCCCATCGCGCTGATCGGGCTGTTCGCAGCGGTCTGGCTCGTGCCCAACTCGAAGAACCCGAATACCAAGCGTTCCGACCCGATCGGTGCCGGCCTGTCCATCGTGGGCATGGGACTGTTGCTGTGGGGGATCATCGAAGCACCGAATCGCTCGTGGACCTCCCCGCTCATCCTCGGCGCCATCGCCGCCGCGCTGGCAGTGCTGACCCTGTTCATAATCTGGGAACGGCACTCGTCCCACCCGATGCTCGAGGTCTCCTTCTTCAAGTCGCGGCGGTTCTCGGCCGCTGTGGGAGCCATGGGGCTCGTCATGTTCGCATTGATGGGCGGCCTCTTCCTCCTCACTCAGTACCTGCAGTTCTCCCTTGGCTACACAGCCTTTGAGACCGGCCTGCGGATCGCACCGATCGCCGCCGTGCTACTGGTCGTTGCTCCTCTCTCGAGCGTGCTGGACCGCCTAGTCGGGACCAAGCCTGTTGTCTTCGCAGGAATGGCTATCGTCGCCTTGGGCTTCGGGCTCCTGACCCGAGTCACCGTCCACGACACTTATATGGACGTGCTTCCCGCGTTCTTGCTGATTGGCCTCGGCACGGGCCTCGCCTTCGCCCCTAGCACCGAATCAGTGATGGGATCCCTGCCTGTCGACCAAGCCGGAGTGGGCGCGGCCACCAACGGCGCCGCGTTGCAAACCGGTGGCGCGCTCGGAGTCGGTGTTCTCGGCAGCCTCCTCAACACCCGCTACCAGAACCAGCTGGCTCCCGTGCTCGCCCACTACAAGATGCCGGCGTCGATCCTGCACCTGATCACCAGCTCGCTCGGCGGTGCTCTCGCCGTCAGCCAAAAGATCGGCGGCGTGCTCGGCCCCGAGCTTGCCAACTTCGCGCGGCGGTCGTTCGTGAGTGGCTTGGACCTCGCCGTCAGCGTCGGAGCGGCCGTGGTCGGCACCGCAGGACTCGTGGTGCTCGTCGTGCTGCCGAACCGGAGTGCTCAACACCGTCAGGACCGGCGTCGGGAATCAGCACCAGAGACTCCGGTCCGATCGGGACAGAGCTGAGGGCTCACGGCATGCCAGCTCATCTGCCGACGATCCTTGCAACCTCTGGAGGAATCAAGCGAGGGTCTCGTACCGAATTCGCGTTCGCTCCGTTGGTCCTTCACGCCATCGAGCTTGCCGGGGTGGATGCCCGGCGTCCCCGTTTGTGCCACGTGGGAACGGCCGGTGGCGACCAG
>Ga0187867_10004840_pt1 | contig 10326 bp, 10 predicted proteins | sample June2016WEW_13_1_FD_132976 | JGI IMG/M metagenome (GOLD analysis project Ga0187867, IMG submission 132976) | Peatland microbial communities from SPRUCE experiment site at the Marcell Experimental Forest, Minnesota, USA - June2016WEW_13_10 | ecosystem: Environmental > Terrestrial > Soil >...
AAGCACAGACCCATCCTCGAGAGGTTGCTGGATTGGACAAGACGATTCTCCTATGATGATGCCGTGAAACCCTAATCTGGGAAAAAGCACTCGGCGGGAGCCCAGCTCATCCTGGCCAACTTTCGCAGCCCGCCGCCACGCGCCAAAAAGTTGAAACTTCTTGCGGCCTGTTCGCGAGTATGCCGCTCCAAGCTGAGGTTGTCAACGCAGTTCAGATAGCAATGTAAATGCTCCAAGATAATGTCACCCATAACTGCAACGAGACTTTGTCACCCTCTCAGGATGGTGACGATGAGTCAGAAAAAGTTTCATCGAGTGAAAGTGATTGAGAATGCGGCGGGCGGGAGGCTGAGCGCACGCGAAGCCGCCTATGACATCAAGAAACTCCGCGGCAAGGGCATGGTGCGGAAGATCGGAGATCGCGCCGCTACGAGACTCTACATGAAGGTCTACGAGCCCTGACTGCTCTGGTGGTCCTGCGCGAAAAGCTAATCCGGCCACTACTCGTTGCCAGCACTCGACCCGAGCCCCACTCCAAACTATCCAATCCGACGCCGATGGATCAGCATTACGAAAACCTCCGCGCCGGCCCAGGGCAGCGACTTTTCCTTCCCAGAAGAACCTCTCCTCCTGGATGGGAATATGGCCCGGAGACGAAGAGAGCGCGGGAGTATCCCACAGCCATCGATCCTCGAAGGGCAACCGGCGCATTCTCAATCAGGCTGCCCACGCCGCGGTAAAGGTCAAAGGAAGCATCTTCGAAATTGTGTATCGCGGTTGGTTCCGCGGCTTGGATCTGCACAAGCCATTGGCGCCATGGCCCACCCGTTTTGCGGGCTGATCTGGATTGTTCTGCACCATGGGGTCTGTTACGAGGAACGGGAGCCAGCGGTCAGCAAAAGCTCGAGGCGGACACGCACTGCGAAGGTGATCCGCGAACTCCGACTCCTCGGCTATCGGGTCGAACCGCTGAGTGTTCCGCCGGCCAATCCAGCATAGCGCGCAGAACGTTCAACAGCGATTCTCGACCCCGCTCGGCAGACCAAAGAAAAGCCCCGCGCGTGGCGGGGCTCTCTGAGAAGCGGATGGAGTGAAGTTAAGCTTTCAGCCTATTGCGAATAACTCCAGCCAGGCCAACCATCCCGGTTCCGAGCAATGCGAGAGTGCCCGGCTCGGGAACAACGGAGCTGACGACGGTGTCGCCGCTGGCGACGCCAATCGGCCCTCCGCTAAACCCGTCCTTGCCAGCAAGAAACGTAACTTGCGTCGTGAGCCCGCTTACCGACACACCGTTGTACGTGCCGGAGACATTACCTGTGAGGGTGTAATAGATTGCGCCGCTAGACTTCGAACCCGGTATCTCGGCCCAAATGACGGGACCACTGAATGTGCCGACGAAGCTCACGCCGGTGCCCGTGATCGTGAAGCTTCCACCAGCGTAGAACGTGGCACCAGTTGTCAGACTTCCCCCAGGCATCATCCCGGCTGTCGAAAATGTCACGGTGCCCAGGTTGCCCTGGGTTACGCTTCCGCCCAAGACGTCGATATAGGTGAGTTCAGAGCCGGTAAGGGTCAGGCCAGCGGAACTTCCCGAAAGGCTGCCGCCGTGGTTAGTGAAATCAATTTGGTCCGCAAAAGCTGCCACCGGCAGCGTCAGAGCGAGTAAAGCCAGTACAACTATCCGCTTCATAATTATCTTCCTCCTGAACCTCTCATACAACTCATACAACGTTAATTGTTCAATGGAGGACTAGGCCTCCGTAGGGGGGGAACCTACAGCACCCCATCCTTCATCTGCACCCTGTGTGCCAAATCGGCAAAAACTATAGCATATTGAATATAAAGTAGTTACAACGAAAGACCACAATGGTTTGCGATCTGAAGTTGCAAATCGGTGCACACTAATTACCTTTCAGTTGCGTTCCGTATCTGGTTTTCAAGCAATGAATATTTTCCAAGCTCGGCGAAGAACTTGCGAAACACCCAAGCAGTTGCATCTACTGCTTGGGTGAGAACTGTAATTCACAAAGTCAACGCTGGCAAGTATCTTTCTAGGTGAGCGATTATGGGAAGGGCCATTCTGGGAAGGGCTTTCGGGCGCCAAGAGGATCCAACGGTTTCGGGCCGCTTCCTTACCTTTACCTTTGGACACAATTGTAGGGGCGAAGAAGTTCAGAGGCGGTGTCAGACTTTATCAAGATGGAGTTTCTGCACAGAGGTACCCAATTCGGCCCGCGGCCCAATCAATTCTCTCAGGCGGCGGGATAGGTTGACTGCCAGAGATCTGTAGAAACGCGAACCCAGATGCGGAAAAAGCTCGAACAGTTTTTCCAAAGCTGGCCGGTCCAGATGATAAGCCTGCACCTCCTGGTGAGCTACCACATTGGCGCTGGCAGGAGCATCTTCCAGAAACGACATCTCACCGCAAATCTCTCCGGCTCCGATTTCGGGTGTCACGACTTTCGTGGGGATCTGCACTCTGGCGATTCCACTCAATACGATAAAGACGCCGTTCGATTTCTTTCCCCGGTGAACCAAAATTTGACCCTTTAGGAAAGTGACTCGGATGGCCTTGTCGGCAAACAACATCCAATCGTTAGGCGTTAGATAGACCAGACCGTTTTTGGCGGAGGAGAGCAAGGATAGTTCTTGTTCGGTGACCTTGGGCATTGTAGGCGTGACTCGAACTCCAGAGACCTCTCTGGTTTATGACGGACACAGCAGACTGGAGCAAGACTAGCAGAAAAAGACCGGCTGGGCTTCAATCGCGCCCCGGGAACGTCCCCGAGGAATCAATCTCGTTACCGCGATCTTGTTACCGCGATCTTTGACTCGATCGCGCTTCTCGCGTAGCCTGTCTTCCCGCCATGAACTCTGTTCCGCCAGCGATCTCCGTGCAAGGTTTGAAGAAGTCTTACGGCGAAGTGCATGCTGTGAAAGGGATCGACTTCGAGATTCTGTCCGGAGAAGTTTTCGGCCTGCTGGGACCGAACGGTGCCGGAAAAACGACGACAGTCGAGATCCTGGAAGGCCTGCGCCCTCGCACCGGAGGCGAAGTCGCAGTTCTCGGTTTTGATCCTGATCGTCAGCGTCAGCAACTCAAGGATCGCATTGGGGTTTGCCTGCAGGCCACGAATCTGCCAGAGAAAATCCGCGTCCACGAGGCCATGCAGGTTTTCGCGTCATTCTACAGCCGCCATGTCGACTTGAATAAACTGCTGCAGCGTTTACAACTGGAAGAGAAACGGGATGCGTTCTACAGCACGCTCTCCGGTGGTCAGAAACAGCGGCTGGCGCTGGCTCTGGCCCTCATCAACGATCCTCAACTAATTTTCCTGGACGAGCCCACCACAGGTCTCGATCCCCAGGTGCGGGTGGAAATTCATTCGCTGCTGGAGGAATTGAAGCGCGAGCAGAGAACCATTCTGATGACCACGCACTACATCGAGGAAGCGGAGCGCTTATGCGACCGGGTGGCCATCGTGGATGAAGGCCGCATCGTCGCACTGGATACACCAGCGCGCCTGCAACAGCAGAGCCGCTCTGCCTCGAGCATCGTGGTGACCTGCGCGAGCCCGTTCCCGGCCGATCGGCCGCCTTGGGCCGAAGCCATCCATAGCGCGCTCGATCCCAGCGGCCGCACGCTGACGGTGAACTCGCGCCGGCCCGCAGCCACGCTGGTTGATCTGGTGAAATGGATCGATCAGCAGGGCATGGAACTGACTGACGTCAGCCTCAAGCAGCCCAGCCTTGAGGATGTCTTCATAGAACTCACGGGAAAGAGCCTTCGCGAGTGACGGCGGACTGAAATGAAAGCGTATAGAGCACTCATCACGCTCGATCTGAAGCTGGCCCTGCGCAACCGGTCTGTAATTTTTTTTAATTATCTGTTTCCGCTTATCTTCTTCTTCATTTTTGGGCAGGCCATGCACGCCGAACGTGGCGCAGCGATCACCATTGTGATTTCGATGGTCCTCATCATTGGAATTTTGGGCAATGGGCTCTTCGGCGCAGGCATCCGCGCCGTGCAGGAACGGGAAGCCAACATCCTGCGCCGTTACAAGGTTACCCCCATCTCGCCCGCACCTTTGCTCGTGGCCTCAGTCGTCACCGGCTGGATTCTGTACATGCCCAACGTGATCCTCATCTTTACGCTGGCACATTTTTTGTATGGTATGCCCTGGCCGCGATCGATAAGCTCCATCCTGATTTTCATCACCTTTGCCATCGTTGGATTTCGTGCCATCGGTTTAATCCTCGCTTCCGTCGTCAACTCCATGCAGGAAAGCCAATTGTTGGTCCAGTTGATTTACTTGCCGATGTTGTTTCTGAGTGGGGCAACGTTCCCGCTCGCCATGTTCCCTCCCTGGTTGCTGGGGGTGACTCAGTTCGTGCCCGCAACCTACATGGTCACCGGGATCCAGGGCATGCTTTTGCGGAACGAAGGCATTGTGGCGAACCTCCAGTCCGCAATGGCTCTTTTGCTGACCGCGTTTGTAGGACTTTTCATTTCGTACAAACTTTTCCGCTGGGAGAAAGAAGAGAAGATTCGTGCCTCGGCGAAGCTGTGGCTGGCGGCCGTGCTGACCCCGTTCCTGCTGCTGGGCTTATGGCAGATGCACGCTCGGACCGGGATCGCGAGAACGAAAGTTCTGAACCGGCAACTGGCCCGCAGCGAGACTTTCCTGGTTCGGGGGGGGCGCGTTTTCGTCGGCGACGGCAAAGTCATCGAGAACGGCTCGGTGCTGGTTCGTGGCGGGAAGATCGCCGAAGTGTATGAGGGCGATGGTCCCGATCCAAAAACTTTGAACGCCGAAACTGTCGAAGCTGCCGGCAAAACAATTCTTCCCGGCCTCATCGACGTTCATGTGCATCTTGGCGCTCCCGGCGGTTTTTATCCGGACATGAGTAAGTATGACGCAGAGAAAAGTATGCTGCGAAATCTGGCCGCATACCTCTACAGCGGCGTCACCACCGTGAGAAGCGTGGGCGATGGTCTGGATTCGATACTACGAGTGCGCGCAGCCGTCCGCAGCGCTGAAATGCTCGGCTCGGACTTGTCCACCTGTGGTCCGTTGTTTACCGCTGTCGGCGGTCATGGCACGGAATATTTCAAGGATCTTCCGCCCCCTGTCCGCTCCAATCTGGAAAGGCAATTCACCCGGATTCCGGCCAATGCGGGCGAGGCGCGGCAACAAGTCGACGAACTAAAAAAGCGAGGTGTGGACTGCATCAAAGCGATTCTGGAGGCGGGCGCGGGCAGCCGCGTCTATAACCGCCTGGATACCGGATTATTCGACGCCATCGCCCAGCAGGCGCAGGCAGATTCCTTGCCCTTCACGGTTCACACTGGCGACGCCCGCGACGTTGCCGACGCCCTGCAGGCTCACGCCAACTCGATCGAGCACGGTTCGTTCCGCGAAAGGATTCCGGACGAATCATTCGAACAGATGGCCCGGCAGGGAACCTTCTACGATCCAACTCTGAGCGTAGGAGAAGCTTTCAAAGACTTGGCGGCGGGTAAGACGGACCTCCTCAAGCGTTCCCTTGTGCAGCAAGTCGCTCCGCCGGAACTCATGCAGGGAACCGAAGAAGCAATCGCTTCCGATGGGACCAAAGCGCTCCGTAGCTCGATCGCGCAGTATCCCATCGATATGTCGGTCGCGATCGACAACCTGAACCGCGCATACCAGCACGGAGTTGTCCTGGTCACGGGCAGTGACGCCGGAAATTACCTCGTCATTCAAGGTCCTACCGTGCAACACGAACTTCAGCTCTGGGTCCATGCTGGCATTCCGCCGGCTGTAGCCTTGCAGGCCGCAACTTTGAATGCAGCCCGCCTGCTGAGGGTCGACAACCGCGCGGGATCCATTCGTGGCGGCAACGACGCCGATCTCCTCGTGGTCGACGGAAATCCTCTCGACGACATCACCGCAACCGAACGAATCTCGCTCGTGATTTTCAAAGGCGAACGCATCGAACGTAGCGATCTGTTCGATCAGCGCTGATTCAAGACGGTTCCTATGGCCGCGAATTCCTTAAGATGGAAGACACTTGACGCATACCGGCAAGCGGATTTCCCAAGTCTGTCCCATGTAGAAAAAAGTGCAGTCCCTGAACTCCAGGTCTGATTCACGGACGGTGCATAATTTAGGAGCCGAACGGGCGCTCGCGGAACTCAGAAAGTCGACGATGGTACGGGGAAGGGGATGATCTAGCTTTTTAGATACTTCTTCGCGATCTCGGGGAGGCGGTCTCGGAGTCCTTCCTCGGCTCACCTTTTGTGCATAGCACTCTTCGTGGACAGGCTTCCCGAATTCATCCAACTTCGTAGTTTCAAGTCTACAAATTCGTCGCAAAGAGAGCACGTAAGGCAACTGCGTCTGCGATCAAGATTTGAGCGAATGGGCATATAGGTCCTGGGAGCGATGAACAGATTGCACAAGAGACCGACGCCTGAATTGGGTCCGACGGCAGGGATGTGAAAGAGCCCTTGTAGAAGGAGGAACGCTTATAAAGGACTCTCAAGTCTGGTATACGTCTCTCGTTAGGAGAACGCAATCGCCCAAAAAAAACGGCTAGATCGAAAGCATCGCGCCGGCCTGAGAAAAGGATTCTTTGCTGCAGTCCAGCGAACCGGCTTGCCTTCCGCAAGCCGATTGAAAAACGATAGAGTGCTTTGTGAGATCTGGTGCTCTTAGGGAATCGTTTTTTTGCTCTCGGGAGAGGAGCCTGCCTGAAGTGGGCGACAAGGTTATCTCGTCTGGTCCCTCGAATCGGCGAACGAACGCCATCCCTGGTTCGTAAAAGCGCGCACGGAATTTTTCAACTCCATCGAAACCGTAGCGGACATTTTGATCTGAAACCAAATTACTCAAATTGATCACGGAAAAATTGCATCGAACGCACGCAGAAATCACATCCTGGAGCAGTCGCGCCTCGGCCATGAGCATTGGCGCCGAGTAGCCTTGGTGGTATCGGAGCGTGCCGTGCTGTTCAGCGGCCTGCTGGCGTCCCTGACTCGCCAGTTCACGGCCCCGCGCATGCGCGACGGCCTCATCGAGCAATCCCGGGACATGATCTCTTCTTTCGGATTCCGACAGCTGCACACTCATCAGTTCGCCATGCTCCTGCACTCGCTGCAGCCAATGTTTGATCGCCCAGTCCTTGCCCTCATCGATAACATCCGGCAACCGCCTGGATTTCTGTGGTCGAATCTGGGCCTCACCGTTCTCAAGTCCGGTTTTGATTTTATCGACCAGTTGCTCGATCGGCGTCCCTTTGGTCAGATCGTCGTTCGCGGACGTTACGGTGACGCCCTCGCTCTCCAGGACCAGGCTCAGCATCGTCCTGATCCTCTCTTCATCATCGACAACCAGGACCGTTGACCCTCCCGACATTTCGTTCTTTCCTGTCTTTAAAGCGGCTAGTCCAGGTGGGCGTCCGGACCGCGCCTGATCAAATGCAGGTTGTTTTCAGTCTGCTTGATCTCTTTGCCCGAAACTTGATCGCCAAGACGTAGAGTTGATGCATCTGGACCAAGGTTCGAAAAGGAATTGAGGTGTAAGGGCCAGCGGATTTGTTTCGCCGACGGTTGCGTCGCTGGCTACTTTATCCGCTCGTTTCTTGCTCGGACCATTCGGTCGCGCCCGTGAATCGCGCGAAATCCTCAGCTTGCCTTTATTGCTTGCTTCGAACGAAGCCTCGTGACGATCGAATGCGGCTCGTCCCCATCTGAGATAACGATGTCGGCATCTGGAATGCTGTCATCCGGGCGCTGGACTAGATAAACGACCACGCCGGTCGGACAGTTGCGCCGGAAGAGACTTGCAAGGTCCCGGTATATGGCGAGGGGCGTTATGTAACTGGTCAGGAAAACTCCACATCGACCCATCTCGACCTCGAAGCGGGCCTGGAGAGGGGTTGTTACAGAGACGACCTCGAAGTTGTTTTCGCAGAAACTTGCCTCGGCGCCGCGCAGTCTTTGACCGTCAGGATTCAGCGACAGAATAGTATTCTCGTACGCCATTGGTTTGCTTGGATGTCCAACCAAAGTTCGAGGTTGTGCCCACCTGGTCCGACAGCGGTTTTAGGAACGGAGGCAATGTCTTCTTCGGCGAAGAGGCGTGCCCCATTCTGGACTCATTGATTTCAGCCATGTGTTCGGTCCGCCGTCTGCAGCGGCGCCTCGCGCCCGCGCGCTGAAACGCTCTCCATCGCCTCGATGTTGCCGTTCTGTACCAGCAGAGCATAGTCGAAATTGTTTACGGTCGGGCAAATATGTCGCGGGAGAAGATACAGCACTTCGCCGATCTGTGGACTTGCTGCTTCTTCTTTTATCGCGATCGGTAGATGCTCTTCGCTGGGCGTCAGCGGTGTAAATTCCGGATGTCCAATGACCACGCAGGTCGGAACGCCGGCATCGGCGGATACCGTCTTGTGCCCGGCGTCGCAGGTGACGATCCCAGAATGTGGACAGCTGACCACGCGTGTCAATACCAGCGCTGCGGGCCGGTAGCCATATTGGTTGGGGAGTTGCTCGACGCTGGTGGCGTCGCAATACACAAGGGTTCCCGGGGAGACGCGATGGACAAAATTGCCGCGGCGAAAGCCCCCGTAGGCAAGCGAGCATGGGAACGTAGGCGTCCCGGAAGTGATCACTTCTGGCAGATGTATGCTCGAGCGCCCTAACTCGCCGACCATTTCCAGTAAACGATCATAGCCGCGGTGTGCGGCTTGCGTCCGTTCGCCTTCTTCGAGCCCACCATACTGGCCGTCATAATAATGCAGCCCCCGAAATTCCAGCCCCGCGCCGGCAATCTGGCGCGTCAAGGCGACGACTTTGTCCCTTTGGCTCTGCTCAATGCCGGTGCGATTCATGCCCGGATTGATGTCGACAAAAATTCCCACCCGGCTGTTGCGCCATTGCCACACCTGCTCTGCGTTCTCGGCCAGAACGGAAATGCGCACGTCTTGGAACTGGTTCGCGATGTCGCGTGCGCGGCATGCATTCGCGCCCATCGCGGGGTAGGCGAGGAGCACGTCGGCCGCTCCGTTGCGGCAGGCCACCAGAAGCTCCAGGGTGGTGGCGCACTTGAAATTTCGGACGCCACGCGTAATCAACATCCGCAAAGTGTGGCCCAACTTCGCGGTTTTGATATGCACGCGCCAGCGATCGGCGTCGCCGGACAGCAACTCCAAGGTTCGTTCGATGTTTGCGGCAATGAGATCCGGATACATCACCAGCGCAGGTGTCAGCACATCTTCGATGCCCGACACGCAATAGTGCTGATCCCAGCTCAATTCGTTCAGCATGGACTTCTGCTTTGCCCTCTTGGCTTTGATAATAGCGCGTAAACAAATTCGTGCCCAGATCGCAGAACAGCCGTACGACATACAAAGGCAAACGGCATTTCTTCAGGACAGACAAGAGAGAAGCGCGGGTTGACGATGCCAACCTCTGAGAGTAGGCTCACTAAACTTTGTGCGCGATGGAACCGCCTCCGGCAAGTGACACCGAGCGATCGGATTTGGTTCGGGGCTTAGGTTTATGGTCCGCAACTGCGATCGTGATTGGCGACACCATCGGCACGGGCGTTTTTCTCGTCACCAGTGACATGGCCCGCGCTGTCGGCTCGGCCACGCTGGTTTTGGTTGCATGGATTGTCGGTGGCCTTATCGTGCTGTGTGGTGCTTTCTGCTATGCCGAACTGGGCGCAGCTTTCCCCAAAGCAGGCGGCCCTTACATCTACCTTAACCGCGGACTCGGACCACTCTGGGGATTTCTTTTTGGCTGGATGAGTTCTTTTCTGGAGCGGCCGGTGGCCATGGCGACGCTGGCCGCAGGATTTTTGCGATTCGCAGGATTCCTGTTCCCCATCGTTGACACGCCCTTGTTCCGAGGACATTTCGGAAGTTACGACTTCACCTTTGCCGCAGCTCAGCCACTCGCGGCATCCGTAGTGGTGGCGGTAACCGCAATCAATTACTTGAGTGTGCGGATGGGCGGCGCAATCCAGATGCTGCTGACATGCGCAAAAATGGGAACGATCGTGGTGATCGTCATCGCCGGGGTCCTGTTCGGAAAGCAACATCTGATTGAAGCCGCCCCACTGGTATCCTTCTCGGGTTGGGGAGCAATCGGTGCCGTGCTAACCGCTTTGGTTCCCGCCATGTGGGCCTACAACGGTTTCAACGATCTCGGCGATTTGGGCGAAGAAATAGTGTGTCCTCAAAGGAACATTCCCGTCGCAATCATTTTGGGATTGCTCACGGTGGGCAGCCTCTATCTGCTGGCAAATGTTGTTTACTTTCACACCCTGGCGT
>Ga0187867_10004848_pt1 | contig 10318 bp, 7 predicted proteins | sample June2016WEW_13_1_FD_132976 | JGI IMG/M metagenome (GOLD analysis project Ga0187867, IMG submission 132976) | Peatland microbial communities from SPRUCE experiment site at the Marcell Experimental Forest, Minnesota, USA - June2016WEW_13_10 | ecosystem: Environmental > Terrestrial > Soil >...
GCCGCTCAAATATGTGGTGATGCTGGCGCCGCTCGCCTTCGTGTTCTTTTTCTCGTTCCGCATCAACCAAATCTCGGCTTCGACTGCGCGCGGCTTGTTTTACGCTTTCGCGGCAACGATGGGCTTGTCCCTATCGACGATCCTGCTCGTCTATACCGGGACGTCGGTGGCGCGCGCTTTCTTCGTGACGGCGGCGGCTTTTGGCGGCTTGAGCCTTTATGGCTACACGACGCGGCGCGACCTGGCGCCGATGGGAGCCTTCATGGTGATGGGGCTCATCGGCCTCGTGATCGCGATGCTGGTCAATCTTTTCTTGCAGAGCACCGGCTTCCAATTCGCCCTGTCGATACTGTCGGTCCTGATTTTCTCGGGCCTTACCGCGTGGGACACACAGGCGATCAAGGAAATGTATTATGCGAGCGACGATTATGAAGTCGCGACGAAGAAATCCGTGAACGGCGCTTTGATGCTCTATCTGGATTTCATCAACATCTTCCAGTCGCTCCTGTTCCTGACAGGCAGCCGAAACGACTGACGTGTGATGTCTTATCTTGAGATGAAAGCAAGGCCCCGCTCTCGCGGGGCCTTTTTCGTGAGTCGCCCGCATGCCCCCTGCCCGATCAGAAATCGCTGGCGATGCCTTTGACTTCCCAATCGCCGTAGCGTACCGGCTCGGGGCCGTCACGGCCATTCACTTCCTTGGGGACCACGGGTCGTGTTGATTCGGCACGGCGGCGGCGCTCCTCGGCCTCGGCAAGCGCACGCCGCGCCGCTTCGCTCAGTGCGGAGCTGCCGGCCTTCCCAAGCCCCAGCTCAATGATCACATCTTTTGGCCGTTGCATCCCTATCTCCTATTGTGAGCGAAAAAGCAAAATTCGCCCGCATCTGCCCCAAACTTTCGGTTTCCTCCACCTCCCAAAACTTGTCCCATAACTTGGCGCAGAACTTGGCCCAGATTCTGGGCAAAGTCCAAATGTTCGTGCTAGTAAGACGATATGATCCGTGTTTCCGAATCCTTCGCAGCGGAGTCTCGCGTTTGACCGAATCTCCGCTTCCGCCGGCAGACCGGCGGCGTAGCCGCAAGATTTCGAACGGCCGGCCAGGCTATATCGTTTCCGCGCAGAACCATGGGCGCGAGGGAGAGGATTGCCCAGGTCTTGCCGCGCGTCTCGCCGCCGCATCTATCCTGAACGATATTGTCGGAAGATATCATCCGCTCGACGAATGCTTTTCGGGCACGGCGATACTGTCTCGGCTTGGCGGTTTGGAACCACGCGACATCGCCTTGACGCGCTCCATTGTGACCGTCGCGCTGCGCCGGCTCGGTACCATCCGCGCCGCCTTGGCCGGTCTTTTGGAAAAAGGTCTGCCGCGGCAGGCCGCCCACCTCGAATGGACCTTGATTGCGGCGGCGGCTCAGATTCTCTTTCTCGAGGTGCCCGATCACGCCGCCGTCGATCTCGCTGTCCGCGCGACCCGCCTCGAGGCGAAAAACGCGCCCTACGCTTCCCTCATCAATGGCGTCTTGCGCAATCTTGCCCGCGCCCGCGAAAAAATACTTCTGGAAAGCGACCCGCTGGATCACGACACGCCCGCGTGGCTTGCGGCGCGCTGGCGCAAAACCTATGGCGAGGCGGAAGCGCACGCGATCGCAAGCGCCCATCGCGAGGAGCCGACACTCGATCTCACGGTTCTGTCGGACCCTTTGATCTGGGCGGAGCGGCTTGGTGCGACCGTATTGCCCACAGGTTCGCTGCGGCTTTCGACTCATATGCCGGTGACCGAACTCGCCGGCTTCGCGGAAGGCCGCTGGTTTGTCCAGGATGCAGCGGCGGCTCTGCCGGCGAGGCTTTTACGGGTTGGACCGGGCACAAGAGTCGCAGATTTTTGCGCGGCTCCCGGCGGCAAGGCAGCGCAACTCGCGGCGGCTGGCGCCGAGGTCACCGCGATTGATCGTTCGGCCGAGCGTTTGAAAAGGCTCGCCTCCAATTTCGCAAGACTCAATTTGCATGCCGACGTTGTCGTCGCCGATATCGTGAGCCTGAAGGGCCCGCCTTTCGATGCAATTCTCGTCGACGCGCCGTGTCTTGGCACGGGAACGATCCGGCGTCACCCGGATATCGCCTGGATCAAAAAACCTCGCGATATCGCGACGCTGACGGCACTTCAAGCGCGCCTTCTCGACAAAGCCGTCACACTGGTGAAACCCGGCGGAATGATCGTCTATTGCACCTGTTCGATTGAACCCGAAGAAAACGAAATGCAAATTTCGGCGCTGCTTCGCCGCGAGCCCAGCGTCGTCCGGGTTCCGATAACAGCGGACGAGGTTGGCGGTTTGCCCGAAATCTTGAACGAAAACGGCGAATTGCGGACATTGCCATTGCATCTTCAGGCGGCCGAGCCTCGGCTTTCTGGCCTCGACGGCTTCTTCGCCGCCCGCCTCTTGCGCCGTGGTTAATAAACCCGATAGGAATTTTTAAGATAACTCAATGCCCTGGACTTCGACCGCCGGGCTCCGGCGATCATGCGCCGTAAAGAACAACCCTGCTGGCAGCATCGCGTTTTCTTCGCTTGCCGCTAGACACAATGGAGGAGTCGAGTCCCTGGCCGGCGCGACATTCAAGGACCGTTTGCGCGTCGTGGGTCTCCTTGCCGCCCGCGCCGGATTGGCTTTGCGGCGCGGCCTCGGGGCGCCTGTGCGTGCCGCAATCGGGTTGGGACGGCGGCCACCCGAGCGGCTTTTAATCGCCCCGCAAGATATAAGAACAAGCGATCCGACCCTCGCGGCGGACATTTATGCCGGCTATTTTGCTTTCGGCGGCAAGATCATCAACGCGCATGGCCGCTCGCCGTTCGAGCTTGAGCCGGTATCGGCGGCATGGGCGCGGGCGCTCGCGGGTTTCGGCTGGCTCCGCCATCTGCGCGCTGCCGATACGGCGGTGGCACGCGCCAATGCCCGCGCCCTTGTCGATGATTTTTTAAGCCTGGCAGGCCGCCCAAGCCAAATTCCGGCCTGGGAGCCCGAGGTCGCGGCACGGCGCATGCTCGCCTTTCTGTCGCAATCACCTGTGATTCTCGACGGCGCCGACCGCCCCTTCTATCGCCGTTTCATGAACGGATTAGGCCGCACTCAGCTTTTTCTGGAGCGGAAAATCGCCGGCGGGCTCGCCGGCGAATCGCGCCTGCTTGCAGCGATCGCGCTCGCCGAATTCGGCCTTTGCGCCGAAGGCACCCGCAATCTGACCCGTAAGGGCACGAAACTGCTCACCGAGGAGCTCGATCGTCAAATTCTGCCGGACGGCGGCCACATCGGCCGCAATCCGGAGATATTGCTCGACTTGCTTCCGGATCTGCTTCCCTTGCGGCAGGCCTATGCCGCGCGTGGGCTGCATCCCCCCGCGCAACTCCTCAACGCGATCGATCGCATGCTGCCGATGCTGCGTCTGTTCAGGCATGGCGACGGCACGCTTGCTTTGTTCAACGGCATGGGCGTTACGCCGCCTGAACTGCTGGCGACGATTCTTGCCTATGACGACGTGCGGGCACAGGCGCTCACCAGTGCCAGACACTCGGGCTACCAGCGGCTTCAGGCAGAGGACGCCATTGTCTTGATCGAAGCCGGCCGCCCACCCCCGCAACTTTTTTCCAATCGCGCGCATGCCGGATGTTCGTCCTTCGAGTTTTCCCTCGGTGCGCAACGGCTTGTCATCAATTGCGGCGCACCCGACGCCAATCGCGCGGCGGCGCGTGAGGCCGCCCGGATGACGGCGGCCCATTCGACACTCGTCATCGATGACACCTCCTCGTGCCGTTTCGCCTTACACACGGGATTGCAAAAATGGCTTGGCGACCAGATCGTCTCGGGCCCGGACAAAGTCGATGTCGAGCGCCTCGACCAGCCATCGGGAACGATGGTCGCTGTCGCGCATAATGGCTACGAGGCGCGGTTCGGCTTAATCCATGAGCGCCGCATTCTGCTGAGCAAGGACGGCAAGACGCTCACCGGAACCGATCATCTGCGCGCCGCTAAGCCAGGCGAGCCCGTCGAAGGTCACCCCTTCGCTTTGCGCTTCCACATCCATCCGAATGTGCGCTTGAAGCGCGTCCGCGAAGGCCGTGCCGTGCTTTGCATTTTGCCAAACGGAAGACGCTGGCTCTTCGAAACATCGGCTGGACAGGCCAACATCGAGGAAAGCATTTTTTTCGCGGCGCCGGACGGGCCGCGCAGTTGCGCTCAGATCGCCGTCCACGGGGAAACCGGCCCCGGCGGCACGGGTGTCGAATGGAGTTTTCGCCATATCGAGCGAAAGCCTCCGCGAAGCGAGGAGTGAGATTCGGTGAGGCTGATCGTTTAGCCATCAGTTTTGTCCGGAACGATGGGCAAATCGGACCAAAGTGTTTCACGTGAAACGTTTTGATACGATTGACGCTCCGCGCAAATGCACATGCGCAAGGCGGAGCGGTGTGCGGAACCAGGATTTGGGGCAAGCGCAATCCTGCGATAGGATTAAGCTTTGGCTTTGCGATTTTTTTCTTAATCTTTTCCGGCATAATCGGAAATCCGATCACCGTATCCTTTGCGCTACGCAGCTTATGACCCCGGTCAAGAGAACAACGGCAAAGCCTGGATTCCGTTAGAACAAACAGTGTACGTAGGTGAGAGCTACGTATGTGTGATTGCGCGGCTGCCTTCCTCCATGCGAGTAAAGCGCGAACCTCGCCCTCTCCCGCCATACCAACGTGGCGAAGGTGCTTACCGGGGACTCCGGGACATGATCCCAAATCTTCTTTCAATCGCGGGTTTCGATCCAAGCGGCGGCGCCGGTGTCGCGGCCGATCTCAAGACCTTTGCCGCGCTAGGCTGCAACGGCATGGCCGTCATCACCGCCTTGACCGCGCAGAACACGCAAGGCGTCAAAGCCATGCATGTGCCGCCCGCGGATTTCGCCACCGCGCAGATTGACACGATTTTCGACGACATCGAGGTCGCGGCGGTCAAGATCGGAATGCTGGCCTGCGGCGCTATCGTCGAGGAAGTCGCCGACAGGCTCGCGTTTTATAAGCCCCGCTTCATCGTCCTCGATCCGGTGCTAGCTGCGACGAGCGGCGACGCTTTGGCGACATCCGACACCGCCACGGCGATCGTGCGCCATCTGCTTCCGCTCGCGACCCTGATCACGCCGAATGTCTCCGAAGCGGCGCGGCTTTCGGGCCATGTTCTCGCGGCCGATCTCGAAGGCATGCGCCGCGCCGCCATCCTGTTGCATGCACGCGGCGCCAAAGCCGTGCTGATCAAGGGGGGGCATGTGAGCGGGTCGACCTCCGACGATCTCTTGTTCGATGGCGGTTCCTATCGCCTGTTTTCCGCCCCACGTCTTGCGACCCGAAACACGCATGGCACCGGATGTACTCTATCCTCGGCGATCGCGGCCTATCTCGCGCAAGGCCTAGAGCTTGGCGACGCCATAGCCGCCGCAAAAACCTATCTTTCCGGCGCCATCGCGGCGGCCGACCAGCTTTCCGCCGGCCACGGCCCTGGGCCCGTGCATCATTTCCATGAAATGTGGAAACGGTAGAGATTTATGGATTTGGGTCGAGCCTGTCGAAATTCTGCTCCATAGCGGCGACGGCGGCCTGATAATTGGTTTCCAAACCGATTTGTTTCCTATATGGGATGCTGCAACCGCGAAGGTGCCTCCCCATATTGGGGTTCGCTGGCATGTCTCACAAAAAAGCGTCGTGTGGGTGGTGTACGGTCGGTGAGGCCGTCCGGACGCAGCAAATTTGATTCGGGTCTGAAGATGAAGCTTCGCAATATCGCCATTATCGCGCATGTCGACCACGGCAAGACGACGCTCGTCGACCGCCTGCTCCAGCAATCCGGCGCCTTCCGCGAGAATCAGCGGGTTGCCGAGCGGGTCATGGATTCGAACGATCTCGAAAAGGAGCGCGGGATCACGATCATGGCCAAGGCCACGTCGATTGCCTGGAAAGACGCGCGGATCAACATCGTCGATACGCCCGGCCATGCCGATTTCGGCGGCGAGGTGGAGCGCATTTTGTCCATGGTCGATGGGGCGATCGTTTTGGTGGATGCCTCCGAAGGGCCGATGCCGCAAACCAAATTCGTCGTCGGCAAAGCGCTGAAAATTGGCCTGAGGCCAATTGTCGCGATCAACAAGGTCGATAAGCCGGATGCGCGGGTGAGCGAGGTCGTCAACGAAGTGTTCGATCTGTTCGCCGCGCTCGACGCCACCGACGAACAACTCGATTTCCCGATTCTCTACGGTTCGGCGAAACAGGGCTGGATGGCCGATAGTCCGGACGGTCCGCAAGACGGCATGGCGCCCCTGTTCGATCTCGTCCTGAAGCATGTTCCGCCGCCGTCCACGGCGGAGGGCGGTTTTCGCATGCTCGGCACATTGCTCGAAGCCAATCCCTATCTTGGCCGCCTCGTCACGGGGCGGATTTTCGCGGGCTCGGTGAAGCCCAATCAGAGCGTCAAGGTTTTGGACCGCAAGGGCAATGTGGTCGAACAGGGAAGGGTTTCCAAAATCCTGGCATTTCGCGGAATTGAGCGCACGCCGATCGAGGAGGCCGAGGCTGGCGATATCATCGCGATCGCTGGCCTCGAAAAGTTCAACGTTGCCGATACGCTTTGCGCACCGGAAGTCACGGAGCCCTTGCAGGCGCAGCCGATCGATCCGCCGACCTTGTCGATGACGTTCCTTGTGAATGATTCGCCGCTCGCCGGAACCGAGGGCGATAAAGTCACAAGCCGCGTCATCCGTGCCCGTCTTTACAAGGAGGCGGAAGGCAATGTCGCCTTGAAGGTCGAGGACACGCCGGGTGCAGACGCTTATGTCGTTTCGGGGCGCGGCGAATTGCAGCTTGCCATTTTGATCGAGACGATGCGCCGCGAGGGGTTCGAACTCGGGGTGTCGCGGCCAAAAGTCGTTTTTCAAAAGGACGCAGCCACCAATCAGCTCCTCGAACCCATCGAGGAAGTGGTGATCGACGTCGATGAGGAACATTCCGGCGTCGTTGTTCAAAAAATGGCCGAGCGCAAGGCCGAGATGATCGAGATGCGGCCTTCCGGCGGCGGCCGGCTGCGCCTTGTGTTCCACGCGCCGACGCGCGGCCTCATCGGCTATCAGGGCGAGCTTTTGACCGACACGCGCGGCACCGCGATCATGAACCGGCTATTTCACGCTTATGCGCCGTGGAAAGGCGAGATCGCGGGGCGCCGCAATGGGGTTTTGATCTCGAACGACAATGGCGAATCGGTCGCTTATGCGATGTGGAAGCTCGAAGACCGCGGCCCGATGATGATCGAGCCGGGCTGCAAGGTCTATCGCGGCATGATCATCGGAGAACACACGCGTGAAAACGACCTCGAAATCAACGTCTTGAAGGGCAAGCAGCTCACCAATATCCGCGCCGCCGGCAAAGACGAGGCGGTCCGCCTCACCCCGCCAATCAAGATGACGCTTGAAAAGGCGCTTGCCTATATCGAGGACGACGAGCTTGTGGAAGTCACGCCGAAATCGATAAGGCTGCGCAAGGCGCTGCTTGATCCCAATGAGCGCAAGCGCGCGTTCCGGGCCAAGGAAAGCGCGTAAGCTTCCGCTCGTCTGCGGTTTCCCGCTGAAGGCGCAACCAAACCCAATTGTCCAGGATGGGCGCAAGTGCCGTCATCAGAATGGCGAGCCCAGAGATAATGCGTGTTCTCATGAAGCGCTTTATCTTCAAGCCGCCGCCAGCCGCTTCACCTCGTCGTAGTCACCAGCAAGATGGGTCCGAACCAAAGCCGCGACCAATCGCGGAAAATCGTCACGTTCGACAAGAGTAGCAAGATTTCGGGAGGTATCGCCGATCTTCAATTGTCTGGCAGTATCGAGCGCGACGGCGTCTATAAAAGGATAGAGTTCCGGCCACGCGACCTGCATCTCCCGGCAGAAAATATCCGCACCGACAGGCCCAATCCCTTTGAACTGTTGAATGAGCCGGTGCTCGTTCCCCGCATCGCCGCCGGCTTCCTCGCGCAGACGACGCAAGTCGCCATCATATCGATCGAGCAGAAGGTCTGCGGCTTCGCCGAGCTTGGTGGATGTGCTTTCATCGTAACGGGCATAGCCTGCGCCATTCAGCACATGCGTGCGCTCTTCCCACGTGCTCGCCGCCATCTTGCGCGCCGACGTCCATCCCCGCCGCGTCAGTGCCACGGACGCTGCGATGGCGACTCGGGCATTGATCCGGGCGGAAAACAGCATTGTCGCGCAAAGCCATCGGAACAAAACCGAGGGCGTATTGCGTGCGATGCTTATTGCGAGCTCGTCACAGTAAGTACGTCCGTGCTTTGCCAAAAGCGCAGACACCACCCTTTGTGTCTCATCGGAGTGCCCTGAACTCACGAGCCTGTGCCCCGTTTGCGCCTAATGAGGTGACAACCATGACCGGGCACCTTCGTTCCGCGACGCCCTGATTTTGAGATCGTCTGCGCCATCGACGACGGCAAATGGGAAAGGCAGGAAATAACTGGAGCGGCAAAGCCGCTCCGCAGTTAGCGAAATAGCATCAACAGACCGATCGCCGCAATGAGCCAGAGCGCGATATGGCCGAGGCGGGAACCACGCGCTTCCGCTTCGCCGATTTTCTGCATCGCCGATTCGGATAGCTCGAAACCATTTTCGGCCATGCCTTCGAGTTGATTGACGATATTTTCGCCGCGGAGAAGCACGCCGGGCAAATTCGAGGCGAAGCGCGCGAGCGTCGCAGCGGCACGTCCGGCATCCTGCAATTTTCCAACGGGGCCAAGGTTCTGCTCGATCCAGGCGCCGACCACCGGTTCGGACGTTGTCCACACATCGAGTTTTGGATCGAGCGTGCGCGCCACGCCTTCGACGACGACCATGGTCTTTTGCAAAAGAACGAGTTCGATCCTCGTCTTCATGTCGAAGAGGCCAGTGATCTCGAAAAGCAGGGTCAAGAGCTTGGCCATGGAAATCTGATCGGCGGTGCGGGAATGGATCGGCTCGCCGATCGCCCGGATCGCCTGCGCGAAATCCTCGACCTTGTGTACGCGCGGCACATAACCCGCCTCGAAATGGACCTCCGCCACGCGCCGGTAATCGCGCTTTATGAAGCCGTAAAGGATTTCCGCGAGAAAGCGCCGCTCGTTGAAACCGAGGCGGCCCATGATGCCGAAATCCACCGCGGTCAGGCGCCCTTGCGGGTCAACGAACAAATTTCCCTGGTGCATGTCGGCATGGAAAAATCCGTCCCGCATCGCGGTGCGCAGAAAGGACTGGACGACGTTGCGGCCGAGGTCCTGCAAATTATAGCCTTTGCGGGCGAGGGCCTTGATGTCGGACAAGGGTGTTCCATCGATCCATTCGAGCGTCAGCACCTCTTTCGCCGTCCGGTCCCAATCAATTCGCGGGATCCGCAAATCCGTATCCTTGGCGACATTCTCGGCAAATTCCGAAGCCGCTGCGGCTTCCAGACGGAAATCCATTTCCATCTTGACGGTGCGGGCAAGCGTATCAACGACCTCGATGAGCTTTAGGCGGCGGGCGGCATCGCCGCTCCAGCGCTCGGCCAGGCGGGCCGCGACATACATGTCGCCAAGATCGCGTCTGAAAAGCCGCTCGACACCCGGACGCAGCACTTTGACGGCGACATCGCGTTCGCCCTCGGCATCTTTCACGCGGGCACGATGGACCTGAGCGATTGACGCGGCAGCGACTGGCTCTCCAAAGCTAGCGAAAATGCGGCCGAGCGATTCGCCGAAGGCCGCCTCGATCGTAGCAATCGCGACCGCGCGCGGAAACGGCTCCATCCTGTCCTGCAACCGCTCGAGCTGCTGAACAACCGCGACGCCGACGACATCCGGCCGCGTCGCGAGGAATTGACCGAGCTTGACATAGGATGGCCCGAGCCGGCTGATCGCGCCTGGAAGATTGGCAAGACCGCTCGCTTTTTTGCCGGCACCTTTGGCCCCGGCTGTTCTCGCTCCGGGCCCTGCAAGGAGTCTCGCCAAGGCGAGCGGCAGCCGCGCGGCCGGGGGCAGAATCGATGGGTCGACGTCGCTGAACACGCCCGCGCGCGCGAGCACAAATCCCGCGCGCGCTAGGCGGATAAGGGAGCCAAAGGATGAACGCACAATCGCCGCCTGTCCTAGATATGAGCTTTCAACAGCTTGTCCATCCGTTCCGGATCACGCCGGGAGCTGTGTTGCCAAGAGAGGAGGCGGCGACAGCCCACCCCGTATTTGAGACTCATGCCTAAAGTTTCCAGCCCGAATGAATGGCAACGA
>Ga0187867_10004849_pt1 | contig 10317 bp, 8 predicted proteins | sample June2016WEW_13_1_FD_132976 | JGI IMG/M metagenome (GOLD analysis project Ga0187867, IMG submission 132976) | Peatland microbial communities from SPRUCE experiment site at the Marcell Experimental Forest, Minnesota, USA - June2016WEW_13_10 | ecosystem: Environmental > Terrestrial > Soil >...
CCACTCTTGTCGTAGAGGAGAACGCGCTTCTGGAGCGCCTCGTGGACGATTTCGTCGGTGATCGTGCCACTGGCCGGAAACGCAGCGAGCTGCGTCCCTAGGGATAGAGATGCGGCAACTTCGAGCGCGTTGTAGGCGCTGCGGGCGTCGCCACTGGAATAGGCAGCGATCTTGCCAAGGACTTCATCGGACGCCGCGATATGCATCTGGCCGAGTCCGCGTTCGCTCTCGGTGAGAGCGCGATGCAGCAGCGACACAATCTGCGCCTCGGCGAGTTGCTTGAGCACGTAGACGCGGCAGCGCGAGAGCAGCGCGCCATTGATTTCGAACGACGGATTTTCGGTGGTGGCTCCGATGAGACGGATGCTGCCTTTTTCGACGTGAGGCAAGAAGGCGTCTTGTTGGGCTTTGTTGAAGCGATGGATTTCGTCGACGAAGACGATGGTGCGCGTGCCGTACTGGCGGGCGCGATCGGCATCGGCCATGACCTGCTTGATTTCCTTGATGCCGGCGAGCACGGCGGAAAACTCGATGAATTCGGCTTTGGTGATGCCGGCGATGATCTTGGCGAGGGTTGTCTTGCCGGTGCCGGGAGGGCCCCAGAAGATCATCGAGGTGGGGTCGTCGCGCTCGATCTGGACGCGTAGTGGTTTGCCCGGGCCGACTAAGTGTTCCTGGCCGACGAATTCCTCGAGCGTGCGCGGACGCATGCGGTCAGCGAGCGGGCGCGTGCCGGGAGCAGGAAAATCTTGATTCGGGATGGGCGCGAAAAGGCTCATAAGAACCGAAGTCAGAAGTTAGAAGTCAGATTGCAGAAGTGAAACCAGAACTCACGCCGCGACACCGACCGCTCTCTGGCAACCAGACTGCACCTTCTCAATCTAATTTCCGACTTCTGTCTTTTTTTTACTTCTGCAATCTGACTTCTAACTTCTGACTTGCTCTTGCTGTTTCATACAGCACGATACTCGCCGCGACTCCGGCATTGAGCGATTCAACCTGCGCCGCCTGCGGGATCACGATCGTCTGATCCATCTGATGCAGGATTTCGCGCGGCAGACCTGCTCCTTCATTACCGATAAAGACGGCGAGCGGTAGCGTCCAGGAAACTTCCGGCAGTGGCGTACCTTTGTGCGACGATGTGGCCAGCATGCGCACACCGTTCTTGCGCAGCAGCGTGATCAGTTCGCCGGAAGGTATCTGAAGAAAAGGCAGGCGAAAAATCGAGCCTGCCGAGCCTCGCAGAGCCTTGGAGTTGTAAGGGCTGACGGTTCCTTCGGTAAGAAAAACTCCAGCGGCGCCGAAGGCCTCGGCGGAACGCAAAATCGTGCCGAGATTTCCCGGGTCCTGCAGTCCTGCGGCAACGACCAGCGGGCCGGCGTTTGCGCGGTCCAGGAGCTGAGCGGCGGAGAACGGCTGGAGCTTGAGCAGCGCCGCGACCCCTTGCGGAGTCTCGCTCGTTACAATCGAGTTGAAGAGGGCGTTCGGCAAAACGAGCGTTTCCGTGTGCTCGCCGATCTGGGGTAGAAGCTTTTCGGCGAGTGGGCGCGCCGCTTCGCTGAAAAAAACGCTGTTGAGATGCCGGCCGTGGCGCAGCGCTTCTTCGACCAGTTTGACGCCTTCAATCGCGCACTCACCCTGAGGAGTCAACTGGGCGCGGCGGAAGGCGAGCCGCAATTCTTTCAGGCGCGCGTTGTGACGACCACTCACGAGCCGCAGACGGCTTTCCATCCGGGAGGTGTGAGATCGCATGGCCTTCGCGTCCTGCTTCATAGAGTGGGCGCCAGCCTTTAGCGCCAACCCAAGGATAAGCGAAGATCTGGGATTACCAAAGGAGTGCGGCAGGGCTGCGGGCGGGCCTCATGGTATGGTACATTTCACTGTTTAAGCCCACATCTTTCGCGAACCACCAGGAAGGGACCATAGTGCGCGCGGAAATCCTGAAAATTCACGCCGAAACGCCAGAGGCTTCGCTGATCAAGTACGCCGCCGAACAGATCCAGGCCGGCCACGTGCTCGGCATGCCCACCGACACGTTCTATGGGCTGGCGGCGGACCCGTTCAACCTGCGCGCTGTCGAACGAGTGTATGAAATCAAGTCGCGGCTGCGCCATAAGCCGCTGTCGTTGCTGATTGAGCACGTGGACCAGGCCGAGGAATTTGCCCGTCCATTGCCCGACGACTTTCACCTGCTGGCGCGGCGTTTCTGGCCGGGACCGCTGACCATGATCGTACCGGCGGCGTCGCATCTTCCACTGAAAGTGACGGCGAATACGGGGAACGTGGCTTTGCGCGTGCCCGCGGCGGAGATACCGCTGGCAGTCGTACGGGCTGCCAAGATTCCGATTACGGCGACCTCGGCGAACCTGAGCGGAGAGGTCGAATGCACGACGGCGGAACAGGTGCGGGATCAGTTGCAGAATCGCATCTCACTGATCGTAGACGGAGGAGATTCTCCCCGCAACATGGCGTCAACGATCGTGTATTTCAAAGAGGACGGCAGCTGGCAGATTCTGCGCGAAGGGGCCATTGCGGCCAAAGACATTGTTGAAGCGTTGTCGTAGGGCAGGTTTCAGAGTTGCAAGGTTTCAATTGGGCGCCCGCCTAAAGGCGAGAGAAACTTCGATCTTTAGATTGGGAACCTTGAAACCCTGGAACATTGAACGCTGACTATGTCAGAAGACCTCAATCCATCTGACCCAAGAAGACCCATGTGGCTGCGTCCCCTGGCGCTGCTTTTTTTGACAGCGGCGGGCGCGGTTGTCCTGTTCCTGGGAGTAACCGGTTCGCGCGTCGTGCGTACGGCCAGCGAGACACCGGCGCACAAGGCGGATGTGATTGTGATTTTCGGGGCCGCGCAATATGCAGGACATCCTTCGCCGGTATACCGCGCACGCCTGGATCACGGTTATGAATTATTTGATAAAGGCATGGCGCCGGTAGTGATCACGACGGGCGGGGCCGGTCAGGACCCTGAGTTCAGCGAAGGCGGGGTTGGGCGCGATTATCTATTGCGGCGCGGCGTGCCGGAAGAGGCGCTGATCGCCGAAACACAAGGCTCGGACACGGCACTCTCAGCCACGCGGGTCGCCAACATCATGCGCGTAAATGGCATGCACCGATGCATCGCGGTGAGCGACGCGTATCATGTGTTTCGTATCCGCGCATTGCTGGAGCGCGAAGGAATGGACGTGGAAGTGGCGCCGAGGCCGGAATCGCGTCCGCATTCGCTGTGGCAAAGATTCTGGGCCGTCATACGCGAAGCGACCAGTTATCTGCTGTGGAAAGCCGGGATGTCTTAAACAAGCTCTCAGCTCGCAGCTCTTAGCTGTCAGCTCTCAAGCTCCAAGCCTCCTGGAGAACGCAGCGAGATCCCGAATAAGGTCCTGCGTCACTTTTGTCCAGATGTCCGGGCAACTGAGAATACGCCTGAATTCTCTCACTCTAAGAAGCTAAGAGCCGTGCGCCTACCATCCCATCTTCTCCCGCACCCGCGTTACATGCGCCACGTGATGCTTCCCATGCCAGGAATAGAGCGCGAGAGTTTTCTCCAAAGTCATCGGACCCAGTTCGGGATGGCGGAAGGTACGCTTCCAGTCGGCGTCGGTTAGGCTCCGCAACACTATTGTCCAGCGCTGGTGAAGCGAATCGAGCAACGCGAGCGAGTTTTCAATGGGTTGCCGCGAGTCCGGCAACTCGGCCCAGCGATCTTCGAAATACGGCTTGATGGTCGGTTCGTCTTCGGTCAGGGCGAGTTTGAAACGGACATAGGAGTTCATGTGGCTGTCGGGAAGATGGTGGACGACTTGGCGGACCGTCCAGCCGCCGTCGCGATAGGGAGTGTCAAGCTGCGCGTCGGAGAGCCCTTGGACCGCGGCCCGCAAACGGGCGGGCGTCTGCTCAATGTCGTCGAGGTGTTGGTTCTTCTGTTCAACGCTGAGTGGGCCGACGTAGGAGAACTTGCCGATGGGATAGCGGGGATCGGTCATGGGAGCGTAGATGATTGCGACGCACATGCCGTCGCAAAAAAAGTTCAGTCCTTGTGACCGTACCCGAATGGTAGTGCGCACGTCTCAGAGGACAAAATGGAGGGTTAGACGAACCACATCCGGCGAGGAGCCCTATTTCACCATCGCGAGCACGCGAACGGGAGTTCGGCCCGTGCTTTTGTTCTTTTCTGGAGCCACGATGATGAGCGAACCCGTTGCCGGCAGCGTCGCCAGCCGAGTCGTGCCTTCGACCACGTAGTTTCCATGAAGCGCGATCTGGCGAGCCAGTGTGCGATCGGAGGAAAAATCCGGCTGCGTCTCGATGGCGAAGCCAGTCGTGTAACGCGCGTCCATGAGGAACTGCGCCGCGTCTGCGGTGATCGGCGGCAGAGCCGATGCAGCCGCATGGTCCGCCACGCTGTGACGGATGGCGACGATTGCGCCTTGAGGTATGGTACCGTGCTGAGATTCCCAAGCGGCAATGTCATCGAGTGAAATCTGGGACGCGGAAGCCGGCGAGACATCAAGGTCCATCACGACCAGCGGCGCGATCAGGCGCTCCGCCGGGATTTGGCCTGCGGTCCAGGTTCCGGGAATGAGTGTGTCGGGCGCGACGATGAGCGTGCGGGATTGTTCTGAAATCCTAGAAGGCTTTGTGGGCGCGCTGTGCAGCGGCACATTCCGCGCAGTGTCAGCCGGCTGCCCGGTAAGATCGACCACGTGCGAATAGCGATTTGGAGACAGCGGCTCATGCCGCCGGTCTGCGAAGAGCAGAATTGCGAGGACGAGCGCGTACGCGATAATGAAGCTGCGAATTCGCATCAGTTCAAGCTTCTATTGTTGCTCTCCCGGAGACCAAGTTCAATCCACGGTAGTACATGACCGTATACAGGGCGCGCCCGAAACCAGTGCCGATTTATAGAATGTTCGATGGCGCCTACAGAGTTTTGACCCGCAAACTTTGGTTTCCGATTCAATATTTGCGGCCACCCCGGACGCGATAGAATAGAAGAAATCACTCAGCAGGTTTCTGGTGTGGGCGCATTTTGGGAGTGGCGACGATCATCGTGCCCGCTCTCAAATCCGTCTTCCCGGTCGCTCGCTGAAACTGAGGATTGATGTTCGGCCGCGAAGAAAAAGTTTCCGCTCTCCGGCTCACCGGCGTGCAGTACGTTGTACTCTTCATCTTCCTGCTATTGGCTTATGGCCTGTGGCGGCTGCAGGTGATGCAGAGCGGCAAATACTCGCTGCTGGCCGAGCAGAACCGGGTACGCAACGTGCCGATTCTAGCGCCTCGCGGAAAAATCCTTGATCGCGAAGGCCGCATTATTGTTGACAACTATCCGTCTTTTTCCGCGTTGCTGTTGCGCGACTCGGCGCGCGACCTGACCGCCGACGCAGACGCGATCGCCGCGGGGTTGCACCTGAGCCCCGATGAAGTTCGCCAGCGCATACGGCACTTCTCGGCCATGCCACACTATCAACCGATCTTTCTGAAAGAAGACATCACGCCTGACGAGCTGGCTTTTATCGAGTCGCACAAAAACGAGTTGCCGGAACTCGACACGATCATGGCGCACCGCCGCCTCTATCCGCGCAATGGCTTCATGGCGCACTTGATCGGCTATGTGGGCGAAGTGACGGAAGACATGCTTAACCAGCCGCAGTTTGAGCTTTACAGCCCCGGCGACGTGGTTGGCGTAAGCGGAGTGGAGAAGCAGTACAACAACGTGCTGATGGGCAAGAATGGATCGCGGCGCGCGATTGTCGACAGCAAAGGCAGGGAAGTGGGGCGGCTGGATGAGACTCCGGCAGAACCGGGTAAGCAGTTGAAACTGACCGTGGACCTCGATCTGCAGATCGCTGCTGAACAGGCTCTGGATGGGCGGAATGGCGCGATTGTCGCGATGGACCCGAGGACGGGCGAAATCCTCGCCATGGTCAGCCGGCCAACCTTCGATCCCAATGATTTTGCCGTGAAGATTTCCCGCCCCGAGTGGAACAAACTGGTCACCGATGAAGACCATCCGCTGCTGAATAAGGCGATCCAGGCGCAACTGGCGCCTGGTTCAACGTTCAAGATCATCATGGCGACCGCTGGTTTGCAGGAAGGCATCGCGCAAACCATGCACGTGACGTGCAACGGCGGCGCGACATTTTACGGGCGTTATTTCAAGTGCTGGGTCGTGGCCGAGCACCGCACGCATGGCGTGGTCGAGATCAGCAAGGCAATTTATCAATCGTGCGACGTGTTCTTTTACACGCTGGCGGAAAAGCTTGGTATCGATCGCATTGCTAAGTACGCTACGGCGCTGGGCCTGGGACAGAAGACCGGAATTGATCTGCCGCAGGAAGTCAGTGGCGTGATGCCGTCGGAAGAATGGAAGATTAAGAACTTCAAACAGAAGTGGTATGCGGGAGAAACGATTTCCGTGGGCATTGGACAAGGCGCAGTTGCGGCGACGCCCATTCAGATGGCGCGTGCGATTGGCGCGATTGCCAGCGGCGGGCTGCTGAAGCGTCCGCATGTCATCAATCCGACGGATTTGCCGCCAAATGTGGTTCCGGCGTCGACGACTCCCGACGAGTCTCGCGTAGAAATTGATCCTCAGAACTGGGAGATCATCACCGATGCCATGGCTGCCGTCGTCAATCCCGGAGGCACCGCGGGTTTGTCGCATCTGCAGGGCATCGACTTCGCCGGGAAAACGGGCAGCGCGCAGACCATCAGCAATGCTCTGAAAGCCAAACTCGGTGCGAGCGGTAAGAAGTTCAAGGACAACGGTTGGTTCGTTGGCGTCGAGCCCCGCAGGAATCCGGAAATTGTGGTGTGCGCGCTGCTGGAAGAGGGCGAACACGGATATCTGGCTGCCAGAACGGCGGCGCAAGTGATCAAGGCCTACGTCGAGAAAGAGCGGCGTCAGCCGACCAAAGTTGCTGGATCGGGTGATAAGAAGGTCGAGATCGGCGCCGTGTGGAGTGACTCGGACTCGGCCAAAGATGCGCACGACGGCGACCATCTCAAGGCGGGGCACTTTGCTCTCGACGTCGCGCGAAGCAAAGCTCCATTGGCAGTTGCTGCTCCCGGAATGCGGTAAAAGCCCCGGAGTGCTCAGCTAGAACCAGAGTGCCAGGCGGCAGCAGCAGATTCTCCGTCGCTTCGCTCCTTGGAAAGACAAGAATCTAATTTCCGGAAGAACGAAATGTCGCATTGCTGCACGCTTTGCACTCCCGTGATACGTTAATTCCGCGATGAAAAGCAGCGCCCCACTTGCGATCGACACCGCGGCCGCTCGCGGCGCGACCTATGCCGACGCGCGCGTGGTTGCAACTCGCAGTCGTTCGCTGACTACCAAGAACGGCCGCGTCGGCCATGCGTCCGAATCCGACTCGGTGGGAATCGGTATCCGCGTGGTCGCTGGGGGGGCATGGGGTTTTGCCGCAACGGCTGAACTGAGCCGCAGCGCGGTCGAGGCGACCGCCGCGCGTGCGGTCGAGATCGCGCAGGCGTCGGCTCGCGTTAAGCTTGAGAACGTCCGCCTGGCGCATGAGCCGCCAGCTATCGCGGAGTGGACAACGCCCTACAAGGTCGATCCGTTCTCGACGCCGGTCGAACAGAATCTCGACCTGCTGCTCAAGGCAGACGCCGAGATGAATTCGGTCGTGGGCGTCACGCTGACTGAAACGGGCATGAATTTTGTGCGCGAGGAATCGTGGTTCCTTTCTTCGGAGGGAGCCGACATTCATCAAACCAAGTATTCAACCGGCGCCGGGCACACAGCCTACGCGTTCGCCGGAAATGAAATCCAGAAACGCTCATATCCGAATTCGTTTGGCGGCCAGTGGCAGAACCGTGGGTACGAGCTGATCGAGGAGATGAAGCTGGTCGAAAACGCGCGCCGGATCGGCGAAGAGGCGGTGGCGTTGCATCAGGCCGAGCAATGTCCCGAAGGCGAATTCACCATTATTCTCGACGGATCGCAGCTCGGACTGCAGATCCACGAGTCGATCGGGCATCCGATTGAGTTGGACCGAGTGCTGGGCATGGAAGCGAACTTTGCCGGCACATCATTTCTTACTCTCGACAAGCTGAATAATCTTCGCTACGGCAGCGAGCTGGTGAACGCGGTCGCCGATGCCCGCGAGGAGCATGGTCCCGGCCTGGGGACATTCGCGTATGACGACGAAGGAGTCGCCGCGCAATCAACCCCCATCATCACCGCAGGACGTTTTACCGGCTATCTCAGTTCTCGCGAAACTGCGCACACGATTGGTCTGACCCGTTCCGGGGGCACGGTGCGCGCCGAGGGCTGGAATCGTCTGCCCATGATCCGCATGACCAACGTGAGCCTTCTGCCGGGCGAAAGAGCGCTGACGCTTGAGCAACTGATCGCCGATACCGACCACGGCATTTATATGGAGACGAACAAGTCATGGTCGATTGACGACAAGCGCTACAACTTCCAGTTCGGTTGCGAGATCGGGTGGGAGATCAGAAAAGGGAAGCGGGTGCGGATGTTGAAGAATCCGTCGTATTCGGGGATCACGACCGAGTTCTGGAATTCGATGGACGCCATCTGCTCGCGTCAGGATTGGACGCTTTGGGGCACGCCGAATTGTGGCAAGGGCCAACCCCAGCAGGTAATGGGGACGGGGCACGGGGCGAGTCCGGCGCGGTTTCGGAAGATACGGGTTGGGTCGGCGTATAAGGGCAGTTAAGGTCTGTTCACCACAGAGGCACAGAGGCACAGAGAAGAGCCAGATGCTAACTCAAGAACAAGCCTCAGACATTTTTGATCGTGTGCGCCGAAGTTCCTCCGCGGATGAGGTCGAGGTGCTCTTCACGGGTGCCCGTTCCGCGCTGACTCGCTTCGCAAATAACACGATTCACCAGAACGTGGAAGACGAGAATTGTGTGGCGTCCATCCGTACAAATTTTGGCGGCCGAACCGCCCGGGCCGCAGCGAATCAGTTTGATGATGCGAGTCTACGGCGGGCGGTGGAAGCTTCGGAGAATCTTGCGCGAGTCCAGGCGGTAGATCCCGACCTCCTTCCGATGCCGGATGTTCGCGAAGCGGGCGCGGACAAGAGTGTCCGCACTACACGTTTTTTTGAACAGACGGCGGCAATCACTCCGGGCGAGCGCGCCGAGGCAGTCAGTCGAATCGTGGCGATTGCCAATAAGAGAGGACTGACAACTGCCGGGATCTATTCCAGTTCCGAATCGATCGAGGGGGTGTTCAACTCCCGCGGACTCGCCCAGTGGCATAACCAGACGCTGGCAGAAGTTTCAATCACGATGCTGGCTGACGATTCTTCCGGCTGGCAGAAGCTGAATTCGACGGATGTACGGAATCTCGATCCCGCGTTACTGGCGGAGAGCGCGGCGCGCAAAGCGGTCGAATCGGCTCATCCGCGCGAAATTCCGCCGGGCAAGTACACCGTTATACTCGAGCCATCGGCCGCGCTCGATATCGTCGGTTTCATGTTCTGGGATTTCAGCGGCATGGGAATTCTGGACCGGCGCTCGTGCCTGAACGATCGCATCGGCACAAAACTGTTCGGCGACAACATCAACATCTGGGACGATGGGGCGCATTCTCTGCAGGCGGGTTCGCCATTCGATGGTGAGGGCATGCAGCGTCAGCGTGTCCAACTGGTCGAGCAGGGAACTGTAAAAAGGATCGTGTACGCGCGCGCGACGGCCGCGAAGATGAAGCGGTCCGAATACGCTGGGAAAGTTGGCCTCATCGAGGCGACCGGTCATGGCTTTCCGCTTCCGAATGAGATGGGAGAGACTCCGCTGAATATTGTTGTAGAAGGTGCGGTCGCGGGCGGCGCGGAAAAACCGCAAACCGTCGACCAGATGATCGCCTCTACCGAGCGCGGAATCCTGGTTACGCGTCTCTGGTATATCCGCGAAGTGGATCCTTACGAGAAGATCGTGACCGGCATGACTCGTGACGGCACCTTCCTGATCGAAAAGGGAAAAGTGCAGTGCGGTCTGCGGAATTTCCGTTTCAATCAGAGCCTGATTGCCATGCTGTCGAATGTTGAAGCGATGGGCGTCCCGGTGCGGGCCTGCGGCGAAGAGTCGTTCGATATGGTCGTGCCCGCCATGAAGATCCGCAATTTTAACTTCACCGAAGTGACCAGGTTCTAAGCGCCAAATCCCACCCCCACCGCAGGCCAGAAAAGCAGCCTCCAAGGTCACCGCTGATTCGTTGTAATCTTCTCATCCTCAAGCAGTTAACGTCCTATCGTTCCATGACTTCCGTAACTTTGAGAGGCTGATTCATGGGTGTACGCTGCCCATAAGTTCGCAGAA
>Ga0187867_10004858_pt1 | contig 10314 bp, 7 predicted proteins | sample June2016WEW_13_1_FD_132976 | JGI IMG/M metagenome (GOLD analysis project Ga0187867, IMG submission 132976) | Peatland microbial communities from SPRUCE experiment site at the Marcell Experimental Forest, Minnesota, USA - June2016WEW_13_10 | ecosystem: Environmental > Terrestrial > Soil >...
ATGAGCCTGCTCCCGCCCGAGAACGCCACCGGCAACTTCGTGAAGGTGGTGCAGCGCATTCCCGTGAAGATCCTGGTGCACCGCAACGAACGCCTGATCCTGCGGCCGGGCATGAACGCCGACGTGACCATATTCACCAAATAGCGCGGGTGTCTTGGCCGAGCTTGGCTCGAGGTTGGCAGGCGGAAGCGCCGGCCCCACAGCGCCCTCCGTGCCGTAGTAGCATTACTACTTGATCCCCAAAGGCACGGAGGCATACTCATGCAGCGAGTCTGTTTCATCTTGCAGGTCCGCCCGGAGCGCCTGGCGGAATATAAAGAGCGGCACCTTCGGGTGTGGCCGGAAATGCGCGCGGCGCTTTCCGCCACCGGATGGGGCAACTATTCCCTGTTCCTGCGCGACGACGGCCTGCTGATCGGCTACCTGGAGACGCCCGATTTCCAGGCCGCCCTCAAAGGCATGGAGGCGTTCGAGGTGAACGCGCGCTGGCAGAAGGAAATGGCTCCCTTCTTCACCGCCCTGGCCGGCCGGCCAGACGAGAACATGGCCCCGCTCGAAGAAGTATTCCATCTGGACTGATCCCGCGATGACTCATCGACTCGATATTCCCGTTCTCGATCTGGCGATCATCGTGCTCTACATGCTCGCCATCATGGCGGCCGGCGTGTGGTCCACGCGGCGCATGAAAGTCACCGGCCAGGTTTTCTTTCTGGCCGGGCGTTCCCTGCCCTGGGGCATCGTGGGCGCGGCCCTGTTCGCCTCCAACATCTCCACCATCCACCTGGTGGGCCTCACCGCTTCCGGCTACAACGAAGGGTTGGTCTGGGGCAACTTCGAATGGGCCGCTGTCTTCACCCTGGTGCTGCTCGCCCTGGTATTCGCGCCGTTCTACTTCCGCAGCCGGATTTCCACGCTGCCCGAATTCCTGGAGCGGCGCTACAGCCCGGCCTCGCGATCTTTTCTGGCCTTCATGGCCATCGTGGCCGCGCTCTTCATCCACATCGGGATGAGCATCTTCGCCGGGGCGGCCGTGTTCCAGCGGTTCTTCGGAATCGACGTGGTGACTTCCATCGTTGCCGTGGCCGTGGTGGTATCGGTGTACACGCTCCTGGGCGGGCTGCGCGCCGTGGTGGTCACCGAAACCATCAACACCGTCTTCCTGCTGGCGGGCGCCTGCACCATTACGGCCTTCGCCGTCCTGGCCCTTCCCCAGCACGGAATCCACAGCATCGCGCAGTTCAAGGCGGCTCTCAAGCCCGATCAGCTTTCCATGCTGCACACCCACAGCGCCGTGGGCTTGAACTGGTATGAGATCCTGCTCGGCTTTCCCATTCTGGGAATCTGGTACTGGTGCACGGACCAGACCATCGTGCAGCGGGTTCTAGGCGCGCGCAGCGAGCGCGACGCGCAGCTTGGCCCGCTGATGGCCGGGTTCCTGAAAATCCTCCCTGTGTTTGTTCTGGTGCTGCCGGGAACCATCGCCTGGGTGCTCTTCCGCGACCAGATCGGCGCGGCCAGCAACCAGACGCTGCCCGTGCTGATCACCCAGCTCATACCCTCCGGGCTGAAGGGTCTCATTTCGGCGGCCGTGCTGGCCGCTCTGATGAGCGCCGTCTCGGCGGCCCTCAACAGCTCCGGCACGCTGGTCGCCGTGGATATCGTGGGGCGCCTGCGGCCGGGCTTGAGCGACCGCGCGCAGGTCAACATCGCGCGCGTGAGCTCCGCGGTGGTCATGATCCTCGCCGTGGCGTGGTCTACCCAGGGCGGCCGATACTCCAGCATCTTCGAAGCCATCAACGCCATCGCGTCCAACATCGCGCCGCCCATCACCACCGTGTTCCTATTCGGCGTGTTCTGGCGGCGCGGCACCAAGGAAGCTTCGCTGGCCACTTTGATTTTCGGATTCTCGTTGGGAGCGGTCTGCTTCCTGCTGGACTTGCCCGCGTTCGGAACCGAGAAGCTCATCACCACCGGGCTGGGGATTCCTTTCCTGATGCAGGCCTGGTGGGGCTTCTGCCTCTGTTCGATCGTCTTCGTGGTGGTCAGCCTGCTCACTCCGCCGCCGCCTCCTGAGAAGGTCGAGGGCCTCACTTGGGAGCATCCCCTCGAGGTGATCCTTCGCGCCAAGCTGGCCGGCGCGTTCGATCCGCGCATTGTGGCGGCGGTATTGACCGCGGTGATGGTGGCGCTCTACTGGATCTTCCGCTAGCACGTAGAGCGGGCCGGAGGTCCGCTCTACCGGATTCGTCGACCCTGTTCCTTCGCGGCGAGATGGTCGTGAGCGCGCGATGCAACGCGAAAGAAGTCAAAACCCAACGCGTCATGCATTTTTCTCTTGACTTTCCTCGCGAACAACCTTATATATGAATCACATTGCGATTTTCCAAATCGCAAAATTTGATGTTAGGGAGAATCAATCGATGAAAAGCGCAACCAAGAAAGCCGCCCCCAAGAAGAAAGCTGCTCCGAAGAAAAAGAAGTAGCTTGGGCGCGCCCTGAACAAGGGCTGCAAAACAGGATCCACTTCGAGGCCCCGGTTTTCGGGGCCTTTTTTTTGTGCAGGCTCCTTCCCGTCCCGCCGATATCCGAAATCCCCAGCAGCATGGATCGTGCCGCTATCCATCCACTTCTTCGCGAGCCGCGGGCTTCCGCCCGTGGAGCGGGCCTCCGGCCTGCCACGCCGGCGTCCGCCGGCGTTCTTCCGGCGGCGTCCGAGCTTCGCTCGGGTTGGCAGGCGGAACCGGCTGCCCCACCGGAGATCACCGAACACGCCGCTGCAGCAGCACGCGGAACGTCTCGCCCATTCCGAACAACAACGTCTTAAGCTGCATGCGCCGCCGCCGGTTCTCGCGCGGATCGTCGGATTCGAGCGCGGCGGCGAACTGGTCGGGCTCGCCGGCCGCAAGCAATGTCTGCGCCAGCGTCTCCAGCCGTTCCTTCCGCAATCCGTGCGCGGCTCCCGTTTCTTCGAGCGCGGCAAAGTTCACGTGCGCCGTGAGGTCCCGTTCGCCGGGATCCTCCAGCACGTCCTCGCGCGCCGTGTGCCTTCGATAGCTCATCAACGTGCCGGCTGGGAAACGCGCCGATTCCGCGCGCGTGTAGCCGTAGTCGATGGTGAGCGCAAAGCCGCGCTCCATCGCGCCCGCGATGCGTTCCACCCAGCGCGGCGCATCGAGGGAAGCTTCATACCAGCGGCCCTCCTCGGGCGGCGCCGCCCAGGCGCGCAGCCACCGCTCCACCTCCGGCGGCGCGGCCCCGCCCGCGCTCCAGTGGAAGCGTCCCTCCGCGAAGCCCACGCGCTGCTCGCGGAACGCGCCGTCGCGGTACACCGCTACGTCCACCGGCAAAGCGTCGAAAAACTCGTTGCTGAACGCCACGCCCACGAAGCGCTCCGGCAGCGCGCCGCAACCGATGTCCACCGGAACGTAGCGCCACTCGGAGAACGCCTCCGCCATTTCCCCTCGCCCGGCGCCCAATTCCACCACCGTGAAATCGCGCGGGGCGCCCATCTCCTCATAGAGCTGACGGATTCGCGCCGCCATGAGAATGCCGAACACCGGCTGGATCTGCTCCGCCGTAAAGAAGTCGCCGGCTTTGCCGAATGGATCCCGCCCCCGGCGGTAGTAGCCGTGTTGCGGATGATACAAAGCCGCCTCCATGAAGCGGCAAAAGGGGATGGGTCCTTCGCGGCGTATCTCTTCCGACAGCAGCTCACCCAATGGCGTCACGGACCTATGCTAGCGTGAAATCGGAACCATGGCATTGCCGCAAACCGTTCGCGTCAAGATAAGCTCGGAGGCCGCCGAAGCCATCACGCTCACGGCGGTGGTGGTTCAGGAGCTGCCGCTCGGCGAGTTGATCGAGCACATGCTCCCAGTGGCCGGCAAAGACGAGCCGCGCATCCGCGAAATCCTGCTCCGCGGCACGCTGGTGGCGGGAGCGTCGCGTCTTCGCTGGGCCGGTTGGGAAGCCGCCGCGGAAGATCTGCGCGCCTTGCTGGCGGCGTTCCCCGACCCGGACCCGTCGTTGCCCTTCGATCCCCAGCGCTGCTTCCGCGCGGTGCTGCGCGGCGGCCGGCGCGCCATCGAGATCCCCCGCGAGGCGGCCGCGCGCAAGGGCCTCTTCCGGCGGGCGACGTTTTGGGACGCGCTGATGGAGGTCGCCGGCGCCGGCGGCACCGTCTATTCCACTTACTCGTACCGCAGCCGCGCCGACCTTTACGTGCGCCACTTTAGCGCCGCCGAGGTCGCGCGCCTCCGCGCCGCCACCCAAGCCCTCCGCTATTCCACGCTTCGGGATAAAATCCATGTCGCCGGTTTTGGGATGGCGGAACTATACGCCAGCCGCTAGGCTCCAGTCCAATCGAGCGGGGTAAGCCTCCAGGCTTGCCAAAAGGCTACCCTGCGCAGGCCGGGTCGCCCGCGGAGATGTGCGAAAGGCGAAAGCCCAGCTCCGAGCTTCGCTCGGATTGACAAGCCTGGAGGCTTATCCCACTACTCCTCCGGCAATTCTCCCGTGTCTCCGGCCCGATTCTCGAATTTGGTCTGCGCGTGCAGGAAGACCAGGTTCTGAGTTCCGATGGGTCCGTTGCGCTGTTTGGCGATGATCAGCTCGGCCAGGCCCTTCAGATCCTCGCGGTCCTTCTGGTAAATTTCCTCGCGGAAAATGAACGCCACCACGTCCGCGTCCTGCTCGATGGACCCGGATTCGCGCAGGTCGCTGAGCTGCGGGCGATGGTCGCCCTGGCGCGTTTCCGGCGCGCGGCTCAACTGCGAGAGCACCAGCATGGGGACGTTCAGCTCCTTCGCCAGCAGCTTCATGCCGCGCGAGAGGGCGCTTACTTCCTGGGTACGGTTCTCGTAACGCCCGCGCCCGGTCATCAATTGCAGGTAGTCGACGATCACCAGCCCCAGCTTTCTCTCCGTTTGCAGCCGGCGCAGCTTGGCGTGCATGTCCATCAAGTGCAGGCCCGCGGTGTCGTCGATCCACAGCGGCGCCTCGGCCAGCTCGTTCACCGCGTGGCCCAGCTTGCGGCGCTCCTCCTGGCTCAGGTAACCGCCTCGGAATTTCTGGCTGTCCACCCGGGCGGTGGAGCACAACATGCGCGTGAGCAGCGATTCCTTGGACATTTCGAGCGAAAAAACCGCCACTGTCTGCTTCAGCTTCAAGGCCACGTGCTGCGCCATGTTCAGCGCCAGCGCCGTCTTGCCCATGGAGGGGCGCCCCGCGAGAATGAACAGGTCCCCGCCGTGCAGCCCTCCGGTATACTCGTCGAACTTGGTGAACCCCGTGCTGATTCCCTTGATCCGCTTGCTGGGATCGAGGAAGGCGCTCAGGCCGCCTTCATAGTTGTTGAGAATGTGGCCCGCCGATTCCAGGCCCGCCTTCACCTGCGACTCTCCCAGTTTGAGCAGCGTCTCTTCGGCCCCGGCCAGGATCTGATCCGGCTCTTCTTCGCCGGCCAGGCACCTGTTCATCATGTGCTGCGAGGCGAAAATGATGCGCCGCAGCACGCTCTTGTCCTTGACGATGTGGAGATAGCTGTCGATGTTGGGAATCCGCGGCAGGCCGTCGTCCAGCGAAACCAGGTAACTCAGCCCGTCGCAGGCCTCCAACTCGTTGAACTTCATCAGCTCGTTGGCCACCGTGACGCGGTCGATTTTCTCACCCCGCTCGGAAAGGTCGCCCATACGCCGGAAAATGCGGCGATGCTTCTCCAGGCTGAAGTCGTCCGATTCCAGCGCGCCAGCCGCCTGAATGTAGAAACTGTCGTCCAGCAGGATCGAGCCCAGCACAAATCGCTCGGCGTCGACGTTGGTGGGGAGGCCTCTGTCGGCCGTGTCGCTGGGGGTCATCGCGCGCCCCACCGCCCGAATCTTACAGAGCCGCGGCCGTCAGGGAGCGGTCGCGTCGCCATATCCAGAACGCTTTGTCGCACCACCCCAGTTTACCCTCTGTGCGGCGCCCGGACGGGAAACCGGGGATAATCGCCAGAAGGAGGAATGTGGCGGATGCCCGTGTGGCTGGTTTCGCATGACATGTGGAGCGCGATCTTCGCCTTAGGCGCCCCGGTGGCGGAGAAGGTGCTGCGGCCGGTTCTTGTGTATCTCTTCCTGGTGGTTCTGCTGCGCATTTTCGGCAAACGCGAGCTGGCGCAACTCAATCCCTTCGACCTGGTGGTGCTGCTCTCTCTTTCGAACACCGTCCAAAACGCCATTATCGGAAACGATAACTCGCTCTCCGGCGGCCTCATCGGCGCCCTCGCGCTGGTGGCCCTGAACTACCTGGTGGTTCGCTTTCTGTTTCGCCACCGGCGGCTGGACGAGATCATGGAGGGCAAGCCGACCGTCCTCATCGCCCAAGGCCAAGTGGTGGAGAAGGCGCTCGCCAGCGAGCTGCTGACCCGGCCCGAGCTGCTCACGGTGCTCCATCGCCAGGGCTTTTCGGATCTCGACGAAGTCGACCAGTGCGTCCTCGAACCCGGAGGCACCTTCGCCATCCGCCGCAAGGAGCCGCCCCTCGAAGAACTCGAGCACAGGGAGCTGGTGCGACGCCTCGAGGAGTTGAACGGCAAGCTGGACAAACTACTCAACGGCCGGAGCGCGGCGCCGTAGAGCGGGCTTCCAGCCTGCCATGCCCGCATCCTGCGGGCATTCTTCGGCCCCGGGAATTCGCTAGCATGGAAGACGGAGGAATGGCCGAGCGGTTGAAGGCGGCGGTCTTGAAAACCGTTAGTGGGGTGACTCACTCGGGGGTTCGAATCCCTCTTCCTCCGCCACCCTATCCTGTTGTGGAAACCTGCCTTGGCGGATTGCAGACCCACCCGGAGCAGCTCCCTTCGCCGGCCGCCGGAAGCAGAAGTCCGCAGATTCCGGAGCGAATTTCTCAGCGGATTGTTTTGGACGTCTGCGCGCGAAGAGGAGACCGTTGATGGCACACAGCTTTGCTAGCTCTTCGAGGGCAAGGACTGAGAGGGAGAGTGCCGGCGCGTGCAGTCCGTTGTCGATTGTCTTGACCTGAGGTTTGACTTTGGCGGCGCTACTGGAAATTGCCGATCAGGACAAACGGCGCCCAGTAAAACGGGTGCGAATAACCGGCGTTCTGCTGCGCTGTCGCCACCTCCCGCGCATTCCTGACGCCGCGATCGCTCGCGACGGCCGCTTGCGCGGCGGGTCCCCTCAGGAATGCCAGTTGCGCTTGACGCAATGCCTCCGCTTTGCCGTCGGCGGGATGTTTCATCCATCGATCGTAGAAGTCGCTCATCAGCCGGCTTGTACTCGCGTCGTTCACGTCCCAAAGCGTCGCCAGCACCGCTTCCGCATCCTTCTGCTGGGCAACCATGCCCAGGCTGTCCATCTCCAGGCCATTCCTCGATGTATAGTCTTTCGCCGTACTGCACGCCGAGAGAGTCAGAAGGCGCGTTCCGTGAAAGGCAACCGGAGAATTCTCCATATCCGAGAGATTCCACGCGTATCCCTTCGCTTCGCCGGCGTCTTCTCCGCCCAGCATCAGGTAAGGTTCTTCGCCACTGCCCGTCTCCACCACAAAATGGCTGGCAATATGCACCACGGAAAAGCTCTTGCCCCCGCCAAGCTCCGTCTTCAACGCGGCCAGAGTGAACTGATCGTCGGGCAGCAGCTTTCCCTCCATCGGCCCGTGCGATTCAGGCACGGCTGGGTCGTGGACCACGGCATCCAGCTCCGGCATCACGCCGGGCAGCGCCGGCAAACCGCCATAGCTCTTGGATAAGCCCATCGCCAGCACACTTGGCTTGGCTCCGCCCAGGAGCGGTGAATCCGCCATGTGGCCATAACTCGCGGGAGTGAAGAGAACGTTGTTAAAGCGCTCGACCAGGTAATGCCGGCCATCGTAGAGCGCCGCCATCGGCAGATAGCGCAAGGCGTCGTCCAGGGACCACAGCAGCGTGGCAACACGGCCTTGCGCGCCGGCGGGTGTTTCCATGGCCTTCAACTCATCCTCCAGAGGAGCTGCGACCATGGCATATAACTCCTGCAGACGCGGCCGTGGATCGGAGCCGCGCGAGGCCAGCGCATTGAGCGCCTCAAAGGCTTTGCCGCGTACTTCGGCGGGCGTGGCCTTCAACTCGAACTTCTTGCGCGTGTTGGCCGTGACCACAATCGTATAGGCATGATTGTCGCCCAGAAGCAGACGGATGCCCATCACATGCGGACCCAGTTTAGCCAGCGTGTTCTCGAGATAACTCTGCGTCGCGCTATCGCCGTCGGAAGCTCCGGCTGCTTGAGCGGCGCCGGATTGCCCCTCGAGATCTGAAGAGATCGCGCTGGCGAAGAATGCCAGTATCTCCCCGATTTCCTGGTCCATGCTCGAATTCAATGCCTTCCATCGGGCGTCTTCCCCCGAGGTGCGCACAGCTTTGCCCTGCAAGCCCGCGGACTCGACGCTGAGCTGCTCAAAAGCCAGCGCCCTCTTCTCCAGCTCCGCCAGCCCGCTCTGCGCCTTCTGCTGTGCCGGAGTGAGCTTCAGCGGCGCAATTCCGGGCAATGGATTGGCGGCGGCGCCATGCACAATGTCTTTCAACTCCTGTTCTTTCAGAAGGTCGAGAATCTCTTCGGCTTCGCCGAGCCGGTTGGCCTCAACCAGAAACTCCGCCAGCACGCGATAGGTCTTCGCCTTCGATTGCGCAAATCCAGCTTGCAGAGCCTTATCCATCGCCGCGATGTTCCTGCGAATCTGCTGGTAGGCGCTCACCGCATCCATCCCGAAGAAGATCGCTTCCTCGGGGCGATGCTGGTCGCGGAAGCCCATCATCAACGTGGTTTCAATTCCACCCTGTATCTCCGGATCGCCCGCGGCCTTGGCCAAAGCCAATGCCGCGAGTTCGCTCACCAAGGCCTTTTCACTCTCTTTCCGCTCCGAGTAGGCCCACCCGATGGTCATCATCGCCAGCGCTTCGCAGCGACGGTCCTCGACTTCGCGCCAGATCGGCAGCGCCTGGCTGTCGAGCTCGAGTGCCTTGTCGGCCTCTCCCAGATTCGAATAATCGCGGCCCATGTTGTTCAAGGTCATCGCTTCGCCGCGACGATTCGCCGTCTCGCGCCAGATGGGCAACGCCTGCTCGCAGTACTCCAGCGCCTTTCGCGCTTGCCCCAGGTCTGCATAAGCCCTGCCAATATCGTTGAGAGCCAGCCCCTCCCCGATGCGGCTTCCCACTTCGCGCCAGATCGGCAGCGCCTGGTTGTAATAGTCCAGCGCCGTCTGGTGTTGCCCCAGATCGCGATACAGGCGCCCCATGTTGTTCAGCGTCAGCGCTTCGTCCTGCTGGTTGCCGACAGACCGCGATATCGACAGCGCCCGGTTATAAACTTCCAGCGAATTCTGCTTCTGTCCCAGGTCCGCGTACGCCCTGCCCATACTGTTCAACGTCAGCGCCTCGCCGCCTTGCTCTCCCTCTTCCCGCCAGATCGGCAGGGCCTGGTTGAAGTATTTGAATGCCTCCGTGCCCTGGCCCATGGCGGAGTAGGTCTCTCCCAGGTTGTCCAGCGTGTTCGCCTCGCCGGTCCGGCCGCCTGCCTCCCGCAGGTTCGCCGGCAGCGCTTCGCCCAGTTCCTTCAGATCCTTTAGCTGCCCGATGTTGCGCAGCCGGTCCCTCCTGCTGAGCATCCGCGCCCCTCCCTGCCTGATGCCCAGGTCGCGCCAGATCGTCAGCGCCTCGTTCAGTTCCTTCAGCGCCTCGTCCCGCTGCCCCAGGTCGTTATGGGCCCTGCCCATATTGGTCAGCGTGTTGGCTTCGGCCGGCCGGATCCCCAACTGGCGCCAGATGGACAACGCCTCGCTGAACAGCGCCAGCGCCTTGCCCTCCTGGCCCAGGTCGATGTACACCCTGCCCATGTTGTTCTTGGTCATCGCCAGGGCGGCATGGTTGTTCGCTTTTTGCTCGATGAGCAAGGCCTCGTTGAGGCAGGCCAGGGCCTTTTGCATGTTTCCCGCTTGCCGGTACAGATAGCCAAGGGTAATCAGCTCAACCCCTTCGTCGCTCACCCGCCGCGCCGCACGGGCCTTCGAGAGCAGTTGTTCATGTTGGACGATCTGAACTTGTACAGGCGAACTCTGCGCGCTGGCCGCTGTGCTCGCAAGCAGTCCAAAAACGAGGCACGCAATCGCTCGAACTCTCTGCGCCGGAATCATCTTTTTCCCTCCAGTACCAGGGGTTGGGCGCCTGATTGGTGAGTCAGTCTCATAGCTCCCGCGCTGCCTCAATGAAGGGTCATCCATCATTTGGCAGCCAGGTTTTCACGCAGGAAGGCCACCACTTTGGTTACCGAATCGTTGGCC
>Ga0187867_10004859_pt1 | contig 10311 bp, 9 predicted proteins | sample June2016WEW_13_1_FD_132976 | JGI IMG/M metagenome (GOLD analysis project Ga0187867, IMG submission 132976) | Peatland microbial communities from SPRUCE experiment site at the Marcell Experimental Forest, Minnesota, USA - June2016WEW_13_10 | ecosystem: Environmental > Terrestrial > Soil >...
AGTCGCGCGCCGCCGGCCCGCCGCTGCCGAGCGTGAGGAGCCGCTCGCCGATATCGCCAACCTCTCGCGCGAACTGGTCGATTCGATGAGCGACATCGTGTGGGCCATCGACCCGGAGCAGGACCGGCTCGGCGACCTGACCCACCGCATGCGGCGATTCGCCAGCGACCTGTTCAGCCACAACGGCTGTCAAGTGCGGCTGGATGTGCCACGGGAAGACCAGAATCCGCACATTAGCGCCGACCTTCGCCGCCAGGTCTTCCTGATATTCAAAGAGAGCCTGCATAATACAGCCCGGCATGCCCGCTCGACCGAGGTGGATTTGCAATTGCGCCTGGCGGACGGCTGGCTGGACCTCTCCATCGCCGACAATGGCAGGGGCTTCGACTTAAAGCAGACCGGCCGCGGACACGGCTTGGCCAGCATGCGCCGGAGAAGTGAACACTTGGGTGGCGATCTGGTGGTGGATTCCGCGCCGGGGCGCGGCACGACGGTTCATCTGCGGGTGCCCTTGGCTCGGCCATACGCGCCGTTTTGGAAGAGGTCCCCACATACTTGGGTGGTGGACTTCCGGCTGATCCGGCGTATGATGAAAGGCCGCAGTTGAAAGCCGAGCCGCCAGGGCCCGCCATGTCCAGCACTGTTGCGCTCAAAGTCGCGATCGTCGAAGACCAGCCCAGGATCCGTGAATCGCTCCGAATCTTAATCGGCGGCACCGACGGTTTTCGCTGTACCGGGGAGTTCGAATCCATGGAAGACGCCCTCGCGCAGATCGCCGTCGATCTCCCCGATGTGGCCCTGGTGGATATAGGACTGCCGGGAATGAACGGCGTGGACGGCATTCGCGAGTTGAAGAAGAGTTATCCCGGCCTGACCGTGCTCATGCTGACGGTCTACGACGACGATAAGCGCATTTTCGACGCTCTGTGCGCCGGCGCTTGCGGATATCTGCTCAAAAAAACGCCCCCCGCACGCCTGTTGGAGTGTCTTCAGGAAGCCGCTGGGGGCGGCGCGCCGATGTCGCCCGAAGTGGCCCGCCGGGTGGTGTCGCTGTTCCGCGAGATCCGCCCGCCCCAGGACGCCGGTTGCCAGTTGACGCCGCACGAAATCCGCCTGCTGAAACTGCTGGTGGAAGGACATAACTACAAAACCGCAGCCGCGGAACTGCGTCTCAGCATCAACACCGTCCGGTTCCACATGAAGAGTATCTACGAAAAGCTGCGGGTCCATTCCAAATCCGAAGCCGTGGCTAAAGGGCTTCGCCAGCGCATCGTGCGGTAAGCAGAACCCACAAACCTACATACTTGTGCGGTGACAGGCCCACCGGGATCGTTGTTCAATTGACTGGGTGGGGAATCAAGGCTGGGTAGGCGTAGGACGACTCGCCTATGATTCTGGGTCCTATCGAAAGGATAAACACGTTTATGAAGAAACTTGCGTTTTTCGCCGTCTCTATAACCATGCTCAGCTTCGGCCCTTTGCCGGCAGCCTGGGCGCAAACCAACACCGCGTACGGGACCAATGCCCTGAGCCACAACACCACCGGCACCGATGACAGCGCGTTCGGCTTCAATGCGCTGGGGCAAAACACCACGGGCTCCGGGAACACCGCGACGGGATGGCTGGCGCTCTACTTCAACACCACGGGTTACAACAATACGGCGACTGGCATCGCTGCGCTCGAAGCGAACGGCACAGGCATAGGCAATACAGCGACTGGCGTAGGTGCGCTGGCAAACAACGGCAGCGGCAAAACGAACACGGCGATTGGGTGGAGCGCGCTCTACTTCAACACGGGTAACGATAATACGGCGATCGGGGCCTTCGCGCTCGAAGACAACTCCTCGGGCGCCAACAATATCGCGGTTGGCGTTGAATCTGGTTTCTATCTGACGACGGGCAGCAACAACATAGAAATCGGCAATCAAGGCAGCGCGGCCGATGCGAACACGATTCGGGTCGGTACGGAGGGCACACAGACCGCCGCATACATCGCAGGCATCTTCGACACCACGGTAAGCGGAGGCTGCGCAGTAGTGGTCGCAAGCACCGGTCAGCTCGGGTGCGTTACGTCATCGGAGCGTTACAAACGCGACGTCAAAGATATGGGCGACGCCAGCGATAAGTTGATGAAGCTGCGGCCGGTGACCTTCGTCTACAAGACCGACGAAACGGGCGCGCAACAATATGGGCTGATCGCCGAGGAAGTCGAGAAGGTCTACCCGGAGCTGGTGATTCACGATGCCGGCGGCAAAGCCGAAACGGTCGCCTATCATATGCTGCCCGCGATGCTGCTTAACGAGGTTCAGAAGCAAGCTCGCGCGAATCGGCAGCTCGCCCGCCAACTCGATCAAAAGAATGAACAGATCGCTGCGCTGCAGCGGCAGGTAGTCGCGATAAAGAAAAAGGACGTCGAAATCGAGGCGCTGGCCGCGCGTCTCGACGTGCTCGAACGGCAGGCGCACGCGTCAGAGCCAGATCGCCTGGTCGCAGCGTCGCACTGAACGGAATTGCCGGCTTTCGCTGGGTTCCATCAATCGGCAAAGTTATTTGGATAGTGGACCGCCGTTGGGCCCGGACCTCCGCGCGTATTCAGCCTCAGGCGGCCCTACGAGGCCCGCGCAGGCTGCGAGCCACTGCTGTCCAAGTTTACAATTCGCGAATTTCAGGTCAGGTTCAGCAAGCCGTCCAGGAGCATCATGTGGCGCAGGTGCCCGCGCGTTCGACGTTGGCATATGCCACCGTGAGAGTTGTACCAGACGGTCTTTGAGAGGCTGCTGGGGCAATGTCAAAGCGGAGTCCTTTGCCGTGGAGATTGGAGGAACGGGTTCTCGAAAGAAGCACCGGAGCTTCGATCGGGAAAACCCGGTTTCGGGCCGGGCCTTCCAGTCGCAGCGGAAAGGAGGATCGGCACTATGATCAAATTGCTAGTTGAACAGCCGCTCATCGGCAGATTCACGATCATTATCGTCTGGCGCCGTAAGGGGCAGGCGGTAATGGCCGGGAGCAGGATCGGGGCCGTACCCCCCGGTCCCGCCACGAGCATACTCCAAAATGTGCTCCGTTGAAAAGAAATTCGATGCTATTGCGCTACCGTACGACACCTGTGTGTCGAGACGGGTCTCGACACGGCACGCACGAAATGCATCCGCCACAATTCAGGCGCACTTGCGCCGCAGCATATCCAGCGCCATCTGCGTCGCGAACTGCCGGATCCGGGTACGGTCGCCGATAAATTGCCGGTGCAGCACCTGGCATCCGGCCGCATCCGCCAGTGCCACGTAGATCGCGCCCACCGGAGCCTTCTCGCCGCCCGAGTCCGGCCCGGCCACGCCAGTTATAGCCAGCGCATAAGTGGAGCCTGTCCGCCGCCGCGCGCCCAGTGCCATAGCCTCGGCAGTCTCTTTGCTCACCGCACCGAACTCCGCGATAGTCTCTTCCGGCACGCCCAGCCATTCCACCTTCATGCGGCTGGCGTAAGTCACAAAACCGCCTAGAAAGTAAGTGGAACTGCCCGGCACCGATGTAATGCGCTCGCCTAACATACCGCCGGTGCAGCTTTCCGCCACCGACAGCGTGTTATGCCGCTCGCGTAGCCTGTCTCCCACCACTTCTTCGAGCGACTGGCCGTTGCGCGAGTAAATGCGGTCGCCCAGCAGCAGCTCTATAGGTCCCCCCACTTCCACCAGCAATGCCGCCGCTTCTCCCTCGGTGGCGCAACGTGCGCGCAGGTGGATCTGCAGATCGCCGGCTGCCGCCAGGATGGTGGTGGTGGGGTTTTCGTATTTCTTGTAAACCGGCGAAATCAGTTGATCTAGGTCCGACTCCGGCATCCCCGTCACCCGCAACACCAGCGTCAGAATCGCCTGCCGGGGCACAATGCGCGCCAGGCGCGGCATGCATTGGCGCGTAAACATGGCCTTCATCTCGTGCGGCGGACCCGGCAGCAGCATCAGGAACGAGCCGGAATCCTCGATCCATTGGCCCGGCGCCGTGCCCCGGTCGTTGGGCAGAATCTCCGCGCCTTCCACGACGAACGCCTGGCGCTTGTTCACTTCCACCATTTTGCGCTTCAGTTGCGCGAAGCGCTGCTCCAGCACCTCGGCGATTTCCGGATGGTAGATCAGCTTGCGGTCCAGGGCCGCAGCCACCGCGTCGCGCGTCAGATCGTCTTCGGTGGGACCCAGGCCGCCGCACAGGATCACGATTTCGGAACGCGAAACGGCACGGCGCACCGCGTCCGCCAGGCGGTCCAGATGATCGCCGACCACGGATTTGGTGGCCACTTCCACGCCCAGCCCGTTAAGCTGATCGGTGAGAAACAGCGAGTTGGTATCCACGCGCTGCGGCGTCAACAGTTCGGAGCCCACTGCGATGATTTCGCCGGTCATCGGTTAGGTTAGTAGAGCGGCCTGCCTTTGACGCCCACATCCGCGCGAAAAAGAGCGTTGGTGGTGGCCACCACCAGCGAGCGCGATGGCGTGAACGCCAGCCCCACGATGCCCGGACCGGACACGAACAACTCCGCCTGGCGGTTGGGGTTGATGCGCACCACACCCTGTCGTCCGGCCAGCCTGGCCGCTACGTACAGGCGCCCTTCATCGTCGAACGCCATGCCCTGCGGACGGCCCAAGCCGCGATAGTAGACTTCCACGTCGCCCTTCTGCGAAGCGCGATACACACAGTCGAAGCTGGAGGTCGTGGGGCCGGTGATGTAAAGATATCCATCCGGGCCGTAGGCGAAATGATACGCCGCGATGGAGGGTTCCAGGGTGGCAAACACGAAAATCTGGCGGCTGGGGCTGATCTTGAAAATGGTTCCCTGGCGGTCGCCGACGTACATGCTGCCGTCGGGGTCGAAGGCCAGTCCCGTGGCGACGCCCATGCCCTCCACGAACGTGCTGGCGTTCCCGTTGGGTGTCACCTGGTAGACCGCGCCATCGCTGCGGCTGGAAACATAGAGCAGTCCATGGCTGTCGAATGCCAGGCCGGTGGCGTTCATCATCTCGTTGATGAACGGCTTCACGTTGTAGTTCAAATCGATTTTGAAGACGGCCACCGCGACTTTCTGACCGCGCGATCCGCTGAACGTGGTGTAAATGTTGCCGAACGTGTCCACCGCCGGGTTGGCCACCGGATGCAAATTGTCGGCGATGGGAAAGCCGATATCGCAAGCCCAGGCTTCGCTCGCCTGGTTTCCGCTGGCCACCACCAATTCTCCGGCGGCGGCGCCCTCCGGCACGCGCGCGATCACCAGCGAATCCGAGCCGATCACCACCGGCGCAGCCACGTCTCCAATGGTCACCCGCGGCCGGTCCGTCTTGGCAAAGCCCTTTCCCTGAATGTACAGGTCCCCACCCGCGATCGCGGCTGCAGGCTTCACTTGCGCGATTTGCGGACGGCCGTCAGCCGGTTTCCGAATTGGCATATTTAATAAAGATTGAACCATCCTGCTATGAATAAGGCAAATGCGGCGTAAAGCCCCGCCATCAGGTCGTCGGCCACGATGCCCACGCCGCCGGGCAAAGACTCCAGTTGGCGCACGGGGAACGGCTTCCAGATGTCGAACAGCCGGAACAACAGAAAAGCGGCCAGCCAGGCCTTCCAGTTCAAGGCGCGCGCGCCCGCCAGCGCCACCCACTGTCCTACCACCTCATCCACCACCACGAACTGCGGATCTTTCACGCCTGCCTGCCGGGCCGTTTCGCCGGCTGCCCAGATGGCGGGCGCCGAAAGGACGATGGCGAGCACCGCGAACCACCGCGGGGGCCACCCGGCATAGTGTTCGATCAGGATCGCAATACCGATGGCCGCAGCCGAGCCCACCGTGCCCGGCGCCTTGGGAGAGTATCCGCAGCCAAACCAGGTGGAGATGGCGTCGGCCACCACCCCGCCTGTTTTACCCGGCCTCATCGTCTTCCTGCCCGCGCAACTCCTCCGGCCGCGCCGGCGACGATATCACATATTTTTCCGAAGCCCAATTGCCCAGGTCGATGATGCGGCAGCGCTCGCTGCAAAACGGCGCTTCCGGATCGCCCAGTTTTACTTCTTTCTTGCAAATCGGACACTTCATACCGCAATCTGAACAAGAGACGGGGTCGTCTCGCCCGCTCGCCCCCTCGCCCCCTCGCCCCCTCGCTCGTCGCCCGCTCGCTCGTCGCCCGCCAACAGCGTACCAACCAGATCATAGTCGTGCGCTTCAGTGATGCGCAGCCTGCGCATCTGGCCCGGACGCGGTTCGCTGCCCTCGAAATCGTTGATCAATATCACGCCGTCGATGTCCGGCGCCTGCGTGGGCATGCGCCCTTCCCACAGCAGATCGGTCTCCTGCGAAACACCGGACACCAGCACGGTGGCTTCCGATCCCACCAGCTTGCGGTTGCGCGCGCGCGCGATCTTGCGCTGCACCGCCATCAAATGGCGTTTGCGATTGTAGATGGTGCGCGCGTCCACCTTGCCGTCCAGCGCATAGCTGCCGCTGGTGTCTTCATCGGAGTACGAGAACACACCCAGGCGGTCGAAGCCCGCAGCCTTCACGAAGTTGCACAATTCTTCGAAATCGCGATCCGTCTCGCCGGGAAAGCCGACAATGAAACTGGTGCGCAGCGCCACCCCCGGAATGGTGCGCCGGATGCGCTCGATCAGCTTCAGAAAAATGTCGCCCGATGCGCCGCGCTTCATGCGCTTCAGCACCGCGGCGCTGGCGTGCTGCAGCGGCATGTCGATGTACTTCACCAGGGCATCGTGTGCGGCGATGGTGTCCAGCAGCTTCTGCGTCACCTTGTTGGGATAGGCGTACAGAAACCGGATCCACTTCTCGCGCGCCGTTTCGATTTGCGCCAGCCGCGCCAACAGGTTCGCCAGCCCGTCCGGAATGCCGAGATCCTCGCCAAAGCAGGTGGTGTCCTGCCCGATGAGGTTGATCTCCCGCACGCCCTGCTGGAACAGCCGCGTGGCCTCCGCAATCACGGATTCGAAGCGCCGGCTGCGGAACTTCCCGCGATACTGCGGGATCACGCAAAACGTGCAGGGATGATCGCAGCCTTCCGCGATCTTCATATAAGCGTAGTGGCCCGGAGTGGCCAGCACCCGCGGCGTCAGATCGTGATAGAGATACGCGGGAGCAGGGTCCGCGCCGCCGGCATCGCCATGGGCCCAACCTTCGCACAGGCCGGCAATGCGGTCCAATTCGTTGGTGCCGATGAGCGCATCCACCTCGGGCATGTCGCGCAGGATGTCGCCGCGATAACGCTCCACCAGGCATCCGGCCACAATCAGCTTCTTCGCGCGGCCGATCTTCTTGTATTCGGCCATTTCGAGGATGGTGTCCACCGACTCCTGCTTGGCGGGATCGATGAAGCTGCACGTGTTCACCACCAATACGTCGGCCTGGTCCGGATGCGGCGTCAGCTCGTGTCCGCGAGACACAAGCTGGCCCATCATGACTTCACTATCCACCAGGTTTTTGGGACAGCCCAAACTGACAAAGCCGATTTTCAAGGTTGATTTCCAGGAAGAACTACTGTTTTCAGGATAGCATGGCGCGGCGCACGCACTCGTGCGTGCCGTGTCGAGACTCCTCTCGACACCTGCCGCCAACGCAGTCGTAAACTGGATTATGACAATTTGGCGCGATACCCTATACGCCCTGCGAACCATGCGCAAGAACCCGGCGTTCGCCGCCACCGCGCTTCTCACCCTGGCCCTCGCGATCGGCGGAAACACCGCCATGTTCACCGTCATCCGCGCCGTACTGCTGAAGCCGCTTCCGTATCACGGCGCCGATCGGCTGGTACACATCTCGGGAGGCGCCACGCCGGCGCGATTTGCCGAAATGCAGGCCGGCGCGCACTCCTTCACCGGTCTCGGAGCCTTCACCGGCCAGGAAGACCTGACGCTTTCCGGCGGGGCCGAGCCGGTGGTCCTCAGCGGTGTCCGCGTATCCGCCAGTTTCCTTCGCATTCTGGCCGTCGATCCACTGCTCGGACGCGGCTTTCGTTCCGAGGAAGACGCCCCCGGCGGTCCCCCGGTCGTGATGCTCGGCGCCCAACTCTGGCAGCGCCGCTTAGCGGCGGATCCGTACATTATAGGAAAAACCGTAACTCTGGACACGACACCGTACCTCGTCGTCGGAGTTCTTCCGCCTCGCTTTCAGTTTCCTTTTCCCGGTGTGGATCTGTGGCTGACCGCACCCTCGGAATCGCCCCGTTTTCCCGCCCGGTCCAGGGCCATGAGTCCGTTCCTGTCCGTATTCGGACGCCTGCGGCCGGGAGTCACCTTGGCCCAGGCCGACGCGGAGATGAAAGTGATTCGCCGGCGTTACGCCATGGCTCACCCCGCCAGTTTGGACGCCAAGCCCAAGACGCCCGCCGAAGTGACGCACATGAAAGACGACCTGGTCAGGAATGTGCGCTCCATGCTGTGGATGCTCTTTGGCGCGGTGGGCTTCGTGCTGATGATCGCTTGCGCCAATGTGGCCAGCCTGCTGCTCGCGCGAACTGCCTTCCGCGCGCGGGAAATGGCCATCCGTGCGGCCTTGGGAGCCGCGCGCATCCGCCTGATGGGTCAACTGCTGGCGGAGAGCCTGCTGCTTTCGCTTTCCGGCGGCATTCTCGGCGTGCTGCTTGCCGCCTGGAGTCTGCGCGCGATTCCCTCGATGACCTCTTTCGATCTGCCCCGCGCCACGGAGATTCATTTGGACCTGACCGTCCTCGGTTTCGCCGCGGCCCTTTCCCTAATAACCGGCGCGATCTTCGGACTGGCGCCGTCCCTGGCCGCCTCCCGGCCCGATCTGATCCGCGTGTTGCGCGCCAGCGGCGAAGCCGCCAGTTCCGCCCATCCGGCACGCACCAGAGGGATTCTGGCTGGGATCAACGTCCGCGGACTGTTGTTGATCGCGCAGGTCGCCCTTTCCATCGTCTTGCTGATTGGCGCCGCGCTCCTCATCGAAAGCGTGAGCCGCCTGCGCGGTGTCCGTGTCGGATTCAACCCGGCGCACCTGCTGACCATGCAGGTTTCTCTGCCGCCGGTGCGCTATGGCACGCCCCAGAAAAGAGCGGCCTTTTTTCAGGAGTTGTTAGGCCGGCTGGGAACGTCGCCCGGTATCCACAGCGCCGCGGCGGCAATGTCTCTTCCGATGATCGGCTTCGCGGGAACACCCGTGCAGGACGCCGCCAAACCGCTGCTGAAGTTGAACGAGCGCTTGATTGCGACTTACATTCCCGTGATGCCCGGGTACTTTCGCACTCTCGAGATTCCGTTGCGTCGCGGCAGGGATTTCGGCGAACAGGATACCGAAGACGGGCAGCGCGTGGCCATCATTGATGAAGCCTTGGCTCGCCGCTTCTGGCCGGCGTATCCAGCCGGTATGGACCCTGTTGGCCAGCGCATTTGGGTTGGCGGATTGAATCCGAAACCGGCTGAAATCGTGGGCATCGCCGCAGACGTGCATCAGAATCTGGAAGGAGGCACTTGGCCCGAAACGGTATATGTCTCGTTTGTGCAGAACCCGCTCCCGTTTGGCACGCTAGCCTTGCGGACCAGGGGCGATCCCCTCCGATTTACCAGCGCGGTGCGCGAACAGGTACGGGCGGTGGATAAGGATCAAGCCATTTCCGCCGTCCGCACCATGGACGACCTGGTGGAAGAGCAGGTGGGCCAGCGCCGGTTGCTGGTCATGCTGCTGGGAGCTTTCTCCGGCGTGGCTGTGCTGCTGGCGTTGATGGGCATGTACGGAGTCATCGCCTACTCGGTAGCGCAGCGCACGCGCGAGATGGGCATCCGGCGCGCCCTGGGTGCGCAGCAGAGCGACATTCTGCGCCTGGTGGTGGCGCAGGGCTTTCGCCTGGCCCTGGCTGGAGTAGCCATCGGTCTCGCGGGAGCTTATGGCTTAACGCGCCTTATGGAGTCTCTGCTATTTCACGTTAGCGCCACTGACCCGGCCACGTTCGCAGTGGTCGCATTGCTGTTTCTATTCGTGGCGCTGGCTGCCGGCTATGTTCCGGCGCGCCGCGCTACGCGGATCGATCCCATGGCGGCATTGCGCATCTACTGAGGACACGTTCACCGCGGGGAAGCCATCGTGGGGCAAGATGGTACAGCGACAGGAAAGGGTGGGTCCACCGCAATGCATTCTCGAAAGGAATTGTTTTGTACAATATCATCAATGGGCTCGGCCTTGGAAAATCTGGGAACGCCCGGAACTCCGTTGAAAGTCGCGACCCCTTTGTAACCCAGTCTACGACGCCTTCCTCCGTTTGACAACTTCCGACTTAGAGGCAGTCACAGCTTCTAATTCTCTGATGAGAGTGG
>Ga0187867_10004862_pt1 | contig 10306 bp, 8 predicted proteins | sample June2016WEW_13_1_FD_132976 | JGI IMG/M metagenome (GOLD analysis project Ga0187867, IMG submission 132976) | Peatland microbial communities from SPRUCE experiment site at the Marcell Experimental Forest, Minnesota, USA - June2016WEW_13_10 | ecosystem: Environmental > Terrestrial > Soil >...
ATCACCACTTCGCCATGGCAAAGCATCGAGACCAGCGAAAGCCGGCCATCGCTAGGCTGCATGGGCGGTGTGCGCAGCAGGGCGCGACAGTTGAAGTCGAACCACGCGCGTCCCAAGGCCCGCCTAGCGCGATAGAACATACTGAAGACCTTTCCCTGCCCGTTGCGTTTGAACTTACTTGCATCTCTGCCGCCCGTTGGACAGCGCCGTCCCAAATGAAAAGCAGCGCGGGCCATCCGCATCCCGCCCCCTGTTCGATCCCTGGCCTAGCTGGCGGCGGGGTCGTAGTCGTCGGCGGTGATCACCTGCAGGCCGGGCGTGGTGGCCGGTTGCTGGTCGATGAGGAGAATGGTGCGCGCAGAGCCGCCGGGATAAGTGACCTGGCTGCCGGTGTAGATCGGCGAGGTAGCGCTCGTGGGGACGGTGCCGGCGGGAAGGACGACAATGGAGTAGGTCCCGCTGGGAACATTGATATAACCCGTGTTACTGCTATAACTTAGGCCGGTATCGATGGGCGCGGTTTTGCCGGGCGCGGAGCCCGGCGGCACGAGGTAGATGTCGACCGTACCGGTGCGCGTGGCCTGGTCGAGAAAGCGCAGCGCCACCTGGCCCGACGGCGCGGCGTAGGACTGGTCCTTGAGCACCGTCATCTGCAGGCTGGCGGCGATGTTGCCGGTCAGTAGGGTGTATTGGCTTCCGGTCAGAAAATTGCCGCGGACCGTGGCGAGTTGCTGCTGCGTTCCGGCGATGGTGGCCGCCTGAGTGCTCGCTCCGGCCGCGACGGGAATGTAGGAGCTGACCGTGCCGAAGCCGATGTTATAGAGGGCGGCAGGCGTGGTCTGGGGCGGGCCGGGGTAGATGTCCAGCGCGGGGGCGTCGGGCGAGACGTCGATGACGCGGACCTGCGACATGGGCTGGATTCCCGCAATGCTCTGGCAACCGGCAAGGCCTGCGGCGAGGAGCGCGAGCGCAAGGATGCGGGCGGGCCGCTCGACGAATTGGGGCTTGGCGAGTCGCATGGCTGCGCGTTGCGGGTGCCGAGGGTCTCCTTCCGGGCACCGATCAACTCGATTGTAAACGCAGACAGGCTTGGCGGCTGCGGGTTGTGCGCTTGCCCGGCCGGTGGATGGTGTCGAGAGGTGTACCTCCTTTCCTTGGGTGAAAAAAGTCTTATAGTCTTCGATCCAGGGATGTTAAGTCTCGACTTGTCGGGTTTTGAGTCATGACTAGTCGTGACTGCCTTTGTGAAGTTCGATCCCGGCTGTTGAATTTGTCTCGATTCACAATAACTCGCTCATCGCCGATGCTGCCAACAGACAGACGAAGACCCCCTATTCAATTGTAGCAGGATGGGGAGACGAGTTTGTCAGTTTATCTCGTTTGGATAGAGTGGGTTGCGCGATTTTGCTTGACACGGGTTTGGGCGGGCGGGTTCGTACGATAAATGGGCACTTGGCAGCCTTTAAGCATTCAGCGTCATTGCTGGCGGATCAACATTAGCTTGACGAAGAATAATCGCCGCTTCGAGCAGTTCCTGCTGGCTGGTCCACTCGTCTCTCACACAATGAACGTAGGGGCGGTCGTTGCTGGCATAAACACGTACAGTTTGGTAGCCGTATCTTTCCTCAAAAGGCAGTAATGCAACGTCGATAAAGTCCAACTTTCCTGAACGTGTGCCTTTACTGCCCTCCCAAGCAATAAAGCGTGCGGCAAGAAGCCCTGCATCGCCGAAACGCGATTCGGGGATGGAAGATATTGTCTCGAAGAAATCGGCGAGCGTAGTCGCAGCTGAGGACGGATTGTCGCCACCATGACAGGCTAGGACGCAGGCGAGAGGCTGGGTCAAATCTTCCGGGCAGTAAAACTCAACAACCAACTTGTCTGACATTTGTGTCTCCGCTACGCATCGCGATATACGTTATCGGCATGGTACTGCAAGAATGCAAGGTCTGGTTGAAAGCGCTCAGGAAGGCTTATCCTTGTCCCGTCGTAAGGCCGCAAGAGAGCTTCAATGCCGCGGTCATCTGAACATCTGATCAAACGAGATAACCGCACTTTGTAATCTGGCCCTATCGTCAGCAATCCCCGGTCAAATGCACGGTCGTGAAGTGCGTTCAGGCATAAGCCATTTCTGGGGTTTGTACGATTCTTGTGGTCAACGCTCCATGGCACGATATGGCTCGCACAGAGCAAATCGGTAACAGCGATGCCCGTTATGCAGCACTTTGAGCCATATGCTGCGAGTACCGCTGAACGGAAAAATCCTTGATTTACGCGAAGTTTTACCAAAACGTCCCGCGTCTTTCCGTCTGGGAATACGACGTCCTGATCGAGTTCGGCAGATTCATTTAGTAGCTGCGATCTGAGCCGCTCACTTTCAAATGAAAGTCTTTCCCAATCTTGACTGAACTCGTCCCAAACATCGCGTTCAAGTTTTGCTCCATGTCCCGCGCCTGCGATGTTTCGCTTCTTCAGTGCAGGATCAAAACGTGCGAAGTTGGCTAGCTTCCATGAGAGCGCAGAAGGCGTTCTTCCAAGTGCAGCTGCGAGGGCGATGATCTCTGGATTTCGGTTGTGAATGCGACCGAAAGGCGTCTTGCAGTACAGATTGAACGCAACGATCAGTTCCTGCCTCGTCCAATTCCTGCGTTCCATGGATCAACCCCTTGGCTTGATAAGCAAGTGTAACTCTTGCACGTTCTACGCTCTCCGATATGGCGGGAGCAAAAGCGGATTCCTCCGCTTCGCTGCGGAATGACAAAACAAATGCGGGGGTCCTTCGCGCTCGAAAGACGCGCTCAGGATGACGGCAAAAGAGACAAGGGCAAATACGGAGATTCTGGCTGCGCCAGAATGACGACTTCAAATATCTGTCCCAAGCCCGCCCTAGCAAGCTAGGACGGGGCACCCGCAAATCCCAGGTCTCAGAATCGAGACCTATGGCACCCGAAATCCCACCCTTCGCAGACGGCGCGAAGGATGGGGCACCCGGCTTCGTGGTGGTACAAAGGCAACGACTGAGATTCTGACCCGTTGGGTCAGAATGACGACGGTAGGTTTAGTTCAGAATGACGTGGGGAGTGGCGGAGGTTAGGCGGGGTCGAGGGTGCGGTTGACGTAGCCGATGGAGCCTTCGCTGGAGACGACCTTGCCGGGGTTGCCGAGGACGACGGCCATGGGGGGAACGTCGAAGTTGACGTAGGCGCCGGGGGCGATGAGCGCGTCGTGGCCGACGGTGATGTTGCCGACGAGGACGGCATGAGCGCCGACCCAGACGCGGTCTTCGAGGGTGGGCGCGCCGGTGCGCGGGCCTCGGCTGGCGGCGCCGATGGTGACTCCGTGCGCGATGTTGACGTTGGCGCCGAGGACCGCGTGGGGGCTGACGACCACTCCGCCGAAGTGGCCGAGGTAGAGGCCGGGACCGATGCGCGCGGTGGGAGAGATGTCGAAGCCGTAGCGGAAGCGGTAGTGGTGATAGAGGACGCGGTTGCAGAGATAGGCGAAGAAGGCGAGGGAGCGTTTGCGGCTGCTGTAATGGGCTGTCTTGCGCAGATAGAAGGTAAACCGGAAGCCGGGTTCGTGGAGATAGGCCGACCAGAAGGCGCGCGCGCCGGTTTGCCCGCGGTAGCGGAAGAGGTCGGCGCGCAGGGTCTGCCGGAGGTCGGATGCCAAGGTCGCTCCTTGGCCTGCCGGCGGGCCGAGTTGGCGGCGGCGACAGGCAGGCGAGACCAGTCTACACAACCCGCGGCGAGATTAGCGGAAGAGGTGCGGCGTGCAACATCCATCCTGCGGGCGCACGGCCCGGTGATAGGCTTGAGCAGGAAGCAGACTTGCGCGTTGAATCGCTCTCGAAGGAACGCATGCGGCAACCTTTGCGGAGACTCTATCTTCTGTATCACGAAGTGCGGACGGGCGAGAGCCGGTACTCCTATGTCGTCGAGACGGGAGTGTTTGCGAGGCATGTGGACCTGTTTGCGCGGATGCGCGCGACGGAGAGCGCAGGGCTGTGGCCGGAGCTGACCTTCGACGATGGGCATATTTCCAACGTTGAGGTTGCCGCGCCGATCCTGCAATCGCAAGGGATGACGGCGCGGTTCTTTATTACGGCAGGCTGGACGGGGACGAAGCCGGGCTATATGGGCTGGGCGGAGCTGCGGTCGCTGCACGGGGCGGGGCATTCGATTGGCGCGCATGGCTGGACGCACAAGCTGCTGACGCACTGCAGCGACGACGAGCTGCAGACGGAGCTGAGCAGGCCGCGACTTACTCTGGAGGACAAGCTGGGGAGTTCCATCACAACCATGTCTCTGCCCGGCGGGCGAAGCAACCGCCGCGTTCTGGCTGCGTGCGCGGCGGCGGGATACACACAGGTATATACTTCTGTCCCACGAGCCGAGCTGCTGCCGTTGGGAGCGACTGTTGGCCGGTTGAATATTCTTGGCAACATGCAGCCGGAGTGGATTGCGAGGCTGTTTGAGCCGGATGGCCGTCTCTTGGCGGGGCTGGGCCGCCGGTATCGGATGAAGGAGGCGGCGCAGAAACTGCTGGGAGACCGGCTGTACGAGAGGCTTTGGGCTTTGGTGAACCGCGAAGAGCCGGGAACCGATGGCGGCGGGGAAGGCGCAGAATGAAGGTCCTGCACACGATCAGCAGCGGCGGGATGTACGGCGCAGAGGCCGTGATCCTGAACCTCGCGCGCACGCTTCGGGGTGGGCCGCATGAGTGCGTGCTGGGAGTTTTCTCGAACTCCGCAAACCCGAAGATACAGCTTCATGAGAGCGCTTTGAAGGAGGGCTTTGAGTCGCACCTGATTGACTGCTGGGGGAAGGTGGATTTGGCGGCAATTGCGAGGATTCGGAGGATCGCAACTCGCACCGGCATGGATGTGGTCCACGCTCACGGTTATAAAGCGGACGTTTATTCGTACCTTGCGCTGCTGGGGATGGGTGTGCCCATGGTTTCGACCTGCCACACCTGGTATGACACGGACCCGTTCATTTCTGTCTATGGAAAGGCGGATCGCTTTGTGCTGCGGAGGTATGCGCGGGTTGTAGCGGTTTCCGATGAGGTGAGGCAGAGGCTGCTGAAGGCGGGAGTGCGCGAACAGAAGATCCGCATGGTGCGCAATGGGATCGACCTGCGGCCATTCGACGGGGCGCTTCGCTCGCATCAGAATGGTCCAACGGCGAAGAATGCCCTGGTGGTTGGCCTGGTGGGGCGGCTGGCGTGGGAGAAGGGGGTCGATGTATTTCTGCGGGCCGCGGCGGAGGTCCTGGTTGAGTTTCCGGAGACGAGGTTCGTGGTGGTTGGCGAAGGGCCGGACCAGGAGAAGCTGGAGCGGTTGATCGATGCATCGTTGATTGGCGAGAGCGTGGAACTGCTGGGGCGCCGTGAGGAGATGGCTTCGGTGTACGCATCGCTGGACGTGATGGTGTCGTCGTCGCGCCAGGAGGGGCTGCCGATGGCGGTGCTGGAGGGGATGGCGAGCGGGCTGGCGTTGGTGGCGACGGCGGTGGGCGCGGTGCCGACGGTGGTGGTGGATGGACGCACCGGAGTGCTGGTTCCCGCGGCGGACGCGGAGTTGCTGGCGGCGGGAATCAAGGACCTGTTGCGCAGTCCCGAAAAACGGAAGCGGCTGGGAGGTGCGGCGCGGCGGCTCATCGAAGAGGAATACTCCGCGGCGCGGATGACGAAGGATTATCTGCGTGTGTACGAAGAGGCGATTGCAGCGGTGAAGCGGGGCAGAGAAGGACGGTCTTCCCCGGCATCGCAAGGAAGCGCAGAGTGAACGCAAGTGCACGGTCGCGATCGAGGGCACTGTGGTTATATTGGCTTACAGCCGCGAGGTAAAATGGAAATTCCGGCGAAGATCTGCGTGGTTGTCCCCGCCTTGAACGAAGAAGCCCACATCCAAGCATGCCTGTCCTGCCTGGAGGCACAGACCCTTCCTCGCGACCGCTTCGAGGTCGTCCTTGTCGACAACGGATCCACCGACCGGACCGTCGCTGTGGCTCGCGGATTCGAAAGCCGTCTGGCGCTGCGCATTCTGGGCCTTCCCGGCTGCACCATCTCCGAGCTTCGCAACAGCGGCGCAGCTCTGGCCAGCGGTTCCATTCTCGCCTTCCTTGACGCCGACTGCATGCCCCAATCCAACTGGCTGGAAGAAGCTCTGGTCCGGGCACAGGACAATACCCTCTGGGGCGCGCACTACCTTATCCCACGCGACGCCACCTGGGTTGGCCGGACTTGGTTCAAGTACCAGGCCACCGCGCAATCCGGCCCTGTCTCCTTCCTTCCCGCTGGCTGTCTTTTTCTCACCCGGAGCACCTTTATCGCGCTCGGCGGGTTCGATTCATCGGTCGAAACCAGCGAGGACGTCGAACTCTGTGAGCGCGCCAGGTCCCAGGGCATGAACGTCATCGCCTACCCAGCCCTCGCCCTCTACCACGAAGGCACCCCGCGAACGCTCTCCCGCTTCTACCGGCAGAACCGATGGCACGGTAAACACCTCCTGCAGGTCGTCCTGGCCAGTTTGCCCTCGACCCGCAATGTCCCGTTGCTCTCTCTCACCGTCTACACCCTGGTCATGTTCTGGGCTGCCCTCCTTGTTCCCCTCCTGGTTCTGCCCCACCACGTTGTGCTTGCCATTCTTCCGCTCATCCTGCTTCTGCTGCCGCCGTTCCTGCTGGCGCTGGGCAAGACCCTGAAGTCTCATTCGCCGCTGGACGCCCCAGCGCTATTCCTTCTCTATCTCACCTACTTTCTGGCGCGCGCTGCCTCGCTGACTCATCTCTTCTTGCGGCGACGCCGCTAAGCCCAGGCATCCATCGCCGCGCCGGGAGCAGACCTTGCGCAGCTTTGCGCGTGTACGGGCAAGGTGCGAACAATAAACTTTGACGCTCTCCTGTCTAAATAGCCCCGATGAGAATTGGCAATCTATAATCGGACGGACTTCTGATGCGACATTTTTGTCGATCTTACGAGGGAAGGAACAACGTTCATGAGTAACTCCAGGTTGGTACGGATCTTTGCGGTGGGGATGGTGTGCCTGTCGCTCGGCCTTAGTGGAACGATTGCAGCAAACGCGCAGGGAGCCAGGCCGCCGGCCGCGCCCGCCGCTCCGCCACCACCCTGGATGGATAAATCGCTGGATGCGGACGCGCGTGCGGACCTGATGATCCACGAGATGACGCTGGACGAGAAGATTCAGTTGGTGCATGGCGCGGGCTGGGGAGTGCTGCGCGCGGGCGCGCCGGTGGCCACCGGGCACAATGGCGGGGCGGGCTTTGTTCCGGGGATTCCGCGGCTGCATCTGCCGGACATCAACCTGGCCGACTCGGCGGTGGGCGTGCGCATGGCCGCGCCGGAGAGCCGCTACGCCACGCTGCTGCCGTCGGTGATCGGCATGGCGGCGAGCTGGGACCCGGACGCGGCGTTTCTGTACGGCTCGGTGATTGGCCGCGAGCTGCGCGCGCAGGGATACAACATGTCGATTGGCGGCGGCATGGACCTAATTCGCGAGCCGCGCAATGGACGCAACTTCGAGTACGCCAGCGAGGACCCGATCCTGGCCGGGACCATGGTGGGGCAGGTGGCGCGCGGCGTGCAATCGAACCACGTGATGGGCGACATCAAGCACTACGCGGTGAACGACCAGGAGACGGGGCGCAACATTCTGAACGCCGTGATGGACAAGCGCGCGCTGCGCGAGACCGACCTGCTGGCCTTCCAGATCGCCATCACCATGGCGCATCCGGCGGGCGTGATGTGCGCGTACAACCACATCAACGGCGACTACTCGTGCGAGAACGACTACACCCTGAACCAGGTGCTGAAGAAGGATTGGGGCTTCCAGGGCTTTGTGCTCTCCGACTGGGGCGGGACGCATAGCACGGTGAAGGCCGCACTGGCGGGGCTGGACATGGACCAGCCGGGCGACGACAACTTCTTCAGCGATCCGCTGAAGAAGGCCGTGCGGGACGGAACGGTGCCGCAGGCGCGGCTGGACGATATGGTGCATCGCATTGTGCGCAGCATGTTCGCCAACGGCGTGATCGACCAGCCGCCGATGCCGCGCAGTGTGGTCGATCCCTTCCGCGGACGCGACGACGCACAGAAGATTGAGGAGGAGAGCCTGGTGCTGCTGCAGAATACGGGCGGAATTCTTCCGCTTGCCGCGGCGAAGATTAAGAGCATTGCCATCATCGGCGGGCATGCCGATGTAGCTGTCCTCTCCGGCGGCGGATCGGCGCAGGTGGATTCGCCGGGCGGAAATGCGATTGCGCCGGGGCCGGGCAGCTCTCCCTGGGGACGGGCCATCTACTTCCCTTCCTCGCCGATGCGGTATATCCGTGAGCAGGCCGCGGCGGGCACGAACATTACGTTCGATGCGGGAACCGATCCTGTTGCGGCAGCAAAGGCCGCTGCGGCGGCGCAGGTGGCAATTGTGTTTGTGACGCAGTGGATGACGGAGGGGCAGGACTCGGCGACGCTGAGCCTGCCGGACAAGCAGGACGATCTGGTTGCGGCGGTTGCGGCGGCCAACCCCAACACCATCGTGGTGCTGGAGAACGGCGGCCCAGTGAATATGCCGTGGGCGCCGCGCGTGAAGGGGATCGTGGAGAGCTGGTATCCGGGGATCGGCGGAGGAGAGGCAATCGCGAACATTCTGTTTGGCCGCGTGAATCCATCGGGCAAGCTGCCGGTGACGTTTGCCGCGTCGGACGACCAACTGCCGCACCCGCACGTCACCGGCCTGACCGAGCGGACGGGCAACAACGCCGACGCCGTGACGCGCACCCAGCCACGGCAGCGGCCCACGGAGTTCGATGTGGACTACAACGTGGAGGGGATGGCGGTGGGCTATCGCTGGTTCCAGGAGAAGAACCTGAAGCCGCAGTTTGCGTTCGGATTTGGGCTGTCGTATACGCGCTTTGCCTACTCGAACCTGAAGGTGGATGCGGACGCGAAGAGCGTGAGCTTCGAGCTGCGCAATACGGGAGCGCAGGCGGGCGATGAGATTGCCGAGGTCTACGTGACGCTGCCCAACGCAGCAGGCGAGCCGTTCCGCAAGCTGGCAGGATTTAAGCGCGTCTCGCTGGCAGCGGGCTCGAGCCAGACTGTGACAGTGGCGCTTGATCCGCTGTATCTGTCCATCTATTCTCCCGACACCGATAAATGGTCGAGGCCGGCGGGCGAGTTCCTGATTGAGGTGGGGGGATCGTCGGCGGAGCTTCCGCTGCACGAGACGGTGCGGCTGGCGGCGCAGTAGGGCGGTCGCGCTTTGCGCGATACCCACCCTAACGGCGATAAGGCCGCCGTTAGAATGGGGCACCCGTAAACCCACGTCTCAGATGCGAGACGTGGGGCACCCGGTTTACTTCACCGGCACGACTTGTGGGACGGCGTTCCAGCCGCGGAGGGCGATCTGGGCGGGGCCGTGGGCGGCGGCGGATGGGTACTCCACCTGGATGGTGCGCGATTCGCCGGGAAGCAGCGAGATGTAGTTGTCGGAGTAGTAGGCGGGCAGGATGCGGGAGTTGTCGGCGGCGTTGAGCAGGGTAAGCTTGTTCTCCAGGCTGACAACCGAAGCGGTATTGGTGAGCTGGATGGTCAGCTTCACCGTGCCGTCGGCGGTGGTTGAAGTGGCCGACGCCTTGAGCTGGGTGGGGGCAAGGCTGTTCAGCTCGCGGTAGGAGGCGGGACGCGCGCCGAGCCAGTAGAGGTTCTGCGAGACCAGCGCGCCCTGCGCATCGTGCAGTTCGAGCGAGACGAGAACCATGCCGTTCGCCAGGTAGGGCGCGAGGTCGAGACGCAGGCTGGGGGTGGTGGAGTCGGCGGCAACGTCCTTCTGATCCGTGGCCTGGAAGAGCAGCGCGTTGGCCAGCGAGTAGACCTTGGCGCTGACGGTGAGGCCAGCATGCGCGGCGGTGGTGGTGTTGACGACATCGACGCGGTAGTTGGCCAGGTTAAGCTGGACGTGCAGCGGCTCGCAGGCCTTCTTCACGCCGTAGAAAGATGCCTGGGTGTCGTAGTCGGAGCTGAGGATCTGCCACATGGTGCTGGGCCACGCGGGCTGGGTCATCCAGAGCAGGCGACCGCTGTTGGGCGCCCAGAGGTTGGCGTCCATGCCCTCGAAGATGGCGCGGTGGTCGACGTAGTTGAGCATCTGGGCCTTGCGCTCGAAGTCTTCGAGGCTGGTGGGCGCGCCGAACTCGGCCTGAATCTCGGCCATGAATGGGGCAACATCGCCGTTGCCGCTCTGGTGCCAGTCGTGGTAGGCCCAGACATCGTCGATGGGCCACTG
>Ga0187867_10004863_pt1 | contig 10305 bp, 8 predicted proteins | sample June2016WEW_13_1_FD_132976 | JGI IMG/M metagenome (GOLD analysis project Ga0187867, IMG submission 132976) | Peatland microbial communities from SPRUCE experiment site at the Marcell Experimental Forest, Minnesota, USA - June2016WEW_13_10 | ecosystem: Environmental > Terrestrial > Soil >...
GGTGCGGACGATGATATTTCCACGCCGCCGATGCGGACGATGACCCGCAAGCGCCGCCGCCTTTGGATTGTGCTCGCCTGTGGGATCGGGCTTGGCTCGGCGACCGCGCTGGTATTGCTCGCATTCAATGACAATCTGGTATTTTTCGTATCGCCCTCCGATCTGGCCAAAGCCGGCATGGGCGGGCGCACCGTCCGCCTGGGCGGGCTGGTGGAGCAGGGCAGTGTCGTGCGCGAAAGCGGTGGGACAACCGCCACAACGTTCCGTGTCACCGATGGCACGAAGAGTGTGAAAGTCACCTATAACGGCATCCTGCCAGACCTGTTTCGCGAGGGGCAGGGCGTGGTGACGCTTGGCAAGCTGAACCCGAATGGCACGTTTGTTGCGTCGGAAGTGCTGGCAAAGCACGATGAGACCTACATGCCTAAGGAAGTCGCGGACGCATTGAAGAAGTCCGGACATTGGAATCCGGGTGCCGGGTCACCTCCGCCGGCCGCGCTGTGGAATGCCGGTGAGGTGAAGGGAACAGGAGGCTAAGGCGATGGCCAAGGACACCGCAACCGAACCGGTCGAGCAAGCGGCGGATCTGAAACCGGGCGAACTGGTGGTGCGCAAGCCGCTGCCGAAAGAAATTGGCGGCGTGGCGGGGCCGGAACCGACGCGGTATGGCGACTGGGAGCATAAGGGCCGCTGCACCGATTTCTGAAATGCAGTGACTGATCGGCCCGCGCGCTCAATACGTCGCCGTCTGGATCATCTTCTTACCCGTTTGCCTGAACCGCGCTGAACGCCCTGATGCCGGCGAGCCTCAGGTTGCCCAGGCGTGTCATGACCTTGAAACGGAAGCCTATCCGCGAGCATTTTCTGTCGCGGGTGACCTCGAGAACAGGTCCGTTGTACGAAAAGCCGAGGAAAAAGACCGTGGCGGCTCCACAAAGCCAAATGAAGTAGCCGGCTTTCTAAAGCGTGTCCGTTGGGTTGTCCGTATCACGCCTCGCCCATTGGTCTCGTCGAAATTGCCACCGACCCGTTCACCGGCTTTGCCAGCGGCGTCATTTTACTGGGTCATGCCCGGGACGAGCCACGGGATGCCGATGCGAAGCCGGGTAATCGTGTGGTTCCGCAAGCCTCGCCGGACCCGTTTCGCGGAACCCGTTTCGCGATCCGGGGAAATCAGCGCTGCGCGAGCGGCCCGGTTCCAATGCGAAAAACCTGGCATCCTGGGCCACGGTGGCCGAACGTTGCACATGCCAGGCGCGCCTCCGACTCACTGAGTCCAACCAACTGTGCGTGATACAGCGTACGACGGCCAAAGACGACAGGCTGCACGCGCGGCTGTCCCTCCGGCGCCAGACGCGCGAACTCCATCGCGATGTCTCGAGCAGTACTTTCGGCGGGGAAGGGTCTGGTCTCGATCCCGTGGTCACGGATAACCCGGGGACTCGGCATGGTCCGCTCGGGTTCATCCCCTTGCTCCGTCGGACGCAGGGAAAACGTGGTTGCCGCGTTGGCCACACTGATCAATCCGCCAAGGGGTTTGGGCGTGGCCGGCGCGCCTTCATCATTGAAGCCGGCATCCAGCAGCATCGCCATATGCTGATCGCGCTCGACATTCGAGGCCGCTCCCATAACCACACCGATCAGTCGCACGTTGCCATGCAAGGCGCTGGTGACCAGATTGTGTCCGGCGGCATCGGTGAACCCGGTCTTCATGCCATCGGCGCCCGGATAGGTGCGGAGCATGTTGTCATGATTGAGAATGACCCGACCGTGGAAGACAAAGCCAGGCACCGAGAAATACCCGTACATCTGCGGAAAATCGAGAATGATGCGGCGACTCAGTGTGGCGAGATCACGCGCCGTGGTCCATTGGTCCGGGTCGGGCAGGCCGGATGCATTACGGAAACTGGTCCTTGTCATGCCAAGCGCGCGGGCACGCAACGTCATCATCTGGGCGAATCGGTCTTCGCTGCCGCCGAGAAACTCGCCCAGAGCAGCGGCGGCATCGTTGGCTGATTTGGTGACGAGGCCAAGGATCGCCTGCTCGACAGTCAGGCCTTCACCGGGTTGCAAGCCAAGTTTGGTTGGCGGCATGGCGGCGGCCTCGGCGGATACCGTCATGTATTGGTTGAGCTGGATGCGGCGGTCGCGCAGCGCTTCGAAGGTCATATACAGCGTCATCAACTTGGTGAGGCTGGCGGGGAAGCGGAGTGCGTCCTGGTTGACACCCATAAGCACACGGCCGGTGCCGGCGTCGATCACGATGGCGCTGTAGCGGGCGGAGCCAATTTGCGCATGGGCCGATCCGAGTGGAACAAGTATCAGGCCAAGTATGATGCCGAGCAATGCAACAGTAAGCCGGCCGATTGAGGCTGGCGGTCTGAGTATCCCCCGGCGGTCCATACTTATATCCCTCGGCTGCGGTCTGCGGTTGAAGTCAGCGCTGGCATTTAATCAGCACATTGCGCCGACGTCCAGTTAGGAATTTATTAAAGTGAACAGGTTACAGAACAGTGTTGCGGTAGACCCTGCGCCGCCCAAGATTCTTCGCCATTGTTCGCTAAAAATTCTTGTGCGACGCACCATTTCAGCCTTGATCCAGATGGAGCGTCCGCCTATATCCCGCATTGTGCAGTGCAGCAAATGCACTAAAGCCGAATTTCCGAGGCTGGAGTGACGCCGACGACGGTCCCCGGCCCCTGACAGGAGAGACGACGATGAGCCAGAAGCCCAAGGCAGGTACGCCGGCCCGGCCGGCCTCGGCCAACAAAGCCGCGCCAACGGAAGTTGTCGCGAAGGCTGATCCCACCGCGGTGGAGCCCAAAGTCACAGCGGATCCGGTGCTGGCGGAGACGGTCGAGGCATCCCCTGCTGTTGCAGTGCCGCCTGCACCAGCGGCCGAAGCGGAGGCTCCGATTGCGTCATCTCATTCGGTAAACGAACCAATATCGGCGGCATCGGATCTTGCCGCCGCATCTGCCAAAGCCGTTTCCGCAACCATCACGGCGACCGCGGACACCGTCGCGGCCGTCACGTCGGAGGCGGTGGAAACTGCTTCCTCGATCGAACCAACGAAACCAACCATCACCCAAGGAATCAAGAGTATGATGAAAAGTACTGAAGACTTCGTCGCGTTTGGCCAGGCGAACCTCGAAGCGTTCGTGAAGTCCGGCCAGATCTGGAGCGCCGGGGTGCAGGAACTGACCAAGCAGATCGCCAGCTCGGCGAAGGCCTCGTTCGACGAGTCGGTCTCCACCTTCAAGGCGATGAGCACGGCCAAATCGGTTAAGGAAGCCATGGACCTGCAGAGCAGCTTCGCCAAGGCGGCGCTGGAAAAGGCGATGGCCGAGTCGAACAAGCTGACCGACGCGTCGATCAAACTGACCGAGCAGACGCTGGCCCCGATCACCGCCCGCGTCACTGTTGCGGTCGAAACCTTCGGCAAGGCGGCCTGACCTCCTTCCGGGTCGTCTGGGGCGCGACGTTCCCTCCCTCCCGTTCGCCAAACCCAGACGTCTCGGTGAAAACGCCCGGAGCATCCGTTTCGGGCGTTTTCGATTCCGGGCTGCGTAACCCCGGTCGCAGGACCTTGGCCATATGGCGTCTGAGGATGATTGCGTTTAGTAACCGAACTCCTTGGATATCCGTTGCAAGAGATGACCCTCGCGGTATCAACCGCACGGTCCATCCCGCCTTAGCCCCGCTGATCTTCGTTCGTCTCCCTTTAAAATTCCTGACTTGCCGCATTGTCGCATCGTGCCGGTGAACGTGCCGTCTTGCCGAGCGGAAGGTAAGATTTCTAAACGCAGATGAACGCAGATCAGCAGGGATAAGCACCTTGCCGTGTCAGGGCCATCGGGCTGATTGGCGCGTGCGCGGCGGTTCGAGGTGCAGATGCATCTGCCGGTCGGGGGGGCGGCCCAAATGCGATTGCCCGTTCGGCATCGGGTTCGCCGTTTCGCGGTCCTGCTCGATCGTCTATGATCGCACGGGGAACCAGGGACCGCCGCCGATGAGCCCATTCGAATTGGCAGAGCCGACATCTCTTGGCCAGGCTTTGGCGTTGCTCGACCCGAACGATCCCAATGTGCGGCCAATTGCCGGCGGCACGGCGTTAATGCTGATGATGAAGTCAGGCCTTTACGTGCCGCGGCGGTTGATCAGTCTGCGCCGCGTCGCGCACGGAATCGACCGCATCCGTAACGTGGCCGGTGGCGCACTCGAAATCGGCGCCATGGTCCGGCTGTCAGCGCTGCAACACGCGCCGGAGCTGCGCCACGCGGCACCCTCCATCGCCAAAACGCTTCTCACACACTCCAACGTGCGGGTGCGTAATGTCGCGACCATCGGCGGCAATCTTGCTCATGCCGACCCGCATATGGACCTGCCGCCATTGCTGATGGTGCTTGGTGCCAGCGTGCGGGTGGCCGGACCAAATGGCGAGCGGACGATTGCGGTCGAGGATTTGTTTGTTTCGTACTTGGAAACGGTGCTCGCCGGCAATGAGTTGATCGTCGCATTGATCCTGCCGCCGCAACATGGCCGGCGCGCCACTTACCTGAAATGCACCGCGCGGGCGGCCGATGACTGGCCGGCGCTTGGCATTGCTGCGGCACTGGCAGCCAATGACGGCATTGCCGGCGAGGTCCGCATCGCCATTGGCGCTGCGACGGCAACCGCAATGCGATTGCGCGGCGCCGAAGCCGTGCTGGAAGGCAACCGCCTCGATGACAATTCGCTGCGCCAGGCGGCACGGGCTGCCGCGGCAGAGGCTCCCGTCGTCGCCGATCAGCACGGCTCGGCCGCCTATAAGCGCCAGTTGGTCGAGGTGTATGTCAGGCGTGCGCTGCTCAGCGTTTGGGGAGGCGAAGCAAAAGGGGACGAAACATGAGCGAGGTGACGACGCGCCAGATCGGCCGTTCCCCGCCACGTGTCGAGGCGCGTGCCAAGGTCACCGGCACCGCTGAATATATCCATAATCTGCGGTTGCCGGGAATGCTGTTCGGCAAGATCCACCGCAGCACGATCCCGCACGGCCGCATTGTGGGCATCGACACCTCTGCCGCGGCGGCGTGCCGGGCGTCGCGCGGATCGTCACCGGTGAAGACATCCGGAAAATCATTCCTGTGCCGTATTACGGGCCGGCATTTCACGATCAGCCGATCCTGGCACTCGAAAAAGTACGGTTTGCCGGGGAGCCGGTGGCGGTGGCGCTTGCTGTCGATCCGCACGTCGCGGAAACCGCGGCCCAGACGATCGTTGTCGAATATGATCCGTTGCCTGCAGTGTTCGATGAGGTCGAGGCGGTCAGTTCGCCGGTGTTTGTACACGATGAACTGAAGCCGGCCGGCACATTTGCCGACCTGAAACATCTGGCCGGAAGGCGCGATACCAATGTCGCGCTCGATTTTCACCTGCGGCGAGGCGATGCAGATGCCACATTCGCTACCGCCGATCACGTGTTCGAGCATACCTTTCGCACGCCGCAACAAATGCACACGCCGCTGGAGCCGCATGTCTGCATCGCCGACGCCCGTAACGGGTCCGTGACAATCCACAGTTCGACCCAGACGCCATCCTTTGTGCGGGCGGAAATCGCGCGTCTTTTGGGGTGGCAGGAGAACCGGGTCAGGGTCAGAACCGCGTTTCTTGGCGGCGGGTTCGGCGCCAAGGTCTACGTCAAATTGGAAGCTTTGGCGGTGGCGCTGTCGTTGTTCGCCTCGCGCCCGGTGAAACTGGCGCTGACGATGTCGGAACAGTTCTTCATGATCTCGAAGCACGCCAGCACGTTCCGCATCAAAAGCGCGGTGACCAACGAGGGTCGGATAACCGCGCGGCGCTGCGAGGTGTTCTACAATGGCGGCGCCTATGCCGATATCGGCCCGCGGGTGGCGCAGAAATCCGGCTTCAGCGCCGCCGGTCCGTACGACATTGCCAATGTCGCGATCGATTCCTATGAGATTTACACCAATCGCCCGCCGGCCGGCGCCTTGCGTGGTTTTGGTGTGCCGCAACTGGTCTGGGCTTACGAGAGCCATACCGACCTGATCGCACGAGGTCTCGGCCTTGACCCGGTTGCCTTCCGCCGCGCCAACCTGCTGCGCGACGGCGTGCCGCATGCGACTGGCACGGTTATGCGCGACGCCGGGCTGGCTGCCGTGCTGGACCGGATTGTCGCCCGGATTGGCTGGGATCAGGCGTTTGATCGCACCCCAAGAGATCAGGACGGGGGCACAATCAAACGCGGCCGCGGCGTCGCCATCGGGATCAAGGCCAGTATTTCGCCAACCACGTCCGCAGCTCATTTGGCGATTGCTGCCGACGGCAGCGCGACTTTGTATTGCAGCACGGTCGACATGGGCCAGGGCTCGACCACGGCATTAGCCCAGATCGCTGCCGAGGTACTGGGCGTTGCTGCCGAGGCGGTAAATGTCGTGGCGCCCGACACCGACGTGACGCCATACGACATGGGCACGCTTGGCTCGCGCTCTACGTTCCACATGGGGCACGCGGTGCGTCTGGCGGCCGAGGATGCGCGGGCGAAACTTGCGACACTTGCCGCCGAGGCGGGCGTGCCGGAGGGCAGCAATCTTCCCATTCCGGAAATCTTTCGCCGCCGTTACGGCATGCAGGCCGGCACGATCATCGGCAGCGGCAGTTTCATCCCGAGCTATGCCGCGCCGGATCCGGCAACCGGCCTGACCGCCAACGCAACGCCATTCTGGATGATTGGCGGCAGTGGCGCCGAGGTCGAGATCGACACCGAGACCGGTTCGGTGCGCGTGCTTCGCCTGGTGACGGTCGCCGATGCCGGCACGCCGGTGAACCCTGCCATCGTTGAAACCCAGATCTCTGGTGCTGCCGTCATGCAACTTGGTTTCACTTTGCTCGAAGCCATGGAGTTCACCGAGGGGCAGCTGCGCAATCCGTCGCTCGCCGATTACCGGATCCCCGGCATCCGCGATTTGCCGCCGCGCTTCGAAGCCGAGGCGGTCGATGCAACCCAAACCAACGGCCCTTATGGCGCCAAAGGCGTTGGTGAGAGCGGCACGTTTGGCGTATCGCCGGCCATCGCCAATGCCATCGAGGACGCAGTCGGCGTGCGCATTACCGAGTTGCCGATTACCGCCGAGGCGGTTTACCGCGCATTGCGGCTCGCCGCAGGTGATAGCCTGGCGGAAGCATGACATGAGTGCCACACTTCGGGAGATTCGTTTCACACTGAACGGGACTGCGGTCGCGGTTACCGTGGCAACGCATGAAAGCCTCGTCGAGGTGCTGCGCGACCGGTTCGACCTGTTCGGCGCGCGCGAAAGTTGCGGCCAGGGCTTGTGTGGCTGTTGTACCGTCCTGCTTAATGGCCAGGCAGTTTCGTCCTGTCTTTACCTCGCAGTGTTCGCAGATGGCGCCGAGCTACTGACCGTTGAGGGCCTTGCGCGCGACGGACAGCTCGACCCGGTGCAACAGGCGTTCATTGAAGCAGGCGCGTTCCAGTGCGGCTTCTGTACGCCGGGTTTCATCCTGATGACGAAGCAATTGCTCGACGCCAATCCATCGCCGGACGACGCTGAAATCCGGCATTATTTGGCCGGCAATCTGTGTCGCTGCGGCACTTATCCGCAAATTATTGCGGCAGTGAAACTTGCCGCGCGCAAACGGGCGGTCGGCCAGGACTGAAGCCTTCTGCACCTGGGGTGATACCGCGACCGCCAAAACCTGGTTGCGCCATCGTCAACCCGGGAGGATGCTGACCCAGAAGCGTCGACAAACTCCGTATTGTCACGGGAGGAACCAGCATGACCGACACGATCGCCCCCCTCACCGGCGCCATCGTTACCGGCGGCCTGCGCGGGTTGGGGCGGGCAATGGCACTCGGGCTGCTCGAACAGGGCCATCGTGTCACCGCTGTCGGGCATATCACCGAAGATGTGGCGGAAATCCTGGCGCAGGCGGGTGCCATGGCTGATCGATTGTTGCCGCTGGTGGCGGATTTGCGGAAACCAGCCGAGTGCGATCGGGTGTTTGCCGAGTCGCGACGCCGATTCAATTGCGATCCCCTCGTCCTGGTCAATAACGCTGGGCTGACATTCACTTTCATCGACCCTACCCGATTTCGCCGCGAGCAACCGCAACGCTTCTGGGAATGCGGCGACGACATCATCCAGGCGGTGATGGACACCAATTACATCGCCGCCGATCAGATGGCGCGTCGCGCTGTGCCTTTGATGCTGCGGGCCGGCTGGGGCCGGGTGGTCAATGTCACCACCAAGCTGGACACCATGAACCGCGCCGGTAGCTCGCCCTATGGTCCATCGAAGGCAGCGCTGGAGATGGCCACGGAAATCTGGGCCAAAGAACTTGTTGGAACCGGCGTGACAGTCAATATCGTCAATCCTGGGGCAGGAGCGAACACCCCCGGCATGGCGGCGGAGATGCGGGCGCGCTCGGCCGCCGCTGCGGTGCCCTTGCTGGTGGAACCAAACGACATGGTTGCGCCGTTATTGTTCGTCGTTTCCCGGGCAGCGGACGGCGTGAATGGGTTCCGGTTCGACGCCAACAACTGGCACAACGAGCGCGATCCCACGACCATGACGAGACCGGCTGGCTTCGCGCTGCATCCGGAAGGCGGCTGGCTCCCCCTCGAACAGTGATGGGGGGAATGGCGATGGGGGAATAGCGATGACGCGTTGCGTGCCTCTTGCCGAACCGCAGCGGAAGCGCGAACCTCTGGTGGCGGAGGCCCAGGCGGCATTCGCGGCGTTTCTTGAGGCCGGTAGGGGTGGTCGTACAGGATGCTTCCAACAAGGGGATGTGATCCGATATGATCGGTGTGGACGAATGGAAGGATCCGGAGGGGTGCCGTTGCGCATGAACAGGGCCGAGCGATGAGTGACAGCGACAGAAGGGGCGGCAACACCGAGAACCCCAACACCGGCGTGGTAGTCAAGGCGCGGCCCAAAACCCGCAAGCCAGCCATGTATAAAGTGCTGATGTTGAACGACGACTACACCCCCATGGAGTTTGTCGTTCACGTTTTGGAGCGTTTTTTCCAAAAAAATCGAGAAGAAGCGACCCGAATTATGCTACATGTTCATCGCCGCGGTGTCGGCGTCTGTGGCGTCTATACCTATGAGGTCGCCGAGACGAAGGTCACTCAGGTGATGGATCTCGCGCGGCAAAACCAACACCCTTTGCAGTGCACGATTGAGAAAGAATAGCTGTAAAACCCGCTGTTTCGCTTGCCGCCCGGGATAATCCGGGGACCATGTAGACCAGGAGCAGAGACCCTATGTTATCACGCAACCTGGAGCAGACGCTTCACAGAGCTTTGTCCCTGGCGAGCGAACGCCGTCACGAGTACGCGACTCTGGAGCATCTGCTTCTGGGCCTGACTGACGACTCGGACGCGGCGACGGTTTTGAAGGCCTGTGGCCTCGACCTCGATAAGTTGCGTACCGATCTGGGCGAATTTCTTGACAAGGACCTCGCCGGCCTGGCCACCGACCGGCCGGGCGATCCGAAGCCGACCGCCGGGTTCCAGCGCGTGGTGCAGCGTGCCGCGATCCATGTGCAGTCCTCCGGCCGCGATGAAGTGACCGGCGCCAACGTGCTGGTTGCGCTGTTCAGTGAGCGGGAGAGCCATGCGGTATATTTCCTGCAAATGCAGGACATGACGCGACTCGACGCGGTGAATTTCATCAGCCACGGCATTGCCAAGGCGCCCGGCCGCTCGACCCAGCGGCCCGTGCTCGGCTCGAACAACCAGCAGCCGAACGAAAACAACCCCGAGCAGGAGCGTGAGGAAAAGCCGAACCGCCGGGGCAATCAGGACGCACTGACCAACTACTGCGTGAACCTGAACAAGAAGGCGATGGCCGGCAAAATCGATCCGCTGATCGGCCGCGATCTGGAAATCGAGCGGACGATTCAGATCCTCTGCCGCCGCACCAAGAACAACCCGCTGTATGTTGGCGATCCGGGCGTCGGCAAGACCGCCATCGCCGAGGGCCTTGCCAAGCGCATCGTCGAGGGCGACGTGCCGGAAGTACTTGCCAAATCCACCATCTTTGCGCTGGACATGGGCGCGCTGCTGGCCGGCACGCGGTATCGCGGCGACTTCGAGGAACGGCTGAAGGCCGTGGTGAACGAACTGGAAGCCATGCAGGGCGCCATTCTTTTCATCGATGAAATCCACACCGTGATCGGCGCCGGTGCCACCAGCGGCGGCGCAATGGATGCCTCGAACCTGCTGAAACCCGCGTTGGCCTCTGGCAATCTGCGCTGCATCGGCAGCACGACCTACAA
>Ga0187867_10004865_pt1 | contig 10301 bp, 12 predicted proteins | sample June2016WEW_13_1_FD_132976 | JGI IMG/M metagenome (GOLD analysis project Ga0187867, IMG submission 132976) | Peatland microbial communities from SPRUCE experiment site at the Marcell Experimental Forest, Minnesota, USA - June2016WEW_13_10 | ecosystem: Environmental > Terrestrial > Soil >...
GTTCCATCTACAGTCGTCGCGATCATAGATCAGCTTTTTCCCAATGCAGCAACGCAAGAGGGCTCGGCTTCAAGACCAAGGAAATAACCCCGGGAGCAGATCACGCATCCCTACGTTCCGCTCGACAAAGTCGCGAGCGGGTGGAACGACGCTCCCGGTACTTAATGCAAAACGGGCGGTTATGGTACAAACTGGCCCGTGCTATATAATGCGAACCTCCCTATCCTGTTGCAGACCATTACTACTATTTATTGGCATATCTGAAGGACGCATTTTTTAATCAAAACGTAAAGTTACAAGGTAACCTACCACTTGCAACTAATTTCTGAACAACAATCTCCACTTTCCTCACGACCGAAGTCCTCTCGCCATTTCAACAACAGGAAAAAGCAGCGAATTCCCGAGTTGAAATTCTCAGGAGGATTCTATAAGCAAATCTTGAGAAATCCCAAAGTCTACAAGGTGGAGTGTGAATTTTCGCTGAGCCTTAGCTGGCGGCTGCTTCAATAGATTTGTTACGTACAGCGGAATGGTAGAGTTAGTACTCAGCGGGGGAAGCTTATTTCAGGCAAGGTGCCAGGGCTGCGTCAACATCCGATCACCAGAAATGGAATATCCGGATTATGGAGGATTGCTAGGCAGAATTTCGACAGCATATCAATCAAATCCTAAAAGGCTCGGGTTTTGGGAGAAAAGAAGAAGTACCTTCTGCGCGACTCGTCTTTCCGTGCCTAGGACATCAGCCTCGACTCGGGCGTCGATAATACGCACCTCTACGAATACCATGGCACCGCCCCGTAATATAAGCTGCCGCTATAAGTATTTGCGGTCGCTTGTCATGAGAACCAGCTTTTCGGATAACGCCGGCTTCCTCGGATGTTATTTATGACAAGGCCGAGTGAGAGGAGTACGGAAGCCCCTATTCCAACGGGAGCAACCACATAAAAGAATCCCAAATTGTGGATCTCATTCGTCCCGATAACGGCAAGCAGAGCCGTGGCTCCGCCAGGCGGATGCAGAGTCCTGGTCAGCCTCATGACAACAATAGACGTGGCCGTTGCAACTGCAGCGGCCATCAACGGTTGGTAATAAAGAATCCTGTAAGACAAAACGCCGACAAGGGCTGACAGTAAATGCCCGCCGATCAGGCTTCGCGGTTGTGCGGACGGGCTTTCGCTATCGCCAAAGACTAAGACAGCCGATGAACCAAAGGCTGTGATAAGCATCAACGCGTCCGGATGTTCAGGGACATTGAAATGCACGTATCCCAAGACGGTAATCCCAAAAAATCCTCCCAGCCAAGCCAGCAAGAGCTCAGCTATGAAGACTCCTTTATGATTTCTCAATGTTCCAGACATTTTTGAGGGATAGCCCATTGTTTTTCCCGACGGTGATATATTCGATGCGGTTGCCACGTCCTGTATATTGTCGTCGGCCAATCGCCTCAGAGGCGCCTTTACGCCCAAGCCGAGAGAGGTAGTCGGAATTGTCCGAAAAGAGAACTACTGACGCAGCCGATGGAAATTTCTCATTACAAGACCAAGTCGTCAAAAGAAGGATTGGTCGAATCTCAACCCGGAAGGCGAAACATCACATCTACTAAGTCATTGTCCTTCCAAGGTTTTCGAATCCTATATGTTCCTGGAAGATCTGACTGAACATTGGATTTCCTGACAACCTCAAGTGCCTAATGCGTTTCGCCAATGCGCAAGCGTGCTGAAAGGCCTTGCTGGAACATCCAATTATTGCCGCTCCCTTCGCGGCAGCGTTACCTTCAGTGACGATCTTCGATGGTTCGATTTCCGGCACCAAGCCCAAAGCAAGGACATCATCAACGCGAAGCCTGCCGGCGAAAGTCCCGCAAAGAAAGATGTTGGTAAGGTCATCAGGCTTCAAACCGGCTGTCTCCAGCAAGACCTCTAACCCCGCCCTCGCAGATGCTTTGGCCAGTATGAACTGTTGAATGTCCCCTTCACTCACGGAGACCCGAGGGGCCAGTTCCACCTCTTTGCCATTGAGGCCTTGTCTCACCAATCGGGGGGACAGCCTTTTTTCCTGGAGCATGCCGAATGCGTCCACCCCGCCATGCTTGACCAGTTCGCCTAAAAGACTGAAGAGCCCTGAACCGGCAATGCCCTTGGCAGGTTGCTCGCCAATAACTCGCGCGACGGGTTGACCGTCCACAAGCAAGACTTCTTCAATGGCCCCATCGCATGCCCTCATGCCACACGATATCGAGCCGCCTTCAAAGGCTGGCCCAGAGGCGCTGGAGCAGGCTACCATCCGATGGTCGCTCACGAGAAGAGATTCCGCGTTCGTTCCTATGTCAATGAGAAGAAAAGGCGGGGTCGCCTTCGCTGCCAAAATGCACTGCAAAGCTGCTACGGTATCCGAACCTACGTATCCGCCTACCACCGGAGGTATGTGCAGTTTTGCCCCGGAAAGTGGCTTCGGCATGGAGAGTTCCATGTGAACCGCTTTCCGGAACTCAGGCTCACAGGGGTACCGGCCAAGGCTGTCGGGGTTCCAGGAGAGTAGAAATGTCTCCATCGCTGAATTCATGACCGCGATTACGTGTGCTACATCCCCTTTCCGAATACCCAATAGACTGCAAAGATTTTCCAGGTCGCTGAAAGCTATGGCTTTCAACCGTTTCCTCGCTTCGACTCCACCCTCGGAAGCGTACGCTAGACGCGTCATAACGTCTGCTCCAAACGCGGCTTGTCCGTTCGAAACTTCTGCAGACCCTATTACCAGCCCCTCGAAAGGATCGAGCATGAGACCTACAATGTTCGTGGTTCCGAGATCTACCGCTAACACCACTTGACCTCGTTTCGTTCCGGGCCAATGGTGAACCGGAAAGCGATCCGTTGCTATCTCCAGCTTGTTCCTTACCGGTGAAAGCGTAAGAAGCTCGATGACTTCGCCACCGATTGGGACAATGCCGCATGCCAAACGCACTCCTTGGGCAATGTCGTCGGGTGACAGGGTCTTTTCGTCCAAGGGGGAAGGGGGCGGCATCCGGCCGAAGAAAATAACCTTGCATTTGCCGCAGATTCCTTTTCCTCCGCAGGCCTGATTCAGGCTTATGCCTGATTCCGCCAGGGTTTGAAAAACGTTCCGACCGGGATGTACTTCAATCGCGATCCGCCCCGGGAGAACAAGTATCGTGTTTTCCTTGCTCATGCTATCTTGAACATCGGATGATTGACATCCGGGATGATTCCCTGCTCCAGGAGGGATTGCGCCAGAATAGCGTCTACCATCGCTACAGCTGGAAAAACTATGGGTGCCAAAGTCATTGGTCCGTAGATTACGAAATCTCCACCCCAAGCGATAGGCAGCGCATTTACAATTGCAGTGGCCGAACTTTTGAAAGTTAATCCGAATTTTTCAGTTAGACCACCCCACGTACCTATGGCATTGTGAGGAGCAGATCCGCAAAAGCACGCCAGGTTTTTAGCTTGAGAGATGACGGTTTTCATTACATCCATAGAGGGCAAGTCAATAATACCGGGGTCCAAAAGAATGTGCCGCACGCCACTGTCTCTAGTGCGCTTGAGCAGACCGTCATCCCTCGTCAACAAGCGGATTTTCGCGGCCGCGCCAAAATCGGCTGCATCAACAGCCAAGACTACGGCGGCACGGACTCGGCACTCCTTGATCGCCTCATACTCCTTGCTCGTGCTTTCAGGGCAAATACTGTTATACATCACTCGGTGGGACAGATTCTTACCGGCCATATGCTCTATTCCGGCAATTCTCACCGCGGCATCCGAGCCGTCCACCATGACAGGCCCATCAAAGTGTTCCGACACAAAGTCCAAGTAACGCCGTATGGCTTTGGGCGTTGAAGCTATGACATCGCTCGCCGAGGGGTTACATGTTTTTTGCGACCATTGTGCTTGCAGATCCAAAAGGCTTTTGGCCGCTTCTTCGTCAAATTCTCCTGCTGCCGCATCGCGAACGAGCTTCTGGCGGTCAAAGAAAATGCTTCCTACGAGCAGTGACGGAGTCTCTCCAGGCAAACCACCCATAGGCACTCCACAAACTATCTCACGTTCCATGATTCATATCTCCGGGGGTTAGCATCCTGCATTTCAGTTGGGTCTCTACATCATGTTCGGCGATTTCCAGAGCCGCCAGAAGAATGCTGCGTTCGACATCACCGAAAATCAGGGCCGCACCAATCCTTATGTCTCCCTCTGAAAATGTGCCTGTCGTCTGAACATGCAACTCATCGGGAATCAACGTCGAAGAACCGAATGCTGCTCCCCCATCAAACTCGACGTAGATTTTTGCGTGTCCCAAGGCCTCCCTGGGGAGGTGCTTCGCAACAGATTGCAGGAAAATAGTGATCAGAACCTGTGGCTCAAAACCTCCATTGCTTACAGTCCACTTTCGGGAGGCACTGGAGAAGTTCATGCCAGTATCTCCTCCTCAAGTCCTTTCGGCAGGCCATTCTTTGCACTTATATGGCCAACTCTACCTCGAATACCGAACGAAACAAGCAGTTCCTGAGCCTCTGCAAGTCTGTCCCGGGTCATGGCATCCACTTTGTTGAGTAAAACGATCTCTGCAGCTTCAAATTGTCGTGTCAGGATGCCGCTGGCTGCCTTCAACAAGAGGGGCAGCCTCGGGCCATCCAGAAGCATGATCCTCGATATTGGAACCTTCAAGTGCTTCTGGATGGAGTGGAAAAGTTGTCTGGCGTCCGCCATGCCGGAAGGCTCAACAAAGATGTAATCTAACTTTGGGATGCCCAGCATGGCCTTCAGAGTTTCTATAAAGTCTCCTCCCAGCGAACAGCAAATACAGCCTCCGAAAATCTCTCTCACAGCCAACCCGTTTACCGTGAAAAGTTTGCCATCTACAGGCACATCCCCAGCTTCGTTTATCAAGACGGCAGATTTTCGGTTTGCGGCAGCGGCTTTCCTAGCGAGATTCAACATGAGGGTCGTCTTGCCGGAGCCGAGAAAGCCATAAACAGCGACAACTTTTGGCGGTGCTGCCGTTTTCATCTAATTGACCGGCTTCGGGAAAGAGTCCTTAACAAACGTGATGCTCAGGTCGTCATTGTACGTAGCGTCTTTTCCCGCTTGGATCATAGCGAAAATATTCTCTTCCGGCGTGTTGGGGTTAAGATCACAACCGGAACCCAGGATGAACCCCGAGCCTGGGGCTGCCTTTTCTATGGTTTCTCTGCATTTCCAATAGACTGACTCCGGAGTGCCGTACAGCATGTAATCTATAGGGTGCACGTTTCCGGAGATGCAGATTCGCTTGCCCACCTGTTTCTTGGTCTCGGACAGGTCTACCACGTGGTCTAGTTGAAGACACAGTGCCCCTATACTGGACATTTGATCCCATATGAGCGAAGTATCCGCGCAGATGTGATTGACCCCTACCACTCCTTTTGACCAGGAAAAATCAAAAATTTCTTTGCAGTATGGGGCGGTAAACTCCGCATACTGTTGGGGCGAGAGTATGGTGTTGCAGGAAAACGGCTCCAGGAGGACTATCGCATGAGCTCCCGCTTTAATGAGAGCATCCCAATAAGCCAGCGATGCGTCGGTGCATACACGCAGCAACTTGTGGACCCACTCGGGGTCGAGCACCATCTCTATGAGGAGTTGCTCGGGACCGAAAAGCTGGCTGGCTTGAGTAACCGGTCCGCCGGTTACCGGAACGACCACTCTAGTGTCGCCAATCATTTTCTTGATCCACTCGATTTCCTTGCAAACAAACGGCATGCGACCGTCGGTTTTTGGATCAGGAACCCGGAGCTTGTTGATATCGCTCTTTTCCTTCATGAAATAGTCGGTTACCACGGGAGTGTGCTCATAGACTGTGACCTTGGACCCCATGCACTCGGATTCGACGAAAAGATCTGTTCCCGCAACGCAGGAATCATCATCGAATTTGGTAGAAGCCGCCACTTTGGCCTTGGCCATCTTTTCAGGATCGTAGAGGCATTCAGCCGTGTTGTAACCCAGAACACGCAATGATCTGCTTATGGAGAGCGGAGTCACCGGCACCCGATCGGGTTTCTCCAGTTTTATTGCCGCCACAACTCGTTCGAGGGAATTCATTCCAGACATGTGGACCTCCTTCGGTTATCTCTATGCCGGTCTTTAACTCAATCCCAACATTTGTTTAGCGGTCTTGACTCCAGTGGGGGCATCGAATCCTCCGTAGGCGTCCGCTCCTATCTGACTTGCAACCTTGCTGCTCGTGGCAGGTCCTCCGATTATTATTTTGGCCTTCAGTCCTTCGGTCCTTGCCAGCTCACAGACCTCTTCCATTTTGTTCAGGCAAATGCTCATGATCAGGGACATGCCAATAATGTCCGCATTGACCGCTTTGGCCTTGTCTATGAATGCTTGCGGCTCAACATCCACACCCAAGTCGTAGACCTTGAAACCGCCCGCTCTCATCATCATGGACACGAGGTTCTTGCCAATGTCGTGAAGGTCGCCTTTAGGGGTTCCAATGACGAGGGTTGCAACATAATCTCGTTCCTTACCGGCCAGCTTTTCCTCCACAATATCTTGCCCGGCTTTTAGTGCCTTGGCCGCCACTAGCACATGGCTGATGAACATCTCCTTTTTCAGCCACTTGTCGCCCACATCGGTCAAACCCGCGGCCAAGCCGTGCTTGACTATCTCCAATGGGTCCACTCCTGCGGCGAGGGCCTCTTTTGTGGCGGCCTCAGTTCCAGGGATGGACAACGACAGGATTGCTTCACGAATCTTGTTCAGATAGGCATTTTCGTCCATTGCTACCTCCGAAAGAAGTTTTTAGTTGGGAACCTTGAGGCCAGATTAACAGTGTTAAAATATGTTGTCAAGTGTTAAAATATGGTAGTAAATGTGAATTACGAAGAGTGACAATCTGTATTGACATGCGAACGGAGAATAGCGAAAATGGCCTGAGATGCGATGAATGGCGCTATTTCTGAGGAGTGGTTCACCGGGTCCCCCAAAAGGGACTCTTCGACGCCCAGATTAGCGACGGCGTCAAATCCAACGCAAAAGCGTTTAAGATGACGCTATCGTCCCATCATTGAGCTCATAGCAAAGGATGACAATGGATTATTTAACCATTCATGAAGCTGCCGAAATACTCAAGGCCCACACCAACACCGTTTACAAGATGTGCAGACAAGGTGTGCTCCCTGCTGTGAAGATCGGCAAGGAATGGCGAATTCACAGCGAGAAATTCGCTGAGTTTATGGAACGCGGCGTCTTTGCGAGAACAGAGGTCGGGCCCCATGACTCGCTAAAAGAGATGCTCCAAAACGGGCATGTGTTGGGTTTGTTCGCTGACCCTCAAGACATCTGGGAATTTGAGAAGAGTTTTTTTCTGTCTGCGCCCAAAGCAGGCTATCGATTGCTGAAAGCCTGTTGGTGGCAGGAGCCGGATGAAGTGCGTGCACAGCTCATGGCTGCTGGCCTGTCGATTTCAGAACTGGAACGTCAGGGAAGTCTTGTCATCCTCGATTTGGCGCGTATTTTTGAGGCTTCCGGCCCTGTTGCTGCAGCCGGAGCGTGGTTCAAAACAATAATAGAGGCCCTTGATAGTGGGTACAAAGGAGTTTTCGGCTGCGGTTCTCCCCATTTCGGTTGCTGCGGCAGCAGCCAAAACCTTATGGAATTCGAGCGGGCTTTGGATCAGATGCTCAAGGGTCTTCCCGTCACTGGTATATGTTCTTACGCCTTACCGACTGACTATTCTCGCGATCTCAACATCGTGTTGAACCTGATGGAAACCCACGACCGTTTTTTCATTCGAACGAATGAAAAAGAGGTCTTTGCACAAATCACCAGAGTAGTCCCCGGATCTTCTCTGCACAAGCATGGAAGGTGAAACGGAGGAGTCTTCATGCCGGTCGTCCATGGAATAGGAATTCATGTCGATGTTGAGCAAATCCTGAGATGTGAGGGACATACAGGCCATGAGATGATTGTGGACACTGCCGGCTGGGCAGCAAGGAGGGTTTGTGAATTGGCTGAACCGGCCGCTACCTACCGATTCATCAAAGTTAAGGGAGTTTCAGGCCGCAAACTGGTAGTGGAGGAAAGGCAACTCACCATAGGGCCTCTAGCCAGGCTGTTGAAGCCGGCTGAGGAAATTCTCGTGGGAATCTGCACCCTGGGGTCTGGCGTGGAGATGGAGGTGCGGAAATTACAGGATTCCGGACAATTTCTGGAATCGTACCTGCTCAATTCTGCCGCTTTCGTGGGATTGGACTGCGCCGCACTGGAATTAAGATCGCTCGCAGAAGCTGAAGCATCCCGGAGAGGCTGGGGGCTCAGTGCGGCCTTATCTCCAGGCGCGGTCGCCGGCTGGGACCTCTCAGACCAATCTACATTATGCTCTTTGGTGGATCTGGCCGCTGCAGGAGTGGAGCTTAGTCCGTCACAACTTCTCAAACCGCGATTTTCGTTGTCTGTGCTGATCGGTCTTGGAAAAGGGTATGGGGGGCACCGGGTGAGCGGCACCTGCGCATATTGTAGCCTAGGAAAGAGTTGTCAATATCGTACCGTTGATCATTAACGCAGAAACGCAGATTGTCCCACTTTCGTCTGACTAAATTGGGTCTTGCTTGATCGTCATACCCGCGGCTTCTCTTACCGCCTGTTCGACTTGCAATCGAAGTTCTAAAAGTTCCTCGTGTACAATAGCTCTCCTATCCTTGAAAAAAACGAACCTCTGAAATCCGCACATTCTTCAGATCATATGTGGAGAATGTCATGTTCGGGAAGATGGAGTGCTCGACAAAGCCGGGCGGTAAGCGGAACGGTACTTGATGCAAAACGGGCGGTTATGGTCCAAAATAGCGCGTGCTATATGACTCAGACCTCCCGATCTCGTTACAGACCATTACTACTATTTATTGGCATATCTGAAGGACGCATTTATTAATCAAAACGTAAAGTTACAAGGTAACCTACCACTTGCAACTAATTTTTAAAACAACACTCTCCACTTTCGTCACGGCCGAGACCCTCTCGCCATTTTGGTGCCCTGAAAACCAGGTTTCTGATTTTCCAAGTCCCGAACAACAACTGTTACATGATCGAAATTTTTTACCATACCAGCCTCCTTTCAGGGACCAAAAGAAACGTAGCTCCATTTGGGAAAAGATGGGACAATCTCATTCATGTACAAGTGGCGGACTCCAAACGGATAGTATTATCAGATCCTTTGCTGGCTCGTTTCAGCCTTACTTCCCGGCACCATCTCAACACTTCTGAACTGCTTTATGCTCGAGGATGATTACATTAGCGGCATGACAAAGAATCATCTTATTGCCATGCTTCATGAGAATTGAGAAAAGTTCATATTTCCGCTTTCCTTTTACGTGGATACATAGTGGAAGGGAACGGTGCGCCCAAAATGAGTCTTGAAATATCTCAGTATTCACATCCCATGCGAAGGAGTTCCCATCTATGGAAACAGAGCTTAGGAAGACGGGAATTGAAATCGTCGGGGACATGCCCTGGGGAACGCACTTCTGCCACTTCTATGAGACTAAAGAGGACCTGCTCGACATTTTGGTCCCATACTTCAAGCTGGGATTGAAGAATAACGAATTCTGCATATGGGTGGTTTTCGACCCCTTTAATGTAGAAGAAGCGAGAACTGCGCTGCGGCGAGCCATTCCCGAATTGGACCAATACCTGGCACAAGGAAACATAGAAATTATTCCGCATTCGCAGTGGTATCTCAAAGATGGGGTTTTCGACCTCCGGAGGGTAATCGAGGGTTGGAAAGAAAAGCTGGCTCAGGCGTTAGCCGGTGGCTACGATGGGATGAGAGTGAACGGCAATGAAGCGTGGCTGACGGAGACGGACTGGCAGAATTTTTCGGAATATGAAAGCGAGCTTAATGGATCACTCGCCAGTCAAAGGATGATAGTGTTGTGCACCTATCCGCTCGCAAAGACCATGGCTGCCGAGCTCTTTGACGTGGCGCGCACGCATGAGTTCGTGATCGCGAAACGGCACGGGAATTGGGAAGTTCTCGAAACCCTGGAGCTAAAGCAGACCAAGACAGAGATGAAGAGCTTGAATGAACAGCTCGAGCAGCGAGTCCTCGATCGTACCAGCCAGCTTACATCGGCTAATGAAGAGATGAGAAAGGAAAATGCCGAGCGTAAACGTATAAACAAAGGTAAGCGTCCTGTGAACCCCACCTTCTCGCATCCTTCAGTCCATGGCATGCTCATTACTGATATCCAGGTTCTTTGATAAAAGCATTGCTCGGGCATCGAGAGCAGGAGCGATGGGCTCCCA
>Ga0187867_10004866_pt1 | contig 10300 bp, 8 predicted proteins | sample June2016WEW_13_1_FD_132976 | JGI IMG/M metagenome (GOLD analysis project Ga0187867, IMG submission 132976) | Peatland microbial communities from SPRUCE experiment site at the Marcell Experimental Forest, Minnesota, USA - June2016WEW_13_10 | ecosystem: Environmental > Terrestrial > Soil >...
GATGAGCTCACCTTGGAGATGGTGACCGACGAGGAGCGCGACTACATGTACGCCGAGTACGCCCGCGACCCGAGGATGCGCAGGAACCTCGGCATCCGGCGACGCCTCGCCCCCCTCGTCGACAACGACCGGCGTGTCGCCGAGCTGCTCCACGGCCTGCTCTTGTCGCTTCCCGGCAGCCCCGTTCTCTATTACGGCGATGAGCTGCTCATGGGCGACAACATCTACCTCGGCGACCGCGACGGCGTCCGGACGCCGATGCAGTGGTCGCCAGACCGCAACGCCGGTTTCTCGCGGGCCGATTTCGCACAGCTGTACCTGCCTCCGCTCATGGACCCGGTGCACGGCTACCAGGCCGTCAACGTCGAGGCGGAGCAACGGGACCCTTCGTCCTTCCTCCACTGGCTGCGCCACATGCTGGCGGTCAGGCACCAGTACCCCCAGTTCGCCACCGGCTCTTTCGAGGTCCTCCCGGCCGACAACCCATCCGTGCTCGCCTATGTGCGCCAGGCCCGCGACGGCGAGAAGCTGTTCGCCGAGGTCCCGGGCGAAGAGCCGACCCCGGTCGGGGCCGAGGGCGCCGAGGCGACCGATCCCGCCACGCGGCCTGCGGGCGAGTCCGCCGATGCTTACGACCAGGCCAACATGTCCGAGCCACCGGACCTCGACGGAGCGCCCGCCGCCGTGCTGTGCGTGTCCAACCTGAGCCGTTTCGCCCAGCCGGCCGAACTCAGCCTCGGGCGCTGGGAGGGCTGCACGCCGATCGAGCTTTTGGGAAGGGTGCCCTTCCCGAAGATCACCGCCAAGCCGTACTCGGTCACGCTCGCGCCCTACGGCATCTACTGGTTCGAGCTCGTGGAGCGCTGAAGGTGCCCCCCTCCCCGTCCGCGCTGGAAGGCCTCGTCGTCCCCTACCTGGAGCGCCAGCCCTGGTTCCTCGTCGACACGGCCCGCTATGACCGCGGCGTGTGGGCCAGCTTCAAGCTGGCCGACCTCGAGATCTTGCGCGACGGCCGCCCGGGCATGGCAAGCGTGGTCGTAAAGGTCGGGGACCGCCCCTTCCACGTCCTTGTCGGATGGCGCGACCCTGCCCAGGCGCCGGCCGCGATCGGGGACTACCAGGGCGCAGTGCTCGGCTTGTGCGACGACGGCTCGGGCGACGTGCTGTGCTACGACGCGCTGGCCGACGAGGAGCTGGCCACGGGGCTGCTCGTGGTGGCAACCGCAGGCTCACAGAGCGCCAAACGGGCCCGTCTCGTGCAGTCGCTCGTGAGCCATGCCTCGCTCGTTTATGACGAGCGCTTGTTCATGAAGGCCTACCGCGTTCTCGAACCGGCCCCTCGGCCCGAGATCGAACTCTTGGCAAGGTTAGACGAGGTCGGCTTCCGACAGATGCTCAAGCCGGTCGCCCACTGGGGGCGCAAGGGCTGGGACCTGGCACTTGTGCGCGAGTACATCCCCGGTGCCGTCGAGGGACGCTTGCTGGCCTTGACCTCCCTGCGTGATCTTTTCGGCCGCAACACCGACGAGGACAAGCTGCGGCGCGAGGAGGTGGGCGGTGCCGGCGGTGACCTGTCCTCGGAGATGCGGCGCCTGGGCGAGATCACCGCCAACCTCCACCTGGCCCTGGCCGAGGCCTTCGGCGGCCGTCCCTTGCCGGCCGGGGAGGCGACACCCGGCGTCGCCATAAGGGTGCACGGCGACTACCACCTGCGCCGGGTCTTTCGCACCGACGCGGGCTGGATCGTGGGCGGCTTCGGCGACGACCCGCTCATCGGCAAGTCGGCGGACCACTTGGAGCGGCGCGAGCCGCGTTTTGCCTCGCCGCTCGAGGACCTGGCCGACCTCTCCTACTCCCTTCGCCAGATCGCGGCAGAGGCCGTGGCGGCCCAGCCCGCCGTCACCTGGGCTCAGGCCGAGCGGCTCGCCAAGGCTTGGGAACGGCGCAACCGGGGTGCGTTCTTGAGCGGCTACCTCGGCGTCGGGGGTATCGCCGAACTCGTCTCTCTCGACCGTGCCGGGGTGATCGAAGAGCTCAAATCTCTCGTCGCCGAACGCACGGCAGTCGCCACCTGAGGCGGCTGGGCCACCGGCTCTGCGCCGGGCTCAAGAGGCGGCGGTCACGCGCCCGTCGGTCTCATCGGGCTCGACGCGGGCGAGGGCCTCGCGCAGGTCCGTGGCAGCCTTCTCCGGACCGACGACGTTGATCATGACCCCGGTGCCGAGCTCGAAACCCGCCCGGGTGGTCAACGAAGGCAGGATGTGCACGTGCCAGTGGTACGAGCTGGTCGCGCGATAGGGAGCGGAGTGGAACACGACGTTGTAAGCCACGTCCCCCAGGCACTCGTTCAGGGCCCGGAGGGCGCTGCGCACGGCACGTCCGACACCCAGGATCGTCCCGGTGGACGAGCGGTGGAGGTGGGCCCCGTGGTCGCGGGGCACGACGAGGATCTCGTAGGGGGTCCCGCTCCAGTACGGGCAGAAGGTCACGGTCGCTTCGCTTGCGCGGATGACCCGGTAGTCGACCCTTTCTTCGGAGGCTGCGGCGGCGCAGACGAGACAACCGCCCGCAAATCGGTCGAAGCCGGCCTGTTCCTCGGCGAGCTCCCTCGGCACGAAGGGGATTCCGAGCAGCTGGCCGTGCGGGTGGGCTATGGAGGCACCGGCCTGGCGCCCGTGGTTGATGATCACCTGGCTGTAGCGCAGCCCAGGGGTGTTCTCGTGCTCGCGCACCCGGTCGCGGATGGCGAGCATGACGAGTCCGAGCTGCTCGTCGTCGAGCGAGGCCATGGTCTTTTCGTGGTCAGCAGAGATGACGAGGACCTCGTGGATCCCGCTCGCCGGTGCCTCGGTGAACACCGGCCCACGGTTCTCGACTACAAAGGGCTTGTCTCCTTCGAAAGCCGGGTACCGGTTCGGCAGGACCCTCACGAGCCAGTCCCCCGACTCCCCGTAGACCTCGAGCGTAGGCGGCGCGAAGGCCTCCATCTCCGGGCAGAACGGACACGGGATTCCTTCGAGCGAGTCGAGCGTGAGCTGGCGCGGGACAAAGAGGGTCTGGCGATGGGCTCGGTCAGTCGCCACGGTCACCCACCGTCCCGAAAGAGGATCAAGACGAAGCTGGTTCACGCCGGGCCCACGACCTCCTTCAGGTGTCGACAGGTCATTGTCATTTCTCTTCACAATATCGCCATATACGGCCCGGGAAGCGGACGGGCGCGATGACGGGCCTAGGTTACGACGTTTTAGTGGTGCTTCACGTGCTGAGCGCGGTGGTCGGCTTCGGTGCGGTGGGAGTCACCGGCACCTATGCGGCCCGTGCCAGATCAGCCCCCGATCCGCGCAAGCAAGCCCAGCTGCGGCGGTACTTCCACCCAGGCACCAACTGGGCGGAGCGGACACTGCTCCTCACGCCGCTGCTGGGCACGGTCGTCTTGTTGTCGGGCGACCGGGCGGCGGCCTCACTGGCCTGGCCCTGGGTCGGCCTCGGCTGCTGGGCCCTCGCGGCGGCGATCGCCACCGCTTGGTGCTGGCCGGCCGAGCGGAGGATCCAGAGCTTTTTGGCCGAGACCGCCGAGCAAGCGCCGGACGCCCTCGCAAACTTCCGGGACCTTTGCCGCGTGCTGCAACGGGGGGCCTTTGCCATCTCGGTCTGCTTTCTCGCTGCCGTCGTGGTCATGATCGGCCAACCCCGCTGAGCAGCAACGGCAATGACTGTCAAGGGCCCCGATGCTCGTCAGGGCCCCGATGCTCGTCCAGGGGGCGTTGACCTCGGCTCTTTCTCGCCCGCGGGCGATACGCCTTCGTGAGCTTGGCGCACCGCCGGTAGATTCTTCACCCGTGGAGCTCCAGGCGACTCGAAAACCTGGAGAGCTCGCGCCCGGGCGGCGGGCGCCGAGGCTGGCCGTCATCGCCGTCTTAGCGTTGGCGAGCGTCGCCCTCGTCGCCTGTTCGCCCGCCGCCGGCGGCACCCACTCCGGGGTCGCGCGAACCAGCGTTCGGCCCCGTCGCACGCTCGCGAAACGGCCCGCGGTCTTCGGCGTCGGTTACGGCATCGTGACCTGGACCGACAAAGAGGGCTACACGGAGAACTTCTACGAGGGGACGACACAGCCGGGACGCGTCTTGCAGGTGGAGATCTTCTACCCGAGCCTCAGTGCCAAGCCGTCGGTCCCGGTTGCCTTGGCGGCGCCGGCGTATCGTTTCGGCCCCTACCCGGTGATCGTCTTCGCCCACGGCTTCGCCGTCGACCCCAATACCTACCGTGCCCTGCTCGTGTCCTGGGTCGAGGCGGGCTACGTGGTCGTGGCCCCGTTCTTCCCCGACACGAGCTCGCCCGCGATCGAGGCTCAGCACGGGGCTGACACCGAGCTCGACATGTTCAACCAGCCCGCCGACGTCGCTTTCGTGGTGTCCCAGGTGGTAAAGGCCGAGAAGGACTCACCGCTCACCCGCGTCGGCTACCTGGCCGGAATGATGAACACCGACAGGCTCGTCCTCGCCGGCCAGTCAGACGGCGGCGATACCGTGGCGGCGCTCATGTACGACCGTGCCTACGCCTCGACCCGCGCTTTGCTGCCGTTGAGGCCGGTCGCTGTGGCGCTGCTCTCTGGAGCCGAATGGACCAGGTCCGAGGACGTCTACTCGGCTCCGAGCACGCCAGGCCCGCCCGTGCTCGTGGTCCAGAGCCTGACCGACGCCTGCAACTACCCCGTCGACAGCTCGCGTCTTTACAACATGGTCTCGGCCCCGAAATGGTTCCTCGCCCTCGACAACGCCACCCATCTCGGGCCCTACGTCGGGCTGGGCGCGGCGGCCCCGACAGTCGAGAAGGTGACGGTCGATTTCTTCGACCTCGCCACGGGGCAGGCGAAGACGACGCCGGCGATGCTCGAGCGCGACGGTGACAAGAGCGGGATCAGCACCATAACGAGCGCGGCGAGCGTCCCGCTCTACCCGACTCCGGCATGGGAGCCCGACGCCTGCGCCCCGCCGACGGGGGTCCCGACAGATTGACCGGCCGCCCCCCGACAAAGCTCGCCTATCTCGACCATGCCGCCACGACGCCAATGCGCGCCGAAGCCGTGGCGGCGATGCTCCCGTTCCTCTCTGACCGCTACGGCAACCCCTCGGGGAGCCACGCCGTGGCCAGGTCGGCCCAACGGGCTCTGGACGACGCCCGAGAGCACCTCGCCGACCTGCTCGGGGCGCAGCCTTTTGAGCTCGTGTTCACGAGCGGGGGCACAGAGGCCGACAATCTCGCCGTCTTCGGCGTGGCGGCGGGCGCCGGGAGCGTGCTCTGCAGCGCCGTGGAGCACCCGGCCGTGCTCGAGGCCTGCCGGGCGGCCGGGGGCCGTACCGTCGGCGTCGATCGCCGTGGCGTGATCGATCTCGAGGCGCTCTATGAGCTGCTCGACGACAAGGTGCGCCTCGTCTCGGTGATGCTTGTCAACAACGAGACGGGAGTGCTCCAACCGATCGAGTCCGTCGCGGCCCTCGTGCACGAGCGTGCCCCCGACGCCCTCGTGCACTGCGACGCCGTGCAAGGCTTCGCCTGGTTGGATGTCGCCGCCCTGACGGGCGGGGTGGACCTGTTGAGCGTGAGCGCGCACAAGTTCGGCGGCCCGAAGGGCGTGGGAGCGCTCGTGGTGCGGGACCGGGCGAGCCTGCTCAGTCCGATCGTGCACGGCGGGCCGCAGGAGCGCGAGCGCCGCGCCGGGACCCAGAATTTGGCCGGCATAGTGGCCATGGCGGCGGCGGCGGACATCACCGTGCGCGAGCGGGAGACGGCCGGGAGCAAGGTCGCCGAGCTTTCCGGGCGCCTCGTCGCAGGCATCCTCGGATCCGTCCCGGGCGTTCACCAAGCCGTGGCGCCACCCGAGCGCATCGAGGCCATCTGCAATCTCGGCGTCGAAGACGTCGAAGCCGAGGAGCTGCTCGTGGTCCTCGACGAGCTCGGGGTCTGCGCCTCGGCGGGCTCGGCCTGCGCGAGCGGAGCCATCGAGCCGAGCCATGTGCTCTTGGCAATGGGCCTATCGCCGGCCGAGGCAAAACGCCATGTGCGGCTCTCACTCGGCCACGCCACCACCTCCGCCGACATCGAGGCCGCTCTCGTCGCCTTCCCCGAAGCGGTGGAGCGCCTGCGCGCCTGAGCCGCGCCCTCCCGGCCCTGACAGCTCTAACGCGGCCCGTGGCGCTGCCCTAGGCGCGGCGCGCTCTGCGACAATCGCGTGGTGCGGGTGATGGTGGGGCTCTCCGGTGGCGTGGACTCGTCGGTGGCGGCCGCCCTCCTCCTCGAGCAGGGCCACGAGGTCGTGGGAGCCACCATGAAGTTGTGGGGCGGTAGCGGCGACTCGGGGTGCTGCTCGGTCGGTGACGTCGAGGACGCCCGACGTGTCGCCACACGGCTCGGGATCGATCATCACGTCTTCAATTTCTCCGAGGAATTCGAAAAAGCAGTCGTCACCCCTTATGCCGAGGCCCACGCCCTTGGCCGGACGCCGAACCCGTGCATCGAGTGCAACCGGCATCTCAAGTTCCGCCGCTTCCTCGACCGTGCCCTCCGCCTCGGTTTTGATGCGGTTGCGACCGGGCACCACGCCCGCGTCGCCAAGGACACCTTCGGCTCGCCGCGGCTGCTGCGCGGTCGCGACGTCCAAAAGGACCAGTCCTACGTGCTGTCGATGCTTACCGTGCGCGAGCTCGACCGCGTGCTGTTCCCGGTGGGGGAGCTGACAAAGATCGAGGTCCGTGCCCGCGCCGCCTCGCTCAAGCTTCCCACCGCCGAAAAGCCCGACAGCCAAGAGGTGTGCTTTGTCGCCTCGGGCTCGGGGCAGGGACCCCGCCGGCAATTTCTCGCCGAGCGGATCGAGCTGCACCAAGGAAGTCTCGTCGAGCGCGCCACCGGGGCCGTCGTCGGCACCGTGCCTGCCGTCGAGCTTGTCACCGTCGGCCAGCGCCGGGGCCTCGGGTTCTTCTCGCCGGGGCGTCGTTACGCGCTGGCGGTCGATCCCGCTTCGGCGACGGTGGTGGTCGGGCCGGAGGCGGACCTGCTCATCGAGAGCGTCGAGCTCACCGCGCGGACCTGGGTGAAAGACCCGCTCCCCCTCGGTGCCCTCGTTCTCGCCCAAGCGAGCGCGCACGGCCGTACCCGGCCGGTCATGCTCACCGAGACCGGGGTGAGCTACACACAAGGACCGGACCGCCGTATAGCGCCCGGCCAGACCGTCGCCCTCTATGTCGGCGACGAGGTCGTAGGTTCGGGAACAGCGGCTTAATTCTTGTCGACTGCGGCGTTTTTCTCCCACTCGACCGGGTCCGCTGTGGGAGGCTACCGAGCCGTGCTACTCGGCACGCAAGATAAGGGGGGACTGCAATGGCCGCTGGATTGATACTGGAGTTCGAAGGCGTGACCGCCAAGGAGTACGAGGCAGTGAACAAGGCCCTTGGCATCGATGCCGCGACCGGGGAGGGCGACTGGCCCGAGGGCATGGTCTCGCACGCCGCCGGGTTGGACGAGGATGGGAACTTCGTCGTCTTCGAGGTGTGGGACACGCCTCAGCACCAGCAGAGGTTCATGGACGAGCGGCTGGGCGAAGCGCTCCAAAAAGGCGGGATAACGGGACCGCCCTCGAGTGTCACCTGGATAGAGCTGGTCTCCCACCGACATCTGGGCAGCTGACAGACAGCACGCGCGAGCCGAAGGACGCGAGAGCGCCCCGGCTCGCCCGTGCTGGCGAGCCGGGGCGATCGGCCCCGCAGACCCAAGCACAGTCCTACCATCGGTGCGGTGACGAGCGAGCGAGAGGACGTGCCGCCGGCGGCAGCGGACCGGGTCGCTGAGCTGCGCGCGCTCATCAGGGGCTACGACGCCCAGTACTACATCGAGGACGCTTCAGAGATCTCCGATGCCGCCTACGATGTCTTAAAAGACGAGCTTTTGGGGCTAGAGGAGCAGTACCCCGAGCTCGTCACGGCGGACTCACCGACCCGGACCGTCGGCATAGCGCCTTCGGTGCTCTTCGCGCCCGTGACGCACCGCACACCCATGATGAGCCTCGACAAGGTCACGACCTTGGAGGAGATCCTCGCCTGGGGCGCCCGTTTGCAAAAGCTGTTGGCACCGGAAAACGGCTCGCCCTTTGTCTGTGAGCCGAAGATCGACGGCCTGTCGATCTCGCTCACCTACGAGCGGGGCCGCCTCGTGCGAGGTGCCACGCGTGGCGACGGACGTGTGGGCGAGGACGTGACGCCGAACGTGCGCAGCGTGGCTGCCATACCGGCCGAGCTCGCCCTCAAAAGAAGCGAGATCCCGGAGTTCCTGGAGATCCGTGGGGAGGTCTATTTCCCCGTCTCGGCCTTTGACAAGCTGAACAGGCGTCAGGCCGAGGCGGGCCTGCGGGTCTTCTCCAACCCGCGCAACGCGGCGGCGGGCTCTTTACGTCAAAAGGACCCCGCCATCACTGCCGGACGGGCCCTCGGGGCGTTTTTCTACCAGGTGGCGGGCATCTTTGGGCTTGCCACCCAGTCGGAGTCCTTGCAGCTTCTACGACGCGCGGGCCTGCCGGTTAATCCCGAAACGAGACTCGTTTCCGACCTGGAGGCAGTATTCGACTATTGCCGCGACCTCCAAGCACGTCGTCACGGGCTCGGCTACGAGATCGACGGGGTGGTCGTGAAGGTGGACGACTTGGCCCTGCACCCCCGTCTCGGCGCCACCTCGCACGCCCCTCGCTGGGCGGTTGCCTACAAGTTCCCCCCCGAGGAACAGACCACGCGTCTCAATGACATCCTCGTCTCGATCGGCCGCACGGGGAGGGCCACCCCTTTTGCCATGCTGGCGCCGGTCCGCGTCGCCGGCTCGGAGGTGGAGCTCGCCACCTTGCACAATGAGGACCAGGTCCGCCTGAAAGACGTGCGGCCGGGCGACTTGGTCGTCGTGCGCAAGGCGGGCGACGTGATACCCGAGGTCGTAGGCCCGGTGCTGAGCGCCCGCCCGCCCGGGACGGCGCCGTGGAGCTTCCCGAAGACCTGCCCGAGCTGCGGGAGCCCGCTCGTGCGGCTCGAGGGTGAGAGTGACACCTATTGCATCAACAGCGAATGCCCGGCCCAGCGGGTGCAGCGCATCGTCCACTTCGCCTCACGAGGGGCCATGGACATCGAAGGTCTCGGCGAGCAACGTGTCGCCCAGCTCGTCGAGGCCGGCCTTTTGTCCGACGCGGCCGACCTTTACCGGCTCGAAGCCGCCGACCTCCTCGCCCTCGAGGGCTTCGGCGAGCTCTCGGCGACAAAGCTCGTGGCGGCGGTCGACGACTCGAGAAACCGGCCCCTCGCCAACCTGCTCACGGGGCTCGGCATCCGTCACATCGGCGGTACGGTTGCGGCAGCGCTGGCGGCGCGCTTCGGCGACTTGGACCGTCTCATGGCGGCCTCCGAGGAGGGGCTCGCCCTCGTAGAAGGCATCGGCGCCGTCATCGCCGCCAGCTTGGCCCGCTATTTCGCCTCGGAGGACAACCGGGCGATGATCGAGCGGCTCCGCGCAGGCGGGGTCCGCTTTACCGCCGAGGAGACCCCGGCACTGGCCCAGAGCCTTGCCGGCAAGGCGGTCGTCGTCACGGGAACCCTGAGCGGTTTCAGCCGCGAACAAGCAGAAGCGGCCATCACCGGTCGTGGCGGCAAAGCTCCGGGCTCGGTGTCGGCCAAGACGATGGCACTCGTCGTCGGGGAGGGTCCTGGTGCGGCCAAGCTGACCAAGGCCGAGTCACTCGGCATCCCGATCCTCGACGAGGAGGGGTTCGTCAAGCTCTTGGACACCGGCGAGCTGCCTTAGGAAAGGCGCGAGGCGCCGGGCCAAGCGCGAGCAAGCCCGGCACGCTACGGTTGCCTCCCGCCAAGAAAAATGGGGGAGAGATGGACGACCTTTCTTGGATGGACGCCCACGAGCAGGCCGAGCTCGTACGCTCCGGTCAAGTCGCCCCGGCTGAGCTCGTCGAGGCGGCGATAGCGCGCATCGAGGAGGAGAACCCTCGGCTCAACGCCGTCATCCACCCCCGTTTCGAGCGCGCCCGCCGCGAAGCGGCTGAGCCACTGGGCGACGGACCGTTTCGAGGCGTCCCGCTTTTGCTAAAGGACCTCGCCTGCCAGTCCGAGGGCGATCCGTACCACTGCGGATCAGTTTTCTTGAAGAACGCCCGCTGGCGGGCGGACCACGACACCGGCTTCGTGGGGCGCTTTCGCGAGGCCGGCTTCGTCATCGTCGGGCGCACGAACGTGCCGGAGTTCGGCTTGACGATCACTACCGA
>Ga0187867_10004868_pt1 | contig 10299 bp, 7 predicted proteins | sample June2016WEW_13_1_FD_132976 | JGI IMG/M metagenome (GOLD analysis project Ga0187867, IMG submission 132976) | Peatland microbial communities from SPRUCE experiment site at the Marcell Experimental Forest, Minnesota, USA - June2016WEW_13_10 | ecosystem: Environmental > Terrestrial > Soil >...
CTGAGATGCTCCGGTAAGTTAGTAGGGTCTTTTTCCCAGTCCCAGAACGATTCCGGAGCCTTGGGTATTACGTGGAAAAGAACCAACTCGGTGTGCCGGGTGGCAATTATTCCACTCAGGTAATCGACAAGCCCCCGGGTCTGTTCCGAGCCATCCACAGCGATAAGCACCTTACTGGATACTGGTTCCATATTTTTTTTCCTCCGGGACGAAACGTTCCCGGGAAAGTTTCCGCTCTGATCCGGCAGCAGGTAGAATCAGTCTTTCGGGTTTGCCTGTGCCGCGCGCCGTTCCGAATGCTTAATACCTCGTGGAAAATGGATATACCGGGGCGTTGATTTCGGTGGTGTTTATCCAGCACCCGGGGAGCAGTATCCAGAGAGCATTCCCGGACGGGCGCCGGCAAGCCGGTGACATTATTCTTTTTCGATCGGGAAGGTGAGTTTTGCCCCGTACCACCCAATTACTAAAACCATAGGGCAAAGGGAAAAGATGAGCAATAAATAAATGAAGCCGGCGCCCCTTAGCCTTGTCAGAACGCCGGGAGTTATTTCACGCCAGACCAGCGCGACAAGAGACGTGGCCAGCATGAGCAGGGAAACAGCCATCTTTATATTGGTCGACCGCATTGGTCGTGCCAGGTAATTGACCGTCCAGGATATAAAGCCGGTTAGCATTGCGATCGGGGTAAAGATCACACCGCCTGCGAGGCAGTGAAAAGCGGTTGCATCGTATGAAGGGTCGCCTGTCACGAGATATAGAAAAGTAAAGAAGACCGCCGAGAGCATGAATACGATAGGAAAATGCACCGTCATCGGGTGCGGGTGTCTGCGAAGAAAGGGCAATTTCTTGAATAGTGGCTCCCAAAAGATCTTTTGCTCAATTTCGGGAACGGTCATGTGCCTGATAATCCCGACCTGCGGGTATCTATCGAGGACTTCCGGTCCGTGAGGAGCGCCGCCAATGTCGGTAGAGAGGTCCTTTCCGGAAGCATGGCGCCTCATGTGGCTCCCTGTTTTCCATAGACTGCTCCGGGTAACGTCATAGACCCTGCCTTCATAGGCGATATAAACGGGTCTTCCTTCCTTGCCGTCTTTTTGTGCAAGTTCATCGAGGCTAAGTTCGGTGTCCGCCATATAGGATCTCCCCTGGGTCAGGTCGGGTTTTTGTGCAGTTCTACATTATAAGAATCGAACAGCTTAATACAATTGCTACTGGACTATTGATTCCAGGGCGCCTCTCGATTGCATTTTATATGCGGATTACTTATGGTGATTACTCTGCATGATTAAAATTAGTGGAAGGGTGGGTGTAGTTTTTCGCAACTCACCGTCCAGTCCGCGGCGAAGACCCAAAAAAGCCCGGGAAAATTTTTCGTATATCAGCGTTTTAAGGCGCGGGAGGTTGGTTTCTTTGAAAGTAGCGTGCTCTTTTGTGCTGTCGGTTATGTTTTTCCTGTTTACCGCCCTTTGCTCGGCAGAGGTGTTCAAGGACGCCTCAGAAGCTCGGCTCTCGAACGGCCTGAAGATCATAATGCTCGAAAATCACAAATCACCGATTATATCGTTCCAGGTCCGGTACCGGGCTGGAGCGCGGAACGAAAAAACGGGCAAAACCGGTCTTGCGCACATGCTCGAGCACATGATGTTCAAAGGTACGGGCAAAGTCAGCGGGGAGCAGTTTGTCAAGACAATCTATGAGCTGGGAGGCGAGCAAAACGCATCCACCTCGCACGACTTTGCGGCTTTTTTCGAAACGCTTGCCTCGGACAGTATAGGGGTGCCAATCGATTTTGAATCGGACCGTATGAGCAATCTGGTCCTTAGAGAAAGTGATTTCCGAACGGAGAGGATGGTCGTTCTCGAAGAAAGGCGGATGCGCGTCGATGACAATCCGCAGTCGTTTCTGCTGGAGCAACTGGAGGCCGCAGCCTACCAGTCTCAGCCTTACCACTGGCCAGTCATTGGATGGGCGGAAGACATCGAGAGGTTGACGATCGAGGACGTAAAGGCTTTCTACTCAACCTACTACAACCCGGCCAACGCGTTTATCGTCGTAACCGGCGACTTCAAGAAGGAAGCCCTTTTACCCGAGATGGAGAAGGCATTCGGGAAAATCCCGGCGGGAACGTCTCCGCAGCAGTATTTCATACAGGATCCTCCTCAACCGGGCGAAAGACGCGTGATTGTCGAGCGTCCGGCCCAAGTCGGGAATCTGGTCGTAGCCTGGCACGTTCCCAATCTGCGAAGCCAGGACAGTTACATACTGGAGGTCATAAAGGCGATTCTTGCCGAGGGGAAGACTTCCAGGCTCTATGATCACCTGGTGCGCGGAAAAGCGCTCGTGCTCGAATCATCTGTGGACTACAGCCTGGCTACTCTGGATCCGAGCCTCTTTTATATTGTCGTCACCTTTCTCCCGGGGAAGGATTTTGGAGAAATAGAACAGGCGATCTATGATGAGCTTGAGCTTCTCAAGAAGACTCCCGTATCAGCTCGTGAACTTGAAAAGGCGAAAAACCAGCTAGAGGCCGACTTCGTTTTTGACCAGGAATCCATCTTCTCTCTGGGCCAGAATCTGGCCGAGTACGAGATAGCCCTTGACTGGGCTTCTATCGGCGCATACGTTCCCTCAATCCGGAGCGTTACGCCGGAGGAAATTCAACGGGTTGCCTCCAAGTACTTCACGGCCCAAAGCCGCAATATCGGGATTCTTACTCCCACGGGGCCGCCCGTTAAGTTGCCCTCCCGGGCCGGGCCCGAGCCTGCAGGCGGCGGTATGAAAGGAAGGAGCATAAGGCTTCGTGCTTCCGATGTTCGAAATGAAATTATCCCCTAGGGTGCGGGCGGTTGTCATGAATCGAAAGAAAGCATGCATTGCGTTTATTGTGGTCCTGATCGTGCCTTTGCTGACCGGTGATTACTGCCTGGCAATGCCGAAGGCCGAAAGGGTCGAATTGTCCAACCACCTGACGCTGCTAGTATTCGAAGAACATTCGATTCCGATTGTTACGCTGGAATTGCTGGTCTCCGCCGGTTCGGTGCGTGATCCGCAGGCTATGAGAGGTCTGGCCAACCTGACCGCTAATTCTATTTTGCTCGGAACAAAGCATTTTTCATTTGATGAGATAAATAACAGGCTCGATTTCATCGGAGCCACTCTTGATGCGGACTGTTCCAGAGACTTCGCCATGATTGGGATGCAGGTGCTCAAAAAGGACCTTGATACAGGGGTTGGCCTTTTTACTGATATAGTCGTCAATCCCACCTTTCCCTCGGCCGATGTGGACGGACAAAAAGATGACATAATCGGATCCCTGAGGACGAAAGAGGATGATCCGCTGGAGGTCGCAATGAGGGCCTTCGATAAGGCACTTTTCCTTGACAACCCTTACGCCGGTCCGGTAGAGGGTACGGAAAAATCGGTTGCTGCGATAAGTACTGAAGATCTTTCCAAATTTTACACCTCTTTTTATAAGCCGAACAACTCAGTCCTGGTTGTCGGAGGAGACATAACCCTTCAAGAAGTAAAGACCCTGATAGTTCCCGGATTGAGTGCGTGGGAGTCCGCCGAGGTGCCCGAACCGTCTTTCCGAAAGGAATTCGCTGAAGGAGCTGTAAGTGTACCCATCGATAAACCCGTATCGCAGGCCACGATCATAATCGGCTGCCCTGCCATGGAGAGAGCCAGCGAAGACTATTATCCTTTCCAGGTCATAAACCAGATTCTGGGCTCAGGCGATCTGTCGAGCCGGCTCATGGCTGAAATACGTATCAAAAAGGGACTTGCTTATGGGGTCGAAAGCCTTCTGGCCGCCCGCAAGTATGCGGGTTCTTTCCGCGTTATAATTCAGACCAAGGATGAGTCTGCCAAAGAGTCGACAGCGCTTGTTCAAAAGGAATTGGAGCGGCTGCAGATCGAGCCCGTTTCGGAGGCGGAGATCCAGATCGCAAAGAAGTTTTTGATCGGCAATTTTCCATTAAAATACAGTGCCCATCAGGATTATGCAAAGTTTCTGGCTCAGATCCAATTCTACGGACTTGGGTCCGATTATCCCGAAAGGTACGCCAAACTGATAAATGCGGTGACGGCGGAAGATATTCTCAGGGTGGCGAAGAAATATCTCAAACCCGAGAATGTATTAGTTATTGTCACCGATCTGAAGAAGGCACAAATAAAATGATGGTGCAGTGCGTCTGACTTTCACTCAATGATTACGAGAATACTATATTGTCGACGGGCTTTCGTCATTCGGAAAAGCAGACGTCGCCGATGCAGAGTATTTCACGCATTTCCAGCGTCTTTCGCATGCCGTGGGCAATCATTATGGTGGCCAGTCCGCTATAGCTCAGATCGATCCCCACCATCACGCCGACCAGGGGTGTGCCAGCCGGTACCCCCCAGACTGCAGCGCCGATGACCACTGAGACGATCCCACTGGTCAGCCCCCATGTCCAATTCGATTCCCGGCGCGATCGCATAGCGAAGAAGATTTTCAGAATTCCTTCCAGAGCGAAAAAAATCGCAAGAAACAGAGTCAGGATACGGGCCTCACTAGCCGCATACACAGCAATAGGATATACAAATATTAGATACAATAACCCGAGCAAGAACTCGGGAACAAATCTCCCCTCGTGTCGAGACGAAAAAGCATCCGCGACAAACATCCCTCCGCTGATCAGGAAAAAAGAACCGATCAGGTTTTGAAGCGAGAAACTTGAATAGTAAGGTGCATAGAGTGCGGTCATGCCGAGTGTGAACATCACGAACCCAATGGTGACAAGCCATCCGAGACGATAATGCATCAACTCGCTATCGACATGCCGTACATCGCGTGTTCCTTCCATCAAGCCACATCCTCTCAGGTAAAATAAGCGCAGTCCCTTCGGCTTTCGGTCCGGCGATCGATTATCATAACAATATTATAGTGGCTGGGTGGACATCCGCAATACACCGGCTCGGGGATCGATTTTAGATCTCCTCTTTTCCAATCAGGGGAGTCGGACTCGATTGCGTTACCCGTGCATACGCACGGCGAGAAGTAGATCGGAGCACATTTGGCGAGCGGTCTGGAATTCCAGCGTCGCACTCCTTAAATTAAACGACAGTCGGATTCAGTCGCTTGGCGTTCAGCTAAGCAGTTCGGGTTGCGAGATATCAGCCAATCAAGGAAAACATGATTACGATAAAGCGCGTCTACGAATCACCAGGAGCCGATGATGGGACTCGCTTTTTGGTCGAGCGTCTATGGCCCCGAGGAATGAAAAAAGAATCACTCCAAATGGACGCCTGGCTCAAAGACGTGGCCCCGAGCAACGCCTTGCGTCGTTGGTTCGGACATGATCCTGCGAAGTGGGTCGAGTTCCGGGATCGTTACTTTGCCGAACTGGACGGCGAGCCTGAAGCGGTACAACCAATTGTGGAGGCTTCCCGCCAAGGCAATGTGACACTGCTTTACAGCGCTCACGACACGGAGCACAACAACGCTGCTGCGCTGAAAGAGTATCTGTCGTAACGCCAGCATGCAACCTCATGAGAAAAGCCTGGAATGCGCGAAGAATTCTTTCAACTGCTCCGTAGGACCCATGAGTTGCTCAACGATCAAAAGCTATAATCCCTTCGATATTTACTTAATCTCATTAAGATTTCCAAGTTTATCCGATTAGGGAATGAACAATCTCTTAATTGCTCGGCCCAATCCTATGAATGTGACAACCCAGGCTATCAATGCGGCGTAGATGACGAATCGCGGAATATAGAGCAAGAATTCCATGCCTGTGATATTGGACAATTGAAAGGTGCAGACGGTATACATGCCGAGTGGGAATACCATTCCCCAGTCCTGCGGATCATAGGAAAAGGTCCCGCGTCGGGTAACGTATCGCCATGCATCCAGTATCAGCAACAAAGGGATCCACCATGTTGCTATCGACCAGAAAAAGAGCGTAAACCCCATGGTGAATGGGAAGAGTCTCTCCAAAAAGGTGGACCACGGGATGTTCGTGACGAGCATGGCTCCGGCAAGCGTGGTTATGGCAGCCGCACCCATATTGATCCAGTAAGGTCTGCTAAAGTCTTCCGGGGTAAGTTGAAAGAACATGAAGCGATAGAATATGAGAGTGATAATGAGAATATAGAGCATGCAACCCACGAGAAACATCGAGAACGAAAAGAACAGGATCAATTGACGATGGCTGGGGAAGTCATAAACAAGCATGCTGCTCAAGATAGAAATGGATTGGGTGCTCACGGTGGATATCAGCCAGATTCCGTTGATACCGCTTCTAAGCGTTGGTTTTTCCGCGCGGACCGCAAGAACGGCGAATATGGCATAAATCAGAACCACCCAGAAAACGAGACTGAACACAAAGAGGAAAACGGCCACCCCGGAATCGTTGTAAAGTTCGATAAACTGGCTCCCCACAATGCTTGTTGTTGCTACTACAGTCAGATATCCGACTCCACGGCTGTGATTGCTCATATCCGAGAAGAAACCGTGGGGAAAAAAATGATGCGTCCGGTGGTGAGCAACAGCAAACAGATAAAGAAGAGGATATTCAGCCAGAAAAGAGGTATCGCTATGGCTTCAAACCCCATGCAGTGGGATGCGCTTGAAACGATGCCCGTAGCCATCGCCAGAGCAAAGTAGGCAGGGGGTAGTTCTTTCATCACTGATTTCATCGTTTGAAACGGATTTACTAAGAATTGTCTCATGGACGTCTTTTCGGATACTGGAGTCGGAAATGACCTGTCGCCCGAATCTATAAAGTATAGTTACTCATCGCTACCGTGGCGAGATTAAAAATTGGACAGAAACACGATCACAAACTATTGTAATTTCAACCCGCAGTATTATTTTCTTCCGCAAAGAGTCCCGCCGCAAGCCATTTGCGGGACTCGTCAGTTTATTCTTTCACTATTTATCAAAATATTTCCGCGCGCGTAGAGTTGCGGAGCTTTGGCAAATGCCGGATCTGTGCCGCAGGGATTTTCTCAAACTATTCGGAATAGCTGGAACAGGAGCTATGCTGTGCGGCTGCGGCGAGCCGGCCACGCGGTATCTGATTCCTTACATTCATTCGCCTGAAGACGTCATCCCCGGTAAGGGAGTGTATTACGCTACGACCTGCCGTGAGTGTCCGGCAGGATGCGGGATGCTCGCGAAGAATCGTGAGGGGCGCATCGTAAAGGTGGAAGGCAATCCGGCACACCCGGTCAGCGGAGGCAAACTCTGCATGCGAGGGCAGGCTTCGCTCCATGGCCTGTACAACCCCGACCGGTTCACGGGGCCAATGCGGCGAAATGAGGCCGGCGGTTTCGATCCAATAACCTGGGATCAGGGTGAGGAGATTCTGGCCGCGAAACTGTCTGAGGCGGTCCGCAAGGGCGGGAGCGGCCGGATCCTGATTATGACCGACCTGATCACCGGGTCTTTACACGATCTGACAAGGTTGTGGCTTAGTGAAATGGACCAGCGGGACGGTCATATAATGTATGAACCATGGTCCTATGAGCCTCTGAAAAAAGCCAACCTGGCAGTTTTCGGCCGCGATGCTATCCCGGCTTACCGATTCGATGAACTCGATTTTCTGATCTCATTTAATGCGGGTTTTTTGGAAACCTGGATATCCAATCTCGAATTTGCGCGCCAATACGGATCTTTTCACCCAATCAGGGGTGAGAGGAAAAATACCTTCGTCTTCGTCGGGCCGAGGCTTTCGATGACGGCAAACAATGCCGACCTATGGATTCCGACGCGCCCCGGAACGGAGTACGCGGTCGGGCTGGGAATGATTCGGGCAATCCTTGACAAGAATCTCGCGCCCGAGTTGCCTGCGGATCGTAGGGCGGCGCTTGTATCTATGGTTAATAACTGGACCGTTGACAAGGCTGCCTCAACAGCCGGGTGCGATCCAGGCCTCATTGAAGCCGTCGCCAAAAGGTTTGCCGGGGCGGTTCGCCCTCTCGCAATCGCTGAAGGCCTTTCTCAATGTTTACCGAATGCAACCGAAACCGCTGTTGCCGCAAATCTGCTGTGCACCGTCAAACCTGCGACTCTCTCAGCGATCGACTTCAACAGGGTATCCTCATATACCATGGTCGCTCGGGTCGAGGAGGTCAAAACCCTTGCCGACCGGATGCGCTCCGGGGAAGTTGACGTTTTCCTTTTCCGAGGAGTGAATCCTGTTTTCTCGCTTCCCAAATCCTGGGATTTTGCCGGAGCGATGAAGGCGGTGCCTTTCGTGGCGGGGTTTTCTCAGGCGATTGACGAAACCGGCGCCCTTGCTCACCTGGTTCTGCCCAGCCATTACTCCTTCGAATCCTGGGGCGATTATTCACCGAGACATGGAGTGACCGGGTTCTTGCAGCCGGTTATGGGACCGGTATTCAGTACGAAGCACATGGGGGACATTCTGATCTCGACGGGCAAGAAGGTAAAGGGAGAAGAGAGCTTTCCTTTCAAAGATTTCTATGAGGCGCTCCAGGGTTACTGGACGCGAATATCGGCTGAGACAGGGATCGAGTTCGATACCTTCTGGCAGAACGTGGTCATGCAGGGCGGTTACTGGCCGGAGCAGCCCGGGGCAGCCCCGGCGCTCTCCCTGCCCGTCCCATCATTTAACCTTCCCGACCCGGAGCAAAAGCCGGCAGCAGATCTTCCTATTGTCATCTATCCAACGATACAGTTCTATGACGGCAGGATGGCCAACCACATGTGGGTTCAGGAGATCCCCGACCCGATGACCCAGGCGACATGGGGGGGATGGCTGGAGATTCATCCGGAGACCGCCCGGAAATTGGGTCTGAAGAAAGGAGAACTCCTCCGGGTGAAAACGGGTTATGGGACCATCCAAATTCCGGCCCTGCCCATCTACACCGTACCGGAGGGTGTCATCGCAATACCGGTAGGCCAGGGGCATTCCAACTTCGGCAGATTTGCAAACGGGCTGCCCGCTAATCCTTTCGAGCTTCTGGGTCCGGATATCGATCCGGTTTCCGGCGCTATCCTGCGGCCTGAGCTAAACCTGAAAATCGAAAAAACAGGTGGGACATTCGATATTGCAAACACCGATGGAAGCTTCTTCCAGCATGGCCGAGACATGGCGGTGGCAATAAGCCTGGAAGAGCGAAACAGGATGGCGGAGGCGGGAGAAAAGCCCCAGATATATTACCCCTTGCCGGAAGGCTACCAGAAGTCGAAGGATTTCTATCCCCCGCAAATGTATAAAGAATATCGCTGGGCAATGGTCGTGGACCTCGACCGCTGTATTGGCTGCGGCGCCTGCGTAGCCGGATGCTACTCGGAAAACAATGTTGCAGTCGTAAAACGGGAGCAGATCCTTAAGGGACGCGAGATGTCCTGGATAAGGGTCCAGAGATATTTCGACGATGACGGAAAGGCCGCCAAATGGCTGGTGATGCTTTGCCAGCATTGCGACAACGCGCCGTGTGAGTACGTGTGTCCGATTTTCGCGCCCCATCATAACGACGAAGGGCTAAACACCCAGATATACAATCGCTGCTTGGGAACGCGTTTCTGCTCTCAAAATGACCCCTACAAAGTGCGGCGCTTCAACTGGTATACCTTCACCCGGCCCGAACCGCTCAAGTGGCAGCTCAATCCAGACGTTACGGTGAGGCAAAAAGGAGTAATGGAGAAATGCTCCTTCTGTGTCCAGCGAATCATAGAGGCAAAACTCGACGCCAAGGCGAAAGGCCGCGAAAGAGTGCGCGACGGGGACTTTACGACAGCCTGCGCCCAGACCTGCCCGACCGGCGCCCTGATCTTTGGCAGCCTGCTTGACCCGGACAGCAGGGTGTCCAAGCTGATTAACGATGTCAGGGCATACCAGGTGCTGGCGCACCTCAATACCAAGCCTGCTGTGATCTACCTCAAGAGGGTGACTCAGAAGATTACGGTCTGATTAAGGTTTTAAAGGGATCTACACGATGGGGGCGAACGTTTCCAATGGGGTTAGCGAGGCGGCAGGGCCGCAGGAACTGACCACTTACGGCGCGGTGGACGATCAGATACTTGGGGCCATGTGGGAACCCGGCGGCTTTTACTGGCTTTGTGTAGCGATTACCGGGCTGGGCGTTCTTGTCGGCGCTTTTTCCTGGGGATACCAGATAGCAACGGGCCTGGGGGCGGCGAATATCCTCCACCCTGCGATGTGGGGTTCCTACCTGACCAACTTCGTGTTCTGGGTCGGTATAGCACATTCAGGCACCCTCATTTCGGCCATTTTGTTTCTATTTCGCGCATCCTGGAGGACGACCATTTCCAGGAGTTCCGAA
>Ga0187867_10004869_pt1 | contig 10299 bp, 9 predicted proteins | sample June2016WEW_13_1_FD_132976 | JGI IMG/M metagenome (GOLD analysis project Ga0187867, IMG submission 132976) | Peatland microbial communities from SPRUCE experiment site at the Marcell Experimental Forest, Minnesota, USA - June2016WEW_13_10 | ecosystem: Environmental > Terrestrial > Soil >...
CCCATCGATTTCTCGTGCGGCTTCCACGTCAGCTTGTCCTCCGGAATCCGCTCCAGCGTCTTACGCGCGCTTACCATCTCCTGATCGAATTCCGCCAGCAACCCTTCGCTCAATCCCATCTCACCCTCCTGAGGATTTCCAACTCTTACTTCACTTCCGACTTGGATGTGCTGCCAGCCCACTTCGCTTCTCTGAAGTTTTTCAAGAGTGCTTCGCTGGGAAAGAACCCTCCGACGCGCCGATCTCTGCCCACTTCGGGGCCGCACATACCAGCAGAACGCCACCAGCGCTCCACTATTACTAACCTGGTACGCCCCGCGTTCTAACCCGAACGCACTCCGAAACTTCCACTTCCTCCGAATCCAGCCCCCACCGGCACAGTCAGGCCCCGGCCCACCCGCATTCTCTCCCACCATTAACTCCCCAGATTCTTAACTGCTCTGGATCCTTATTGTGCTGCGGCCCATCTTCCTTCTGCGCTCACGATGGGTGCAGAATGTCCAAGCCCCTGCGTTATACTTCTCCGGGAGAAGTCCATGCACACCGCGGCAAAACAGGTCTCGATTGAAAACTTCGTCGCGCAGCTCCGCCAGTTTCCCGAGGCCGCCTTTCAGCCCACTGAGCCGCTTCGCCGGTTTCTCCAGGATAATCCCCTCAACCCCGACACGCTCGCTCCCTATCTGCACTGGGACCGCCAACATTACACGCGCAACCTGATCGACAAAACTGCTCTCTACGAGTTAATCGCCATCTGCTGGGAAGTCGGCCAGGCCAGCTCCGTCCACAACCACCGCGACCAGAACTGTTGGATGGCCGTTCCCATCGGCCGCCTGCTGGTGGAGAACTTCCACGTGGTCGATCAGGATATCGCCCTCGGCAAGTGCAGTGTCGAAGTCTCTGAAACTGTAGAGATGAATGCTTCTCATCCCTGCGCTGTTGATCCGCTCGAGCCCGTTCACCGTGTGCTCAACCCGCGAGAATTCAACCAGCGCGCCGTCAGCCTGCACGTCTACTCCCGTCCCTTCGACAGCTGCGTCGTCTATTCCGCCGAGCAGGGCACCTGCGGCGAAATCCAATTGCACTACACCACCGAGTACGGCAAGCCTGTGCACTCATGAATCCAGACACCCGGATCCGCATCTCTTTCCGCATCTCTCCGATCTTGCTCGTCGCCGTGCTCTTCCTCGCCACTAGTGCTTGCGAGAAAAAGAAACCGCCCGTCGCAGAAATACAGCCCACCCTGGATCGTGTCGCCGCCCCGCCGCCCGTGGGCGCCACTCAGACCGTTCTGCATAAGACCTTCACCGTTAGCACCTCGGTGAATTTCCCCTTCGAGATCCCTGCCCACGTCGCCATGCCCCACCTCCACGGCAACTACAAATCGTTTACCAAGCAGCTCGGCGTCCAGTCGAACGACAACAGCGCGAATGTCGATTTCCTCATCCTGAACGAGGACCAGTACTCCGATTTTGTCCACGGCCACCAGGGCGAAGCGCTCTTCTCCGCCGAAGCCTCGCACGATCAGGACGTTAGTGCTAGTCTTCCGGCCACCCAGGATCAGGCCCGCAAGTATTACCTCATCTTCCGCAATCCTCCCGGCGGCGAAGCCAGGAAAATCGTCCAAGCCGACTTCACCGTCGATTTCTAACCTGGCTCATATAGAGACGACCGCCTCGCCTGCCCTTTTGAGTTGGCAGTGGGGCAGTTTGCACTATTACACGACGACTGTCATCCTGAGCGGAGCCGTTCTTCAGGCAGAGCGAAGAGCCTGCCCTGAGCGAAGCCGAAGGGATCTCCCGCTTAACCGGCGCAGCGCGTAAGCCAAACTGCACCACTACCTTTTGAGTTAACTGATTTCTGCCGCCCGCTTCGGCTGCTAAACTACAGCCTTGCCCCCGCGAACAAAATCTCCGGAAGCTCCCTCCAGCAGCGAACCCACGGCTCCCAAGCCTCCCGCTCGCAAACCGAACGCCGACCTCAACCGCATCTTCCTCATCGACGCCATGTCGTTCATCTTCCGCGCCTATCACGCCATGGCGCGGCAGCGCTCGGGGATGTCCACCAAGTCCGGAATCCCCACCGCAGCGGTCCTGGTCTTCGTCAACATGCTGCGCAAGCTACGCGACGATTTCTCCCCCAACTATCTCGCCGCCGTCTTCGACGTCGCCGCCAAAACTTTCCGCGCCACGCAAGCCGAAGCCATCACCACCATCCGCAAGTTCGACATCAAGACTCAAACCTTCACCGAAGTCGAATACAAAGGTTACAAAGCCAACCGCGCCGCCATGCCCGAGGATCTTGCCCAGCAGATTCCCTACATTCGCCGCGCCCTCGAAGCCTACCGCATCCCCATTCTCGAACTCGCCGGTTTCGAAGCCGACGACGTCATCGGCACCCTCGCCCGCAAAGCCGCTGCCGCCAAGCATCCTGTCTACGTCGTCTCCAGCGACAAGGACATGATGCAACTCGTCAACGACGACGTTCTTATCCTCAATCCTCCCAAAGACAATCTCATCTGCGACGCCGCCAAGGTCGAAGAAATTCTCGGAGTCCCTCCCCAGCGCGTCATCGACATCATGGCCCTCCGCGGCGACTCGGTCGATAATATTCCCGGCGCCCCCGGCATCGGCGATAAAGGCTCCGTAGAAATCATCAAGCGCTTCGGCACCGTCGAGCAGGCGCTCGACCGCGCCAACGAAGTCGAAAAGAAAACCTATCGCGAATCCCTCCAGAACAATCGCGACACCATTCTCTTCAGCAAGAGCATGGCTACCATCGACACCAACGTTCCCGTCGAGTTGAACGTCGAGGCCATGCGCGCCGGCGAGCCCGATCTCGATCTCCTCCGCCAGCTCTTCACCGAACTCGAATTCACTTCGCTGCTGAAAGAGTTGTTGCCGGAAGTTCAGGTTACCGAAACGCACTACGCCGAAGCCCACTCCGCCGCCGATGTAGAGAGCATCGTTAACTCGTTACCGGATGCAGGCGCTCTTGCGATCGCCGTTGAGTCGGAGCAAAAAGAATTGCTGGCCGATACCGACGAAGAAGTGGTCGAAGAAGAACCGCAGTCAGGCATGCTGGCGCTAACCGACGACTCATCCCCGGTGGCATCCCCTGAGCCCGCCTCACGCCGCATCGCCATCTCTGCGGCCTCGGGTTCGGCCACCATCGTGAAGCTGGACTCCGCCGATGCGGCCGCGAGACTGCGCAATATCCTAACCACAGCAACCACGCCTAAGGCCATTCACGACTACAAAGCCGCGATCCACGCGCTCGATCCTCTGGGCATTTCTCTGCAAGGCGTGCAGCACGATCCCATGCTCTACTCCTACCTGCTCGATCCCACCTACTCCTCGCACCGCCTCGCCGATGTTGCCCTGCGCCGCTTCAATCTGAAGCTGGGCCAGCTCCACACCAATACCAATGATGACCTCGCCGAAGCCGCCGACATCACCGGCCGGCTGACGATCGCCTTGCGCGAAGATGTCAAGCAGGCAGGACTGACCAAGCTCTACCAAGAGGTGGACTTGCCCCTGGTCCCCGTTCTCGCCCGGATGGAGCAAGCCGGAGTAAAAATCGACACCGCCGCGCTCGCCAAAATGTCGTCCGAACTCGAACGCGAAATCAAGACCAAGGCTCGTGACATTTTCGAAGTCTCCGGCTCCGAATTCAACATCTCCTCGCCCCGCCAGCTCGGCGACGTTCTCTTCAACAAGCTGAATCTTCCCAAGCCCTTCAAATACGGTAAGGGACGCGCTATATCCACCGCCGTCGATGTACTCGAAGGCCTCGCCGAAGAGCATCCCATCGCCCGCATGGTTCTCGACTACCGCCAGCTCACCAAGCTGAAGTCCACCTACGTCGACACTTTGCCCGCGTTAATCAACCCAGCCACCGGACGCCTGCACACAACGTTCTACCAGGCAGGCACGGCCACCGGACGTCTTTCCTCCGCCAATCCCAACCTGCAAAACATTCCCATCCGCACCGAACTCGGACGCGGCATTCGCGCCGCCTTCATCGCCGAGCCCGGCCATGTTCTTCTCACCGCCGACTACTCGCAGATCGAACTTCGTCTGCTCGCCCACTTCTCGCGCGATCCGCTCCTGGTCGAAGCCTACCGCCGCGGCGACGACATCCACACCCTCACCGCCTCGCAAGTCTTTGGAGTCCCGCCGCTCATGGTCACTCCCGACCACCGCCGCCAAGCGAAAGTAGTGAACTTCGGCATCGTCTACGGCCTCTCGCCCTTCGGCCTGTCGCAGCAACTCGGCATCGAACCCGCTGAAGCAAAATTGTTCATCGCCAACTATTTCGAAAAATACAAAGGCGTCCGCGCCTTCATCGACAAAACGCTGGAAGAAGCCCGCCGCGACCTGAAAGTAAAAACCCTCCACGGCCGCATCCGCCCCATCCCCGACATCAACAGCAAAAACGCAAATCAACGCGGCTTTGCCGAACGCACCGCCGTAAACACTCCACTGCAAGGCACCGCCGCCGACCTGATTAAAGTAGCAATGATAAGGATCGATGCCGCATTGCAAGAACGCGGACTGAAATCAAGAATGACGCTGCAAGTCCACGACGAACTAGTCTTCGAGGTTCCGGAGAGAGAAGTGGAAACGATGCAATCGTTAGTCCGCGAGCAGATGGAAAAGGTCCACGCGCTAGCCGTGCCGCTGCTAGTAGAGATTGGGATAGGGCAAAACTGGAGAGATTTGTAGAAATGCGACGACGCACCCAAAAGCAATGTCATGCTGAGCGGAGCAAAATTGCCCGAAGGGCAACCTTGCGGAGCCGAAGCATCCCTACGTCCATTCCCAAGTCAGATTTATCCCCGTTGCTCGCTAAGTGCGATTTCAAGTCACAACGATCGACAGAAGACGACCAATGGCTTGCAAGTAAGCCGATAGGTCGCGAGCTCGCCTAATCGGAAGCGCTGCGACCAAAATGATCCAAAGCCACACACACACCGCCAGTCGCATAAATCTGTGTGTCCGTTCCGCTGAAAAATATTAAAACGGTTACACTCCCAGCGCCTTCTGTATCTCCCCCGCAATTCCCGCCGCCAGCGCCCGCATCCGCTCCTCCGACTCCGCCTCCACCATCACGCGCGCCAGCGCCTCCGTCCCCGAATAACGCACCACCACGCGCCCATTCCCATCCAGTTCGCGCTCGGCAGCCTCAATCGCTCGTTTTACCTCAGGAACATCGGCAAACGGAATCTTCTCCCGCACCCGCACATTCTGAATCTTCTGGGGAAAAACTTTCAGATCGCTCACCAACTCCGCCAGCGTCTTTCGCGAACGCACAATCACATCCATCACTCGCAACGCCGTCAGCAGGCCGTCCCCGGTCGTCGCATCCTCATCCCGAAAAATAATGTGACCTGATTGCTCCCCACCCAGAGTCGCGCCCGTCTTCAGCATCTCCTCCAGAACATATTTGTCGCCCACATTCGCCCGCAACATCCGAATGCCCGACCGCTTCAGCGCGATCTCGACTCCCATATTCGACATCGTCGTCGCCACCACCGTCGATCCCGCCAATTTCCCTTGCGCCTGCAAATCCCGCGCCGTCAGCAGCAGCACTCCATCGCCATTCACCACGCGCCCCGCCCCATCGCAAAACAGCGCCCGGTCGGCATCGCCGTCAAACGTCACGCCCAGGTCAAACTTCCCGCTAGACTCCAGCACGGCCTTACCCAAAGTATCCGGATGCAGCGCCCCGCACCCTGCATTAATATTCTTCCCATCCGGCGCCACGCACACAAACTCAACTTGCACTCCCAGCGCGCGAAATAATTCCGGAGCCTCCGCCGCCGCCGCTCCATTCGCACAATCCACCAGCACCCGCAACCCACTCAAGTCCGCCGCCACGCTTCCCGCCAGCGCCTCGATGTACGCCTTGCGCAGAGCCGTTTCCCCCGGCAGGCAAGGCCGCGCAATTTTCAGTGCCGTATCGTCCGCCGCGCCCGGCCTATCCAGCAGAGCGAAAATTTCTTTTTCGATCGCCAGCTCCCGCGCATCCGTCAGCTTGAATCCATCTCCGGAAAAAACTTTGATCCCGTTATCCGTCCACGGATTATGCGACGCCGAAATCACCACTCCCGCCGCGAACCCGCGCGACCGCGCCAGGTACGCAACTCCAGGCGTCGTGATCACGCCCGCGCTGTGCATTTCCACGCCCACCGCCGCCAGTCCCGCCGCCACGCGGTCCGCAATCCACCCGCTCGATTCGCGCGTGTCCTGTCCCATCACCGCCTGCGCCGCCCGCGCCCCGCGCATCAAATCGTGTCCCAGCGCGCGCCCGATCAGGTACGTGCTTTCCGCCGTCAGCGGAAATTCCCCGGCCATCCCGCGGATCCCGTCCGTGCCAAACAATTGTCTGATCTGATTGCTCATAAATTGTGCGGGTTCATAAGAACTGTTGGATGTCGAACCTGAAACGTCCAGCCAACTCGGAAAATGTCTAACTGAGGATGATAAACCGGAGATGTCCAACCGAGGACGATAAACGACGACCGCCAAACCAGCTCAATGCCCGTTCCCCGCCGGCGCACTTTTTCCCATGATCACCGTCACTCGTACCGGCATCGGCTGCACCACCTGCACCAATGCATCCGGAACATACACATTGGTTACGAATGTCTTCTGCGTTTTCGTTCCCGAAGCATCCACCGGATCGGTCGTCGCCGCATCCACCATCTCCACATGACGCTGCGGCCCCGTGATCGTGATTCTTTCCGGATCCACCAGCACCTTGGCGATCTGTTCCCCCGCCGCAAAAGTTCCCGTCACTTTTGGAAGAATCTCCACGTCCCGCGTCAGCCGTGTGTCAAAGCTTAGGTGTACCTGCCCCGGCACCACCTGCACGATCGTCAAATCCCGCTGGTGGCGAACCTGCTGTGCCGTCAAATCAAACGTGCGCTCGCCCGGCTTGGCATCTCCCAATTCAATTTCCGCGTGGATATCCGCGGGGCGCAATTCCCGGATCAACCGCTCCGGCCCCCGCACCCGAATCTGCGCCTCGGGTATGGTCATCGAGCTGATCTCCAGTTCCGGCGGAACGTGCTCAAACTCGATCGGCACCCGCACCGCCACTTCGGCCGGCTCCTGATCCGGCGATATCGCCAGCCACAGCCCCGCCGCCATCAGCAGCGACAAGACTTTCAACCAGAAGTTGTGCAACACCCAGCGCCGCAGGAAAGCCATCATAGCGGCCGCTCCGTTTCCTGGTCCTCGTCCTCGTCAGCGCTAATCTGTGCGCCCGCCCGCAGTGGCGCCTCCTCAACCCCATCCGAATCGTCGCCTTGTGCTACCACCGTGGGCAATGCCACCGGCGACATATACCGTCGCAGCTCACTGCTCAACCGCTCGCGCAACTGTTCCACCGTCAGATCCCGTTCAATCTTGCCTCCCACCGCCATGCTGATCGCGCCCGATTCTTCCGATACAATCACCGCTATCGCGTCCGTCTCCTCCGTAATCCCAATCCCCGCCCGGTGCCGCGTCCCCATCTGCGTCGAGAGCACTGGATTCATAGACAGCGGCAGAAAGCACGCCGCCGCCGCCAGCCGGTCCTTCTGGATGATCACCGCTCCATCGTGCAGCGGCGCGCTCGGCCGGAAGATCGTAGCCAGCAGATCGTAGGAAAGCCGCGCGTCCATCGCCACGCCACTTTCCACATACGTCCGCAACCCAATCTCCCGCTCAATCACGATCAATGCGCCGGTCTGATGCTGCGAAAATAAATTCGCCGCCAGCACAATGTCGTCATACGAATCTCCTTCGGTCGCCGATCCGCGCAGAAAGCTGACCTTCCGCCCCACATCCGACAACACGTGCCGAATCTCCGCCTGAAACACCACAATCAACGCAAACACCACGTACGGCACCAAATGGCTCACCAGCCAGTTCAACGTGACCAGCTCGCCGATCCGCGCCAGGTAAAACGCCACCGCCACCGCCGCCAGTCCCGCCAGCATCGGCGCCGCCCGCGTCCCCCGGATCATCACCAGCACTTCGTAAATGATCAGCGCCACCAGCAGAATGTCGAGCACCGTGAACGACACTCTCGACCATGGCGCCATCATTTGCGTCACCGGATCTTCCCCATCCGCGAAGTCTCTAAGTTCAGAACCCTACATTCTAATGTAGCCAGTACTGAATCGACGATAATAAGCGCGTCAGGGGAGTGGTGCAGCTTGAAGAATCCAGCGGTTCTATCTTTCCCGTGTCATCCCGCATGGGTGTTGAAAAAGTCCTAAGTCCTCACAACAGACGTCTACCAAGACGGAGACGGTCGTCTGCAGGGCTTCCTGTCGCAAACTCGTCCCGGCCGTTTCTGGAGTGAGTTGCTCAACGGCCACGCCCGATTTCGGGTAGGTAGGTTGGAATTTAGCCTGCGCGGGTGTAGATTTTGTCGCATGAACCGGGCCATCCTATATGTTGACTCCGCCCTTGCGTGGATTATTTTCGCGATCGGCATTGTGGGAATCCTCACGACAGTGACATTTCACATGCCCTTTCGCTCGTTGGACACCCCGCTGCTCTGGCTTTTTGTAGCGATGTTCAACCTGTTGCGGGTGCGTAATGGGCGCAGCGCAAAGACCTTGATTACCTTCTGCATAGGGGCGAATTTGGCGGTGGTAATGTTGGAAGCGGTGAGGTTTAAGATGTGGGGACCATTCGCCCTGTTCGCAGCCTTGCCAATACTATGCGAACTGGTCTTTTCTGTTAGAACCGCAATCACCGAAAGTTGAGGCAGAATCCGGCCCATTTTGGATCGACGGAGATGAATCCGAATGAAATATGCGGACTACGCGTGCGCTTGGTTCATTTTTGCTATCGGAATGATAGACGTGGTCTTGACAGAAGTAATGCATCCTCCAGGAGTCATCCTCGACACCGCCTTGCTTTGGATATTTGTTGCAATGTTCAATTTGCTGCGACTCCGCAATGGGGGCAGCATAAAGGGTCTAACGATGGTTTGTATCGCGGCCAATCTGGCAGAATCGGTTCTGGAAGTTTATCGGATGACCTGGTCGCCCAGACCCATCGTAGTTGTCGCAGTGCCGATCTTGTTTGAAACCGTTTTCTCAATCGTCCGCTCCAGAAGACCTCGCTTGGCGACTGCTGCCTGAGCTGGCGAACATCCCGATTTCGCTCATTGGCCCGCCAGGTTGATTGCTATCGCCAGGTTTTTCACCAGCGGGCCGAGGGATCTCCCGCTAGCACACCGCCGTGGGAACCAAACCGCCCCACTACTCACGCCAGTCCACGCGTAAGACATATTCTTCATCCTCAACCTTAGCCACATTTTCCCTTGCCCTTGCTTCTTGCAAATCCTCGGAACAACGGTACAATTCCACCGGGGCTGCTGAAAGGTGATTCCATATGCCATCCCTTCTCGCGTCTTTCCTTAAGCTCAAGGTCCTACGCGCTTCGATACTCGCGACCCTGTTCTTGATCGCCGTCAGCGCCCCGCTGCCGAATGCTGCGGCAGACCAATCGGCACCCCCGCAAGCCAGTGGACCCATATCCCACGCTCCCGAGCTGAGTGTCCAGGAACCGCAGTCTCAAGAGTCGCAAGCCCCGGTTTCGCAATACGACAAGTCAATCTTCCAGAAACCAATTCCAAGCGAAGAGCTCGCATTTCTCAATCATTTTGCCGGAGTACCGGCAAACGATGTCGTTCGTGACAAGCAATTCCGAAAGCTAATGCACCGCGCGCTTCCCGACTGCACGTTCCACTATGGCTGGGACATGTCGCCCTTCGATGCCTTCGAGAAAGTGCTCACCGGATCGCCTCTGCCGGTTCAGATTCGCGATGGCCGATACGTACTCGTGTCTGGCAGGAGCGGACCATACTTAAAAGGCCGAGGATTCATGTGGTTCGACATGCAGGAGGGTATCGCCTTGGCCGGGTTCTATTTCCATCCCACGAATGGCGAACCCACTCCGACGGTTACGGTTCTCTCCCGGGAGATGAAGGAAGAATCGCTGAAGCTGAGCCAGCTTCCTCCCGCGTTCGCCGAATCCTTGAGCCTGTGGTCCGCGGAGTCAGGCGTGCCCCTCGTGACCACACGTTATTTTATTGGCGACACCAACAAAAAGATTCTTCTGGAACACGACGAAGATTACTGCGCGCCTCTCAACCCCTCAACTTCATCCCCAGCGGACGATTGCGAGCAGCTGAATGCCGACGCCGCCGATATCGACCTGAACGCCGCCTATTATCTCGATCAAACCAACCATGCCACCAACGCGACCGCGTGGATGATTGTCGGCGAGGACC
>Ga0187867_10004870_pt1 | contig 10299 bp, 4 predicted proteins | sample June2016WEW_13_1_FD_132976 | JGI IMG/M metagenome (GOLD analysis project Ga0187867, IMG submission 132976) | Peatland microbial communities from SPRUCE experiment site at the Marcell Experimental Forest, Minnesota, USA - June2016WEW_13_10 | ecosystem: Environmental > Terrestrial > Soil >...
GGACCGTCTGGTTGGAAATCTCGACTTGGCTCATCAGCGAGGCGAGCTTGGGGTCCCTGTAAAGCGACCACCAATCGCCGCGATCGAGCGCGTCGGCCGGATCTGCGAGCTTCCAGCCTTTTGCTTCCTTGAATTGGGCGCTGACCGGCGCTGTGGGACGCACGTAATCCGGCCCGACGGTGCACGCGCTCAACGACGCTGCGGCGACGAGCGCCGCGAACGAGATGAAAGTGAACCCCGCGGCAAGATACGACGCGTGAAAGACCTGGCCAACAACCCCAACATCGTTTCGCAGGACGATGACGATGATCGAGAAGAGCGCGAGTAGATAGGCGGCGAGCTCGACTCCACCCGCAGGCAGTCCCCATAGCTCGGCGGTGAGGAAGCACGCGAGGGCGGAAACAGCGACGGCGCCAAGAGCACCGAGGAGAACCTCCGTTACCTTCGAGCCTGTCCAGCGAAAACGGGTTCCGAGCTCTCGCGCCGGACTGAGCACCAACACCGTCGACAAGACGAGCTGAACAAAGGAGAGGACAAATAGGTCGTAAAGACTGAACTCACGCAGCACCTGTGCCCCCCTGAGCCGCAGACCTCGCAAACAACGTGCGAAGTCAGGATAGTCGTCCCCGTCCGTCAGGGCCAGTGATTTTTTTGCCGGTCCTCGACGCGAGTGATCGGGAATGTGCCTCGCCGACTACCGCTTCTTGCCGAACCCGTACAGCAGGCCCGCCTGGTTGGAGACATAGACCACGTTATCGCCGATACCTGGCGGGTTGAACGGGTCGGTATTGCCAACAAACCACGTCCCGATGAGTCTCAGCTCCTTGTTGACCGGAACAGCGTCGTAAGCCTGGAGGTGAGCCCCGTCAACCACCCATACGACTGCCGAGCCGGAGTTAGTGCCGTTGGAGGTGACAAGCGGGCCCGACACTCCGAAAACGGCCGGCTGTGAGCCGATCGCCACGAGACTCAGCCGCGGCACGCCCTTGCCTGTCGTCGTGAACTTATAGACATCAACCTCGCCCGATGCGCCAAGTCTCGCGCCCGAGACCGTCGCGACGTAGACATATCCCCCGTTACCCGGCCAGGCACCCGCTGTCCCTATTACTTCACCGTTCGGGCCGTACTCCCCGACAACGAGATCCTTCTTGCCGGGACCCTCACGTATTCCACCGAGGTTGTCTCGGTTCAGCAGGTAGACGATGCCCTCCTTGCCGCTCACCACGAGCAGATGCGGGTACCCAGGTGTGGAGAACTCGCTCGGCAACGCGATAGGCGCGCCGGCGAGATCCCAGTCATGTCCGTCAACGCTGTAGTCGTCGTACATCGAAAAGAAGTCGGTCGCCTTCAGCGAACCATCTGGTTGCACGACGAGTCGGACGACCGAATCGGCCAGATTCGCGGGCGGTGAGTGGCCCGGGATAGTGCCGTTCGGATGCGCGGCGTTGTCATTTTCACCATTGCCGTCGGAGAACAGAATCTGACCAGGACCGTCGGACACAAGGCCACCGCCGCCCTGCCAGATTCCCCCACCACTCCCGCTTCCGGCACCCTGGGTGGTCCAGAGCGTCGTTTGGCGACCTGCGGTCGACACGCCGACTACGAAGCCTGCATACGCCGGATAGTCGCAGTGTGAACCGAACGCGGCGTACACAACACCGTTCAAAAACAACAGGCCGGGCCGCTGCAGCTCCTTGGTTGGACGGAACAGTTGCAGCGGGTTGTTCGTGGCGGGCCCCTCTATTTCGACAGGGAAGTTCGGCATTTCGGCACCATTGACCGGATCTATGGCGTGCATGAACCAGCCGATATGCCCTGCGACGTAGGCCTGGTCGACCAGGTAGACAACTCCGGTCTCCGGGTCCACGGTCGGAGTCGATGTCACCCCCAAATTCGGTGTCAGATCGCCGCAGTGCAGCGGAGCATCCTGAAATGACGTACCAATCCGCCGCGACCACTCGACGGCCCCGGTGACTGGGTTGAGACCGTATATCCAATCTGTCTCGGTCGCCACGAACACAACACCTCCGACGAGAAGGGGCTGCGCGTAGATCTGACCGTTGAGACGTGCGACGAACAACTCGCCAAACTGCGAAGATCCCACGATCTTCGGGCTGAGTCCAGGCTCGTTCGGGTACCAACCGTCGCGCGAGTTGTTGCCACGACTTGTCGCAGCCTGAAAGCTCCCGAGTCGAGCAGTCAAGCGCACCGACGTCGGATCGTCCTCAGGCTTCAGACGATCGGCGGGGCGCTCGGATCTCAGGGGCGTGGCGCCCACGGTGCCCCGCGGCGCACTTGGAACGGCCATCACAGCTAGTACCAAGGCAACAGCAACCGGAACTCGCGTTCTCACTAGGTCGCCTCCCTCGAGGTTTTACCAGGGCGACTCACGGTTCTACCTGGCGACTGCTGCCGGTAGCGTCTGTTTGGCCGCCAACTGCAGAGCAAAATGTCGTCCCGTGACCGGGACACGCCTTTCTGATAAAAGGCCTTGAGAACGAGAGCACAGACGTAGTTGACAGACCAACTTTGTGCCTGAGTTCGAAAGAATACCAGTCCTGGCGGCCAAGACACTTTAGACATTGCCGGTTTGATGGCACCTCCGGAAGGGACCCGGACCGTCTCTTCACAGGCGCTTTCGGCCTCGACAGACCGCGGTTCAGCTCTTGCGCAGTCGACGAGGGGCGCGCCCATGAGCCCGACGGCGCTCCACGGTATGCCCGTAGCTCCGCGCATGAGGAGTCCCAGCCCCGATCTCGCTAGAACGGGAGCTCGTGGGCGCTCAAGCTCGGCTGCTTCGGGCGGTGGTCGGGAACCACCCTTTACCCGTAACGTCGCTCGGTCTAATTTTGCCCAGTGGGCCAACCAAGGGGCAACGAGGATCGTGACTGCCTGTACCAGGGAACCGAACCCCGCTTGAGACTCCTTTCGCCACCGAGGAACAATCGTAGTGATCGATGAGCGGGCGCAGCCTTTCCCTCCTCTCAAACTAAACCCACCGACACACGGCATGAAAGGGTTGCGGCGCCCGCCTCTGTTTCTCGCCGCGGCACTCCTTGCCATTGGTGGTGGTGGTGTCGCCATCGCCGGCTTGCCTGTCATGCACTCCTCCGCGTCCCGGTACCCGACGATATGCCCCGGGGCGACCGTCGCCACTTTCGGCCCAAACGTTTGCGTGTTCAGCAAAACCATGAGCCAGCAGACGATCCAGACCGACGTCAACAACATCTCCGCTCAGCAAGTTCCAATCACCAGTCAGTTCGACAGCGACCGTTACGCTGTCCTGTTCGAGCCCGGAACCTATGGGTCGTCCGCCGACCCCTTGGTGTTTCAGGTCGGTTACTACACCGAGGTCGCCGGTCTCGGCTACCTTCCCCAAGACACGGTCATCAATGGGGCCATCGACGTATTCAACAACTCCTGCAAAGCAAGGACCCTCGATTGCAATTCCGACAACAACTTCTGGCGATCGTTGTCCAACCTGACGCTCAACGTCGATTTGCCGCACTCGCCCCCGACCTACGTTCCGGCCGTTGTCGATCCTAAGGGACCCGGTTGCACCAACACCGAAGAGAGTTGGTCGGCCTCCCAGGCAGACCCCATCAGGCGGGTAATCGTCAACGGCAGCCTCGTCCTCCAGGATTACTGCGCCTCAGACGCTTACGCGAGCGGCGGATTCATCGCGGACAGCCGAGTGAGCGGCCACCTCGACTTCTACGGCAACCAGCAATACCTGGTACGCAATAGCACCATTGGGGGTACGACCGGGTGCCCGCAGGGCCTATGGAACATGGTCTATTCGGGGGTCGCGGGCGCGCCATCGCCCGTATTCGCTGGCCGATGCGAGCAGAACTCCGTCATCTCGACAAGTCCACTGAGCGAAGAGGAGCCATTTCTTTATTCGAGCCGCGAGAATAAGTATCGTGTCTTCGTTCCCGCTGCGCAGCACGATACGTCGGGGCCTTCATGGGCGAGCGGCGAGGAAGCCGGCACATCAATTCCGATCTCAAGCTTCCTCGTAGCTGATCCCGGGACGCCTCTTTCAACCATCAACACTGCGCTTGCCCTCGGCCGCAACCTCATCCTCACACCGGGGACCTATCACCTAGCCCAACCTATCGCGGTCACGCGCGCGAACACCGTGGTGCTGGGAGAAGGCTTCGCCACACTAGTCCCACAACATGGCAAGGCGGCGATGGTGATCGACTCCGACAACGGGGTGAAAGTGTCCGGGCTCATCATCGATGCCGGTCCTGTGAACTCACCCTTCTTGCTCGTTGTCGGAACCCGCATGTCGATCCTTCACAAGACAGAGTCCCCCGACCTGATCCAAGATGTCTTCTTCCGGATCGGCGGCGAGGAGACCACCCCTCTGGGAGCAACCGTCAGCCTGCTTGACAACGCCGATAACTCCATAATTGATGACGTTTGGGCGTGGCGCGCCGATCACGGACGGCTGGTGGGCTGGACCGAGAACTCCGCCAGCACCGGCGTTGTGGTCGCCGGAGACGATGTAACCGCCTATGGACTGGCCGTCGAGCATTACCAAAAGGCCGAAGTTATCTGGCAAGGACAAGGTGGCACGTTGATCTTCTTCGAAAACGAACTCCCCTACGACCCGCCTGCGCAAGCCGCTTGGATGGCCGGTCCCAAACAGGAGGGATACCCAGCTTTCCTCGTCGCCTCAGACGTCAAGACATTCCGGGGCTATGGCATGGGTAGCTATGTCGTCTTCATCGACACCACGGCAGACCTGCACGACGCCGAGCCCTTCGAGGTCCCCGACACCCCCGCCGTGCAGCTGCATGATGTCTTCGCCGTGTGGATCGGTGGCTTAGGAGGAGACGACTCGGTCATCGACGGCGTTGGTGGTCCCGTGACCTCGAGCAGTCCAGGACCGGTGGACGTTGCGAGCTACCCATGACACGGGCTGACACAAACGAGTACGACACGCCTCCTTTCTCGCCCCTGCTGGCGGACAGTACAGTCGCTAGAAAGGTCACGCGCGCTGGATGACCTTGTGAAGCCGCCTGTTCGGCATTATTCTGAGCCTCTCTTTTTTCTGGCACAGTTCCGGAGGTTGAATGAAGAGGGTCGGCCTCATGCTCGTGCTGTTTCTCGCACTATCGCTCGCCACTGCACCATCGGCTCAGGCGCATGGAGGCGCTTCACTATCGAGCGCCCCGGTCGTGACCTCAGGAAGTACTTACTCCGCGAATTTCTCCGTCGATCGTCTTCACAGTGGCAACACGGAGCTGTGGAAGGTGCGTTTGCTTTCTGGGGACGACTTCTTCCTGAATGGGATACGCAGCAAAGCCGCGAGCTCCTTTGTGGTGAGGGTTTTCCCCGTAGGGACCGAAGAAGCAACCGTGTCGACCAAGAGGCCCGTCTATGAGGGCAGGTTGAGTTCTCTCGTAGCCGTCACCGCCTCGCGGAGCGGGACATACCCGATCGCAATCAGCTGCAGCACGAAACGCCGGTGCGCCATAATCAGGTTCTCGATCCTTATAACCCACGAGCTCGTGCTGTACATCCCAAATACAACCCGGCTTGGCCTGACGGGGAGCTTCACCGTTATCGTCCGAACGCCGGGGGGCGCTCCCGCCACCGGGCGAGATCTGATCGTCAGTCTCTACGGCCTGTGGCGCGACACGTCCGCGTCGGTCACCCACCACGTCCTCGGCAGTACCAAGGTGATACATGGACGGGCTGTCTTCACCTATCACCTGCCTACCGGTCTAGCCGGAAAGACGATTTCTTTGCAGGCAATCGCAAGCGGGCCGGGATATCGCGCCGCATCCAGCTCTCTCTGCGAAGCGAACGTGGCCTAACGAGCCTGCCCTGGTCGGCCGCACTGGCTTCGCTTCGAGATGGCGAACCTTTGACCTGGCGACGCAACAGTTCGCCCTTCGGCCAACGAGGGCCGCTCAAAAAGGGCGCGTGACGCAAAGGCTGTGATGAGTGGCGCGCGGCGGGTCAGCCTTCAACGAAATGGGGGCGGACTCACCTCGTCATTGGCCAAGAGCGATGAGGTTCCCGTTGTCGAGTGGCACATAGACGATACCGTTCGACACCGTCGTCTCACCCTCTACCCCGGCTGCTGGCAAATAGTGCAGCAGCGTGGCGCCATTGGCTGGGTTGAGGAACAGGAGGTTCCCGCTCGCGCCATAGCCCATGATCAGGATCCCCGGCACCTCGGTAATGCCCGAGGTCATGCTGCCTTGCACGCATGCGCGCCAGATGAAGTCTCCCGTCGCCGGATTGAGGGCGGAGATGTTCTCATAGCAGCTCGCACCGTTGATGAGCGCGTTGCCTCCGCCTACGTACAGGCGTGTTCCATCCCAGGTCGCGGAGACGATCGAAAGAGGCCCGCCGGCGGGATCGGCGATCCTGGTCTGCCACACCGGGCCGGCAGCCAGGTCGTTGCGGTCCCAGGCGTAAAAGATGCCGTTCTTGTTGATTGCGCCGACGAGTTCGGTTGGCACCCCGTTGATCACGGCGGTGAACAGGGTCGGGGTCGAGCCGAAATCAGGATCGTCGTATATTTGGGATTGAGGTACCGTCCAACTCGACAGGATCGTCAGGTCGCTGGCTCGTAGCTTGATAATGGCCGGAGACAACTCACCAGGCACCTCGCACCCGTTCGGCGTTCCTGTCGTGACGTAAATGCTTCCGTCACTCGTGTCGATGGCCGGCGACGACCATATCCCGCCCCCGATGCAGCCGTTTGGTGCCATGTCGGCGACGTGTTCAACTACGCCCGTCGTCGCATTCATCTCAACCAGTTGGCCTTGGACGAGCGGGCAGTCGCCGAAGGAGGCCACTCCCTCGTAGACGTTGCCGTTGTAGAGAATCGGAGAACTCCACAAAAAGTCCCCTGGCGGAGTCCCGAGGTTCGTCTCCCACATGATCGCGCCGGTGAGCGCGTTGAGCATGTAGAAGTTGTCAGTGCCCCCTGGCACATACAAAACCGGGGTGGTGCCCAACATTGCGGCGGTGGCTGTACCGGCCACTCCGACTACAGGAGGGTTGCAGGAGCTATCTGTGTTGACCCCGAGGTTCGTCGTCCACACGTCGGTGCCGGAGAGAGTGGTGCCGTGTTCGTTGCCGTTCCAGTCCCCCCAATAGACCATATTGTTCGCGACGATGGGTTGGGCGTAAGTCCCGGTGCCGCCGGTATCGGTCCAATGCAGCTTGAGGCTCGTCACGTTGGCGGGCGTTAGACCTGTCGCCGTGGGGTAATAACCGCTCCGGGCAAGGCCGCCGCGATAGGTCGCGACCATCGTCGGCGGGGCCGTCCCCGTGCTGTATGTGAACTCGTCGGCGGCGGTGATCGTGCTGGTGCCTCCCGCGGTGGACACAGTCACATCGGCGATACCCGAGCCAGCAGGAGCCGTCGCGGTGATGCTGGTGTCGCTGTTCACTGTGAAGCTGGCGGCCACGCCAGCGAAGTAGACCGCGCTGGTGCTCGTGAAGCCGGTCCCCGTCACGATCACCGAGTAACCGCTGAATCCCGTGTTTGGACTAACCGCCGTAACCGTTGGAGGGGACGGAATGGTGTAGGTGAACTCGTCCGCCGTGCTAGTACTGCTCGTGCCTCCGGCGGTGGTGACGGTGATGTCAACGGTCCCGCTGCCCGGCGGCGCCGTGGCATAGATGGCGCTTGCGCTGCCCACGGTGAACGACGTTGCCGGGTTGCCTGCCCCGAAGTTGACGACCGTTGCACCCATGAGATTGGAGCCTGTGATCGTCACAAATGAGCCGTTCGGGCCAGAGCTCGGGCTCACTCCAGTGACACTTGGCGGTGGCGGCGCCGCGTAGGTGAACTGGTCGGCCGCGCTCGTAGCGCTCGCCCCGCCGTCGGTCATGACAGTTATATCAACTGTGCCCAACGAGCCTGGGGGTGCCGTGGCGGTGATGCTGGTCGGACTATTCACGGTGTAGCTGGCCGAAGGGTTGCCTGCACCGAAGTCGACAGTCGAGGCATTCGAGAGCCCGGTGCCGGTGATCGTCACAACCGTCCCCCCCGTGCTCCCCCCGGAGCTGGGGCTGATTCCTGTGACGGTCGGCACCGGCGAGGTCGTGTACGTGAACTCGTCGGCGCTGGTCGACGGGCTGGCACCAGCGGGATTGCTGACCTGCACGTCGAAGGTCCCGAGCTGCCCGCTCGGTGCCGTGGCCACGATAGTGGTGTCATTGATGACGCTGAACGTCGAGGCGACGTTTGAAGGCCCGAATGTGATGGCGTCGGCGTCAAGGAAGTTCGTGCCTGTGATCGTTACCACCGTTCCGCCCGTCGTCGGACCCGAGTTCGGGGTCACACCTGTGACAGTCGGGGGCGCGGCGACGTAGTTGTACTGGTCGGCGGCGCTCGTGGCGCTTGTGCCGCCTAGCGTCGTCACCTGGACGTCAACTGTGCCGGTGCCGGCTGGCGCGGCGGCAATGATACTGGTCGAGCTGTTGATCGTGTACCCGGTCGCCTCGTTCGGCCCGAAGGCGATTGCAGTCGCACCGGTCAGATTCGTACCGGTGATCGTGACGGCGGTTCCGCCCTCGCCCGGCCCTGAGTTCGGGCTTATGGATGTGACGCTGGGAGGGGGTACCCCGACAGAAGTGGCCGTGATGAACACGTTTTGGACCTGGTGAACGTCGTTGAAGCCTCCCGTGCCAGCGGTGAAGCCGACGAGCAGGTACGGGGGAAGACTGGTGGCGTAGTTGAGCACCTGGATGCCGTTCATCCATACGACGATGCCGGTCGAAGAAGTGGTGACCACGATATGTTGCACGTTGTTTTGCAGTTGGGGGATCGAGGTGCTGGTGGCGACATAGTTCAGCTCGTTGGATGCCCCGGGGATCGGCCCGTTGGCGATACCGACGAAGTTGTTGGACGGGTTGACGCTGTTCTGCCAAGTGTCAAGGGAGATGGCGTACCCCGCGATACCCGAGAACCCCTCGCCGCCGCCGTTGACGCCGAGCGCCGTCGGAGCGGTGCCGCTCGCGTCGGCCAAAGTTAGCGTGAGTCCGTCGGCGCCCGTGCCAGACCCGATGAAGGCGTCGAAAGATACGGTCACCCCAGCGCTCACCACCGGCGTCGGGTAGAAGGCAGATCCGGCCTGCCAGTTGGTAGCACCAGTCAGCTCCAAGTTGGCCGGCGACGCGCTGGTATTGAGAACCGATGAGCCGTTGAGCTGCCAGCCACCCAACACCGGCGACGGCATGTCGTAGGGTGCCGACCCGGACGTGAAGGTGAACTGGTCGGCCGAACTGGTACCGCTGGTTCCACCACCGGTCCTAACGGTGATGTCGATTGTCCCGGGGGAGCCGGTCGGCGCGATGGCGGTGATGGTCGTCGAGTTGTTGACGGCGAAGTTGGCTGCCGGGTCGCCAGATCCGAAGTCGACGACGGACGTGCCGAGGAAGTTGGTTCCGGTGATCGTGACCAACGATCCGTCCGGCCCCGTGTTTGGACTCACCGCCGAGACGGTTGGCGGGGGCGGCACGGTGTAGGTGAACTGGTCAGCCGGACTGGTCGCGCTCGTCCCACCTGGCGTGGTGACCGTGATGTCGACGGTCGCCAGGGCGCCAGGCGGTGAGGTGGCGGTGATCGTGCTCGCGTTGTTCACGGTGAAGGTCGCCGGGTTCCCCGATCCGAAGTCGACCGCGGTCGCGCCTGTGAAGCTCGTGCCGGTGATCGTCACCGACGTGTCGCCCGTGCTCTGTCCAGACGTCGGGCTAATGCTCGTGACCGTGGGCGGCGGCGGCACCGTGTAGGTGAACTGGTCGGCACCACTGGTGGCGCTCGTCCCTCCGGACGTCGTCACCGTGATGTCGACGGTGCCAAGGGAACCGGCCGGCGAGATGGCGGTGATCGTTGTCGAACTGTTGACCGTGAAAGTCGCCGCCGTGGTTCCGAAATTGACGGCGCTCGCACCGGCGAAACCAGTTCCCGTGATGGTCACCGTCGTGGCGCCCGTACTGGGTCCAGAAGTTGGGCTGACCGACTTGACGCTTGGAGGTGGGGGCGGCGTGTAGGTGTACTGATCGGCCGAACTCGTCGCGCTGGTCCCGCCCGGGGTCGTCACCGTGATGTCGTCAGTGCCCAGGGAACCGGCAGGCGAAGTGGCGGTGAGCGAGGTCGAACTGTTGACGGTCAAGCTCGTCGCCGAGGCAGTTCCGAAATGGACCGCGCTCGCACCGGTGAAACCAGTTCCCGTGATGGTCACCGAGGTGTCGCCCGTGCTCGGTCCAGAAGTTGGGCTGACGGCCGTGACCGCCGGCGGGGACGGCGGCGGGTTCGAC
>Ga0187867_10004875_pt1 | contig 10291 bp, 8 predicted proteins | sample June2016WEW_13_1_FD_132976 | JGI IMG/M metagenome (GOLD analysis project Ga0187867, IMG submission 132976) | Peatland microbial communities from SPRUCE experiment site at the Marcell Experimental Forest, Minnesota, USA - June2016WEW_13_10 | ecosystem: Environmental > Terrestrial > Soil >...
GAAGCACACGATGCTCCCGCTGAAGGTGACCGACCGGGCGGCGGTGCTGAAGGTCGTCCAGGAGTATGTGGACTCGGGGTTCTTCCGGCGCCACGACTTCGAGGACTCGAAGGTCGTCGATGAGAAGCTCTCCTACGTTCCGTTCTGGGTCGTCCCCGCCTCCGCGAGCACGACCTACCAGTACCAGGCGGTCGCCACCAGCGTCGGCACGACCGTCGGGACGATGGCCGCCGGCGCCGTGCTGGGGTCGTTCCTCGGGGGCCGCGTCGGCGGCGGAGGGACCGCGGTCGTACCCATCTTCGGCGGACCGGTCGTCAACTCGAACCGGTCCGAGTCGATCTCGGGGCAGTACGAGTACCCGGTCGTGGCCGTCAAGGCGATGACGGCCTACCAGCCGAAGAACTACGCCTTCGGGCTCGCCGACCGGACCTTCTTCGACAAGAAGGGGATCCCGGCGGGGACCCCGGTCCTGAACGGTGACCTCGGGGAGGATGCGGCACAGCACGCGGCCCAGGCGTACGTCCAGACCCTCCAGTCGGAGGCCGCGCACAAGAAACACAGCATGGTCTCCAAGCTCCAGACGCAGGTCGAGGTCTCCGAGGCGGAGCTCCTCCACGTCCCCATCTGGTACTTCCAGCTCGACCACAAGGGGACGAAGTCCACCGTGCTCATCGACGGGCACGCCGGCAGGGTCATCCAGACCGTCCAGTGAGTTTCCACCGCAACACAGGGGTTTAAGGTGGGAAGGGGGGGTTCTCCCCCGATGCGGCTCCACCTCCCCACGCGTCTTCCCGTGGCCACACCCGCGTTCGCCGCGATCCTGGTCGTCGTTCTCCTGCTCTTCGGCATGGTACCGGCCGCTGGGCTCGGGCCCGCCAAAAGCGGCCCCGCGACCTATTCGGGCTCGACTGTCGCCAGGGGGTCGTCAGCCTCGGGGGCCTCGAACCCCGGCGCCCCGGTGTCGAATCCGCCACCCGTCGGTCACGTCGTAACGAGCCCGCTTCTCAACTACAACACTTCGATTCCCGGGAACTTCGGAACCTCCGTTTGGGACTGGTCGATCGGGCCGGGAACGGTCTTGCCGGCAACCGGGGACATTTGGCTCTCGAACAACCTAACTCAGGCGTATCATGGACCGCTTCCTGGGAGCGCTCCCGCGATTGTTTACGACCCGAGCACCAATTCATTCGTCGGCACAGTTCCCGCGGTTTCGAACACGTCAGATCTCCTCTACGACTCAACTAACGGGCTGATCTACGCGACCGATCCCCAGAACAGTACCGTAGAAGTCTTCAACCCATCCGACAATTCGCGAGTCGCCACCCTGCCCACCGGTCAAGATCCGAACGCCATGGCTTTCGATCCGTCGAACAACACCCTGTTTGTGTCAAATTATGCCTCGAATAATCTGACTGTAATCAACACTCAGAGCCAGACTCTTGTGAAGGTGACGATTGGGACCCGGGCCTCACCGGTCAGCCTGGCTGTCGACCTAGCTCAATCACAGCTGTTCGTTGCCTGTGCAGGATCAGCTGTTGTAGACTCGGTCAACACGACGTCATACGCGGTGAGTTTCGCATTCCCACTTCCCGGGAGAGCGGGGGGTGTCGCCGTCTCCGAGCCAGCGGGAACAGTTGGTGTTACTGTGCCGACTACGGGGAAGCTCTACGTTGTAAACTCTAGCACTTATTTCACAGTGGGAATTGCATCTGTCGGTACTAACTCACCGTTCGTCGTGACGAGCCCAAGCGAGTCGGAGTTTATCGTTGCCGACTCTTCACGAAACTACCTGGTCAGTGTCAACGCCTCCACCGGTTCGGTCGTCAATTCTACAATTCCGGTCGGTTCCAGTCCAAGCGCACTTACAGCTTCAAGCATAACCGGTATGGTCTATTCCTGGTCATCCACCGACAGAAACCTCACCCCATTTAATCCCGATTTGGCCCGGGTTTCACTTGCCTCCCCTACGCTCGGTCCCCGCCCCTTGGCGACCTCATACGATCCAAGTTCGAACCGATTGTTCGTCGCCGAATCACAGACTGACTCAGTTTTGGTGCTGAATTCCACAACCTACTCCCAAATCGAAACGCCAATCCCGTTGCCCGCCCAGCCCTACGCCCTAGCTGACGACCCGGCTGCCGCCATGGTGTTTGTCGGGCTCAACGGCTCCATTGCCTCCATTGACACATCGACGGCGACTCTCTCGATTCGTAATGCTTCAATTCCCGGCATCAACGGGGCACTTCTGGTTGATAGTGCGGACGGCCTCCTCTGGGACATGAACAACGTCTCTGGCCTGATTGCCTTCCATCTCGATTCACTAACCCATGCGTTGTCAACCTCCGTAGGACCGGCTGCCTCCGGCTTGGGTAGCCTGGCACTCGACCCGGCGACCGATCAGCTGTTCGCTGTCACCACCGGGGGGTTCGGGTCCGAGGTCGCGGTCGTCGCCGCGGCTACGGGAACCACGGTCAACGCCGGTATCCAAGCGGGGCCGAATGTGACGGCGATCGCCTTCGACCCGGCGGACGCCCAGATCTACGCCTTGGGCACGAATCTCACGATGATCGATGCGACGAGCTTGACAGTCGCGGGCGAAAACATCTACGTTCCCGCCCACACCCTGGTTGGGGCCAGTTTGATCTACGAACCTTCTCGAGAGTTTCTGTATGTGACGACTTCGCTCGGACCTGGCACCGTGGGCCAACTCACCCTTGTCGACGGTGCGACGGTCGAGGACAGCTACGGTGCCTCCGGCACACTCTACGTCGGGTTTGAACCCACCGCACTTCTGTCCGTCAACTTGCCGGGAGCGACCGGAGTGGGCTCGGGGATCGTCGTGGTCGCGAACTTGAATTCCGGTACCTTGGCGATCATCGCGACCTCACCTGCCGAGATCAACTACCTGGCGGCCTCCCCGAGTGCGATCGACCTGGGCCAATCTTCCCAGATCCTCGTTCAGTACATCGGAGGTGCCGGGGTCCCTGTGGTCTCCTACAGTGGGTTGCCGGACGGTTGCGTCTCGGAGAACACTCTGGCCCTGACCTGCCGACCTACGGTCAGTGGGAACTTCACGATCCTCGTCACGGTCACCGATTCGCTCGGCAATTTCTACGAGGCGACCACGGAGCTGAGCGTAGCCCCTGGGCTAGAGGTGGGCGCAGCATTCTCCCCCTCTTCTTTCCCTCAGCTCGATCCAGGGGTCACGTTTACAACCGCCGGCTTCGCGACCGGTGGGACCCCGGGATACAACTACACGTGGACCTTCGGGGACGGGAACTCTTCGCTGGGGGCGGAGGCTTCTCACGCCTACGCGCACCCTGGGGTCTACACGCTCACCTTGGCAGTACGCGATAGTCTCGGACTTACCGGAACTTCCTCGTGGAGTGTATCCGTGAACCCCGGCCCGGCGCTCGCAGTAACCGTCTCCGGCAGTGTTGTGGATGTCAATCACTCGGTCTCGTTCGACGCCGCGGTCACCGGGGGCACCGGGACCGGCACCATCAACTGGACCTTCGGGGACGGAACCACCGGAACGGGGAGTTCCGCCCTCCACTCCTGGACCGAGCCGGGCACCTACGTCGTGAACCTCACCTATCGAGACGGCCTCGGCACACCGGCGTTCTACGCCCTCTCGATCTTGGTCAATCATGCCCTCTCGGGAACATTCACTGCCACGCCGCCTCCGGGTACCACTCCGGTGGCCGGGAAGAGCCTCCAGTTCAGCGGAGTTCCCGCCGGCGGGACCTCGCCGTATACCGTGATCTGGAACTTCGGTGACGGGTCCACGGGAGGCGGCGCTACGGTAAGTCACGCGTACGCGCTCGCGGGAAACTACACAGTCAACGTGACCGTGACCGACCACACGGGGGCTACGCTCAACGCGACCCTGAGTGTCTCGGTCGGAGCTTCCTCCGGAACTTCGTCCTCATCCTCCGGCTCCTCCCTCACGTTCCCGCTAGGCCTGTTCTTGGGCATTTTGTTGGGCGCAGCGCTGGCCGCCGTGGTCGTCTACGCCGTCGGACCCCGAAAGCGGAAGGAGACCCCCCCGCCGCCCACCCCGGCCACGTCCCCGAGCGTCGCCCCCGAGAAGGAAGACTGGAAAGAGGACTAGGCATCTACCGCGTGACGGCCCGAAGGTCGACTCCTGCTCGGGCGAAAGTGTACCGAGTGGGCACGCGTCGGGGCGAATGGGTCCAGTACCGGCACTTGGTACACTGCTGACCGAGGACCACGGAGTCGCCGGTCAGCGTCCGATTGCGGATCGGCTTCAGTGGAGAACCACAGACGGGACATGCGAGCAGAGGAGCCCCGTCGGGCTTCTCGGTGTAGCTTACGATCAGGCGTACGCCGGGGGTTTCTAGGGCGAGACGCCGGAGTCGGGTCCCGCTCACGACCGCGAGTGGGTCGTCCCGGCGAAGGAAGTCGAGCACCGCAGCCCGGAACGACGCCTGCGAGGGGTAGGTCGCGCGCCCGCCCCGGAGGATGCGGCGCGCCGCCCGCCGGATCTCGTCGGCGTCCGGCCGGTGGTAGCGCGCCGAGGGTCGTTCAGCGGGCGATGGCGCCGCGTCGTCCTTCGCGGGCATGGACCTCCTCTTCGTAGAACCGCCGGGAGAAATCCGTCTCCATCGGCCCGATCGGGACCGTCGGCTCGTCCGACTCCCGGAAGTACGCGACCAGGGACGCGGCCGCCGCGAGGCGTACCGCCCGCGACTTCAACCGGGGCGAGAACTTCGGGAAGCGGGTCGTCTTGAGCGCCTTCTCGGAGACCTCGCGCAAGGCGTCGTAGAGCGGACGTTCGAGGCGGATTGAACGCCGCCGGAACCGGGAGGCCACCAAGGGGTGGCCGGTCTCGATCGCGTGGACCAGCGTCAGGTGGTCCCGGATCGGTCCGGCGAGCTCGAAGCCGAGTTCCCCGAGCTCGAGCCGCTCTGCGCTTGCTTCCACCGCCCGGAACCGTTCGCGGGTCATCGGATGGAACCGAAGGAGCATTCGGTCCTCGAGGGCGGCGAAGTTCGGGTCCCCGATCGTGGTCCAGTAGTCGTCGGCACCGGCGGTACGGACGTTGTAGTTGACGGAGAAGAACGAGCGGAAGGTGTACGGGCCGACCGTCCCGAGGGTGGTCTCCCACTTGACCTCCCGTTGTTCCATGACGAGCTTGAGGGGCTCGACCATCCCTCGGTACTTGAACCAGTCATTGAACTCGGGCACGATGAAATTGAACGTGCGGCCGGTGTAGGCGGCCCCGACCCGAAGGAACTGGACTGGCGTGATCCCGCCGCAGTACCGGTTCCGTCCGGGAAGGCCGTGGGGCGGGACGCCGCTGCGCGGATTTCCCCGGACGAGGTCGTCGATCGAGAACGTCTTGCCGGTACCGGGCGGGCCGAACAGGGCGAGGTGGAATCCGGTGGCTCCGGTCGTGCGTCCCGTTGGGGCCAACAGGGCAACGTCCGCGAGCGCGTACTGCTGTAGGAGGGAGATGAGGGAATCGAAGTAGAGCGCTTCTCCGAAGAGGCCCTTGAGGTACCCCGCGAGCCGCTCGACATCGAAGGTACGTCCGAACTCGATCGTCTCCTCCAGGCGGTGGTGGAGCACGTCCCGGAGCTGGTCGAGGAAATCACCGTCCATCGCCCGGATCTCAGCCGGTTCGTCCGGTACGGGGGACACGGGTCCGGGTTCGACCGTTTCGGCGCGGGCGACCTCCTCCATCAGGAGGTGACGCAGCTCGTCCGGATACGGGATCTCGAAGGTCTTCTCCCCTCCGCCACCGGCCAGCTCGGCGAGCAGCCCCCGCCGCTTCAACCGGCCGAGGAGCCTACCGGGATCCTCGAACACCCGGTCTCGCAGGAGGCGGGTCCGCAGGTCGGAGAGCCGAACCCGCGCCGGTTGGGTAGTGTACCCTCGGACCGTCCGGCGCCGGTCCGCGTCGGCCACGAGGGCGGCGAGGACGCGGGCCACCGGCACGTCCGCCGCAACGATCTCGAGGCCGGCGGGGGCTGCCACCGTTCGCGGCCAGTCCGCCGACCGCCTTATAATAACCCCTCGGCCCACGGGGAAGGACGTGGTCGGACACAGCTTCTCGGCCTACGAACGGGAGCTGAAGGACCTCCTCCGCGGAGACCGCTCGGCCGTTCTGCGGTACTCGAAGAGCATCCTGCCCGTCGAACGTCCGGACTTGGAGCGGATCATCGAAGAGCCATTCTTGGTCATTCGGGGGGCCGGCTCGCTCGGGTTCGACCTCGTCGCCCTGCGCGGGGGACTCGCGCTTCCCCTCGAGGTCAAGGCCTCGAGCGAATCGACCATCCACTTCTCAGCCGCGAGCGGACGGGCGGCGGATCAGCTGGAAGCCCACCGAGCTGCCGTGGAGAAGGTCGGGCTCGTCGCCGTGTATGCCTACCGCAAGATCGGACACCGGGGAGGGGACGCCTGGCGGCTCTTCTCGGCGGCCCGTCAGCCGCAGGGCGGTTCACTGGGACTGCTCGCCCGGCGGATTCCGTCCGTGGAGCGGACCCGGGAGGGGAACGCTGTGCTCCGGTGGGACCACGGGATGCCGCTGGTCCGGTTCTTCGCCACCGTTCACGCGCTGTTCGAGCCGGTCGCTCGGGTGTCCCCGTGAACTCCCACATCACCGCAACCGGATACACTCGATTCGGCCGCCGGCCCGAGCCGCTGCTCGAGCTCGCGTCGTCGGCCGCGACCGAGGCCCTCACTGCGCTCGGGCGCAAACCGATCGACCTACTCGTGGTCGGTAACATGCTCTCCGGTTCGGTCAATGGTACCGAGAACCTCGTCTCCCGGCTGGCGAACCAGATCGGACTCGAAACGGCCGCGGGGCTCCGGGTCGAGGCCGCGAGCGCCTCCGGAGCGGCGGCGTTCCACGCGGCGGCCCTCGCCCTCGAGAGCGGGCTTTACGAGCGGGCCCTGGTCGTCGCCGCCGAGAAGATGACGGACCGGCCCACGGCCGAGGTCGCGGCGGCGTTGGCGCACTCGCTCCACCCCACCGAACAGGCGGTCGGTGCGACCATGCCGGCACTCGCCGCCCTGGTCAGCCAACGCTACGCGGATCGGTTCGGGGTCGTACCGGACGTGTTCGACCGCGTGTCGCTCGCGGCGCGGACCGCCTCCCAGAAGAACCCGTACGCCCAGTTCCAGACACCGATCACACTCGAAGAGATCTCCGGGAGCCGGATGGTCGCGACCCCGCTCCGGCTGCTCCATTGCTCGGCGATCTCGGACGGGGCCGTGGCGCTGGTCCTCGAACGGGGTCGCGGTCCGGCCGCTGTGTTGGGGATCGGACAGGCGTTCGAGGCGATGGCAATCGTCGACCGGGCCGACCTTACGACCTTCGCCGCGAGCCGGAGCGCCGCCGAACGCGCATTCGCCGCTTCGGGGGTCGCCCGACGGGACGTCCAGGTCGCCGAAGTGCACGATGCGTTCGCGCCGTTCCTCCTCATCGACCTCGAGGACCTTGGGTTCGCTCTGCCCGGAACCGCGGGCCAGTGGTACTCCGACGCCCCTCCGGTGGGTGCGCCGGCAGTAAACCCCTCGGGAGGCATCCTCGGCCGAGGTCATCCGGTCGGAGCGTCGGGCCTCGCGGAGATCGCCGACGTCGCGCGACAGCTTCGGGGAGAGACGGGCGCTGCCCAGGTCGATCCGCGCCCGCGGGTCGGAGTAGCGCACTCCATCGGGGGGCTCGCCTCCCACAATTTTGTGACCATCCTCGGAACGGTGCCCTCGTGAACGCGCTCCCGCTGTTGGTCAGCCGTTGTGGCAGTTGCACCCTGCGCTACGTTCCTCGCGCCGGCCCGTGCCCGCGCTGCGGGGCCTCGACCCCGCTTCCACTGTCGATCCCGCCGTACGGAATCGTGCTCGTGGCGACCGAGCTCACGAGCCCTGCCCAAGGGTGGCGCTCTCCGCATCGAATCGCGTTGGTCGAGCTCTCCGAGTCGGTCCGTGTCCTTGCGATCGTCGCCGGAGTCCTCCCGGCCGGTGGAACCCCCGTGGTCGTGGTGCGTGACGGTGAAACCTACCGGGCCAGCCCCGGCGCGGCGCCAGGGTGAACCGGCGGGAACGCGGGGAGGGGGACTTTCCGAAGGCCGGCTCGTCCGGTCCTCCTTTTGAACCCCCGAGGTGAAATCACCACAGGATTAGCAATCCTGCGCCTTACCGGGCTGGGCCATCCCCGCGCGAGCGGACCGAGCCTCGTCTCCACCTTAAATCTTCGGTCGCCCCGGCGGGGGTTCGCGAGTGACCTTCCCGTTCGGCGCCCGAGCGGGACGTACCTTAACATAGGGGTCCGTCGCATCCTTCTCCGAGCGCCCGCGTGTACAACCCCTACCGACCGGCCCAGCGCCGACCGCTCTGGCCCCTACTGCTCGTTGCGGTCATCGTGGTCATCGTTGCGATCGTCTTGCTACTGTTGTTCCTGGACTCGGGCGGGTACTTCGGGAGTACCCCGTCGGGCCGCCCCGGGGGGATCTTTTATTACGGATTCTTCCCGATCTTTCTCGTCCTGCTGCTGGTCCTCTTCCTGGTCCGGATGGTATTCTGGTCGCGGATGTGGGGAGCCCGGCAGGGGTACTCCCGACCCTACCGGGGGCAATTCCGCGATCCCGCGGTAATGACCGCCCGCCAGCGGTATGCCCGAGGAGAGATCTCCCGGGAGCAGTACGATCAGCTGATGACCGAGCTGACCCGGCGCCGAACCGGCCCCTGAAGGGCCGCCCCCATACTACGACCGGTAGTAGGTGTGCGTACCGACCTGCCTTAAACCCCCGGACGGCTCCACTTTCCCCGATGGCGGCGGTACCCCGATTCGACCCGGTCGGTCTCCTGACCCTGCGGGAGATCCGAGCGTTCGTCCGTCAGTCCAGCGCGCGCGGTGGGGTCGTCTTCTTCGGACTCCTCTACGTTCTTGGCTCGCTCTTCCTCGGGGGGATGGTCGCCCTCGGCGATATTCCGGGCGGCTACACGTTCTCTGTGGTCTGGGGCGGCACCGCCGGTGCCTGGAACTACCCGGGCCTTCTGATCGTCGCGTCGTGGGGTGTCGTATCGCTGCCGTTCTTCGCAACGCTCGCGATGGTCGTGGTCGGCGTGGGCGTCGGGTATGGGATGACCGTCGCGTTCCTGCTGGCGATCCGACTTCTCCGACCGAGCGCCGGACGCGCCACCTCCTCCTCCGCAGTGGGGACCCTCGCAGGGCTTACGCCCGCGATGCTGAGTCTGGTCACCCTGGGCGCCTGCTGCTCGACGACGGCAGCGGCCACCGCGGGTGTCGGGCTCGTCGCCCAAGCCTCGGGAACGAGCGCCGCGAACCTCCTCGTGAACAACTGGTACCTCGGCGTGTTCCAGATCGTGATGGTCTGGGTCGCTCTCCTCGCCCAAGAGATGTTGTTGGTCGTGTACGCGGGCCTGTTCGGTGCGTCCACCGAAAGTTCCCGATCGACCGACGGCGCCTCCTCGCGCACGATCGACACCCGATTCCTAGTCGGTGGGGCCCTCCGGATCGCCCTGCTGGGAGCAGGGGTCGTGTGGGCGCTCACGGTCGCGGCCGAATGGACCACCATCAACCCTTCGACCGCAGGTGCGGGCTACTGGTTCCAGTGGGTCGTCCAGCATGAGGTCGTCGCGGGGCTGGCCATCGGCGCGGCGCTTTTCCCGACCGGGGTGTATCGACTGCTCCTTCGGGCGCGTCACGGGCTGGGCTGGGTGGCATCCGCGGTGCTACTGGTGGGCGGGTTGAGCCTCCTGGTGTGGGTTCCGCCTCCGCTCCCGGCCGCGGGGGTGGACAGCCTGTTCAACGAGGTCCTCGGGCTGGCCGGCGCTCCCTCGTCCTGGGGCGCCATCGCACCGGGCCCGGTCGGGGGCTTCGCGCTGTATCTCCGGTGGGCGTTCGAGTACTTGCTGCTCGGGGGATTCTCTACAGCGGCCGCGATCGCACCGAACCGGGCGTTTTCCCTGTTCGGCCGGGCTCCACTCAGTTCCGACCCGGCGGTGATCAACGAATCGTCGACCGCTCTAGGACCCCGGGCGGTCGAGAGTCTGGCCCCCAACGCCCCGTCCACGGAGAACCTATACGGTGCGCCGTAAGTTCCGCGAGGTCTGAACTGTGTCGTTGAACCCCGTGGTGGTGCAGGTCCTGCTGGCCCTCATCGCCTCGGGTATGGTAGCGGTCACCGCGGTGCTGATCAAATGGGCCGCCACGACCCGGAGCATCCTGCGATCGGGGGTGGTCCTCTTCTTGCTCTTGATGATGATCGGGATGCTGCTGGGGGCCCTCGCCTACTACCTC
>Ga0187867_10004876_pt1 | contig 10291 bp, 6 predicted proteins | sample June2016WEW_13_1_FD_132976 | JGI IMG/M metagenome (GOLD analysis project Ga0187867, IMG submission 132976) | Peatland microbial communities from SPRUCE experiment site at the Marcell Experimental Forest, Minnesota, USA - June2016WEW_13_10 | ecosystem: Environmental > Terrestrial > Soil >...
GGTCTCGCCGTTGTGGTGCGCCAGGGGCGGGCGCAGCCGGCGGATATTTCAACCTTCGAAGCAGAACAGATGCAGCATTTCAAGAAACCTGAAACGGCGGAGTTGAAAAGCAAGTTGTCCTCAGAACAGTTCGCAGTCACGCAGCAATGCGGCACGGAACCGCCGTTCCATAATGCGTATTGGGACAATCATAAGCCCGGCCTCTACGTGGACGTGGTGTCGGGCCAGCCGTTGTTCAGTTCGCTGGACAAGTTTGATTCCGGCACGGGCTGGCCGAGTTTCACCCAGCCGCTGCAAAGCGGGGCCGTCGTTGACAAAAAAGATTCCACACTTGGCATGGCGCGGACCGAGGTTCGCTCCACCGTGGCGGATTCGCATCTGGGCCATGTGTTCAACGACGGCCCGGGCGCGAACGGTTTGCGTTATTGCATCAATTCCGCCGCGCTGAAATTTATTCCGGTGGAGGACATGGACCAAGCCGGGTACGGCCAATATCTTGAGTCGTTTGTCGCGGCGGGTGTCGTCAAGGCTCCGGTGCATGAAACGGCCATCCTGGCCGGAGGCTGCTTTTGGGGCATGGAGGAAATCATTCGCAAGATCCCCGGTGTCGTCAAAACGACGGTTGGATACACTGGCGGCACCACCCCGGATCCGACCTATGAAGATGTTTGCACCGGCACTACGGGCCACGCGGAGTCCATTGAGATTGTGTTCGATTCCACCCGGCTCAGTTACGAGTCTTTGCTGGATTATTTCTTTCGCATGCACGACCCGACGACGCTGAACCGGCAGCACAACGACCTGGGCACGCAATATCGGTCGGCCATTTTCTACACGAGCGACGAACAGAGACAGAGCGCCGAGCGCGTGAAGACGCGGTGGGACAAGTCAGGCGAATTCAACCGGCCGATTACGACGGAGATTACGGCGGCAGCGAAATTCTACCCGGCGGAGGAACACCACCAGAAATATCTTGTCAAAAATCCCGGCGGATATGCCTGTCACGTTTTGCGGGTCTGATTCTGGCGACAGGAGTTTCAAACGACTATTATTCAAAACAGAAATTCAAATACTTATGAAGACCATATTCTGCGCACTGCTGGTGGGCGCCGCGCTGGCGCGGGCTGAAACCATTCCCTCCGCCCTGAAGGTCGGCGATTCGATTCCCGACGTGACTTTACGCACGGTGGAAGACAAGGAAGTGCGCCTGCGAAAGCTCGTTGCCGACAAACCCGCCGTGCTGGTGTTTTATCGCGGGGGCTGGTGCCCGTTTTGCAACCTCCATCTCCAGTCCCTTGCCGGCATCCAGGACGATCTGGCCAAGGAAGGGGTGCAGTTGATCGCCATCAGCATGGACCAGCCGAGCAAGCTGCGGGAAACCATGCAGAAGGACAAACTCGATTACACTCTGCTTTCCGACAGCGATGCCAGGGCAGTGAAGGCCTTCGGCATCTCCTACAAGGTGGACGACGCCACACTCGAAAAAATGAAAACTCATAACGTGGATCTGGATGCCGCCGCGGGCAATAGCAACCATATCCTTCCTCATCCGGCGGTTTTTGTCGTCAATACCAGGGGGGTCATCCGTTTCGTCCACGTTAATCCTGATTTCAAGGTGCGCCTTGAACCGTCCAAAGTTCTCGAAGCGGCGAAGAGAGCCAAGGAATAGCACCCTTCTCATTTGACTTTCTCCGGCGGCGCCAGCCAGCCGCCGACCGATGCACAGGCTCGATACTTCCGAGGCGAGCGACCCAAACGGCCAGCGCCAAATTTCCTTCCGGCGGATTCCGCCCGGCGGTCATGGTGAAAGCGCCTTTGAATTCTCATTCCAAACCAGTTGTGCCACTCCTTGCGGTTAAGAACAAACTCGGGCGTGTAAATAGTCTCGCTGCCCCAGGCTCCGGCATAATCGCGCTGACGATCAGGGGAGGGAGGGCCGAAGAAGTTTCAAATCGGCGTGATCAAATGGAACTTCCGAAACGGCATTCCCGTTGTTTTGGTCCGTTCCGTCCCTTTCTGCCAATCCGTGTGCATCCGGGTCCATCGGGGTGATCCGGCCGATGGGAAAAGCATCCAGCGTGAACACCGCAAAAAGTTCTGGCGTTTTTCCGGGGATTCGTTCATAAAGACTTCAAGCATGAATTTCTTTACTCCTCTCCTCGGGGCGGCGGATGCGCCCGCCGCCACCACCACGCACATCCTGACCGGATTGGACTGGGCGGCAATTGCCGCTTACTTTTGCCTGCTGCTTTGCGTGGCGTGGTGGGTGATCAGGAAAGGCAAGGACACCGCCACCGACTACTTCCTGGCCGGCCGCAATCTGAGTTGGTGGATCATCGGCGCCTCGATTTTCGCCTCGAACATCGGCTCGGAGCACATTGTCGGTCTGGCCGGGTCGGGGGCGAAGGACGGCGTGGCCATGGCCCACTACGAATTGCACGCCTGGTGTTTGCTGGTTCTGGCGTGGGTCTTCGTTCCTTTCTATGCGCGGTCCATGGTCTTCACGATGCCGGAATTTTTGGAGAGACGATTTTCCGCCGGTTCGCGCTACATTCTGTCCATTGTCTCGATGGTGACGTTTGTGGTAACCAAGATCGCGGTGGGGATTTTCGCCGGCGGGGTGGTCTTTTCCACGTTGCTGCCCGAGGTGCATTTTACGCTGGGCGGCCAAGAGATCAACAGCTTCTGGATCGGCTCGGTGATGGTCATTGTTCTGACTGGTCTTTACACGATGCTCGGGGGCATGAGAGCGGTGGCTTACAATGACGCCGTTCAGGTGCTGGTGCTCATCGGCGGGTCGGCCTTGCTGACATTCTACGGACTGGCGAAATTGGGCGGCTGGGGGGAACTGCGGCGGCTTTGCGGCTCGGATATGTTCAATCTTTGGAAGCCGCTGATTCCCCACGGGGTGGCTTCGACTTGGTCGCCGGTCCTGGAGACCAGCGCGGCAGGGGATGTAACGCGGGAGGCGTGGTATTTCAACGGGAATTACCCGTGGCTGGGCATGGCGATATGCGCGCCGGTGATCGGGCTGTGGTATTGGTGCACGGACCAGTACATCATCCAGCGCGCCCTGGGCGCTCCGAATCAACAGGTGGCCCGGCGGGGCAGTATCTTCGCGGCGTTCCTGAAGCTCTTTCCTGTTTATCTGTTCATAATTCCTGGCCTGATCTGTTTTGCGCTCGCCAAGAAAGGGGTCGTGCCGGGATTGGAGGGGGTTTACAACAGCGCCACCGGCCATGCCACCGACGCCTCCCAGGGGGCCTTCCCGTTGATGGTGGCCCATTTGCTGCCGCCGGGTTTGCGGGGCATCGTGGTGGCCGGATTGCTCTCGGCGCTGATGGGATCGCTGGCCGGGGTGTTCAACGCCTGCTCCACACTTTTCACGGTGGACCTTTACGAAAAAATGCGCCCCAAGGCGTCCCAACACGAATTGGTGACGATGGGCCGGATTGCGACGGTGGGGATGGTGCTGATGGCCCTGGCTTGGATTCCCGTGGTGCAAGGGCGCCGGGGCCTTTACGACTACCTGCAATCGGTGCAGGGGTACCTGGCCCCGCCGGTCTTCGTGGTATTTTTCTTCGGGGTGTTTTGGAAACGACTCAACGCCAAGGGGTGCTTTTGGTCCATGGTGGTTGGCTTTGCCATCGGGTTGTTCCGGATGTTTGTGGACACTCCGGTTTCGATGTACCACAGGGAGTACCCTAAGGATTCGTTTTTGTGGATCCTCAACCATATTAACTTCCAGTATTTCAGCATCCTCATCACCATCGTTTCGGCGGCTGTGCTGGTGGTTGTCAGCTACATGACCGCCGAGCCGGATTACCAAAAGATACAAGGTCTGACCTTTGCTACATCGTCGAAGGAGGACAACGCCAAGACGCGGGCCAGTTGGGGCGCGGGGGAAGTGGCGGCATCGGTGTTTGTGGTGCTGTGCATCCTGGGGGCTTATCTTTATTTCACGGGATAGGCCCCTGCGGCGGGGCTTATAGCCGGGCATTTTCAGATATGGACTTGACGGAGGCGTATTTTGTGGGAATTTTCCCGTATGACGACCGTAGCCAAAGCTGACAAAAGCCGGTTGACCATACGCGGATTGGTTGACGGCCACCGATACATAGTGTGCGAACAACCCGGCGGCTGGTTCATCACGCCTGAAAAAACGCATCGGGTCAAGAAAACGGGCATGAGCGCAGAGGCCTTTGGGAGACTCTACCGTTCCCGCACGCCTTTGGGCGCTGAGACGGCCAAGGAAATGTCGGCCAACCTCGCCGCCACGGACACGGCGAAATGAGAATCCTGATTGACACTTCGTTGCTCGTCGAGGGCGAGCGCAGAAACTTTGATCTGGGCGAGTGGGTGCTCGCCGCCGGGCATGAAGTTTTTATTTGTGATGCCACGGTCGCGGAATACATCGCGGGCAAGCCTTTGACGGATGCAGGCAAGGAACAGCGCTGGCAGAATTATTGGGACACGTTTGTTTCCCGTTTAGAATCCGTGCCACTGGATCACCAAGTCTGCGAAAAGGCTGGTGAACTGCTGGCCGGCGCCCGGCGCGCGGGAAAAACCTTGCCGCTAGGCGATGGACTTCATGCCGCCGTGGCCAACTTGGAAGATTTGACGGTTGCCACGGTGGACGCGGACCACTTCAAAGCCCTCGGCGTTCCCACCGTCAATCCGTTGAGAAAGCTTCCGCGATTTTGAGAAGCCGTGAAACCGCGCCGTGTCATGCGGCGTTGGCCTATCCACATCAATGCTTGCCCACAATCCTTAGCGTAAAGGGGTTCCGAGGGCCACAACTAATTGCGGTTTTTCGTCAAAAAAACCTCAAATAAACATTGTGTCCCGAACGCCATTTTTCTATAATTTGGCAGTGGTTTTCCGGCGGATACAATTCGCCGTCCACAAACGATTTTTGAAACTGAAAATGAGCAGATATTTAAAGGGAAAATGAGCACCGAAACTGATCCAAACACGAAGTACGACGCCTCAAAAATTGACAAGTTGGAGGGCCTGGAAGCGGTGCGAAAACGACCGGGGATGTTCATCGGCGACCCGGACGAACACGGATTGCACCATTGCGTGTTCGAGGTGCTGGACAATTCGATTGATGAACATCTGGCCGGCTATTGCCGGAAAATCGAGGTGTCGGTGCATGTGGATGGATCGGTATCCATCAGGGACGATGGGCGGGGCATCCCGGTGGACATGCACCCCAAGTGGAAGATGCCGGCGGTGGAATTGGTGCTGACCAACCTGCATGCGGGGGGCAAATTCGGCCAGGGGGCTTACAAGTATTCGGGCGGGCTGCACGGGGTGGGCGCCAAGTGCGTGAACGCCTTGTCGGACTGGTTCAAAGTGGAGGTCTCCCGCGACAACCAGGTTTACTACATGGCGTTTCAACGCGGGGTGACGACGCAAAAGCTGGAGATCATCGGCAAATCCAAGAGCACCGGCACGCTGATCACGTTCAAGCCCGATCCGACCATTTTCACGATCACCACCGAATTCAAGTTCGACCTGCTGGCCAACCGCTTGCGCGAACTGGCGTTCCTGAATCCCGGCATCGAGATCACCCTGGCCGACGAGCGGGTGGAAAACAAGAAGGAGACCTTTCTCTACAAGGATGGCATCGAGCAGTTCGTGCGCCAGCTTGGGCGCAACAAGGAAGTGCTGCATCCCAAGCCGATTGTGCTGGCCCGGCAAAAGGAGGAAGTGATCGTGGATTGCGTGATGCAATACAACGACAGTTACACGGACCAAATCCTTTGCTTCGCCAACTCGATAGCCAACCCGGACGGGGGGACGCATCTGACGGGCTTCCGCGCCGCGCTGACGAGGGCGATCAACCAATACGCCAAGACGAACAATATGCTCAAGGAAAAGGACCCGCCGATCTCCGGGGACGACGTGCGGGAGGGGCTGGTTTGCGTGCTGAGCGTCAAGCTGCCCAACCCGCGCTTCGAGTCGCAGACGAAGGTCAAGCTGGTCAATACTGAAATTGAGGGGGTGGTATCCTCGGTCGTCTATGAGGGGTTGATGAGCTTTTTTGACGCCACGCCCGCGGTGGCGCGGCGGGTGGTGGACAAGAGCCTGATGGCGGCGCGGGCGCGGGAAGCGGCCCGCAAGGCCCGGGACACGGTGCGCAAAAGCGCGCTCTCGGGCGGGGGTCTGCCCGGCAAGCTGGCCGATTGCTCGGATCGGGACCCGGCCAACACCGAGCTTTATATCGTGGAAGGCGATTCGGCCGGCGGCTCGGCCAAACAGGGGCGGGACCGCCGCTACCAGGCGATACTGCCCATTCGCGGCAAGCTCATCAACGTGGAAAAGGCGCGGCTGGACAAGGTGCTGCAAAACACGGAAATCCGCACGATGATCACGGCCATCGGGACGGGCATCGGGGACGGGGAGGGGGAAGGGGCGTTCGACCTGGAGAAATTGCGCTACCACAAGATCATCATCATGACGGACGCGGACGTGGACGGGTCGCACATCCGCACGTTGTTGTTGACATTTTTCTACCGGCAGATGACGCAACTGGTGAAGCGGGGATTTGTTTACATCGCGCAGCCGCCGCTGTACCAGGTGACGCGGAAAAAGCGGGTGGAGTACGTGGACGACGACGCGCAGTTGAACAAAATCCTCATCCAGCTTGGGACGGAGGACGTGCGGCTGCGAGACCTGACGACCAACAAGGAGCTATCGGAGAAGCAACTGGCGGAAATCCTGGAATTGCTGGCATCGCTGGACAAGTACGTGCAGTCGCTGCGGCGGCATGGCGGGGATTTCGGCGATTATGTCGAGCACCGGGACGCGCGGACGCACGCGCTGCCGCGCCACCTGGTCAAAGTGCGCAACGGCAACGATGAATCGGTGCATTACTTCCACACGGAGGAGGAACTGGCGGAATTTGGCTCGGCGAACCCGGACTTGAAATTGTTCGGGGCGGAGAACGACACGGCGATATTGGAGAAAGGGGACAAGCCGCGCGTGACGCGCCGCGCCACGCATGTGGAGCTGCACGAGAGCAAGGCGATCATGGATTTGCTGGGCAATCTGGCCCGCAAGGGGCTGAATGTGGACCATTATTCGGCGCAGGACCATCCTCTATTTGAATTGATCGAAGGGGAAGGGGAGCGCGCCACGGCCCTGCCGCTATTTTCCATCGCGGAAATTCTGGCCGGGGTGATGGAGGCGGGGAAGCGGGGCATCCAGATCAAGCGCTTCAAAGGGCTGGGGGAAATGAACGCCAAGGAGTTGTTCGGCACCACGATGGACCCGGTGAACCGCAAGCTGCTGCGCATAGACATGACCGATGTGGTGGAAGCCGAGGAGATGTTCACCAAGTTGATGGGCGACGAGGTGGAACCGCGCCGGCAATTCATCGAGGACAACGCCCTGAACGTGCGCAACCTGGATATCTAATCCCGTTTTCCATGCCCGACGAGAACCCACAGAACGAAGGCAAAGAGCCAGTCAAAGAGCAATTGCCCGTGAGCACGACGCCGCTTTTTGCGGCGAACGAAAGAATCCAGAAGATCAACGTCTCTGACGAGATCAAGAACTCGTTCCTGGATTATTCGATGTCGGTGATCATATCGCGCGCGCTGCCGGATGCGCGGGACGGATTGAAGCCTTCGCAGCGCCGCATCCTGTATGCGATGCACGACCTGTCGCTATTTCCCAACCGGCAGCACCGGAAGTGCGCGAAAATCTGCGGGGATACCAGCGGCAATTATCACCCGCACGGAGAAGCGGTGATTTATCCGACGCTGGTGCACATGGCGCAGCCCTGGGCGATGCGGGAACCGCTGGTGGATGGCCAGGGCAATTTCGGGTCGGTGGAGGGCGATCCTCCGGCCGCGATGCGTTACACGGAGGCCCGCATGACCCACCTGGGCGCCGCGCTGCTGCTGGACATGGAGAAAGACACGGTGGATTTCGTGCCGAACTACGATGAGACGCGGACGGAGCCAACGGTGTTTCCGGCGGCCTTTCCCAATCTGCTGGTCAATGGCGGGACCGGCATCGCGGTCGGCATGGCCACGAACATGGCCCCGCACAACCTGGGCGAAGTGATCGAAGGGGTATGCGCGCAGATTGACAATCCGCAAATCACGGTCGAGGAGCTGATGAAGCACGTCAAAGGGCCGGACTTTCCCACCGGCTGCATGGTGTGCGGAGTGGAGCCGATCAAGGAATATTTTTCCACGGGCAGAGGCAGCCTGAAAGTGCGCGGCAAGGTGGGCGTGGAACAATTGAAAGGCGGCCGCGAGCAAATCATCGTCACCGAAATTCCATACAATGTGAACCGGGCGGTGCTGGTGGAGCGGATCGCCGAGTTGGTGAACGAGAAGGTGATAGCGGACATCACGGGGGTGCGGGATGAGTCGGACGAAAACACGCGGGTGGTGGTGGAGTTGAAGCGCGACGCGATTGCCAAGGTGGTGATCTCCAACTTGTACAAGCACACGGCGCTGGAGAGCACATTCAGCGTGAACTCGCTGGCCATTGACCACGGCAAACCCAAAATCCTCAATCTCAAGGAGCTGATCAATTGCTACATCGAGCACCGGCGGGAAGTGGTCATCCGCCGCACGCGGTTTGAATTGCGCAAGGCCGAAGAGCGGGCCGAAACGCTGGAGGGCTACCTCATCGCGCTGGCCAACCTGGACGAATTCATCCGCATCATCCGCCAATCCTCCAATCGCGAAGAGGCGCGCATTAAACTGCTCGCGTTCGATTTTACGCGCGCGCAGGTGGAGCGTTTCGGGGTTCTGCTTCGGGGCGAAAATCGTTTGACCAGCGGCCGCTACTCGTTGAGCGAGGCGCAGGTCGCGGCGATTTTGGAACTGCGGCTGTACCAGTTGACGGGGCTGGAAATCGAGAAGGTAAAGGCCGAATACGCGCAAATCCTCGAACGGATCAAGGACTTGCTGGACATCTTGGCCAAGGAATCGCGGGTGTTCTCCATCATCAAGGAGGAATTGCGGGAGATCAAAGCCAAACACGCTACCGCGCGGCTGACGGAGCTGGTCTCCGACGAAGGGGAGATCGCCATCGAAGACCTGATCGCCAACGAGGGGGTCATCATCACCATCACGCACACCGGCTTGATCAAGCGCACCAACGTCAGCTCCTATCGCGCGCAGCGCCGCGGCGGCAAGGGGGTGATCGGGATGACCACGCGCGAGACCTCGGCGGCGCCTGGGGAGGACCAGGATTTTGTCGAGCACCTCTTCACCGCCAGCACGCATGATTACCTCATGTTTTTCACCAACAGCGGACGCGTGTATGTCGAGCGCGTCCATGAGATACCCGACATGGGCCGGGCCGCCAAGGGCCGGAGCATCGCCAACTTGTTGGAACTCAAGGCCGAGGAAAAAATTGCGGCGCTCATTCGCGTCACCGCCAAAACCGGCCCGAACAAGGAGGATCAGACCTGGGTGCAGCCCAATTTCATCTTCTTCGCCACCGCGCAGGGGACCGTCAAGAAGACGGCGCTGGAGGAATTCTCCAACATGCGGCGCGGCGGCATCATCGCCATCGGCATCGAGCCGGGGGACACGCTGATTGACGTGAAACTGACCTCCGGCCGCGACGAAGTGGTGATGATCACGCGGGAAGGCCAGAGCATCCGATTTTCCGAGGAAAACGTGCGGTCCATGGGCCGCCCCGCCACGGGCGTCCGCGGGATCAACCTCGAAAAATCCGACGCGGTGGTCGCCTTGGCGGTAGTGGTCACCGACGCCATGCTGCTGGTGGCGAGCGAGAACGGGATCGGCAAGCGCACCGATTTTGGCGAATACCGCCAGCAAAGCCGCGGGGGCAAGGGCATCATCACCATGAAAACCACCGAAAAAACCGGCAACGTGGTCGGCGCCCTGACAGTCAAGAATGAGGATGAGATCATGCTCATCACCGTAGCCGGCCAGATGGTGCGCACCCGGGTAAACGACATCCGCGAAACCGGCCGCAACACGCAGGGCGTGAAACTCATTGACTTGGACGGCCCCGACAAGCTCAAAGCCATCGCGCCGGTCATCAGCGAGGAAAAGGAGGACGCCTCCGAACCCGCCGCCGCATAAGATCCTGTGGCGGCGGCTGGTTTAAAGCGGTTTAAGTAAAACTGTAGCCACCCGCTATTTGCCGAGGGGCCTCTGAAGGCAGATGACATGGGTATTGGCAGGTGAGCGCCCAAGCGTTACACCAAGATTGTATGAAACACAATAATACCAATACCCAAAAATCATCATCCACCAAAACGGCTGCCAAAGCCAAGATCATAAAA
>Ga0187867_10004878_pt1 | contig 10287 bp, 8 predicted proteins | sample June2016WEW_13_1_FD_132976 | JGI IMG/M metagenome (GOLD analysis project Ga0187867, IMG submission 132976) | Peatland microbial communities from SPRUCE experiment site at the Marcell Experimental Forest, Minnesota, USA - June2016WEW_13_10 | ecosystem: Environmental > Terrestrial > Soil >...
CTGGTATTTTCAAGCACACTTAAAGAGCCGCTTGCCTGGAAGAACACCCGACTGCTGAAGAGTGCCGTCGCGGACGAGATTAGTTAGGGCGCTCAAACAGCAGCCTGGAGATCCGTTGCGATCGATCGGCAGCATCAGCCTAGTGAAGAGCATGATGCAGTGATCCTTGGCAGCGCTGGCAGGGAGCCGATCTTTGCCGGCTATCCACAAGGGAGTCTCGAACTTATCGATACGAAGGTTCTGGACTCGCGGCTCATTCTCCTCGAATACCGGCCCGTCTTCAGGTCAGCCAGTTAGCACCCCGCCGATTGCCCCCGGATAGTCAAACCGGGAGTAATCCGTTTCATCCGTCACGCTGGCGGCGATTCTTCCGCTGTCCCTCGCCGCTTCCAACTTCCGATCGCGCTCGGCCTGAATCTCCTGCTGATGCCCGGCTACGATTCCTTTAGGATGCCAACGATCCCTCCATCTTGCAGAAAGCAAGCCGCAGGAAAGCAAGCGCGAGACAACTGCCGGCGGTACCCCCATGTAAGGATCAATCTCGCAACACTCGGGCTGGATCGGTACGCGTAGCGCGCCAGGCGGGCGGAAGACAAGCTGCGACTGAGGCGATCGTCATCACCGCCACTGCCGATGCGAATGCCAGCGGGTCGTTCGGACTAACATGGTAGAGAAGCTTTCCGAATAATCGCGTCAATGCAAGTCCCGCAGTCGCGCCGCAGACGACGCCGACTGCAGTTAATCTCAAACCACGTGAAATGACCCAACGAAACATACTAGCAGTGCTGGCGCCAAGAGCCATGCGCAGCCCAAGCTCGCGGATGCTCTGCGCTACCCCATAAGACATCACGCCATACTGGCCGACGGCAGCGAGGAGAAGCGCCAATCCTCCTAAGATCGAAACCAAGTTTACGGCCACGAGTTGCGGCGAGGTTGAGCGATCAACCTGTTCCTGAAGCGTGATCATCTCGTAGAGGGCAAGGCTCCCGTCCAGTGAGTGCACTTCGCTGAGTAGGGCGGACGAAATGCTCTGCAGAGGTTGGGCTGAGCGGATATATAAGGCCGGTCCTCTTACAAAATCCTGCAGCAGCGGCACGTAGAAAAATGGCCTTGGACTCTCGCGCATGCTCTCGTACTTGGAGTCCGCGGCTACACCGATGACTCGCACCCAGCGGCCCTTAACTTGAAGGCGTCGATCGATGGGATCCTGATCGTGCCAGTATTGTGCAGCCATCGTCTGATTCACTATGGCGACCAACTGTGCGTTTTCGTCATCGGCACGCGTGAATTCGCGACCCGAGAGCAGAGGTATACCCAACGTGGCAAAGTAGTCAGGACTGACTTGGTTGTAGTCGATAGCGGGTTGCTCTTCCGGTGGAGGTTGGTAGCGGTCAACCGCAATCGGCGTAGAAGAGTATGTTGCATAACCTAGTGGGGTCACGCGGGCGAATGCCGCGGACTCGACGCCAGGGAGCGCCCTGACGCGAGCAATCAACGCCTCCTGAAAAGTCTTGGCGTGCGGCTCGTCGTATCCAGCTGAGATCAAAGACACCCCGGTCTCCACCACACTAGTCGTTGAGAAACCCGGGCTGGTGGTTCGAATCTTTTGCAGGCTTTGCAGCAGCAGTGCCGCTCCAACCAGCAGAACAAAGCTCAGACAAATCTGGAAAACGACCAGGCCCGAGCGCACCCACGCTGTTCCCCGCGCGCCGACTACCCCCGAGGACCCCGCTTTCAGGGCGCCAGCAAGGGCGAGGTCGCGGGTTTGAAAAGAGGGGACCAGCCCGACAATAAGCGTGGCGATCAGGCAAATCCCGGCGCTCAGCGACATCACACGCCAGTCGATTTCCCCAGGCAGGTACATCGCCACTCCGGAGCGCGCCGGGAAGAGCCGCACGAGCGCGTGCCGACACCAGTACGCAACCAGGAGTCCGCCGGCTACCCCGATCGTCGAGAGGATCAGGCCTTCCGTGAGAAGTTGTTTCAACAAACGGATGCGGCTGGCCCCGATGGCGAGCCGAATCGTCATTTCGTGGCGACGGGCAAATGACCTGACTAGCAACAGGTTGCCCACATTCGCGCAGGCGATGAGAAGAACAAACGCCCCCACCGCGAGCATGATCTCGAGTGTGGGAAGCAGAGTGCCGGCGTTATTGAAAGGGGTTTGCCACAATGGCCACAGCCTGATGCCGCGTCCGCGGTTCGTGGCTGGATAGTTGTTTTCCATGCGTTTTGCGATTGCCGAGATTTCTTCCTGTGCTTGCGCGCGATTAACCCCCGGCTTGAGTCGTACATAGGCTTCAATCCACCGCGCGCCGCGGTCCTCGAGTTTATATCCGCCGCTTTCGAAGGTTTCCTCCATTGAGGCCGGCACCCAGAAATGCATCGCCCAGCCTACGAAAGTTCCATAAAACCCCTCCGGCGCGACACCGATGATTGTGTGCGGAACGTTGTTGAGCCGCTGCATCTTGCCAACGATTAGCGGATCTGCTTTGAAGCGGTTCCGCCAAAGCTGATAGCTAATTACTGCGACAGGGTGAGCGTCGCTTCCTACATCTTCGCCGGGCTCGAAGCCGCGACCAAGAATGGGATGAACGCCGATCGTGTCGAAATAATTTGCTGAGACGATGCTGCCCCTCGTAATTTCGGCGCGCTCACCGATATTCAGCGTGCTCCCCGTAATCTTGCTCACGAAGAATGCGTCACAAAGGGTGCAGCTTCTCTGCAAATCAAGGAAGTCCGGCCACGAAATTCCCGTCGAGCCGGTCTCGCCAGGCGCCGTTCCGGATAGGGCAAGCAGCCGCTCCTGGTGGGCTACTGCCGGGTACGGACGGAATAGGATCCCTTCGATCCAACTAAATACCGCAGTATTAGCGCCGATTCCCAAGGTCAGACATAGAATCGCCAGAACAGAAAAGCCCCGGCTGCGCCACAGTTGGCGAAACCCATATCGCAAATCCTGACCCAGGTCGTCCAGGACGCTTGCGCCGCGCGCGTCTCGGCACCGTTGTTCGATCTGCGTCATCCCGCCCAGTGCGCGCAGCGCCGAGTAGCGCGCGTCCTCCGGCGACATGCCTGCTGCAAGGTTCTCCTTAATTTGCTGTTCGAGGTGGGCGCGAAGCTCATCTTTTAGCTCCTGATCCACCTGTTTGCGGCGGAAAAACGAGCGCAAACGCAACGGAAGCGTATAAAACCATTGTTCGAAGGTCATCTCAAGCCTCCTTGAGCTTGACTATTCCGGAGATGGCAGCGGAGAGACGATTCCAGTCGGCCGCCTCTTTTTCGAGTTGCTTCCGCCCGAGCCGCGTCAGAGAATAAAACCTGGCGCGACGGTTGTTTCCACTCGGCTTCCAGTGAGCCGTAAGCCAACCTCGTTGTTCCAGCTTGTGCAGCGCTGGGTAAAGCGAGCCATCGCTAACCCCTAGTACATCGCTCGACATTTGTTTCAGACGCTGACTAACGGCCCAGCCATTGAGCGGCTCCAACGCCAGTATTTTCAGGATCAGCATGTCCAGAGTCCCCTGAACAAGGTCCGAAGGCTTACTCACGCAGTCTCCTCTCGGTTACCGAGTTACATTAAACCTTCCCCTGTCTGGTTGGCAATGCGCATCTTAGAAATCGGCGGACTTCCCGACAGTCGGCCATCCAGAAACAACTGAAGCGCCCGCAAGAATTAGTACCGGGGGTAAGAGCTCAAGCTCCGTAGCTTGAGTAGAGCAGGGAAGGAAGGAAACTGAGAATCCTGAAGCCGATTGACGAAGCCATCTAATAAAGATGGCGAGCGAGTCATGAACAGTAACGCCCGGAGAGAGTACTTTACTTCATGAATCTGGGGGCAGCTGGCATGAACAGTGGGGGAGACAGCGATGGAGTTTTATCATCCGGCACGGTTCCATGATCGTCTCGTGCTCGGATTCAAGGGCACGATGTCAGAAACGGACGATGTGCAGTGCTGCTTCGTCGAGAAGACGATCGAAGAGGTTTAGATTGTTTCCTTGCAATGGGGCCCTCCTTCGTTGCCTCGGAGTTGCCGTTCTCGCTTCGCAATGCAGCGGGGCGACTAAGGAGAGCGTCTACGACGGCACGCGCGCGCAGCAAGTCTTCCACAGAGGAGAGGGTCGCTGCAGCAGGCGCAGAGCAGGTGCGCGGAGGCTGCAGATCGAAGGAGATTACGCACATCTTAGGAGAGGAGGGCCCAGAGGATAGCGGCTTATCCGAAGCCCTTCTCCGTCGAGAAGATCGATGCAGCCCTTACGTTTTCTTCATCGAATGGGTCCAACCCTGCTGACGGGTGTTGAGTGTCACCGGCCGTTATGCCAACTACTCAGGCGTTGCGGTGGCTGAGGCCGCTGGAAATTGAGCGGCGTACTTTGCATAGAGTGCGCTGTATTGGACCTTGTGCTTAGATGGCCGGAAGACGATCGCCCTGGTATTTTCGAAGTATTTCTTGCTGTCTATAAGACTGCCGAGTAGAGCTGCTCCGACGGCAGAAGCTGAACTGAGTCTGAAGGCGTGCACAGGCCGTCCGAGAATATCTGCGAGTAATTGGGACTGCTGCGGGATTTCGGCCATCCATCCGGCGAGGCGCGCAGAGGACAAAGGCGCCTCCTCTTCGAAGAGCTCCAGGCAGCGTCGAATTTCGAAACACATGCCTTCAAGAAGCGCACGGGCAATCCCAGCGCCATCATGCGTCAGCGTCAGTCCGCTTATCATTCCCCTGAGGCTCGGGTTCCACAGAATCCCCTGTTCGCCGCGGGCGAGAAAGGGAGCGAAGAAAAGTCCGTCTGCACCGGGAGTCAGGCGATAAGCGAGCTCCCAAATCGATTTCTTTGTGATCCTGCTCCCGCTTCGCAGCACACCTGCTGCCCACTCGCGTGCCGAGCCGCTCGCCAGTAAATCTGCCTCGCGGCCATACAGGCCATCCGCCGCCAGAGGTGTAACAATGTATCTGCTCTGGCTATCGCATCGCGGCTCCGCATCACATTTCAGGATTACAGTACTCGAACCTGTGAGAAGCGTGGCAGTGTGCGAGTCTACTTTGCCACCACTGATGGCGTGAGCGCCGGCAACAGAATCGGCGCATCCGAGCACCACCGGCATACCCGGCTTGCCACCCAGTAACTGGCTCCCTCGCTTGCTAAGCGGTGCGCTGAATGAAGAACTCTTGATGCAAGGCAAGAGCGCGACAGGGACGCTCCAGAAATTGCACAGCTCCGGATCCCAGGCGTTGCTATGCAAGTTGTACAAGCCGTATCCGGTGGCGGTTGATGGATCCGTGGTTGCCAACCCAGTCAATGCATTGAAGAGGAAATCTTTGGCGGAAAGGATAAGGTTTGCCCTCTGCCGTCTCCACCGATAATGAAACTGGAACAACGGCGCCAGATAACGGCCGTCAATGGGCACTCCAGTTTTCAGGTAGATCTCACGGCGACGATGGTCATCGACTCTCTCGGTTACCCACTCATCGGCTCGGCTGTCTTGCCACGTGATTGCGTGAGCAATCGGCTTGTGTCTGCCCATCACCACCAATGTGGGCATTTGTCCGGTGAGCGCCAGCGCCTCAACCCGGACCCGCGGGCTCAACTGCGCCCTAACCTTCTGGGCAGCGCCGGACAAAGCTTTCAGCCAATGCTCGGGATCCTGTTCCGCCTGACCCGTCGAGGTCGAGATTGTGGAGTACGTTTCGCGCGCCGTCGCCATCACCCGGCCGTCACGAGAAACGGCGACGAGCTTGAGGGCGGAAGTCCCCAAATCGATCCCGAGCACGCAAGAGCTTCTCTCCACCACTCCTGTCCTTACCTCTTTCTTTCTATTTTCTGATTGTGTTGCGCATGATAGGTCCGCCAGACCTGTAGGACTTCATCGCATTCTCCGTTTCACTTCAGGTAGTGCGTCCTCCACTGCCTTCAGGGTGCATTCCACATCTGTGTCGTTGTGGGCAAACGAGATAAACAGATTCTCGAAGGCATCGGGGTGAAAGAGCACGCCTCGTTTCATCATCTCTTCCCACCAGATCCGGAAGAGATCCTTCCGAGCGTGATGGACGGCGTCACGGTAGTTGCGGATCACGGAATCCGTGAACCATACCTGAAAGAGCGGTCCGATCCCGACCACTTTGGTCTGCAATCCTGCCGAGTTCAGGCGGTCGCGAATGCCGAGCATCAGCCGTTCGCTCCTGGCGAACAGATCCTGGTAAATGCCTGGTGTCATCAAAAAGTCGAGCGTGGCGTTCGCAGCGCTCACTGCAATGCCGTTGCCGCTGTAGGTTCCGGCCATTGAAACTGTTCCATCCGCGACTAGTCGCATAATTTCTTTCCGGCCTCCAACCGCCGCGACCGGGAACCCGCCTCCAAAGCCTTTGGCCATTACCGTGAGATCCGGGGTTACGCTGTAATATTGCTGTGCCCCTCCCAGTGCCACGCGGAATCCGGTGATGACTTCGTCGAAGATCAACACAATTCCCAGTTCGCGGGTCAGACGTCGCATCAGTTCCAGGTAACCCGGTTCCGGCAGGATACAGCCTGTGTTGCACATGATGGGTTCAGTGAGCACCGCGGCGATCTGTTCCCCGCGCTCGCGGATCGTGCGCTCTAACAGTTCGCTGTCGTTCCACGATAAGACGATCAGCGAGTTCTCCAATCCGTCCGGCATGCCAGGTCCTTGTGGAACCGGAACTGGCAGCGAAGCGGGTCCGGCTTGTTCGAGCGGAGGATGCTTGCTCCAATACACGGCATCGGAGAAGCCGTGATACATGCCTTCAAAGCGGATGATCTTTTTCCGCTGGGTGTAAGCGCGTGCCAGGCGGAGCGCATAGAGAATTGCTTCCGTGCCGGTATTTGCCAGGTGCATCTGCTCCACACTGGGTACAGCAGCAATCATCTTGCGCGCCAATTCGATTTCGTCGGCTACGGGCAAAGCAAACATCGTGCCCCGCTGGCGGACGAAATCGACTACCGCGTTGGTCACCTGCTCGGGGCGATGGCCCAAAAGCATCGGACCGAGTCCGAGTAAGTAGTCAAGGAATTCGTTGCCATCCACGTCTAAAATGCGCGATCCTTTTCCGCGTTCAACAAACAGCGGGTAAGGCGACCAGCCGGAGCGGGGAGTGCGGGCGGTACTGTTGACCCCGCTGGCGATCAATTCTTGTGCTCGCGCGAAAAGGCGCGCTGAACCTGAAGTTCCCTTCAGCCCAGCCAGTTCGTTCTCCACCTTCATAGTTCGATCCTTTGCCAGATTCCCCGTGCATCCGGAATCAGAGATTTTCCACTTACTGTTCGCCCGACCCGCCCAAGAGCGGCACTTTGCCAATGTAGTGGATCGCCAATGCGATGGGCAGTCCCAGCGCGGTGGCTCCAAGGCCCGCCCACAGTACCGTGGGCGAAACCGCCCGAGTCAAAGCCGCCTCCACGACTACGGTAAGAAGCGAAATTGCTCCCAGTGCCGGCCAGAGACCTCCGAGAACAAAATTACCGGTGTTTTCCAGCAGGTCCGCCCGATACTGCCAAACCGCAGCAACGGCTGTCAGGGCGTAGAAGAGGGAAGCGATGATACCGAGGGCGCCGGCAATGTTAGAGAGCACCTCGCGTGTCCCTCCCTTTTCGAATGCAGTCAGGAAGAGGAAGACCAGATTGACTCCCCCCATGAACAGGGTGACCGCCCAAGGACTGCCGGTTCTCGGATGGATGATTTTGAAGAAGGCCGGCATCATCCGATCCTCTGCCATGGCGAATCCAAGCCGCGATGAGGAAACAACTGCGACCTGCAGGCACGCCACCGTCCCCAGCAACACGACCAGGCTCAGCACCAGAGAACTCGGTCCCGGCAGCAGGCGATCCGCAATAACCGCGAGTGAATTTCCTGCTGAGCCCTGAAGAGCGGTCCTGCTCACAACGCCTTGGTAAGCAAAGGTGATCAGACAATATACGAAGAGCAGAATAATGACGCTGGCCACCGCCGCACGGCCAGGATTGCTTTCCTTATCCTGGGTTTCTTCGTTGACATAAATCGCTGCATCCCAGCCCGAGTACATGAACACGGCGATAAGGGTTCCCGCGAAGAATCCCTTGGCCCCTCCAGCTCCCGACAGGCTGAACCATGCAAAGGTCACTGGCGACGCGGCCCGACCCGACACCAGTGCTCTTATGCCGAGAACAGCAAAAGAGAAGAGCACCAAATACTCAAACACGGCCAGAGTTTTCTGAAAACGAGCCGCAATTTCGATCCCAGCCAACAGCAGAAAGGTCACCACCAGATTCCAAATACCGCCCACGACGACCACTGCCAGCTTGTTGCTAACCATGCTCGGAGCTATGAGTTGAAGGGTATAGGTGCCTGCGGGCACGGTCATGCTGGTCGTGCCAAGAGTGTAGTACATCACGATCATCCAACCGGCCACGAATCCTAAATAAGGATGGAGCGCTTTCGAAACCCAGGTGTAGGTTGCGCCGGCGCTCTGATCCCAGCGGTTTAGCCTCTGATACCCAAGCGCAATGCCCAGCATCGGTACAAACGCACATGCAATGGGCAGCAGGCCGGCATAGTTGGCTGCTGCGACCAATGCCGGCAAGGCTACTGCCATCGTCTGAGCCGGTGCGGAGCTGGCCAGTCCCAGAATGATGGCATCGCTCAGGGAAAGGGCGTTTGCCTTGAGGTGGCCGGTTGGTGCCATCTCAGCTTGCGAGGGTACGTCAGCCATTCCATGCTCCTAGAAAACAGTGACCTTTGTCTCAACGAATCAAAATGTCCTATGGTTGCCAGTCTCCATGGGCAATAAGATATCCGTCGAGTTGCGCTTTCTTGAGGATTTCGCTTACGGCGGCATGATTCAAGTGGGGTCCAATCGCCTGTTCCCTCTGCGCAATGACATAGGCGAGCACAGCAACGATGGCGCCATCGGTTTTGAAATACGCTGGGTCAACCTTATCAACGGTATCACTGGATTTGTGGTGGACTGCGTTATAGGACACCTCGTCGGCCCAAAGATCGAAGGACGGGATGCCATGGAGCATGAAAGGGCCCTGGTCTGTATCGAAGGTGGTTTCCAGTGAGACCTGGTCGGCCCCGTATCCTTTCAGATAGTTGGGGACTAGTTCCGCCAGAGCTTCCTTCATATCCTCGCGGCCCTCGACGATCCAACCGCGTGGCCGCCCTGCTCCGTTGTCGGTATTGACCACGGCCACGCAGTGCTCAAGCTCCTTCTCGTACACTTTCACGTACGCTCGCGACCCTAGCAATCCCTGCTCCTCTCCAGTCCAGAGAGCGAACCGAATGCTTCGCCGCGGAGGATGTGGTAGCGAAGCAATGGCGCGAGCGGCTTCAAGGACCATGATGGCGCCCGTGCCGTCGTCTTGCGCACCCGTTGCGAGGTCCCAGGAGTCGAGATGGCCACCCACGATGATCCACTCATCAGCCTTGTCGCTTCCATGGATCTCCGCGATTACGCTGCTGGACGAAACCGGGCCAGAAATCTGATTCTCGTAGGAAAACCCGAGGGTCACGGGGCCTTTCGCCAAAAGACGCCGGATGAGCAAAGCATCTTCCCTGCCAATTTCTGCTATCGGCAGAGGCAGTATCTTGCCCTTGCCGTTGTCGATATCGAGCCAGTCGCCCAGCACGTTATTGGGCACGGCATCGGGAAGTACGAGAGCCTGCGCCCCCAGAGCTTTGAAAATCGGATAGGAGGCAATCAGCTGCGCGTAGGTCTTGTTGAAACCATCTGCGAAAACATGCTCGGTGTCGAAGAGAACGATGTGATCCCTGATGGCGGAGGCACTGGCCCGTAGAGCAGTTTCGGAGATGTCGGACACAACAGCCAATTCGCCCTTTACTCCGTCACGAGGCGTGGGAGGAGTCCAACTGACAGACTCAAGGTGCAATTTGCGATGGACCGGAGAAGAAAGGTAGTTCTGCGCCCAGCCGCGCTCCCAGCCGTTGGGAATAGTAATCTGCTCGAGCGTAACGTCTTGAATGCCGGCAGCACGAAATTGCGCCGCCGCCCATTCGGCGGCGTGATCGTACGCCATTGTACCGGTCAGCCGCGCACCGAAACGGTCACAAAGTTCCTCAATTTTCTCCATGGATGGCCCTGAGAGGACAGATGCCGCGACTTGCTTCGCTTCTTGCTGGAGTTGAGTTTCGCTTTGGGCATTCCCCATCCGTGCGTAAACGATAAGAACGATAACGACCAAGACTAGCTTGCATTTCATAGACAGGCTCCTTATCTCGCGAACAACGGCCGCACTCCGGCACGACGGCGGCACAAAAAAGGGAGCGGCATGGCCTACGCCC
>Ga0187867_10004880_pt1 | contig 10287 bp, 7 predicted proteins | sample June2016WEW_13_1_FD_132976 | JGI IMG/M metagenome (GOLD analysis project Ga0187867, IMG submission 132976) | Peatland microbial communities from SPRUCE experiment site at the Marcell Experimental Forest, Minnesota, USA - June2016WEW_13_10 | ecosystem: Environmental > Terrestrial > Soil >...
ACGCCGACGATGGCGTTGGCCCCGAGGCGGGCCTTGTTCTCGGTGCCGTCGAGCTCGATTAGGGCGTGGTCCAGTTCTGCGAGATCGGCGAAGGTGCGCCCAGTGATCGCCCGGGCTATCTCGCCGTTCACGTTTGCGACAGCGTTGAGCACGCCTTTTCCGCCGTAGCGGGCGGGGTCGCCGTCTCGCAGCTCGACCGCTTCGCGCGACCCCGTCGAGGCACCGGAGGGGACCCCGGCCCGGGCGGAGGTGCCGTCGCCGAGCGTCAGAGTGACCGCGAGCGTCGGGTTGCCCCGGGAGTCGAGAATCTCGACGGCTTTGACGCCTTTCACGTTCAGGTCCATCTTCGGCTCTCCTTCATCGAACGGACGGTCACCGGGGGAATGGCGACCTCACGAGTGTCGCCTTTGGGGGGAGGTACGAGCAAGCCGGGTCGTCGGCGAGCGGGTCACCGGTGGCCGCATAGGCTCGTGCCCTCGATCCGCCGCACTCGTCCGCGTACTCGCAGCGCCCGCAACGACCGGGAAACTCCGCCTTGCGGATCGCCTTCAGCACCGGGTTGTCACGGTAGATCTCGAGCAACGGTGATCTGCGGACCGATCCGAGGGAAAGGGGCAAGAACCCGGCCGGGTACACCTGGCCGTCGTGGGCCACGAACACGATGCCCTTGCCGTCCCGGGTGGCAGAGCTCGGAGCGAGCACATTCGAGCGCGGGGCGCCGAGCCGCTCGTGCAGGCGGCCGCTTAGATCACGGTAAAGCACCCCTAGGTGGAACTCGTCGGCCGGGCCGAGGCCGGAAGGAGACGCCTTGGACCGCCAGTCGCGCACCCTGCGGAAGAACGGGGCCTCCACGGACCTTACGACCATGCCGTACTGAGCAGCATCGACGAGGAAGTGGCAGACGTCCTCGTATTCGTGCCCGCCGATCTCGGTGACCGTCTCGCCCCGGCCCACACCGACGAGGAAGAACACCTCCCAGGTCTGCACGCCGTTCTCGACGAGCAGGCAAGCGATATCGGCCAGCTCGTGAACGTTCTGCGCCATGACGGCGGAGTTGACCTGCACCATGAATCCATGGTCCTTGAGGAGCCGGATCGCGCGGATCGTGTCGGCGAAATGACCCGGGACCTGTCGGACCTGCTCGTGGGTCTCAGCGCCGGCCCCGTCCAGGCTCAGCGAGGCCGTGCCCACACCGTTGGCGCGCAGCTGCGCCAAGGCGGCGGAGTTCAAGCTGGGCGACACCGAAGGTGAGATGGCAACAGGCACCCCCTGTGCCTGTGCGTAGCCTGTCAGCTCGCCCAGATCGGGGCGTTGCAGGCAGTCACCGCCGGTCAGGATCAGGACCGGGGTCGGGCGCGCAGCGCTCGCAAGCTCGTCGATGATCGACTTTGCCTCTGCGGTCGTCAGCTCTCCCGGCGCCGGCGTGCACTGCGCCGTCGCCCTGCAGTGCACGCAGGCAAGCGGGCAGGCCTTGGTCGTCTCCCAGAAGACGAGGCGAGGCACCTGATCAAAGGACATAGCCGGCCGCAGCCGCCGCTGGACCTCTTCGTTCGGTGCCACGTCGTTCATGTGCGTCCTGTTATGTAGCCGATTAGAGTCAATCTAGCCATCAGCAATGGCCGCGTCCGATACAAATGAAACGCGGTCAGATGTCACATACCAACCCCAGTTTACATTTCCCCGGGACACAGCGCTAAGTGACATTTCAGGAGGCGCGTTATAATGCGTCTGTGCGAACATATGGCAGTGAAACAGGCTGGTTGTGAACGAACTGCCCCGTTTTGAGCTGGAGGACTTCTTCCGTCGCTTCTCCTTCCGACCGGGAATGGTCAATCTGTCACCGAGCAATCCCATATCGCCGACGATCGGCGACATTCTCGCATTGGCACAACTGCCCTTGTCGGCGATCCAGGACGTTTCATTGGATTATTCCGAGACAGCCGGTGCTTTCACACTGAGACAAGCCATTGCCTCGCTTTATGACAATCTTGCCCCTGAGCAGGTCATCGTGACCAACGGGGCCGTCGAATCGATCGCACTTAGCTTGGCGGCGCTCGCCGAGCCCGGCACTCGAGTCGTGCTCGAGGACCCCATATACGGGTCCTACGAGCCGATCCTGCGACTCCTCGGCGCCGATGTCGTCCGTTACGAGCTTGACGCCGACAACGCCTACGAGTACGACTTCGACCGCCTCGACGCACTCGTGCGTGACACCTGCTCCGAGCTCGTCATCGTGAACCCGTTCAACAACCCGACCGGGCGCGGGATCAAGAGTGCCTCCTGCCTCGTCACCCTGACCGCCCTTTGTGCCCGCAGGGGTTGCCTGGTCGTGTGCGACGAGGTTTTCCGTCATGTCGGCCTCGAGGCCGAGTCCCTTCCCTCGGTGCTCGACGTGTCGCACGACGGCGTTGCCATCGGCGACATGACCAAGGCCTGGGGCCTGGGCGGGCTCCGCATCGGGTGGCTGGCGTGTCGCGACAACGTGGTGCTCGATCGCGTCCTCAGCGCCCGCGACTTCACGACGAACAGCAACTCGAGCGTCAGCGAGGTGCTCGCCGAGCACGCCCTCTCGGTTCGGAGTCAGCTTCTCGACGCCGCGCTCGAGCGGGCGAGGGGCAGCGTCTCGGTGCTGGACCGTTTCATCGAGAACTCCGGCGGTGCCCTGAGCTGGTACCGGCCCTTAGGGGGCTACTGCGGATTCCTCGAGCTAGTGGCCGAGAGCTCCAAGCCCGTCCCGCAGCTTTGCGCGCAGCTCGCCGAGACCGAGAACTACCTCTTCTTGCCAGGGGCGGTCTTCGGGCCGCACTGGGAGCGTCACTTGCGAGTGGGCATGGCGGCGGGAGGCGAGCGTCTCGTCGCCGGTCTCGGCGCCTTGCTCGAAGCCGCCCGAGTCGCTTAAAGAAAAGCTCGTCCCGCAGTCGGTGCGCTCAGCGATGCTTGAGCCGCGGTTCGACAACGTCGCGCAGAGCATCACCGACCAGGTTCGCCGCGATCACCGTGGCGACTATCAGGACGGCTGCTGGCCACAGCTGCCACCAGTACCCGTCGAAGAGGTTGTTCACTCCGTCGGTCAAGATGTTGCCCCAGTTCGTCGCCGGTGGGGGGACGCCGAGGCCGAGGAAGCTGATGGCGGCAAATAGCGAGATGGCGTCGGCGATCTTCAAGGTTGTGTTGACGACGACGATGCCGAGCAGGTTCGGCGCGATGTGGTGCCGCAGTACATAGGCGCGGCGCGCCCCGAAACCCATGGAGGCGGCCACGTAGTCGTAGGTCCGCAAGCTGAGCGTCTCACCGCGGGCGAGCCGCGCCGTGGGGAGCCAGCTCACGGCCGCGATCACGAGCATTATGAGCCAGAGCGTCGGCGTCACCATCGCCGCCAGCAACACGACGAAGAAAAGGAAGGGGATCGCCAAGAGCGCATCGACGATGCGCATCATGAAAGCGTCGAGGACTCCGCCGACATAGCCAGCAAGCGCGCCCCAGACCAGGCCGAACAAGGTCGAGATGACGGCGACGCCGAGCCCGATCTCGAGCGTGCTCTGCCCTCCGACCATGAGGGCACCGAGCTCATCTCGGCCCTGGGGGGTCGTGCCGAGCAGGTGCCCGAGCGAAGGCGGGCTGTTCTCCAAGAGCAGGTTCGCCGCGAACTGGTTCGTGCGGTAGATCACCGGCCCCAAGAAGCTGAACAGCACGATCACCACGAGCGCGATGAGCCCGACCATGCCCATCTTGTTCTCCGCGAACTGCGAGACAGCCTGGCGCCAAGACGGCTTGGCTTCGGGCAGGTCCTCCGCACCCCGCGCAGGTGCGCCATGGTCGCTCGAGTTGTGAAGGTCTGCTCCGGGCAACCCGCCTGCCACCGCATTCATTTGAGGCGCACCCGGGGATCCAGCCAGGCGTACCCGATGTCGGCGAGCAAATTGCCGACGACCGTGGCGAGCGTGACGACGAGCACAACCCCCAAGAGCACGGGGAAGTCCCTGTCCTGGGCGGCGTTCCAGAAGAGCAGGCCCACGCCGGGGAAGTTGTACAACGCCTCGACGATCAAAGAGCCCGACAGGACATAGGGCAAGCTGAGCCCCAGCAAGGTCATCGTCGAGGAAAAGGCGTTGCGCAGCACGTGGTGGGTGAGCACCCTACGCGTGGAGACGCCCTTGGCCCGCGCCGTGCGGACGTAGTCGCCGAGCAACGAGTCGATCGTCGCCGAGCGCATGTAGCGGCTGAAGTAGCTCACGTTGCCGAGGCACAGCGTGACGACGGGAAGAATGAGGACTTGGAAGTCCGTGGCAGCGCCGGTGCCGAAATTCGACGCCGTCGAAGGCAGCAGGTTGAGCCAGATGCTCAGCACCACGATGAGCACGCTGCCGAGCAGGAAACTGGGCGTCGTGTAGAAGATGAGCATGACCGCGGTCATGGCGCGGTCGTCGATGTGGTCGCGACGCAAACCTTGGATCAGGCCCATCGGCACGGCGATCGCGAGAGCCAGCAGCATGGAGGAGCCGACGAGCAGCAACGTGCGGGGCACGAACTCGCCCAGCAATGAGGCGACGGACTGGTTCTGCTTGTAGGAAAAGCCGAGGTTGCCGTGCACGAGGTGCCACAGCCACAGAGCGAACTGAGCCAAGAGCGGCTTGTTCAAGCCTTCCTGGATGGTGAGCTCGTGCACGGCGTATGCCGTGGGCTTGCCCCCGAGCTGTGCCCGGACCAGGCCGCCGGGCAGCGAGTGCAAGAGCACGAACACGATCACCGAGACGATGAACATGACCACCACCGCCTGCACGAGGCGGCGGAGGTAGTATCCGGTCACCTGACCGCTGTCGGCGCAGCGCCAGGACTAGCGGCCGAGGTCAGAAGTACCATCCGGCAAAGACCGGATAGCCGAAGGGCGGCTGCGGCTGCCAGCCGTGCAGCTTGTCCGACACGACCGAGATCTGGTTGTCTCCGGTGGGCCACCAGATCGCCGCCTCGTTGCTGGCTATGTAGTTCTCCAGGGCGTAGAGGTAGCTCATGCCCGAGTGCGTCTCGGCGGCTGCGATCAGCTTCTCGGCCGTCGGCGAGTAGTAACCGCCGCCGTAGTAGTTCCCCGCCCCGAACTGCTGCTCGAGCGTCGGCAGGATCTCAATGTCCCCATAATTCGTGAACCAGAGAGGGTACAAAGACAGCGCCCAGTTGCAAGGCCCCGACGACGGGCACACGCCGTCGTCGCTGTATTGGGTCGTCGCGCTCAAAGGGTCGAGATTGATCTGGATGCCAGCCGACCTTGCGGCCGTCTGAAATGCCTGAGCCTGGGAGGAAAGTTCTACAAGGGACGTAATCGTGTAGTTCATGAGCAGGCTCAGGCTGCGACCGGCGGCAATCGCCTTGCCACACTCGTCTGCTGCCGTGCCCGCACGCTTGCAAACCATTATCCCGTTCGCACCCGGAGCCCAGCCATGGCTGGTCAACAAGGCACGCGCGGCCGAGATCGAATAGGGATACGGGTCATGTCGCTCGGCCGGGCTCACGTAGGGCGACCCCGGGATGTTGGGCACCGGACCGTAAGTGAGCTGCCCGATCCCGTCGAGGGTCGTCTTCAGGTACAGCGTCTCGTCGACGAGGTGCTGAAGCGCTTGGCGAACATAGAGCTGGCCGACGAGCGGCCCGAAGACGGGGCTCGTGTATCCGACCTCCATCGACTGCTCATAATCGGGAGCCCACGGTGCGACCGTATAACCGTGGCTCTTGAAGTAGGCGACAAGGCCATAATCGCTGTAGGGGATGTAGCCATAGTCGACCTGACCGGAGCGAAGCGCGTCGACTTCAGCCGCATCAGAGGAGTAGTCCTCGATGACCACGTGGGTGAGACGGGGCTTGTCGGGCCCCGTATACGCCTTGTTGACGGTGAGCTCGGTCCTACCGTTCACAGAGTCGTAGTTCGTCACCGTGAACGGGCCGTCCACCACTTTCCACAAGGGATTGCTGGCATAGGTGGAGAGCTCTTCGGACTGGCCGTAGAGGAAGTTGAACACCTTGGTGGCGCCAGCCGGCGTCCGATCGAAGTTGCCGACAGGACCGCTCGGGCCGAGGCGGTCCCAGCTGTGCTGCGGCATGGGCACGATGTTGACGAGTTGGTTGTCCGTGTACCACTGCTGGCTGTAGGCCTTGTCGAGGTGAAGGACGAAGCTCGTGGCGCTCTCATAATCGATGCTTGAGATGTTGTCCGGGAACTGACCCGGCACATATGTAGCGATTTTGGACTCGCCTGCTTTGTAAAGGTTGAAGAAGAACTGGATGTCGCGCGTCGTCACGGGACGGCCGTCGGACCACAGGTAGTGCTTGAGCTTTATCGTGACAGTGCGTCCCCCGTCTGAATAGACAGGAGGCTCCGCCAGGCTCAGCGCGTAATTGATCACTGGAGCGGCGCCTTTGCCTTCGAAGTACAAAGGAAGCCACAGGCTCTCGTCGACGCCGAGGGTCCACGGCTCCTCGTTGGCGCCGTTCTCGAGCGGCAGCATCCAAGTAAACGAGTCGGTCGCCTGCAACGCGAAGGTGGCCGTCTTCGCTCCCGAGCCGCTAGGCGCGGCCGTGCTCGAACAGCCGGCTAGGCCGAAAACAGCCAGTGCGCCCACCACCAAGGCGGTGGCGATCCGGCCTGTCGTTGTCCTGACTCTGCGGTTGCGGTGGCGAACAAGCATGAAATCACTCCTCATCCAGAGCTGCTCAGCTCCCCAGGGGTTGTCGACTTGGACTCGTGCTGGGGCTGCCCCACGCCCTCGGCAAGAGACAGCACGGGTCCTTCAACATATAGCGCCAGGATGCCGCGCCAGGACCGGCACGGCAAGGTCCACAACCGCGTTGCGCGCCGCGAGCGAAGCTTGCTGGCGACAGGCTCAGCGCCGACGGGTCAGCAGGCAGCAGTGCTTATACTTCCGGCCGCTTCCGCACGGGCACATGTCGTTACGACCGGTCGTCCGCCACTGCGCTCGCTCCTCGCGCTCGGTCACTTCCAGCTCGTCGCTGATGGCTGCTATCGACTGGCCCCCGCGATCGAGGGCCGCCATGCGCTCGAGGTAGGGCTGGACATGTTCGTACAGACGCCGGTAGCCGGCACACAGGTAATTGAGATTGGCCTCCCCCTCGGGCGAGGTGGCGAAACGGTCCTTCGGACAGCCCCCGTTGCAGAACCGGAGCACGGGACAGTTCCGACACCAGCCCGGCAAAGTCGCGTGCTTGGCCTCGCCAAAGGCGGCCTGCTCGGCGGAGTCGACGAGGGCGACCAACCCGTCCCGGGTCAGCTCACCCAGACGGTGACCCGGCTCGACGAAGTGGTCGCAGGAATAGACGCTCCCGTCATGCTCCATGGCGAGAACGCGCCCACAGGTCCTCGACATCACGCAGAGGTTGGCCGGTTTGCCGCTCGCGACGAGAAAGCACTCGAGGAAGTTCTGCACGCCCATCCGCTCGATGTCATGGCGGACCCACTCGTCGAAGACCGTGCAGAGGAACTCGCCCATCGCCTCGGGCGCGACGGACCGCTCCGAGACACCACCGTCGGCGGTTCTCTCCACGACGGGAAGGAACTGCAACCACCTGACGTCATTTTCTAAGAAGAAGCGGTACACCTCGCGCGGACGGACGGCGGTAAGGGCGTTGAGAGTGCAGAGCACATCAGGCTCGATGCCCGCCGCACGAAGCAGGCACAGGCCACGCAGTGCCTTTGCGTGCGTAGGCCCCGCGTTCTTGTCGACCCTATAGGCGTCGTGAAGGCTCGCCGGGCCGTCGATGCTGATCCCGACGGCGAAGTGGTGCTCGGCCAGAAACTTGCACCAGCGCTCGTCAAGAAGTGTGCCATTTGTCTGGAGGTTGTTGAGGCATCGCCAGCCCGCCGGTAGGTGCCGGCGTTGCAGCTCCACGGCATGGCGGTAGAACTCGACCCCTGCCAGGAGCGGCTCACCGCCGTGCCAGCCAAAGTGCACGATCGGGCCCGGGCTCGCGGCGATGAAGGAGGAGACGTAGTTCTCGAGCACCTCGGGGCGCATGCGGAAGGACCCCCCCGAGGGGAACAGATCCTTTTTGTCCAGGTAGTAGCAGTAACGGCACTCGAGGTTGCAGATCGGCCCGACAGGTTTGGCCATGACGACGAACGACCTCGTCATGGCTAGCGGGGCGTCGTCCACCTACGGCAGTCCCCGGGCTCAGGTCTGCCCCGCACGGCGGAGGCAGGACAATCCATATCGGTGCCGTCGATATATAATAATGGCGATACATTAGTTCGGCGTCGGCTGCTCGGCCAAGGGGGGGTGGGCAGCTAAAGGCAGTGTGGTCGGGAGAAGGTCCGCAGATGAGCGAGGCGACCAGCGATCGGAGCGCTCCCAATGTTCTGGCGGGCCGGCTGCGCCTATCAATGGTGCGTCTTTCCCGTCAGCTGCGCAGAATGGACCCGAACGAGCTCACGATCACCCAGTTCTCAGCCCTTGCCACAGTGGTCCGCTCCGGGCCGCTCGGCATCGGCCAGCTCGCCGAGATCGAGGGCCTGCCATCGCCGGCGGCGACCCGACTTGCGGACAAGTTGGAGGAGGCAGGCCTCGTCACCCGCCGGCCGAACCCTGCCGATCGTCGCGGTGTGCAGTTGGCCGCGACCACCAAGGGAGTCAAGCTCCTCGAGCGACGCGCACGGATCGGCAATGCCTGGCTCGCCAAACAGCTGAGCGCCCTCAGCCAGGACGACCGGCTGGCCGTGGAGCGAGCCGTGAGCGTGTTGGAGACCTTCGCAACTGAGCGCCCTGGCGAGCCGCCCGTGGCGTTCCCGGATCGCAACCAAGCAAAGGAGAGCGGAAGATGAGCATGTTGCAGACGACCCCCTCGACGGCCGTTGGCCCCCGTTACAAGTGGATCGTCCTCTCCAACACCACCATCGGAATGTTGCTGGCAACCCTCAACGGGACGAGCCTCATCATCGCCCTGCCGGTCATTTTCCGAGGCATCCATTTGAACCCGCTCGCGCCGGCCAGCTTCCCTTATCTGCTGTGGATCATGATGGGCTACATGCTGGTCTCGGCCGCCATCGTCGTGACCGTGGGACGCATCGGCGACATGTTCGGCCGCGTGAGGATGTACAACCTCGGCTTTGCCTGGTTCACCGTCTCTGCCATCTTGTTGTCGGCGGTCTGGAGCACCGGCTCGACCGGGGCGCTCGAGCTGGTCATCTTGCGCATGGTCCAGGCCGTGGGCGGGGCCTTGCTCATGGCGAACTCGGCGGCCATCATCACCGACGCCTTCCCCGCCGAAGAGCTCGGCTTCGCACTCGGCATGAACATGGTCGTCGGCATTCTCGGCTCCTTCTTGGGCATCCTTGTCGGCGGGCTGCTTTCGCAGGTCGGCTGGCGCTGGGTTTTTCTCGCCAACGTGCCGATCGGCGCTTTCGGAACCGTGTGGGCCTACTTGAAGCTGAAGGAGATCGGCATCAGGATCAAGGCCAAGCTCGACTGGCTCGGAAACTTCACTTTCGCGGCAGGGCTCGCCATGGTCCTCACCGGCGTCACCTACGGCATCAAGCCCTACGGTCACTCCCTCACCGGCTGGACGGACCCGTTCGTGCTGGAGATGATCTTCGGAGGTCTCGTGCTGCTCGTCGCCTTCGCCTTCATCGAGACGAAAGTGGCCGAACCGATGTTCCAGCTCTCGCTGTTCCGGATCCGGGCTTTCACCGCCGGCAACGCCGCCAACTTCCTCGGCGGTGTCGGGCGAGGCGGCATGCAGTTCATGTTGATGATCTGGTTCCAGGGAATCTGGCTTCCCCAGCACGGATACAGCTTCACGAGAACGCCCCTTTGGGCCGGGATCTACATGATCCCGTTCATGCTCGGATTCGTCGTCGCCGGGCCGATTTCCGGCAGGCTGTCAGACCGTTACGGTGCCCGTATCTTCGCCACGACCGGGATGCTCGTCACGGCCGCCATGTACGCGATCATGATGACCTTCCCGGCCAACTTCTCCTACCTGCCCTTTGCCACGGTCATGTTCGTCGCGGGTGTGGGCGGTGGCCTGTTCGCCTCGCCCAACACGGCCTCGATCATGAACTCGGTTCCTGCCCGCTATCGCGGGGCGGCCTCGGGCATGCGGGTTACCTTCGCCCAGACCGGCCTGCCGTTGTCGATGGGGCTCTTTTTCACCCTGCTCGTCTTCGGACTGAACAACAAGGTGCCCGCTGCGATGTTCAGCGGCCTCGTCGCCCACGGCGTCCCCGCGGCAGCCGCCACCCAGCTCGCCCACCTGCCGCCCCTCGGATACATCTTCGCCGCCTTCTTG
>Ga0187867_10004883_pt1 | contig 10283 bp, 9 predicted proteins | sample June2016WEW_13_1_FD_132976 | JGI IMG/M metagenome (GOLD analysis project Ga0187867, IMG submission 132976) | Peatland microbial communities from SPRUCE experiment site at the Marcell Experimental Forest, Minnesota, USA - June2016WEW_13_10 | ecosystem: Environmental > Terrestrial > Soil >...
ACATTCGCCCGGACCAGCCGCCCGAATCTGGCGATCGGAAAATTATGCTCCTGAGCTGTCTCCATGCTCATTCCCAGATAGGCTTCGATTTCTTTAGCGCAGGTTAATATTTTTCCTTCAGCCATTTTTGCTCCGTATACTTTTTTATTACGAATTTACGCAGTAGTCCTTGTCTTCAGACCCGCCACCCCGGCGCACCTAAAGGTACGCACTACGAATACCAGCGCATGATTTATTTGATAAAGTGCCGCAGGCATATATGCTTTCAAAGGCCTTGTCTTCAGACCCGCTAAAGCGCGGCAAATAAAACGCGCTACATTATATCTTCATCCTCCCCCGTCGCTTCGCGCCACCCCCTCCAAAGGGGGACATAATGAAAATCCTTTGTTTCCTCCCCCGTCGTTCCTGCCACCCCCTCTAAAGGCAGCACCTTTAATTTCTTATACCCTATCGATTTTTTCGGATAACGAGGCGGCAAGGAGGAGGCTCCGGAGACGTATATAAACAACCGCCCACGGAAGCCGACGACCCCGGCCTACGCCGGGGCAGGCTGTGCCAACAAAGTTAGCCGAATAAAGCGAAAGGGTATGAAACCGGGCAATAAATACTTAAAGCATATTCATAACTTTAGCGTCTATCTATTTAATTTACAAAATATTTAAGGAGTCGCGTGCGCTCTTATCTCCCCAAGAATATCTCCCAGCGACATCATTCCCGGCGCTGTCCGTTTTAATTCATTACAGGTTCTTTCCGAATCACGCGCATTGTACCTGCCGTCTTCGATCTTCAGCGCCGCGTTCAGGTATTGCGTTATTGATTTAATTTCTCCCGGATTAACAATCAATGAGTTTATGCAATGCAGTATGGCCTCAGGATGTCTGGAACGTATATTTGATTTTACAAAGTTGACGATTTCCTGTTGCCTTTGGCTTGTATTAAATTTCCGGGCTGCTTTTTCCATCGCGGATTGAAGTTTTAAAAGGAACTCGTCTTTTTTATCCGGTTTGTCCGGTTGATCCGGTTTTTTTTGTTTTTCTAAAAGAGCCTGCGGTTGTGAATTATCCACAGGTTGATGTTGTCCGCCCGTGCCGGGAACTTCCTTAGCCTTTTTCTCATCCTTGTCCTTATCCTTCAGGGCGGACTTGTCGGCGACTGTTTCTAAAGAAGTCTGCGGCTTGTCGGCGACTGGCGCGGGACTGTATGAAGGAAGTTTATCCATTCCCAGTTTTTTCTCCAGTCTTTGATGTTCGGAGTTGAATTTTAAGGCGTGAATCCAGTGGCGGCCGCCGGACATAAACCATTTAACATTTGTTTTGCTACTTATTTCGGTCAAAAGCGCGGGGATATTTTCATAGGTCAGATAGGGTATCTTGGGACAGATTTCATCTTTTATATGTCCGGGTCCGCCGTTTAATTTTCCGTGGGAATTAAACCACGGTATTAATAACGCGAAAAGAACAGCCGCCTCCGGCGTTAACGCCGCGAACTTGTCGGAATCGGCGATTGCCCTGTTTATCATTCTTCCGTCTGCAACCGGATTAGCCATATCTTCTCCATTTAAATCTCCTGCGGAGGTGTCCTGTAAGTGACAAAGGCTGATAAAAAGTTACAAATGTCTGTCATTACGGGTTCTTACGAGTGTTCGGGGCGATTCCGTATGCCACCCCACCAGAGATTGCCGCGCCGTCTGAAAGACGGCAATGACGAACCTTTTGTGTCCACCCCCTGCCCTCACCTTCTGTCCTGAATTTGCCGGCATTAAAAATTCTTGTTGAAAATAAATAAAAAATGTTTAATATGAGAGCAGGGTTTGCTGCTTGGGGAAGCTGGCCGCCTGTAGAGGCGAATTTTCGCGCCCCCTGCTCTGGTTTTATTTAGGCACAGTAATTCTATTGATATAAGTTCGGCGTTATACGGTCTCACATCTCGCTCTCGTTCTGCACGTAAACAGATAACTGATGATAGTTTATTTTTTCTTGCGAAGGCGCCAACGGATATTTTGTTTGTTTTAAACAGGCGTCAAATTTCATGGAAGGAGTTATTTCACATATGAAAGCTAAAGTCAAGAAAAAAGTTTCACATCTGGAATTGGTAAAAAAAGCCAAGGAAAAGAAGGGCTGGAATGCCGCGGAACTATCCCGCCAGTCGGGGGTTTCAACCGGAGTTATAAGCCGCTATTTAAACAAGGTTCTGGGAACAAGCGATGATAATTTATTTTCAATGCTGCGTTCTCTGGATCTGATTAATTTACCTGATGCCGACATGACTTACGGCTGGTCGAAGGAAGCCATCAACGCCTGCAATGACGTAAATGAAATACTGGCTTTCGGCGATAAGGAAGAAAGAGACGCCATTCTTTCGGCCATTAAACAGGCAAAAAAAATCAGCAACTTAAAAAAATCCAATGCCGGATTATCCTCGGCGCACGCAAAAAAGAATACCCGGAAGAAAAAGGCAATGTAGTATATCTAACATTTGGCAGAAAGATTCATTCAAAAAAAGCAATATTAAACAATGAAAAATCGGAATGACCGTTGAAAAAGATTTTTTTCCGGTTCGTTCCCGGCGTGAATGCCTGTGTAAAATGAGTTATGAAGATACAGCATATCCGAAACGCATGCATGATCATTCGCTGCAATGATCAGAAGATTTTAGTTGATCCCTGTCTCAATCCCAAAGGCAGCCTGCCTCCCTATACCGTTTTTCGCAGAAGGCCGCGGCTTAATCCTACAGTTGATTTACCGCCGGACGCCCTCTTTGCTTTAAATCAAATTACATGCGGCCTTATCACGCATTTCCGTTATGGACATTTTGATCACCTTGATAAGTCGGGAATCAGCCTGCTTTTGCAAAAACAGGTTCCTGTATATTGTAACCAGCGCGATGAACCGTATCTGAAACGGCGCCGCCTTAATACAATTCCCCTTAAAATTAATCTCAGAAATAATTTTATATCCGGTCATATCACCCCCATTCCCACCGTGCACGGATACGGTTTAATCGGCAAGTTCATGGGGCCGGGAACCGGATATCTCATTGAACCCGCGGGAGACAAAACGATTTACATCAGCGGCGATACGGTAATGACAAAAACTGTCCGTCATGTGTTAAAAGACCTTCGGCCCGATATTTCGATATTAAACGCGGGAACGGCAACCCTTGATATCGGCAGACCTATTCTTATGCCCCTCCATGAGCAGTTGGATTTCATACGATGCGCGCCCGGTATTGTCATTGCCGTGCATTTGGATGCCTTCAATCATTGTTTAACGAGCCGGGACATGCTCAGAGATGCCGTTGTAAAAGAAGGATTATTTCAAAAGGTCTTGATCCCTCAGGATGGAGAGTTGCTTGAACTATAACCCCCAAAGAGACGGCGCCTTCAGCCATTACACCCATTGCGAACCGGCCCACGGCTGGTGCGGCAATCCTATAAGACATTAGATTACCACGCCCCCATAAGATGCGGCTCGTAATGACGGAGAATTTGATTCCTTCATCCTCCCCCGTCGCTACGCGCCACCCCCTCTAAAGGGGGACAACAATTCGGGTACAAACCGGTAACATAGTTTACAAAACGGACCGGGTACATCGTTTACACCTTCCCTGCCCACGGCTGGCGTGGCAATCTCAGAAGCTCGTAGGGTGGATGAAGCCCAAGCGCATCCACCGAATGTTTCGATAATGGTGGAACCGCTATGCTTGTTCCACCCCACAATACTTTATTTCGTCATACCGGTGAAGACCAGTATCCCCGCTATTTGTCATTGCGAACCGGCCCACGGCTGGTGCGGCAATCTCTTTCCTTATTAATATATTCCATATATGTAATATTTCTCTTGACAGTCAGTTCCATTTATGCAACACTCTTCACAAACAATAAAGGCGTTCACTCGCAGGTAAGCGGACGCGCACAGCCCCTAAATAAAGCGCATCCGGAAAACGGGGCTTCCCGCGCCGTCTCAAACCCGCGAACCGCGGCGGCAGGACGTTTAGTGGTATGGCGGTCTAAAAGACCTGGGGAACGGGAGCGTGTAATCTAAGTTCGTTACCCCTGAATGCAGGGAACAGGCGACAGGAGCGCGTGCCATGCCATCGCAATAAAGACGCGGCGGGCATGACGGTCGCGAGCGTGCCGAAAGAACAATTGAAGAACCATTCCTGTCGCGCCCCGTACCCCCCCTGCCCCGCCGATCCATAACCGCGGCACGTTTTAAAGTGAGGCAGCAGCGATGCTAAGGCGGCGGGGGTGGATCATTTGTTTACTCCGGGGTTTGCTCCGGCTTTTTCCAGTATGTCAACGATTTCTTTTCTGCCGTTCTTTTTGGCAAGAGCCAGCACTGTAGAACCGTCGTTACTCTTAATATTTACATCCGCTCCCTTTTCCAAAAGAAGTTTAACAATCTCCGTATGGCCGCCAGCCGATGCCTTCATCAGTGCGGTTTCGCCGGCATTGATACCCTTTATGTTTACGTTGGCTCCCTTATTCAAAAGGAGTTTGACAACTTCTATATGGCCGTTTGCCGATGCCGCCGTCAGGGCAGTAGAAGCATAGATACTTCTTGCATTCATATCGGCGCCCCTTTTTAAAAGAAGTTCGACAACCTCAGCATGGCCGCCTGACGATGCTTCCAGCAAAGCGGTTGTATGATAGACATCCTTTGCATTCACATCGGCTCCCTTATTCAAGAGCAGTTTGACAATCTCCGTGTAGCCGCCGCCAGACGCGCACATCAGAGCGGTATATTCGCCTTTTGTCAGTTTTGCATTCACATCCGCTCCCTTATTCAACAGGAGTTTGACGATTTCCGTGTAGCCGCCGATTGATGCTTTGATCAGCGCGGTTTCACCGGCATTCTTACTCTTTATATTTACGTTGGCTCTCTTGTTCAAAAGGAGTTTGACAGCCTCCGCATGGCCGTTTGCCGATGCCGTCATAAGAGGAGTTATTCCATTGGTGCTGTTATTCATTACATTTATATCCGCGCCTCGGGCAAGCGCTGCCTGTATTTGTTTAAGATTGCCCGTAACCGCGGCCTGAAACAATTCCGCATTTTTGTCCGATTCAGCTGCCCCGGCAATAATCGCCGTTATCAGAATCATACAAGACACAAAACTAAGTATTCTTTTCATTGGATACTCCTTATATCAAAATGATTTCCAATTTTTTTAAATTAAAAAAAAATGAGTGTCAATTTAAATATTATAGCCGAACCGCAATTTAATAATACTTAAAATATGAACACGTAAGCAAGCAAACACGAGATTCCCCCTTTTGGGACTGTGTCATGATTACTTTTTTTTAGTAATGGCTGCTTTGCCTCTCCTGTGCATGCCTCTTTCCACCTCCGTCACTCAAGCGACACCTCCGCCTGCGGAGGATAAATAGAAGCGAGATTGCCACGTCGCCTGAGAGGTTCCTCGCAATGACAGCGGAGCTGCAATGACGGCTTTTGTCATCAGTCTGCATCTTTCTTGTCCCCCGCTGGCGGGGTATTAAGGGGGTGGAATTTCTTTGCTCCAGTCTGCAGGGTGGATGAAGGCAAGCGCATCCACCGAATGTTCCGATAATGCTCGAACCGCTAAGCTTGTTCCATCCTGCAATACTTTCCCAGGAATATATTTACTCAATCATCTAATAATTATTTGCCCTAAACATAATTTGACCTGACATAGCGTGTCAATACTATTGATAACTTTCTGTTATCCTCAAGTCGTCAATCTTGAAAATAATTCTTTTAATTAGAAATCAAGAGCATTTCTTGCTATTCGCCAGTGGCTAATGTATAGAAACCATCATTTCATAGAGAGAGTTTAATATGCTGTTAATTGAAAAGGAAATGCATATTCCATCGATCAAAGAGGAAATGCTTCTACTAAAGTATTTTGAGAAATCTATCAAGACACAGCTTTCTCCCGGTGAAGTTCCTGTGCGATTTGCAGTAACAAAAAGTGATGCAGATGGGTATCATTGTGAACTAGGTATTTTAACAGAATCAAATCTTTTACCGTTTGGGCGACAGATTTCCATATTTGATTTTGAAAAAAGAATAATTGAAAATACAGATAAATTTAATGCCGTGATGATAGTCCCTACCGGAATTGGCGCAGAATTAGGAGGACATGCAGGTGATGCTACCCCCGCGGCAAGGTTGTTGGCCGGGGTCTGTGATAAATTAATAATTCATCCCAATGTTGTAAATGCTTCAGATATCAATGAGATGCCGGAGAACGGTCTCTATGTCGAAGGAAGCGCTCTCTCGAGGCTGCTCATGGGAACCATAGGCTTACAAGTGAGCCGTTCAAATCGCATCCTTTTAATAATTGATGAACACGAGGATAAACAGGTCGCGGAGCTTGCAATCAATGCAGCTTCCGCAGCGCGAATTACACTGGGCTTAGATTGCTCTGGCGTTGTAAAAATAAATCCACCAGTATATCTACGGGCTGAGTATTCATCATCAGGCATTGCGGTTGGTCACGTTGAGGGTTTGGAGAGACTTCTCGAATTAATTTACAGCCGACGGACAGAATTTGACGCGGTTGCACTCGCTTCAAAAATTGAGATACCGGAAGGTCTTTATGCGAAATATTTTCTGTCGGGTGGTGAAATAATTAACCCCTGGGGTGGGGTGGAAGCAATGTTAACGCATTGTATATCATTGTTATTCGATGTACCTTCAGCACATGCGCCTATGCCGGAAAATATTGACGAGGCGAATGCCCTATTTGGCATAATTGATCCACGTATGTCCCCTGAGGCTGTATCCAGCTGTTTCCTGCACTGCGTTTTGAAGGGACTTTACAAAAGTCCGTTGATCATCACCGACAAAAGGCTGTTCGCACATTCAAACATATTAACTGCTGCTGATATTTCTTGTTTAGTCATACCTGATGGTTGTGTTGGCTTGCCGACTCTTGCTGCATTGGAACAAGGGATATCAGTAATAGCTGTACGCGAGAATCGTAACCGAATGAAAAATGAACTTAAAAATCTTCCATTTGCACCCGGAAAACTTTTTATTGTTGACAATTATCTTGAAGCTGTTGGTGTAATGACAGCTCTAAAAAGTGGAATTTCTGTCTCGTCCGTTCGACGACCACTTGCAGAAACCCGAGTAATAAGTGAACCTCTGCGTGAACAGCTAAAAAAGTTATGATTGGGGGAAGGTTGCGTTACAATTATCCAGGCTGCTGCTGTGGAAAATAAAAAAGCATGAGCGATATGGGCTTTTTAAGCGAACTTCTTAAAGGTATACGTGTTTATCTATCCCGGCCAATGGATTCTGTGGTTTTCCGAACAATGGCATACCTTGCATTGATTAAGAACACTACAAGAAAGAGTCTATTGATTGCTTATTCCTATTTGAATAAACGCAGTTTAGCCGTCTCCTTCTTGTATGGTCTTTCGCCCGTCTTTCTTGCACGCGTCAGGTACCTGATAAAACTAGGCAGGTGGCCTGATTTGAAAAACCCGCAGAGCTTCGATGAGAAACTTCTCTGGCTTATGCTGTATTGGAGGCACCCTCTGAAAACACAGTGCGGGGATAAGTACACTGTGCGTTCCTATATTGAAGAATGTGGACTTGGTCACTTGTTGTCAAACTGTCTGGGTGTCTATGAGAGTAGCCAAGAAATAGATTTCGGTGCTTTGCCGGGGCGTTTTGTCCTCAAATGCACCCACGGCTGTTCATTTAACATTGTTTGCAGGGACAAGAGTAAATTGAATCTTGCAGATACCAGGCGCAGATTGGATACTTGGCTCATAATCGATTACGGCACTCTTGCCGGTGAACTACACTATTCTGGCATGAAGCCGCGTATAATATGCGAGCCATTCCTGGGTGCACCAGACGGCAATCTGCCGCTGGATTACAAGGTGTATTGCTTTGAGGGTAGAGCATATTGCACCATGGCGTGTGCCCGAGACATAAATGGCAACAACGCGACTTATTATTTCTATGACAGAGAGTGGGAATCTCGACTGCCCTACGAAAAAGAGATTTTACTGTATGATCGGGAGATACCAAAGCCTGAAAGCTACGACGAGATGATTGATGCTGCAGAGAAGCTATCTAAGCCTTTTCCATTTGTTCGTGTTGATTTTTACTGTATTCAAGGCAGGACAGTCTTTAGTGAAATGACCTTCACTCCGAATACCTGCATAGATACGGACTTTACAGATATAGAGCAAAGCGCTTTGGGAAGTTTGATTAAGCTGCCAAAAAAGATTTGCTGATACTCTACACTAGCTTACTGCTCGGAAATAGGGAAATAGGAAATGGAAATAGGGCGCTGTCCCCTATTTCCAACTCATCTTTTCGATGAACCTTTTAACAGTAATTAATAGTACTTTCGGGATTGTTTGCTTTTTTATTTAAAATATATTAACTTACTTTTAAATACAGGAAACAAATCAGTGATTAAATATCAGGCCGCATAATTGTTATGAATAAAATTCCATTATCGACTTTTGTTGTCTTTCTTTCCGGCATGCTGGCTTTCATGTTTTTCAGTACGACTATTGCCACTGCCGCAAATATCTCTTCATTGTTCGATCCTCCATTGACGCAAGAAGAAAAGAAACTCTACCAGGCAATCGGCAACAATCAAAAAGAAATCGAAAGATTTGTCAAGACACGTTTATTTATACGGAAAGCCATGCTATTTGCGGGGGAACTTCCGAAAGGGGTGGATTACAGCCCTGCAAAACATGGTTGTCCGCAGCCTCCGGGAGAAAAAAATGATTTCGTGTATACTGCTGAATATAATCAGCAGCAGTTGAATCTTGAATATCTCACCAGTTTTGACGAACAATTACTGTTTCTAAATATAATAAATTGTATAGGCCTGTCCGGCCGGCCTCATCCTGAAGGTGTTTATTGTGGCGCTCCCGTTGACAAGAACTCTGTCTTGTCGCAATTAACACCTCCCATCAGCCCAAAAGAGATGCAACTTCTCGACAGGGCCATCATGTGTCCTGCCTCGGAAATTCCTCAATTTCTTGCAACACGCATATACATGCGTCATATTAAAGCACTCATGGCGGAACTCCCTGCAGGTCAGAAATTCGATTCGCAAAAGGCGCCCCCGTTACCTGAAAAGTTTAATGCACATTATACTACCGACGATGAAGGCGTGTGGTTTGATATCTATAATGATCAACTCATAAAGGCTTTATCTGATCAGAAGAAATAAAAACAATTAAGTTGTCCCTTACTTCCTGAACTCCTTATTTTCATTTCTGTAATTTTGTGATAGGTTACAACCAACAGTCGTTAAATTTTTCATTTGTGACATGAAATAACCGATTTATACAGACTGTATAAACATTGTTATGGCTTAAATAATAGGAGGATTGCAGATGGAAACAAATACATTAAAAGGAAGCATTTCCGATAAGATGCAAAATTGGATTATTATTCTATTTATCATTCTTATTTCTTTCATCGGCTTATCCCTGGCATTAATATGTATATATGCGCTGCCCGATAAATCGGTAAAGCCATTGGAAGGTAGTATATTTTTCGCATGTACATCCGTTATTATCATCGGTTTACTTTTTTATTTGTTAAAAAGAGAAAAAATTAATATTATACAGAATGTTAAAGAAGTTGAATTTAACACTATTCCAATTGTAATTCGAGAAAGCATTTCCGATAAAATAATAAAATGGTTAGTGACTATTTTATCAGTCTTTTTTGTGTTTATGAGTTTTACAATAGCATCAATTTGTATATATACACTGCCGGATAAGACTGTGCAGCCTTTAGCAGGAATGGTATATTTTTTTAGTGGTGCAGTTGTTCTCGGTATTTTTATTTTCGTAGTATGGAAAAATTGGGCATCAAAAAAGCCATAACCTTTCAATCCAACCGATCGCTACGCTCCGGCTGATTTCTTTTGAGCTTTACTTCCTTTAATCCTCAGTTTTCAAATTCTTAATTTTATGTTAAGTTACAATCGATAATCGTTAATCTCTTTATTTGGTATCAATATACAACAGACATAAACGAATACGCAAAATCAAACAAATAAATTGCCTCAAATAAATATTACCAAAGGAATTAAAATGAAAAAGTTAAATATTGTAGCGATTACAACGGTTTTGTTTTTTATGTTTTTAATCCCGGTCTTCGCCGATGATGCTGCTGATTTGCAGAAGTTACAACCATTAAATCCTTCGGAGCAGTCAATGTATGAAAAGGTAAAAAATAACGCGCCAAAATTGCATGAATTCATTGCGACCAGAACATATCTGCGCATGGTTAAGCCTATGATCG
>Ga0187867_10004890_pt1 | contig 10271 bp, 5 predicted proteins | sample June2016WEW_13_1_FD_132976 | JGI IMG/M metagenome (GOLD analysis project Ga0187867, IMG submission 132976) | Peatland microbial communities from SPRUCE experiment site at the Marcell Experimental Forest, Minnesota, USA - June2016WEW_13_10 | ecosystem: Environmental > Terrestrial > Soil >...
ATGGCACGCCTCCGCGTCCGCACCGCCTGGGAACGGCTCCTCATTCCTGCATTCGTCTATTTCTTTGCCGAGCTCTACCCGTTTCGCTGGGTCAACCGCCATGGCCGGAAGACCGCGGCGGCGGCAGGCGGCTGTGTCCTGGTTCGCCGTCAGGCGCTGGAACGAGCCGGCGGGATCTCGGCGATCCACGGCGCGGTCATCGACGACGTGGCCTTGGCCAAAGCGCTCAAGGCGAGCGGATCTGCCATCTGGATCGGCCTTGCCGACGAGGTATGCAGCGTTCGCCCCTACCCGGGACTCGGCGACCTATGGGACATGGTGGCTCGGAGCGCGTACACCCAGCTCGGCTTCTCGTTCGTCTTGTTGCTCGGGACCGTAGCCGGGCTCGCCATCACCTTCCTGGGGCCCATCGCCGCCTTGGTCGGTGGCCTTGTCGCCGGTGCGCCAGCGGTCACCGTGGTCGGGGCCGTGTCTTTGCTGGTCATGGAACTGACGTATCTTCCCATGATCCGTTACCACCGCTTGGGTTCCTGGCGGGCCGTGGGGCTGCCGGTGGCGGCCTGCCTGTACGGCGCCATGACGGTGACCTCGGCCTGGCGTCACTATCGAGAGGGTGTGGCGTGGAAGGGGCGACGCTACGGGGCGGCGACCGGGTAAGAGGGCGGGCGGGTGGGCGCCACCGAGTAGCCGCGTTCGCGATCCGACGTACCATCTCGACCTGTCTGCGAACATCGGGGGCCAGCCCGAAGCCACAGTGCACCACCACCGGCGGTCAGTGCCCTTGCCGGTCCGCCGAGATGATCGCGGTCCTTGACCATGGCGCCTCAGGACCGACCGGCACCATGGACAGTCGGACTCGCGTAGCGTCGTCCCCATGGGCGACGGGATGGAGGAGATCACCGACGGTGAGACGCTCTGGCGCTTCGACCGGGACTTCCTGGAGTCGAGGTGGGCTTGCCTGTGGGGTCGAGGCTGCCTGGGTATCGGCCCCGAGCCGGCTGAGCAGCTCGGCCTCGGTTGCTGTTCGGTTGGCGCCGAGCTGTCTGATGTGGACGAAGCTCGGATGATCGCCGCGCTGGCGGCGACGCTCGACCCGGGCCGCTTCGAGCGTCACGGCGAGGCCAGCGAGCGTGGAATCTTCAGCGACGGAGCACGCAACCACACCCGGGTCGTCGACGGCGCCTGCATCTTCCTCAACCGCCCCGGGTTCGCCGGCGGCGCGGGTTGCGCTCTGCACCTGGCGGCGATCGACGCGGGCGAGCCACCAATCGACTGGAAGCCGTCGGTGTGCTGGCAGCTACCCATCAGGGTGGACTGGGAGCCGGGTGCTGGCGACACCGAGGTGGCCACTGTGCGCCGCTGGACGCGCCGCGACTGGGGCGTGGAGGGCGAGGAGATGGCGTGGTGTTGCACCGAGGGTTCGTTGGCTTACGTCTCCGACCGTCCGGTGATCGACTCGCTGGGCGCGGAGCTGGAGGCGATCGTCGGGACCGAGGTCTACGTGGAGTTACGCCGCCGGATCACGGGGCAGTAGCCGACCAGTCGGTGCGAAAGAGGGACAGCCAAGCGCAGCTAGGCCTTGCAGCGACCGGCGTTCGGGACGGTGCGCAAGCTGTCCGGGTCGCCTACCAGGTCGGTGTGGCACGACCGCCGGAGTCAACTATTGGCACTGTGGTGACGTGACCGTGGGCTCGAAGCCACGAACGGCGCCCATTCCAAGGCCGACCGAGCTGTACTGAGAAAAGATCAGTACAGAATTCTCCACAGATCAGCTGACAATTGAGGTACAGTAGTAAAAGAAATCGAGCCCAGACCCTGCTCCGCGATCCGGACGTGAACCCCGGAGGCATCACAAGCAGGGAGGCGGGGCAATGGGTCCTGCGAACCAACCGTCGCTACCACGCTTAGCCGACCGTCTTCTCCGACGTCCGCAGCTCGACCAACGATTGAGCGAGTGGGCCCCTATAACCGTCGTGCGAGGGCTACGGGGGTACGGGAAGACCACGGCGGTCGCGGCCTGGCTGGATGACCAACGTTCGGAGAACGTCACTGCAACGTGGGTCACGGCTCGGCCCATGAGCGACGACCTCCAGAGCTTCGAGGATTGCCTGAGTCAATCGCTGCGGAGCTCCAATTTGGTGGTAGACGGATTGCCGGGCGATTTAGCACCAACGGGCTTCGACCAGCTGAGCGCGGCGCTGCTCGCGGAGTCTCCCGATCGCAAGTTCGTCCTCGTCATCGACAATTTTCATGACGTCTGCGACGAGCGAGTCCTGGCGGAGCTGATGAGCCTGGTCGAACGCAACCGCCACTTTCATCTTTGCGTGTGCTGTCGAGGTCGCCATCCCATTGAATCGTTGGCCGCCGGAATGATGCAGGTCAACGTCATCGAGGCCAAGGAACTGCTGCTCGGAGTCGACGAGATCCTCGAGCTTGCCCGGGCTATGGACGCGCCACTCGACCGCCCCGGCGCCGAGCGTCTGCACAAAGCGGTCGGGGGCTGCATCTCGTTGATCCGGATGGCTTTGACCGGTGCCGAAGATGTCGGGGTCGGACCTCTCGGCATTGAGGAGTACCTGCGAACCAAAGTCCTGTCCGATATCGGCGACGAAGCCCTGATGGGTCAACTGATGCGCTTCTCAATCGCCGAACTGGTGAGCTGGAAGCTGTTTCGCGACCTGTGCGACGACTCCGACCCGAGCCGGCTCCTCGACGCCATGGAGGCGACGGGTCTGGTGGAACGTGTCAATGGCGCGGAAGAAGTGCTGTTCACGATCCCTACCCCGGTTCGCGCCGTACTTCGTGATCAGTACACCTCGAGCGCGCCGGATGGGGCACAGGAGTTCCACCGTCGTCTCGGCGAATGGTTCACCGTCCACAGCGACGGCAAGCACGTTGCCTTCGCGTTCCATCACGCCGTCATGGGCCGCGACTGGGAGCTGATGGACCGGCTGTGGTCCGAGAACATCCCGAAGATGATCATGGAGAATGGCGGCCTCTTGCGCGAGACGCTCGGCGCCTTGCCTGTCGCGGTGCTCGCCAGTCGTCCTTCCATGCAAGTCCTCCGCGACGTCATGGAAGTCGCAGCTGCCGACACCGACGCAGACGGTCGTAGGGCGACCTCACGTGCGTTCGCCGATGCGTGCGCACGGTTGGTGAGACTGCACTGGGACACGATGTCTCTGGATGAACTTCTCCTTGTCGCCACCGGATATCTGATTCAGCTCCGCCTGCTCGGCCGGTTCCAGGACTCGGCCGCTTTCGGCGATCGCGTGAACGCCCGGGCCAGCGCGCTCGCAGTGACGCAACAAGCGTCCAAGAGCAGGTTCGCGTGGTTCCACTTGCAAAGGGGGCTCAACTTTGCCCTGCTTCACGACGATGCCAGCGCCATTCGCTCATACAGGCGAGCATGGGATTATGGCACGGGCTCAGGAGCCGATTTCGTCCAGTCCCAGGCGGCAGCGAACCTCGCCCTCGCCTACGTGATCCGAGGCGATACAGCGGGGGCTCAAAAGTGGCTGGGTCGTCACCGCGACTTCGATACCCGTGACTGGCCGGGCGATTACGTGATCGGGATCGGGGGCCACCTGGCAGCAGGGTTCCTGGCCCTTGACAGACTCGACGACGCCGGGGTCCGATCGGAGCTGGACTACCTGGGTGACGGCTCGGCGCCTCTCGAGCTTTGGCCTTTCATCGCGTACCTGTACGCCCAGTACGCTCTGCACTCCGGCAACGCCCGCGAGGCATTGGTTCGCCTCGATCAGGTGCAAGCGGCGTACGACGACGACCACTTCACCAAAGGGGCTGTCGCAGCGCTAATGGCGCGTGCCAAGGCGGATCTGCTCATTGCTTGTGGACGGGGGGAAAAGGCGAAGCAGCTTGTTGGTGCCCAGGGCAACAGCAAGCCCTTGAACCGCGTGCCAGCCGCCAGGATCCGTCTTCTGAGCGGCCATTTCGCAGCTTCGGTGGATATTGACCCATTGACGTGGGACCCGGCGACGTCGACTCGTGACCGTCTCGAGATGCTGCTGCTGGGGGCGGTCGCAGCCCTGAGGGGAGAAGACTCGCGCAACGCCCGGCGCCTAGTGGACCAAGCACTCGACCTCTACGGGGAAACCGGCATCCTGCGCCCTTTCGCCACGATCCCGGGTACAGATCGCGAACAGCTCCTCGCGCTCGGCGAGCGGGACATGGAACCGGATGATGCCGCGATCCTCGCCCGGCAGGCCCCCGTCTACCCAGAGAAGCTCGTCTTCGTAGATCTGAGCGAGCACGAGCAGGCCGTGCTGGAGGCGCTGTCAGTAACCGGCTCACGGCAGGCGATCGCCGACTCGCTGTTCGTGTCTATCAATACCGTGAAGACCCAACTCGCGGCCATCTATCAAAAGCTCGGAAGCACAACTCGCGCAGAGACGCTCATCAGGGCTCGTGGGCATGACCTTCTGTCGGCAAGCGAATCTGATAGAGATCCGATTGAGATAGCCGACGGGGACGGAATTCTCGTCCGCCCCCGTCGGCTCTAGATATGAAGAAGGACTAGCGCACGACTTCCAAACAGTTGAAATCCTGGCCCTACTTCTTGGGCGTTGTGGTGGTCGTCGACTTGGCAACTCTAGGTGGCTTTGGACGCAACGCTCACTTTCCAACTGCAGATCGTCTTCATTGCAAACCTGTACGTGCCGGCCTTGGTGAACGGCCGCTGGCCGCCCCCGCCGAGCCCTATCTGATCGTAGACGACGAGCGATGGCTGTCCTTTCCTGGTTGAAGTCAGTTTGAACGTCCCGCGCTTCGATCGCAGTCGAACGTCCAGAGCAGGTACCACTTTGATGGGAGGGCGACGGAGGAAAGGACCCTATTACCCGTGCCCGCCTTCTGCAGATAGTAATTAGGGGCGGTTGTACCGACGATTGCCGCGCTCGAGGAAGTCATGGTCGAAGCCCTGGAGGAGGCTGCCGTTGTCGCAGCAAACGAGCTAGATGCAGCCACCAAGGTGGCAAAGAGCACCACGGCCATTGTTGAAGCCACGACCCTTGACGTCCTGGGCCTTGCCGCCATCGCAAGGCCGTGACGGAACCCAACACTAGAGGCCTTCATGCGTACCGCCTTTCTCGGCTGGCACACTGCCAGCGTAAAGCAATCCCATTGGCGTCATCTCTACGCGATTCCGGCACAGATGCTGACACCGATCTCACGGTGTCCAGATCAGAAGTTGTTTAATACTGCAATTCTATTGTAGCACAATTGTTCAAGAATGCTATCGCTTTAGCGGGTCTCATTTTGGAATCAGTGCCGCCCACTTAGCTCTATTGTGCGCTCGACCGGACAGGGTGAACATGAGGGTGAGCACGAGGGTGATTGAGGCCTCGAGGGGATGAGCACAAGGGTGATTTGGCTGCTTCTGCTTGACCTGATAACAGGCGGCGCCGATGCTTGAATCGCAAGTTCCCTCAGCAGTTTCCGTGCCATGACGACGGAAAAGAGCGGAGCCGGAAGTCTCATGTCCAGCACGTAAGGGAGCGGACAGTGACTGAAATGCTCGACAACGGCACCTTCCCAAGCGCCAGCGCCGTCAGCCCGACGCCTGGGTACACGACCGGGGCACCTCGGTGACCGTCACCGGGACAGGGCTCACCGGGGCCAGCGCGGTCAAGTTCGGCTCCACGGCCGCGACCAGCTACACAGTCGTCTCCTCCGCCCAGATCACCTCCACCACACCGGTCGAATTGGCCGGCACAGTCGATGTCACGGTCGGCACCCCGAGCGGCACGAGCTCAACCAGCTCGGCCGACCAGTTCACCTACGAGGGGGTCTCGACAGGCGTCCAGGTCACGGTTCCCGGTGCACCGACCAACGTCTCGGCCACCGCGGGCAACGCTGCGGCCACGGTCACCTGGAGCCTCCCGGCTGACAACGGCAGCGCCATTGTCACCTACACGGTCATCGCGACCGACTCGACGAATTCCAGCAACGGCGGGGAGAGCAGCGTGGTCGATGGAGCTGCCATGACGTCCTGCATCGTGGCCGGTCTCACGAACGGTGACAGTTACACCTTCACCGTCACCTCGACGAACGGGGTTGGCACAGGCCCCGCCTCCAACGACTCGAACCCGGTCACGCCGATGGCGGTTCCCGGCGCTCCGCGCAATGTCTCAGCGACGAGGGGCGATGCCTCGGTGACGGTGAGCTGGACGGCGCCTTCCTCCGATGGCGGCTCGGCGATCACGCGCTATGTCGTGATCGTGTCGGGCAGCGGCGCAAAGGCCTGCGTGACGGCGGGCACGACCTCCTGCACGGTGACCAGCCTCAGCAACGGCATCGCGTACACCTTCACCGTCACGGCGGCGAACGAGTTTGGCACCGGCCCCGCCTCCAGCGCCTCGAACCAGATAACGCTGTTGGCACCGTCCAGGACCGCGCTCAAGATGTCCGCGACGACGCTGACCTACGGCGACGAGCAGGTCGAGCAGCTGTCGGTCGTGGTCTCCTCGCAGTACTCGGGTTCGATGCCGACCGGGACCGTGAACTTGAGCGAGTCCGGAGTCAGGCTCTGCACGATCACGCTGTCAGCCGGCGCCGGATCGTGCAGGCTTGACGCCACGCGACTCGACGCACGCGACTACCACATCGTCGCTGCCTACCGCGGAGACGATGTGTTCGTCTCCTCGGTCACGGGGGGCAGGCTCACGGTGCTCAAGGCACCGTCCACGACCGCCTTCAAGCTGTCTGCGACGGCGCTGACCTACGGGGACGAGCAGGTCGAGAACCTGACGGTCACGGTCTCCTCGCAGTACCCGGGTTCGATGCCGACCGGGATCGTGACGGTCAGGGGGCAGTCACTCACGCTCTGCACGATCACGCTGTCAGCCGGCTCCGGATCTTGCAGCTTGTCCGCGACGCAGCTCGCCATGGGCAGCCACCAGGTCTTCGCCACTTATCACGGCGACGAGGCGCTCGTGCGCTCGGTCGCCGGTGAGAGCCTCACCGTGGTCAGGCCGTCACCGTCCACGACCGCCTTCCAGCTGTCTGCGACGACGCTGACCTACGGGGACGAGCAGGTCGAGAACATGACGGTCACGGTCTCCTCGCAGGTCCCGGGTTCGATGCCGACCGGGATCGTGACGGTCAGGGGGCAGTCACTCAGGCTCTGCACGATCACGCTGTCAGCCGGCTCCGGATCTTGCAGCTTGTCCGCGACGGAGCTCGCCGTGGGCAGCCACCAGGTCTTCGCCACTTATCACGGCGACGAGGCGCTCCTGCGCTCGGTTGCCGGTGAGAGCCTCACCGTGGTCAGGCCGTCGTCCAGGACCGCCCTCGAGCTGTCTGCGACGACCCTGACCTACGGGGACGAGCAGGCCGAGCACCTGACGGTCACGGTCTCCTCGCCATACGCGGGTTCGGCGCCGACAGGGACGGTGAACTTGAGCGAGTCCGCGATCACGCTCTGCACGGTCACGCTGTCGGCCGGCGCCGGATCTTGCATATTGTCTGCCAGGCAGCTTTCCCTGGGCAACTACCAGGTCGTTGCCGTCTACCGCGGTGACGGGTCGTTCGAACCCTCGATCACCAGTGGCAGGGTCCTCGTCACAGCAGTGTCTGGGACCGCCCTCAACCTGTCTGCGACGGAGCTGATCTACGGGGACGAGCAGGCCGAGCACCTGACGGTCACGGTCTCCTCCAAGTACTCGGGCTTGAAGCCCACTGGCACAGTGACTGTCAGCGAGTCCTCGATGGCGCTTTGCACGATCACGCTGTCAGCCGGCTCGGGATCCTGCACCTTGTCTGCCAGGCGACTCGCCGTCGGCACCTACGACGTCATTGCTGCCTATAGCGGCGACAAGTCGTTCGAACCCTCGGCCACCGGCGACAGGCTCACGGTCGTCGCGTGATCTGCTGAGGTCCACGCACGCCAATGCCTTCAGGGGCGGGCACCCGCACGGGGCGACGGTCGGCGGGGGCGACGGTCGGCGGGGGTGACGGTCGACGGGGGCGACGCCCGGGCTCGAGCGGCCGGCCAGGCTCAACCATCTCCCGAGACGCGGATCACCGCGGCACCGTTCACCTCGTCCCGGGCCAGGTCCTCGAGCGCGGCGGCTGCCTTCTCGAAGGGGTACTCAGTGGTCGTGGGACGGATCGGTATCTCGGCGGCGAGAGTCAGGAACTCCTTGCCGTCGCGCCTGGTGTTCGCGGTCACGCTGACCAGCTCTCGCTCCTCGAACAGGTAGCTCTCGTAGTTGAGCGCGGGGATGTCAGAGAGGTGGATGCCGGCGACCGCGAGCCTGCCGCCGCGGTCCAAAGCTGCCATGGCCGGGAGGACGAGCGTTCCTACCGGGGCAAACAGGATGGCCGCGTCGAGCGGCTCCGGCGGGGGATCGTCGGCTCCCTGGGCTGAGGCGCACCCGAGGGTGAGCGCGAGCTCCCGAGCGTCGGCCGCCCTGGTCATGACGTGCACGGTCGCGCCCTCGTAAAGGGCGACCTGGGCCGTCAGGTGAGCGGAACCTCCGAAGCCGTAGATGCCGAGCCGGCCACGCGGTCGCAGGCCCGATCGCCGCAGAGCCCGATAGCCGATGATGCCGGCGCAGAGCAGCGGGGCGGCTTCGCGGTCGGAGAACACCTCCGGGATCCGGTAGGCGTAGCGCTCGTCCACGACCGCGTACTCGCTGTAGCCGCCGTCGGCGTCCCAGCCGGTGAAGAGCGGTCCGGTGCAGAGGTTCTCGTCGCCTCGCACGCAGAAACGGCACACGCCGCACGTCGAGCGCAACCACGCGATCCCCACGCGCTCACCCTCCGCAAAGCGCCGTGCGTCCCGGCCCTGTGCGGCGACGTGGCCGACTACTTCATGGCCAGGGACGACACCTGCGCGGCGAGGGGCAAGGTCGCCCTCCACGAGGTGCAGGTCCGTGCGGCACACGCCGCAGACGTGCACTTTCAAGAGGATCTCGCTCGGGCCCGGCTCGGGGACCACGCGGTCGACGAGGCGCAACGAGTGCTCGGCGGCGGGCGCCGGGTGATCGAGCGCCCAGGCCCTCATGCCGCGGCCGATCCTGACCCCGACGAGGTCGATCCCTTTGCGGAGGCGGCCGATCCCGACGCCGGTTCGAGAGCCGAGGCGACGAGAACGGCGACATCGGTCACGAGGTGCACTGTGAGGCCTTCGAGGACGTTCGCCGGTACGTCGTCCAGGTCGGGGCCATTGCGGGCCGGGAGGAAGATCTCGGTCAGCCCGGCGCGATGAGCGGCGAGCAGCTTCTGCTTCACCCCGCCGATCGGGAGCACGCGACCGTTCAAGGTCACCTCGCCGGTCATGCCCACCTCGGAGCGCACCGGTCGGCCGGAAGCGAGAGACGCCAGGGCGGCGACCATCGTGACGCCGGCGGACGGACCGTCCTTGGGCACCGCGCCTGCCGGGACGTGCAGGTGGATTGCGCCTTTGGCAAGGCGTTCGGTGTCTATGCCGAGAGCCTCGCCATGGGAGCGCAGGTACGACAGGGCGATCTGAGCGGACTCCTTCATGACGTCGCCGAGCTGGCCGGTGAGCACGAGACGAGGCTCGCCCTCCATGACTGTCGCCTCGACGAACAGCACGTCGCCACCGGCGCCGGTGACGGCCAGGCCGGTTGCGACCCCAGGGACGGCGGTCCGTTCGGCCGACTCGGGCGTGAAACGGGGGCGGCCGAGGAAGCCCTGCAGGTCTTTCGTCCCGACCTCGACAGCCGTGGGCCCGGAGTCGCCGGCGAGGCTCGTCGTCACTTTCCTGAGGATCTTTGCGACCGCCCTTTCGAGCTGGCGAACTCCGGCCTCGTGTGTGTACTCGGTCGCGATCACGCGAAGAGCTTCCTCGTTGATGGCGACTTCGTCGGGAGCGAGCCCTGCGAGATCGATCTGTCGTGGGACCAGGTGGTTGCGGGCGATCGCGACCTTCTCCTCCTCGGTGTAGCCGTCGAGGCGGACGAGCTCCATCCGGTCGAGGAGCGCCGCGGGAATCGTGTCCGCGACGTTCGCGGTGGCAAGGAAGAGCACGTCGGACAGGTCGAGCTCGATCTCGAGGTAATGGTCCCTGAAGGTGTGGTTCTGCGCAGGGTCGAGCACATCGAGCAACGCCGAGGTGGGGTCGCCCCGGCAGTCGCTGCCGAGCTTGTCGATCTCGTCGAGCAGCACGACCGGGTTCATCGACCCGGCTTCACGGATCGCCCGTACGATGCGTCCCGGGAGGGCGCCGACATAGGTGCGGCGGTGGCCGCGGATCTCGGCCTCGTCGCGCACTCCGCCGAGCG
>Ga0187867_10004897_pt1 | contig 10259 bp, 6 predicted proteins | sample June2016WEW_13_1_FD_132976 | JGI IMG/M metagenome (GOLD analysis project Ga0187867, IMG submission 132976) | Peatland microbial communities from SPRUCE experiment site at the Marcell Experimental Forest, Minnesota, USA - June2016WEW_13_10 | ecosystem: Environmental > Terrestrial > Soil >...
AAGCCCGTGGCAAGCCGGGTCGGGTTACACCTTCACGGTGTCCGGGACGGGTTTTGGAACGAGTGCGAATGTAATCATCACTGGCCCCGACAGCACACAGTATTACAACGGCTCGTGCTCGAACGGATTGACCCCGGGATCGCAACCATGCGGCGACACCTCCTTTACGGACACGGTGTCGATTCCGTCGAGCGCGCCAAGCGGCAACGCCACGGTGACTGTGACGTCCAACGGCTATAACGGTTTGGGGTTCCTCGGGAGCCAACAACTGGACGCCGGTAGCTACCCGGTGCAGGTGGCGGCAGGCCAGCAGACGAGCTTCACGAATCCTGCGGGCGAGGTCAGCAGTTTTGTGGACTGGCAGTGGAACTATACACCCACCGGCCAGGCTGGGCTGTACGACGGGGGCAGGTTTTCTATGACGCTGCTGGGCCACGGCCCCAATGGCGCGATGGCGCCCGGGGAGGGCTACGCGGGCATAGGCGTCTTCGAAAACCTCTCGGGTTTCCGGGATGGCTGCTTCCAGGACCTCCCAGGGTCCGCGTTCCCAGAAGTGAAGCATAGTGACGGCCTAGGCAGTACGTGGTGGGTGCAAACCGTCTGGCAGGGGGGCAATCCTTTTTACGTCTATGGTTACGATTTCATAGGGATGCCAGCGGGTTGGGTGGGCTACTATTTGGGTTTCATTCTTCAAATGTCCGGCGAAAATGGGGGTTCCTGCTCGTCGAGCGTGCTCCAGCAAATGAAGGTCGTGCTAAGCCTGAGTGGTCCATATGCCTCTGGCTACTCCGGCCTGACGGTTAGCGCCACCGGCGAGTACGGTGCGTACCGAGGGGCCAGTTATCCGCCCAATTAGACCGCCGGGGGCGGCCGCGCGCAAGAAACTCTAGGAGGAGGGACACACGCATGTCGGGAAGAGCTTTAACGTCGGTGGTGGGAGGGGCGCTGGTGGCAGCCATATCCCTGGCCCAGACCGCCGGGCCGGTCGATCGGCTGGTCATCACGGCAGTCCGACCGCTCAAGGATGTCGTGGACATGCTAGAGGCGGCGTACTCCAAGCCAGTAACATACGAGGAACCGGTGCGGGTCTGGAGGGGCGACCTTAAAGTGGTCGGCAAGAACGAAAACGCGAGATTCGCCCTCCTCCCGCAGGACAGGAGCTTCCGTCTGCCGGTAGCGTTGGGGCCGCCCGAAGCTCCCGTCCTAGATGGCACCCTCGTGGGTAAGATTCTGGACGCTTACCACGCGCAGAATGATGGGGCTCGCTTTCGACTCCTTACCTCGAACTATGGGCTGCACATCGTGCCCGCCCTGGTCAACGGTGCCGACGGGCGCCTCGCACTTGGCGGGTCCCTGCTGGATACCGTAATCACGATCCCGCGTGAAAGACGCATGCCCGACGGCCATATACAGGCACTGAGCGACGCTGTCAACGCATCCTCGGCTACGAAAATGCAGGCTGTGCCGAATCTTCAGTTCATGGAACACTTCGCGCCGGGCGGGACTGTTTGCCCTAGTGGAGGCCCCTCGATTGCGGACTATCCCGGGGCTCCGGGGCCGCCGGAGGCTTGCTCATTCGAATGGGGGGCAGCCGCCGTTCCGGCGCGAGAGGCCCTCATCAGCCTGCTAGAACAATCCTCCACCACGATGACTTGGAAGCTACTGTGCCAGCCCAGCGCCCAGCCGCAGGACCGGATCTGCTTCCTGGACGTGGAGCCCCTCGTCGTCACCGCCCCCCGAGCGGACGGCCGCCCGCGCAGGCACTACCTGTTGTATGACCGCTGCACCATCTGCCCGCCGCCGGGCCGCCATCTGGCGCCGATCGAGCCGTGAGGCTCTGTTGAGAGCATGGAGAGCATGGCGGGACGGACGAGACGTTTCCGTGTTTTATGAGAGTTCTTGGACATCCGGGACACTGAGTTGTTTCCATGCCAAGATCGAAGCGCGTGGTGGCGGTGGGGGCGGCGCATCACGTCACGCAGCGGGGCAACAGCCGCCAGGACGTGTTTGTCAATGACGGTGTGCGCCGCGCGTACCTCGATCTGCTCGCCGAACACGCCGGCAGAAACAAGCTTCGCGTGGTCGCATACTGCCTCATGACTAATCACGTGCACCTGGTCGTGGTTCCGGAATCGGAGCGCTCGCTGGCCAATACGTTCCGCCACGCGCACGGCCGCTTCTCGCAGTATTGGAACACGGCGTTCCATCGGACGGGACATTTGTGGCAGAATCGGTTTTACTCCTGTCCGGTGGAAGAGGCGGCGGAGTGGCGCGTGATCCGGTACGTGGAACAGAATCCGGTTCGGGCGGGGATGGTGGAAAGGGCGGCGGAGTACGGGTGGTCGAGCGCGCGAGCGCACGCCGGGATGGAAGCATCGGCGATGCTGGACTGCGAATGGTGGGAGCGGCGGTGCATAGCGAAGTCCTGGCAGGGAGTGCTGGAGGAATCCGGTGAGGAAGCGGCGGCGATCCGGTTGGCGACATACAGCGGTCGGCCTTACGGCTCCGCCATGTTCGTGCGGGCGCTGGAAACGCAACTGGGCCGGAGGCTGGAGCGGCGCAAGGGAGGCCGCCCGCCAAAACGACCTGAGGAGTCGGCTCAAATGGCATTCCGGGACGCCGAGCAGTGAATGGAAACGTCTCGTCCGTCCCGGTTTTCTTTCGGTTTTCTTCCGGTTTTCTTCAAAATCTTGGTAAGTACTTCACCGCCGCGCCGAACATGCAGGTTCTTTACACGGACCACGGTCGCGACGAGCCTGGGACATGGAAATGCCCCGGACAGTAGATGGCGTTTGCGATCCGCATGGCGAGGCGGAAGGAAACGAGCTGCGGCCGCAGGGGCGGCTTCCCCGTCTGCAAGGTACGGCAGGGCGTGCGGCCCTGAAGGGAGTGATCGTGATCCAAAGAACTACAAGAGCGGTGGCGCTTTTCTTAATCACTGTGGCTGTCGGCGCGGGCCAGTCGGGCAGTCAGGCGGCAAAAGGTCCAACAGACCTGCTGGCCGATCAAGCGGATGCCGTCGTGGTCGGCCAAATTCAGTCAGGACAACAGAACGGCTATTCGGTCCACATGGCTTTGCTCGTCGTTAGAACCCTGAAGGGCGCGTTGGCTGCTGGTGCGGTGGTTAACGTCGGAGGCACTACAGGCATCGCTCAGAACAAAAGCCTTGGCGGGCAGTACGGTCTATGGTTTCTCAAGAGCACTGGCGGCGGGTGGGCATTTTTACCCGCATCTCCGGGCAGAGCGCCGCTGGAAACCTCGGCGTATCTCCCGTTGCTCACAACAGCCTCGCCCTCAGACCTAAGCGTCACGGCGGTACCGTCCACGGTTAGCGATCAGATAGCGCTTGAATTGGGTGCTGCAGTGCAGGGCTACCACGACCCCAACACGCTCTTTAACTTGGCATGGACGCTCTCTGGAATCGGAGGAAGCACGGTTGCGCCTGGGTTGTTCCAGACCCTACGGTCGAACCCCGATCCCGAAATCAGATTCATCGGCTTGATTGGGGCATGGAACGGTAGCGGCGACGCCTCCGCGCTTGGGGAAATTGCGGACAATGTGGGCCTGATCTCAAAGATTCACACCAGTTCGCTGGTGGGCAGCTCCATATGCGGCACGCGCGATGCCGGCGCAAATACCGTGCAATACCTCGGCAAGATTGCTTCCGCGGAAGATGTGAACTTCGCGAGGTGCGCGGTCATGGCGCTCGACTTCATTCATACGCGTGACGCGCTCCCACTCCTCGCGCAGGCCCTGAACAGCGCCGATCCGAACACGCGGGAACTAGCGATGCAAGGCTTAAGCCGGTTTGTCGACAGCCTGCCGATCCAAACGCCATACAACGGCGCCAATGGGCAGGCCCTGATATCCAAGGACCCAACACCCTACCGCACTTCGCAAACGGACAGGTACGCACTGAGCAGGGGATCGCTAGACCCGGCAAGCGAGGCTGAATACCTGCAGTTTTGGAAGTCCTGGTGGACGACGGTGCAGGACAAGCTCACCGGCAACTAGGCCATGCAGCGCTTAGCAAGGCGGCATGGTGGGAGGCGGCATGGCGGGACGTCCATGATAAGGCTTTGTCAAGGGCATGGTGGGACAGGGCATGGGAGGGCATGGTGGGCATGGTGGGACGGGCATGGTGGGACGGACGAGACGTTTCCGTGTTTCATAATCCGTCAGCCTAGCTGAACCGAGTAGAATCCCTCGGGGCGCTATCGGCCTGGCGAGCCGGGCCCAGGGGGCGCCCCGTCAGGGAGCGGTTTGGAATAGTGGTCGCATGGCAGGCCCAAGGTGCTTTTTCGAGCCTATCACCGCCCCAATCAGGCCCTCGGCTTCCTTTGCGTGGAAGCGCGAACCACCAGTTTCGGCTCCAAAATGACGCTCTTAGGCCGGCTGGCGGTCTTCGACTCAATCAGGCTCATAGCCATTTTCGCGGCCCGTTCGCCTATAGCTGCGCTTTGCTGATCGATACTCGAAAGCGGAACCCGCAGCGAAGCGTCGTAGTGAACGTTGCCGCAACCGATGACCGCGATATCCTCGGGAATCCGCGCGCCGGCGTCCAGGATCGCGTTCATGGCTCCCATGGCGGCCGGGTCGTTGTAGCAGAACACCCCGTCCGGGCGGGGGCTCAGTTTCATCAGTTGCCGCATGGCCTCTCGGCCACGCGCCTCGCTGTCGTCGTCGCCGACGGTGGCGTCCGGAACATGGTGAGCGAGCGGCCCCAGGTTATGCCGGGCCAGCGCACGCTTGTAACCTTCGAGCCTCCCAAAAGCGGTGCTCACCTGCGGCCCGCGGATGTGGGCGATCCTGCGGCAGCCCACTGCGATCAGGTGCTCCGTGGCCAGCTCGCCGACCGCTTCGTCGTCGACGCCCACGAAATTCGCCGGCAGCCCCGCGAACTGCCGGTCCACCAGAACGTAGGGGGTTTTCTGTTCCTCGATGCGGCGGAATATCTCCACCGTCCGCTGCGCGGAAGCAATCACCATGGCGTCCAGGCGGCGCGCCAGCAACCGGCCAATCTCCTCGGCCTCCAGCTCGGGATCCTCTTCCGAAGACGCCAGAATCAGGCTGTATCCGCGTTTGCGCAAGGCCGAGGAAAGCCCCTTGGCCACTTGCGCGAAGAAGGGATGCACCAGGTCCGGAACCACCAGTCCCACCGTGTAGGTGCGCCCGGTGACCAGCGCCCGCGCCGCGAAGTTGGGCTGGTAGTTGAGGTCCTTGATCCGCTTCAACACCCGCTGCCGCGTTTGCTCGCCTATGTCGCTGTGGTTGCGCAGCACCTTCGAAACGGTAACTACGGAAACCCCCAGATCGCGGGCGATATCCTTCATCCGGACTGCCATGTCTTAATTATCCTCCAAGGCGCCGGCCCGAAGAACGCCGGCGCGGACGCCGGCGTGGCAGGCCGAGGGCCCGCTCCACGTCACTGCATCTTCAAACGCAGGATGGTCAGCGAGTGCTTGGGGAAGACGTAGGTGAACCCGTTACCTTCGACGGCGAGAGCAACCGTCCTGTTGGTGGGGCGGACCTTCTCCGCGCCGAAATCGTTCACCGCCTTTAAATCGGGGTTATCCATTTCCCAGACCGCCGCGTCTTTCCCGACCTGGCCCGCAACGTCATCTATCCGCGCGCCGATATCCATTCTTTGGCTTCGGTTCAGAACATTCAGGTATACGGTTTGCTCTCTGGCGTTGTAAGTGGACGATACATCGAGATACGTAACCGGGACTGTGCCGCCGGCGCGATAAGTAGGGCTCGAAACCTGTAAATCCAGCGCCCGGTTGCCCCGCTGTTTTCCGTATTCCACCAGCGGGAAATAGATGGTTTGCAGGTACATGCCCTGCTTGTTGGTGAAAATGGGAGCGATCACGTTGACCAGTTGCGCCTGGTTGGCCATCTTCACCACGTCGGCGTGGCGGATAAACGCATTCAGAAACATTCCGGTGGCCAGCGCGTCCTCGAAGTTGTAATGCTCTTCCAACCCCGTCCTGGCAGTCTCGAATTCCGTGCCGCTGGTGCGGGCGCGGTACCAGGTGTTCCATTCGTCGAAGGCAATATAGATCGGCCGCGGCGTGGTTTGACCGTTCCGGGCGGCCTTGATTTGGCCCTGGACGATATCGATACGATTGTCGATGTCCTGGGAAACCGCCAGAAACTTCTCGAGGTTATTCTCCGGGTTGCCTATGTACGTATGCAGGGAGAGGTAGTCGATCTGGTCCTTCAGGCGGTCCAGAACCGTACGGTTCCACCCGATCCAATCGGCGTTGGCCCCGAAATTGGAAGACCCGCTGGCGATCAGCTCGATGGAATCGTCCTCGCGGCGCATCGCCTTGGCGGCTTCCAGGGCGAAGGTGGCGTAGTCCTCGGCGTTCTTATGACCCAATTGCCAGGGGCCGTCAATCTCATTACCCAATCCCCAGATCTTGACGTTCCAGGGTTTCTCGCGGCCGTTCTTCTTACGCTGGCTGGCCCAGTAAGTGGGGCGGCTCTCGTTGCAGTACTCCACCCATTGACGCGCGGCGTCCACGCTGCCCAGCCCGGCGTCGATGCAGATGTAAGGCTCGGCCCCGATGCGTTCGCAGTACCCGAGAAACTCGTCGGTTCCGAAGCGGTTGGATTCCAGGGCGCCCCATGCATGGTCGGGGCGGGCGGGGCGTTGGTCGCGCGGGCCGACCCCGTCCATCCAGTTGTAGCCGGACGCGAAATTGCCTCCCGGCCAGCGCAAAACCGACACTCCCAGGGCCTTGGCCGCATCGAGAACGTCCTTACGGTATCCCTGGGAATCCGAGAGCGGGCTGCCCTCCTCGAAAATGCCGCCGTAAATGCACCGCCCCAGGTGCTCCGCGAAATTGCCGAACAGCCGAGGGCTTACCTCGCCGATCACCCGCTGGGTATCGATCCGGATGCGAGCTTGCGGCTGCTGCGCCGGCAGGGCCGGGCCGAGCAGGAGAGCGATCGCAGTGGTGCAAATGATGCGTCGGAACATAGTCACTAACCTCGATAGGTGCGCATCACGGTCGCGGCTCGAAACGCCATCCTATCGAGCCGCGACCGTGAGGGAGCGGTTGTGCGCCAGTTCAGAAGCCGCGCCCGCCGCCCACCGATACCTTCAGCATTACCACGCCGTGGCGCGGCACGGTGGCCTTGAACTCGTCGCCCGTCGTCGCCACCGCTTCGTGCTTCCACAGGTCCTGCGCTTGCAGCCGGCGGAAACCGTAGAGCCCCGTGTCGAATTTCAGAGCGTCCCAGCGGAAGCCGATCTCAGCCGGGGCATCCCCACGGTTGAAAAGGCCCACGGCGTAGGCGTCGCCGGTGACCGGCCGCACCAGCACTTCCGACTTTCCCTCCTGGGAGAGCCGGTACACCGGTTTGAACTCCCGGTCCTGGTCGATGGCGATCACATCGGTATTCATGAGGATGGACTTCGTCTCCTCGGTCATGGTCCGCAGATCGTTGCCGGCCATCAGCGGCGCCGCCAGCAGGCACCAGAGGCTCATGTGCGTCCGGTACTCGTCGGCGGTCATGCCGCCGTTGCCCACTTCGAGCATATCCGGGTCGTTCCAGTGGCCCACCTGGTTATATTTGGCGATATCGATCTGAGCGAACCCGATGCGCTCCATGGAATCCCAGCGGTCGGCGATGTCGCCCGTGGTACGCCAGAGATTGCCTCCCGTCTTCGCTCCCCACTTCCACACGTCATGCGACCCGTACTGGCAAAGGCTGTAGACTATGGGCCGTCCGGTCTTCAGCAGAGCCTCGCCCATTTTCTGATAAGCGCCCTGGTTGTCCTCCTTGGTATTCGAATAGACGCCGCCGGCGCTGCACCAGTCGTACTTCAGATAGTCGTAGCCCCACTCGGCGAAGGTCAGCGCATCATCCAGTTCGTGTCCGAAGCTGCCCTGATATCCGCCTCCCATTTTTCCACTACACGATTGCGGTCCGGGCGAAGAGTAAGTCCCGATCTTCAAGCCCTTCGAATGGACGTAATCGGCCAGCGCTTTCATGTTGGGGAACTTGCCGTTACCCACGATCTTGCCGTTGGCGTCGCGCCCGCTGGTCCAGCCCTCGTCCACCACAATGTAGGTGTAGCCGGCCTTGGCCATGCCGCTCGACACCATGGCATCGGCCACCCCGCGAACCGTGGCGTCGTCGAACACGTCCTGGAACTTGTTCCAACTGTTCCAGCCCATGGGCGGCGTGCGGGCCAGGCCGTTGTCCGGCACATCCCGCAAATCGGGCGGCGGGATGCGCGTGGGATAAGCCTCTTCGCGCGTCACCCGCTCGAAGGTCCCCTTCAAAGGGTCGCGTCCGGTGGTGGTCATAGTGACCGCGATACGGTTGGCGTTTTCCACCACGCCATCATAGACGGTCTCCCGCGCCTGGCCCGGCGCAGCGCCTCGGCCAGCTCCGGCGGCTGGGGCCGCGCCCGGCGCTGCTCCTCGCCCCGCGCCCGCGGGCATGTTGAACGTCGAGACCAGGTGCAGCTTGCCGTCTTTCAGCGTTCCGGCCAGCGATCCTCCGCGGCCCGCCGGCGCCACGCTCGCGACGGCGTCGCCGGTTTGCTGCAACTGGAAGAAGTTCACGCCTCCGTCCTTGACGCGGAAGGCCCAATAGCCTGTCAGGTCGGTCTGCGCGGAGAGAATCAGCGCGCCCAGGATCGCAAGCGAAACGGCCGCGAGGGCTTTGGCCCACCGCCGCAAATGGAAATGCGAGACGTTCATAAGACTCCTTTTCAAGCCGATCATATTCCCTTTCGCATTCTTCGTGCAGGCACGAAACTGCATGTCCACTTCGCGCAACCGCTCCCTGGCGGTCGCCGCTCAATAGCAGCCTGCGAGGCGCGACCGTCGGGAAGCGGTCGGTTTATCTCATGCCATTCCCTAGAACAGCCGCGGCGCGAACTCGTTCAGGTCCCTCCGCCACGTCAGCCACTCGTGCGCCGTGCCCGCCGGCTCGTAGTAGACCACCACAGTTTCAAGGAGTTTGCCTTTAACGTTAAAGTTAAGTCTCCATCCTAAAACGCCGCAAAACCGCTGTCAATCCTTGCGAGGATTCACAGCGGGCCTTGGGGAAAGAGCCAAAGTTATCGCGAAAGTCAGCGAAATTCGCTATACTGGCGTGTCGCGGCATCCGTGGCGCCGCGCGGCGATCGGGGTTATCGTAATCGGTTTACAAAATAAGGCCACCCGGCGGGGCACGCCGGTAACAGGAGAACTGCCATGAAAATGAGAACTCCGCCCTTATTCGCGCTCGCGTGTTTCGCGGCGTGGATCGCGGTCCCGTGCTACGGACAGACCGCCTCGGGCATCCCGCACCTCCGGAAGCAAGGCTCCGCCACGCAGTTGATCGTGGATGGCAAGCCGTTTCTGGCGGTCACGGGCGAATTGGGAAATAATACGGCGTCGAGCCTGGAGAACATGAAGGAGGTCTGGCCCAGGCTGGTTTCGGGCAACTTGAATTCCGTGCTGGCCGGGGTTTCGTGGGCGCAAGTGGAGCCCACCGAAGGCAAGTACGAGTTCGCCACGGTGGATGGCCTGATTAAGGAAGCCCGGGAAAACCATCTGAAGCTCGTCTTTCTGTGGTTCGCCAGTTGGAAAAACGGCACGTCGAGCTACCCTCCGGTGTGGGTCAAGCAGGATTACAAGCGGTTCCCGCGGATCGAGATCAAGGGAGGCAGGCACATCGAGCTGCTGAGCACCTTCGGCGACGCCTCGCGCGACGCGGATGCGCGCGCTTTCCGCGCGCTGATGGGGCACATCAAGCTGGTGGACACCGCTCATACGGTGCTCATGATCCAGGTGGAGAACGAAGTGGGCGTGTTGCGCGACTCGCGCGACCGCTCGCCCGCCGCCAACAAAGCCTTCGCCGGGCCGGTGCCGAAGGAGTTGATGGATTACCTCCAGAAGCACAAGGATACGCTGGCCCCGGAACTGAAGGAGGTGCTGGCCGCGCAAGGCAACAAGACTTCCGGCACTTGGGAAGAAGTTTTCGGTCCGGGCAAGCCCGACAGCGTGGATATGCCGGTGCAAACCTCCGTTGCTCTGCTGGGCCGCGAGGAGTACGACACGGGCTGGCGGAAACTCCATTGGCCGGTGGATGAGATCTTCATGGCATGGAACTACGCGCGCTACGTCAACAAGGTGGTGGCGGAGGGCAAGGCGGAGTACCCCATTCCCATGTACGTGAACGGCTGGCTGCAGCAGCCCAGCATGGCGTGGCCGGGGACGTATCCTAGCGGCGGCCCGCTGCCGCAGGTC
>Ga0187867_10004898_pt1 | contig 10258 bp, 12 predicted proteins | sample June2016WEW_13_1_FD_132976 | JGI IMG/M metagenome (GOLD analysis project Ga0187867, IMG submission 132976) | Peatland microbial communities from SPRUCE experiment site at the Marcell Experimental Forest, Minnesota, USA - June2016WEW_13_10 | ecosystem: Environmental > Terrestrial > Soil >...
CGCCGCGCGGCGGCCTCGGCGCCGGTGAAGTTGGGAATGCGGCCGGTCGCGCCGGGAAACCGCGCCACCCGGGCCGCGCTCATCTCCGCCCAGACTTCCTGCCGCAGTGCGGCCTTGGCCGCCAGCACCTCGGCCGGGCCGCCGGCATCGCGGTCATGGCGCGGCGCGTAGCGGGGCATCCCCCTATCCTGCACCCTCGGTGGCGGCGGCAAGGGCTAGCGAGGGGCTAGCGAGCGGTGACGCGGAGGCGGGCCCACGAGTTGTTGGCGTAGCCCTTCGGGTTCCACAGTTGCTCGGCGGACTCGGGCTGGACCGCGGCGGCGGTATCCCACGCCCGGGCGGTGATCTCGGTTTCCCCGGCGGGCAGGTCGATGATCGCGCGCCAGTGCCGCCAGGCCCAGGGGCCGTCCTGGCCGTCCAGCCCGGCCTGCCGCCAGGTCCGGCCGCCGTCGGCCGACACATCCACCCGGGCGATACCACGGTCATCCCCGACGTAGGCGTAGCCGGTTACCTCGGTCGGTCCCGCCGGGAGGACGCCACGGCCGTCGGGCCGCAGGATGTCGGCGTTGACGGCGACCGCGCCCAGGGGAAATCCGTCGCCCGGGCGGGCGGACGCCAGGTCTGCCCCAGGCGGGAGAAGCCGGTAGGCGGTGGCCTGGAAGTAGTTGTCCGACGGGTGGTCCTGGACGGTAACCTGCTCCACCCACTTGACGCTCCGGGCGCCGATGTAGCCAGGCGCGACCACGCGGACCGGGGCGCCGTGCGCGGCGGACAGCGGCTGCCCGTTCATCGCCCAGGCCAGCGTCACCTCGCCCGCGAGCGCCTTGCCCAGGCCGATCGAACCACCGAAAGGCTGGGGCGGATCGGCCTCCTGTGAGACGTCCGGCGCCGTGAAGGCCACGTGCGCCGCGCCGCGCTGCACCCCGGCCGACCCCAGGACGGCGGCGAGGCTGACCCCGGTCCACTCCGCGGTCGAGATGGCCCCCGGCCCCCACGGGGCCTCGCCTGGGATATCCCGGACCTGGATCAGCCCGGTCCGCCGGTTGCCCGCGCACTGCAGTGTCGCGGTCAGCCTCCGGACCTGGTAGCGGGACTTCAGATCCTCCAGCGACAGCTCCAGGGGCTGCGTCACCAGGCCGGCGACCGTGAGCCGCCACGCCCTGGGGTCGATGCTGGGGATCGGGCCGTGGTTGCGGCTGTAGAAGGTCTCCACCGGGGTGAGCATGTGGTCCGCGAGGGCAGCCCGGGGTGGTTCGGCGTTATAGGGGTCCGCCTCGTGCACGATCATGTCCTCGCGCTTGCCCCGCATGCTCATCACCTGCTTCCCCCGGTCCACTTCCCTCTTCCCCCCGGGTCCACTTCCCTGCCCGGGACCAGGGCGGGGCAATCCCGGCCGGGTCGCAGTTCAGCCCGCCGCTAGCGCGAGATCTGCGCCTCGGCGTAGGCCGCTGGTGTCTGGCCGATCGCCGCGCGGAAATCCCTGGTCAGGTGGGCCTGGTCCGCGTAGCCCAGGCCGGCGGCTACCTCCGCCCACGACACGGGCTTCCCCTCGCGGACCGATTCGGCCGCCTCCAGCAGCCGGTAGCGGCGGATCACCCAGGTCGGCGATACGCCCGCGTACCGCAGGAACATCCGCTGCAGGGTCCGCGGGCCAGTGCCGGCTCGCTCGCACAGATCACCCAGCCGCCGCACGGTCCGGTCCGCCTCGGCGAGCCCGGCCACCTCGGCCACACTGGCCGCGGCGACCTTCCGTCCAGGGTCCACCGCCTGCCCCAGCGCGGCCGCGAGCAACCCCACCCGGGCGGCCTCGTCCGGCTCAGCGGTCACCCGCCGCAGCAGCGCCGCCTCGTCCGTGCCGAAGGCCTGGCCCAGGGGCACGACCCGGTCAGTGAACTCTGCCGCGGATCTGCTGACGAACGCGCCCAGTCCCCCGGGCCGGGTCATCGCGGCGACGGTCCACCCCCGGCCGACCAGGATCCGGGTGGACAGGCCGCGGGCCACGCCGTACAGGCGCGCTTCGACCGGGCCGGGCTGGCGCTGCCCCGGCTGGCCGTTGGCGTGGCCGACGCTGATGTTGGCGCCTGGATGGGTGAGTAGCTGCTGCTGGTGGATCGTCCCAGGCGGCAGGTCCCAGCGGACCGCCCAGAAGCGGTCGACCAGCCCGTCCAGCGACGGGCCGGCCGGGTACCGGGTCAGCTGGACCCGCTGGCGCAGCAGCCACGGATCGAGGATGCCGCGGGTGTCCCGCTCGACCGGATCCGGCCCTGAACTGCTCATTCCTGTGACCCTAATGGCCGGCGCTGACGCAAATCTTCAAGCAGACCGACGGGCATCCTCCGTAAGGTCTGCCTCATGACCGCAACCACGGAGGAGACCACTGACCTGCTCGTCGCCGTGCTCGCCGACCTGGCGCCCATGGTCGGCCGCATCACCGCGGAGCAGTTGCATGATCCGACGCCCTGCACCGACCTGGACGTCGGGCAACTCGGCACGCACGTCCTGGGCTGGCTGACGACGTTCGCCGCCGGTTTCGCCGATCCCGGCGGCCAGGCACCGCTGGGCCGGCTCGACGGGTACACCATGCCCGCCGACCCGGCGGCCGAGGTGCGCTCCGCGTCCGTCACCATGGCCTCGGCCCTGCGTGGCGGGGCGGCCGGCCGGCCCATGCGGCTCGGGGACAGCGCGATGCCCGGTGACATGGCCCTGAGCATGATCCTCTGGGAGTACCAGGTGCACGGCTGGGATCTGGCCCGCGCCACCGGCCAGCCCTGGTCGCCGCCGGCCGCAGCGGCGGAGGAGTCGCTGGAGTTCGCGCCCGGCATGCTGACCGAGGACTACCAGGGCGATGGCAAGGCGTTCGCGCCGCGGGTCGAGGTGCCCGCCACGGCCCCGCCCCTGGACCGCCTGCTGGGGCTGTCCGGCCGGGACCCGGCCTGGGCCGCCCACTCGGGGGAGGGGACGCGATGACGCTCATCGCCCGCTTCAAGGTCGACGGCTTCGAGCCACGCCAGATCAGTGGCCTGGATGCGGACTGGGTCGGGGTGATGACGTTCGCCAAGACCTTCACGTCCGGGATCATCGGGACGGCCACCACCGTGTTCATGTCGGCGGGCGCAGAGGAAGGTTCCCGGTCGTACGTGGCCACCGAGCGCATCACGGGCCGGACCGAGGACGGCCGTGAGGGCTCGGTGACCGTCCAGCACGGCGGCCTCGAATCGGACCAGGGGACGTGGTTCGGCCACATCGTGCCCAAGACCGGGACGGGTGATTTCGCGGGCTGGTCCGGGTCCGCGCGGATCATCCACGACGACCAGGGGCCCTACTTCGAGATCACGCTGGCCTGACGTCCCGCCAGGAGCCGGGGCCCTGGCGGGACCGCTGGCGGGACCATGGGTGACGGTCACGGCTGCGGCTTGAGCTTGCGCCAGCCGCCGGCCCGGTTGTTGGCGATGATCTGCCGGACCATGGCGGCGAGGGCGTCCACGTTGAGGGCCTCGCCTGCGCGGACCGCCACGGTCCGCGCCGTCTGGTTGTCGTGGCCGCCGGTGATGATCCCGTCCGGGTCGGGGACGATCGCTCCGTCGTAGAGGAAGACGTTGACGTGATCCTTGGCCGCCAGCAGCGCGCAGATGTTGCCCTGCAGGACGAAGTAGGGCAGGCGGGTGCGCTTGATGGTCTCGGTCACCTCCGGGTCGGCCGCATGGACGAGTTCGCGGACCTGCCGGCAGATAGCTGCCCTCGCGGTCCCGCCGCCACGGCGGGCTGGACCGCGGGGGCGATTCCTCCCAGACTGGGGTGACGGCGGTGCGCCGGCGGCTGGGTAGCCGCCGGCGGGCCGAGGCAAACCAGGGCCGGACGTGACCGCAATGACGCGGCGCGATATCGAGTTCGACGCTGAGGGCGTCACGTTGCGTGGCTGGTTCTATCCGGCCAAGGGCGCGGGCCGCCCCAGGCCCACCGTCGTCATGGCGCACGGTTTCTCCGCGGTCAAGGAGATGTACCTGGACAGCTTCGCCGAGGTGTTCGCCGCGGCCGGGCTGAACGCGCTGGTGTTCGACAACCGCTGCTTCGGGGAAGAGCGAGGGCGAGCCCCGCCAGGAAATCGATCCGTGGGCCCAGGTCAGGGACTACCGCCATGCCATCACCTACGCCAGCACCCTGCCGGAAGTCGATTCCGGCCAGATCGGGGTCTGGGGGAGCAGCTACTCCGGTGGCCACGTCCTCGTCGTCGCCGCGATCGACCGCCGGGTCAGGGCGGTCGTGTGCCAGGTACCGCTGATCAGCGGCCACGACAACCTGCGCGCCCTGGTCCGGGCGGACTTCATCGCCGGGTTCCGCGAGCAGTTCGACGCCGACCGGCTGGCCCGTTTCCGCGGCGATCCGCCGGTCATGGTCCCGGTGGTCGACAAGGACCCGCTGGCGCCGTCGGCGCTGCCCACCGCGGACTCGTGGGAATGGTTCAGCGAGACCGGCAACACCCGGGCACCCGCCTGGCGGAACGAGGTGACGCTTCGCAGCGTGGAGATGTTCACCGAGTACGAGCCGGGTGTCTACCTGCCCTGGATCAGTCCCACGCCGCTGCTGATGCTGGTCGCCGCGGGTGATCACCTGGTGCCATCCGAGCTCGCCATCGCGGCCTTCGACACGGCACACCAGCCCAAGGATCTGGTCATCCTGCCGGGCGGTCATTTCGACGCCTACATCAAGGGGTTCGACGCCGCCAGCGGGCAGGCGCGTGACTGGTTCACCCGGCACCTGGCGTAGCTACAGCCAGAGGCGGGGCGCTCGCCCTGGCGGACGGGAATCTGGGAGGCTGGGGCAGAGCCCAGGACCGGAGACACCGCTAGGAGGGCGCTCCCGTGCGAGCTGTGGTGCAAAGGGTCAGCCAGGCCAGCGTGATGGTGGACGGGCAGACGGTCGGCGCTATCTCCGAGCCGGGCCTGCTCGTCCTGGTCGGAGTGACCCATGACGACACGGCGCAGAAGTCCGCGAAGCTGGCCGCCAAGCTCTGGGGACTGAGGATCCTGGAGGGCGAGAAGTCGTGCTCCGACGTGTCCGCTCCGCTGCTGGTGATCAGCCAGTTCACGCTCTACGCCGATACGCGGAAGGGCCGCCGCCCGACCTGGCAGGCAGCTGCCCCCGGTCCGGTCGCCGAACCGCTGGTGGACGCCGTCGTCTCGTCCCTGCGCGAGCTGGGCGCCACCGTGGAGTCGGGGGTTTTCGGGGCCAACATGAAGGTCAGCCTGGTGAATGACGGCCCGGTCACGATCGTTATGGAAATCTGAGCTCGCCAGAGCCTGGCCGGGTGACCAGACGGTCCCGCGCGGCCGGACAGGCGCGCGGCTAGACGGGCTGGCGCGGCTTGATGGCGCGGGTGGCGATGTAGCCAGGCATGTAGCGCTTGGTGGCGTCCGCGTGATGAGGCGCCTCGGCGAGGTGAGTGAGCGAAAAACCGGCCGCCATCTGGCCGCCCAGCTGGCTGGTCAGCGAGTGACTGTACTCGACCGGGCCGTCTCCGTAGTACTGCCGTCGCTCGGCATCCGGCAGGTCGAGCGTGGTGAACGGGAGCGGGTGGCGGACCACGAACTCCTCACGTTCCAGGGCACCAACGTCGAAGATGAAGATGTCCGGGTTCATGAACCCGGCCAGCAGGATGCCGCCCGGGCGCAGCACGCGGAACGCTTCCCGCCAGACCGGCGCGACCTCCGGGCAGAACACGTTCGACACGGGGTGGAACACCACGTCGAAGCTGGCGTCGGGGAAAGCGCTGAGATCCCGCATGTCGCCCAGCTTGGTCTCGAGGACCAGTCCCTCCCGCGCCGCCACCTCCAGGTCATGGGCCAGCTGCCGCGGCGAGTTATCGAACACGGTCACCCGCGCGCCCGCCGCGGCGAGCACCGGGCCCTGCTGGCCTCCCCCGGAGGCCAGGCCCAGGACCTCCACTCCGCCCAGGTCGGCCGGGAACCAGTCGCGTGGCACCGGTTCGTAGCCGATGAGGACCACGGACCAGTCGCCTTCCCGGGCCCGGGCGATCACCCGGGGCCCGACCGGGCGGGTCCACTCGTTGCCGGCTTCTACCTCACGGTCCCAGGCAGCGCGGTTATGCGCGACAGGATCAATGTCGTCAGCCACATGTGCAGCCTAGGGCCGGAGCCGCCGCCGGCGACCTAAGCTCCTCTGATGTGAGCAGGCATGAGGTCGTGCTGTTGCACGGCCAGCCGGGTTCGGCCGAGGACTGGCAGCAGGTTACTGACCGGCTGCCGGGCACGCTCCACGTGGTGGCCCTCGACCGGCCCGGGTACGGGACCAGCCGGTCGCCCGCCGGGGGGTTTGGCTACGGCGCACGCGCGGTCCTGGCTGAGCTGGATGCGCGGGGCATCGGGAGGGCGGTCCTGGTGGGCCACTCCTACGGGGGAGGCGTCGCGCTGTCGGTGGCCCAGCTCGCGCCCGAGCGTGTCGAGGCGCTGGTCCTGCTGGCCAGCGTCGGCCCGGACTGCCTGACCGGCTGGGACCGGCTGCTGGCTGCCCCCGTGGCCGGGGAGGTGTGCGCGGTCACGGCGTGGTGCCTTACTCCCTGGCTGGCCCGGGCCCGGCTGGCGGGCATCACCCGGCGGCGCGGGCGGCCCATCACCGCCGATGAGCATGTCAACTGGCACATCTGGGGTCACGCCCATCACGATCACGGGCCGCTGTGGCGCAGCTTCCTGACCGAGCAGCGGGCGCTGGTCCGCGAACTGGACGGCCTCACCGCGTCCCTGGCGGACGTCGCGCAGCCGGCCCTGCTGATCGCCGACCCGGATGACACGCTCATTCCCATCAGCACGACGCATCGGCTGGCGGCTGCCCTGCCCGATGCCCGGGTGCAGCTTCTCAGCCAGATTGGCCATCATCTGCCTCGCCGCGGGGCAGCCCAGATTGCGGCGGCGATCACCGATTTCCTGGCCGCGCTGGACAGCCGGCCCGCGCCGGCCTGACCCTGGGCGTCGGCGGCCTGACCGCCCCCCAGCCCGGCCGGGGTTTGATGGCCTGGACGATGGGGGACGCCGAGGGGCGAGCGAGGCGGCACGCCAGGCAGAATGTCTTCCTCATGGAGTTCTGGCGGCCCTGAGCACCTGGCTGTCACGTCCTGTCCGGCCGCCAGACAGGATCCGGCATCCCGGGAGAGCAGTGTGGCCATAGCCAGCGAGACACCCGCCGCCAGGCTGGCGGTGCTCATCGACGCGGACAACGCGCAGCCCACCATAGTGGAGGAACTGCTCGCCGAGGTCGCCAAGTACGGCACCGCACACGTCAAGCGCGCCTACGGCGACTGGACCGGCACGAACCTGAAAGGCTGGAAAGACCACCTCCTCGCCCAGTCCATCCAGCCGATCCAGCAGTTCGCCTACACCAGGGGCAAGAACGCCACCGACGCGGCGATGGTCATCGACGCGATGGATCTGCTGTACTCGGGGCGGTTCGACGGGTTCTGCATCGTGTCCAGCGACAGCGACTTCACCCGCCTGGCCGCGCGTATCCGTGAATCCGGCCTGACCGTGTACGGGTTCGGCGAGCGGAAAACGCCGAAGCCGTTCGTGGCCGCGTGCGACAAGTTCATCTACATCGAGAACCTGACCGAGACCACCGCCGCGCCTGCCGACGAGGCCGGGAAACAGGTCCCGCGTCCTTCCGCGGCCCAGCTGAAGGCGGACAATGCGCTGATCAACCAGCTCCGGAACGCGGTGGAGGCAGCCTCCGACGATGACGGCTGGGCCGCGCTGGCCTCGGTGGGCCACATCATCACCAACCAGCGCCCGGACTTCGACTCCCGGACCTACGGCTACGCGAAGCTCAGCGACCTGATGGCCGCGACCACGCTGTTCGAATTGGACCGCCGCAGCCCAGGCGACGGCAAACCGGAGATCATCTACGCCCGCACCAAGCGCCGCCGCCACTCCCCCGCGCGGCCGGCACGGGCCAGTGTCGAGGGAGGACCGCCGGTCGTGCACACATGAGCCGGCGGCTGTCATCGAAGCGGCCCGGGAACTCGCCGGCCGGTCCCCTGCTGACCGCGTCCGCCCCGGGGGCTGGCGGGGGGAAGGATGCCGGTGACGGATTCCGATGATGCGGCCGGGCGGGCCCGGCAGCGCGACCTGGTCCGCCGCGGCTACGACACCATTTCGCTGGCCTACCGCGGCGATGATGCGCGGGCCGCCGCCTCGTCCGCCGAGGACACCAGCCGGTACACCGGCTGGGTAGCGGAACTGGCGGGCCTGCTGAGGCCCGGAGCCCGGGTGGTGGATCTGGGCTGCGGCGCGGGCATACCGGCCACCCGCCAGCTGGCCGATCACGGGTTGCGGGTGATCGGCGTCGATTTCTCCACCGTCCAGCTCCGCCGCGCCCGGCGGCTCGTCCCGGCGGCCAGACTGGTCCAGGCCGACATGACCACCCTGCATCTGCAGCCAGCCAGCACAGACGCCGTGGTGTCGTTCTACGCCCTGATCCACGTGCCCGTCCCCGACCAGCAGGCGTTGTTCCCGCGGATCCGGGACTGGCTCCGCCCGGGCGGCTACTTCCTGGCCATCGTCGGGGCCACCCGGTGGACAGGCACCGGGCAATACCTCGGTGCCGGCATGTTCTGGGACCACGCCGACACCGATACATACCTCGGCTGGTTCCAGGCGGCACGGCTCAGGCCGGTCTGGCACCGCCACATCCCCGAGGGAGACAGCGGGCACACGCTCATCCTGGCCCAGGCCTGGTAACCGCGGACCACTGACGGCCCTCGGGCAGATGTCACTGGGTGCTGGCCACCAGTACATCGCGCTGCAGCCACCGGCTGCCCGGCCGGGCGTCCCGTGTAGGGTCCGGTCTCATGGACCCTGCCACCTATCTGGCTCACTTGTGCCGCGATTTCGGTGCCTTCGAGGCGTGCCTGGCCGGAGACCTGTCGGCACCAATTGAGCATTGTGGTGGCTGGAGGCTGTACGACCTCGCCGACCATCTGGGCCAGGGCAATATGTGGGCTGCGGTGGCCGTGACCGAAAAGCGCGGCGACTACCAGGCACCCCCCGCGCCACACGATGGGGCGGCCCTCACGAGGTGGTTCCGAGACACCTGCGGCGTCCTGCTCGCTGCGCTGGACAGTGACCCTGCGGCCAGCGCGTGGACCATCGCCCCTCCGCCTACCGTCGGCTTCTGGCAGCGCCGCAGGTGCCTGGAAACCCTGATCCACCGCTGGGACGCCGAGCACGCGCTCGGGATGCCTGGCCGGCTTGACCCGGCGCTGGCCGCCGACGGCATCGCCGAAGTCGTCGATACCATGGCCCCCCGCCAGGTCCGGCTCGGCCGCGCGAGCGCTCCCCGGCACGCGATCCGCCTCCGCGAGGGCGAGACGGGGTCCTCCTGGACTCTCGGCCCTGGCGAGCCGGTCGCCACCATCGGTGGCACAGCCGCCAACCTGCTGCTCTTGCTGTGGGGCCGTCTTTCCGCCGACGGTCCGTCGATCACCTGGGATGGGGACCGGCGGTTTGCCCAGGCCACTCTCAGCGGGGCACTCGTCCCCTGACCCGGTCAACCCGCACGCCGATAGCACTCTGGGCGAGCCCGTCCACCGGACGCTCGGGAACGTCCCCGAGGAGATCGGCCTGGTCAGCTGCTCTACGTAGAAGACCGGTGCCTGATCATCGACCAACGCCGCCTGCAGTTGCAGGCACCCCGCTCAGGTAGCAGGTTCAGCGGCGGCGCCCCCAGCGGCGCCTCAAGTACCTGATGAGTCTGCGGATCAGGAAGTACATCGGGGCCACACCTTTCTTCGGTAGCGCCGCCGCGAACGGTACAGGACGGGCCGGGCACAGAGCCACCCGGGGCACCCACGGTCTGACTCTGCCATCTTCCTGCGGGGGGACGTGAGATGCCTGGGTTGGGTAGCGTCGGTGGCCATGAAGCCTGTTCACCAGCGTCCTCCCTTCGTGGCTGATGAGCGCACCCAGCTTGTGGGCTGGCTTGACCTCCAGCGCGCGATCGTGCACCTGAAATGCGGAGGGCTGTCGGACGCGGACGCCCATCGCTCCGTGCTTCCAGCCTCACCCCTGATGACGGTGGCGGGTGTCGTCTCCCACTTGCGCTGGGTCGAGCATCTCTGGTTCGAGGTTGCCTTCCTCGGTAAGCCGGCCGTCGGGCCGCAGTTCGACGAGGAAACCGAGGACGCCGACATGAGGGTGTCCGGCATTCCGCTCACTCAGCTGCTCCGCGAGTACGAACGCCAGTGCGCCGTGTC
>Ga0187867_10004900_pt1 | contig 10258 bp, 4 predicted proteins | sample June2016WEW_13_1_FD_132976 | JGI IMG/M metagenome (GOLD analysis project Ga0187867, IMG submission 132976) | Peatland microbial communities from SPRUCE experiment site at the Marcell Experimental Forest, Minnesota, USA - June2016WEW_13_10 | ecosystem: Environmental > Terrestrial > Soil >...
GCGTCTTTCAACTACTTGCCCTTCTGTGTTCACTAATCCTGATCGCCATGATCGTCTTCGATGCACGGACCACGGTTCGCGACCCCGATATCTGGTGGCATCTCAAAACTGGCGATTGGATCATCGAACATTCCGCTGTCCCCTACTTCGGAATTTTCTCGCGTACCGCGGCGACTCGGCCCTGGATCTCTTACAGCTGGGGCTATCAGGTGCTGTTATCACGCTCCTATGCCTGGTTCGGACTGGTCGGATTGGCCATGTTCGGTGTTTTGCTTACTCTCGCTGTGACCTTCGTGCTGTTCTGGATGCTTCGCCGTCTTTCTGGAAGTTTCTGGATCGCATGGGCTCTCGCACTTGCCGGAAGCTTCGCATTTTTATTTACCTTAATGCCTCGGCCCGTGTTCGTCAGCATGATTCTGTTCACGATTATGCTCGGGTACTTGCTCGAAGCTCAACGCACGGACAGAATGAGGTTGCTCTGGTGGCTCCCTCTAATCTTCGTCATATGGGCCAACGTGCATATTCAGTTCATCTATGGATTAGCCGTTCTCGGACTGTTTATGGGAATCAATCTGCTGCAGAGAGCGGCCAGCCGGATGGGAATCGAGATCACTTTTCTTCATCCCCCAGCGCTTTCGCTCCCGGGGCTGGTCGGCGTTCTGCTCGCCTGTTTCGCTGCGACTTTTGTCGGCCCATACAACTATCATCTCTATCGCGTAGTGGCGGCATATTCGAATTCGCATGTGCCATACTTCATGATTCAAGAGCTGGCGGCGTCGGACTTCAAACACTTTGTGCAATATGTGCTGCTGTTGTTGGCTGCAGCGGCATATTTCGCCGTGGGATGGAAACAAAAACTGGACCTATTCAAACTCTCATTGCTCATCGTCGCGAGCGTGGTTGCTTTTCGTACTCAGCGTGACGCCTGGTTCCTTGCGATCCCCGCCGTACTCTTTATTGCCGACGTTGCCGACCAACACCATAGAACGGACGCGTCGCCAGTCCTCACGCTTGCAGAGCTGGCCGGCCTCGGCGTTTCGCTGGCACTGTTGCTGTGGCTGGTCGCTATCAACGTGGGATTCAACGTGCGCGACCTCGACCGCGCCGTAAGCCACGAGTACCCCGTCGATGCCGTCAATTTTGTGCGTCGTAATTCCTTCCCCGGGCCCCTCTACAACACTCTCGATTGGGGAGGCTTTCTGATCTGGTATCTTCCGCAGTACCCGGTAACCATAGATGGGCGAAACGACCTTTATGGCGACGAAATCGATTTGCTCACTTTTAGGAGCTCCCAAGGCGATGCCTACACGTCAGACCCTTATTTGAAAGAATCGGGACTGGTGCTGTTGCCGAAGAAGCTGCCACTAGCGCAGCTTTTGACCATCGATCCGAACTTCCGCCTGGTTTATCAGGACGGTATCTCGATGGTCTTTACCCGCAACTATGACCGCGCTAATACTCCAACTGTTGGGCTGCCGTAGAGCCGCTTAGTGGCAGCAAGACTAGGAGACTAGGAGCCACCTTATCTAGAATTTGGTGCGGTGACGCCTGGGGTGGTCAAACCTTTACTCGCCATGAACTTAACTATTGAGTCTTTGTCGCTTTCCGTGCTGTAGGGATTTTCGTCTACGGTTTGATAGGCCGCATTGCAGGCCGCCTGGGCGGCCTCCATTTCTCCAAAGTGTGCCTCGGTTTCGCAGACTATCGACCAGGCGTCGCTATTCCTTGGGTCGAACGCGGCGGCAGCTTTAGCTGTTTCGACCACCTCCTGCGCATTGCGAATTCTTCCGGTCAGAATTCTTTGGATGTATTGGTACGAAATGATCGGACCTAGGTCGAAGGTCCCTTCGTAAACCAGAAGAGCACTACCGCCGAGCTTAGCTGTTGGCTCGACACCGCGAAAAATACGCATCGCTCTGGCTCCACCAGAGCGAAAGATAATTCCATCAACCACGCTTGAACTGACAATCAGCGTGCCCGTATAGGGCGAAACTGAGGCACCACGGTCGATTTCAGCCACAACATCGGGACACGGTATGTCATAGTCTTTATTTACGTTTCTGTACGGGGGGATCATAAGACAGGACGCAGGCTTCGTTCTCTCGACATAAGCATGCGCCGTCTTTAAGGCCTGCCCCCAATCTGCATTAGAATCGGTTAAGTACTTATAGACATTTCCCGAGCCACCCCACAGCTCGTTGCCGTAACTGATGTAATTCGGAAATGAGTGCAATGAGCTGAAAGCATGCGCGAAGAGTAACGCAACAACCGCTACGATAATCGCCCTCCGTCGCCAAGGAAGGTTCCACACTCCAGCCGCAGCAAAAATAATCAAGAAAGGAAAGATAGGAAAAACATAACGCACACCCAAGTTCATCCCAGAGCTGGCGCTCACACACATGTAAAGCAATATCGGCAGCAGCAGAAACTGAAGCTCGCGCAAGTGCGATCGCCAGAACCGGGATGCAAACAGTGAGAGCAGAGAAGCCACAATTAAGGCTGCCGTAAGCTTGATTGAAACCGCAACAGGAAAGTAATACCAGCGTCCGCCCAGATAATTTGTTCCCAAGAGGAATGCTCGCCGACCGACACCTGAATCAAGCGTAAGGTCCTGCAGACCAGCCAAGTACGCTTGTGGCAGCAGCTGCGTCCCCTCCATCCCCGACATTATGTTTGCCAAAATACCTTGTGCTGCCGTAGGGCTCGCCTGTGCTTCGTTCGGCCCTGATGCATAGCGAAACCCATAAGTCGCCCAGATCACAACAGCCGCAACAAGCATCGCCAGAGCCAAAGCTCCCATATTGCTCAGCACTCTTCGGCCCGGACTGTTCTCTCCAAGAAGACCGTTACCAACGATAAGGATAGGCAACATGCCGACCAACATCACTGTCGAATATTTTGTGACAAGGGCGATACCGATCCCCAAACCAAGTGCCACGAAGTGCAGGAACGTGGGACGTTTCAGATAGCGCCACAACGCATAGACAGCGAGCACAAACCCGAACGCTCCTGGGACATCGGTCGTGACAAGACTTCCGTGGCCGACCAGATTCGGCTCGAAAGCGACCCATGTGCCCGCAATAAGAGCGACTGGCGTGCCAAACAGGGCGCGCGCAAAGAAGTATGTTGTGATGAGCAGCAAAATGGCAAAAAGCGAAGCGGCCATACGGACCGTCGTCAGGATGGACTCAGGGTTGGCAAACAGAAAGTCGTGCCCACTGCGGTAGGCTGATTCCATATCGGTTGGAAGCCCACACCCGCCAGGGTTTGGATCGTTTACATGCAGTGCCGTGAGTGGCAATCCAGCCACAATCTTCACCAAGGGAGGATGCTCGGGATCCAAGCGAGAATCGCCGCATTGCAGGTAACGATAGCCTGCGTACAAATGGACAATCTCATCCGCGGTAACGGAAAGCTGTCGGATGCCGATCCACATCTGCGCGGTCATAGCAACGACGAGAGCCGCCAGCGCGAGCCATTCGCCATAATTGTGTTGAGTTCCAGCAGCTGGACTCACGGGGGAGTTCGATCCAGGTTTTTTTTGTGCGCCAATGGGAGGTTGTTTTTGTTTTGCCGTCATTGGTGTACTTAACTTCGGAAGGCGTTTCATGATCCCTTTTCTTGATGCGGACAAGCCCTGCCCATTGATGGAAGGTGAGTCCTGTTCTTAAGAATCGCTCAATGCCAAAGGTAGCATCCCCAGCTGCCATAGACATCAGGCAATCGTAGACTCAAAGCGCACCGCACGCAGCGACTGGCGCAAGCTACCGGTTGTCCAAGCAGAGATCGAAGAGCACTCTTCGATGCGCAGGATGTCACGTCTTCAACATTCGTATGTTCGTCGTCCCTGGCATGTGACTTGAATCACTGGCCAATGTGAGGTCTTCGACCTAAACTTTTTATATGCTTGGTGTTGTCCAACAGCACATGGAGTTGACCAGCGATTCTTTCGAAGGTGGAGTGCTCCGCAGATGGCGTGAACTCCTGGAGCGACCAGGCGTGCCCGAGCTCTTGCTAATACTCCTGACCGCGATTGTTTATGCCCGCAGTCTGACCATGGGCTTTGTCTACGACGATCACGAGATGATCGACAACCCTTGGGTTTTGAGCTGGAAAGACATTCCAAAGGTCTTTAGTCAGGACTTCACCAACAGTCACCGGTCGAATTTTTACCGCCCACTTTTAACGCTATGGCAGCTCTTTGTGCACTGGATTGCCGGAACCAATGCTTCAGCGTGGCACTTCAGCGCGATACTTTTGCATCTGGTCTGCGTGGTGTTGGTCTTTCGTCTGGCCTGCAAGCTTCTAAAAGATAGGGGATATGCAACACTGGCGGCAGCTGTTTTTGCTCTTCACCCCACGCACGTGGAGGCTGTGACATGGGTTTCGGATGCAGCCGATTTGCTGGTAGCGGCCATTCTACTGTTGGCCTCACTGGCCTTGTGCCACTGGCTGGAGAGTGGTAGCGGGCTATGGTGGACTGCCTCCTGGTTGCTCGCAACCGCTTGCTGTTTTGTCAAGGAGACCGGCGTGATCATGCCAGTCCTGTTGCTGGCGCTGGCGTTGAGTCTGAGGAGCAGGGTGGGTCGGCCCGCAATCGTTCTAACAGGCTTTTCGTTGCTTCTGTCGTCGTGCGGCTTTCTCATTCTGCGCCGCCAAATCCTCCATGGCTTTGCCCACCCGCTCTCAACGGCAGGCAACTACGCGATGGCTCTGACATGGCCAGCGGCTCTGTCGTTCTACCTCTACCATTTGGTAATCCCCATCGAACTAGGCCCGTTTTACTCGCTAGGCTTTGTTTCCAGTCGACGAAGTTTGACCTTTATTGGGCCCGTATTGCTGCTGTGTGCGCTCCTCGCCACGATGATATGGGTACATCGGCGCCTCGATGATCGGCGGCTCTTCTGGTTTTGTGCGGCATGGATACTTGCGCCATTGATCGCACCTCTCTACCTCAAGCTGTTTCCAGATTTCGAATTGGTTCACGATCGTTATCTTTATCTTCCGACAATCGCTCTCGGGATAGCGCTGGCTGCAGGGCTGAAGAGGCTTTCTACTATAGCTGCTGCAGGTTCAAGTCACGAGCGCTCTGCCAGAAGATACCTGGCTGTCGCGACTGCCATAGTGCTGACTGCATTGGCGGCAGAGACGATTTCCTACCAAGGCGTGTGGCGGGACGACGCGCATCTTTTCCAGCGCGCGATTGCGCTCACGCCGAGCAATGCCCGCGCGCTTGTCAATCTCGGCGTCGCCAAATTGCAGCAGGGGAACTACGCGGAAGGCAGCGCATTGCTCGAACGCTCCCTGCAGATCCAGCCCGACAACGCTTTTGCGCTCTTTGATCTGGGAAACGCCGCTTGGAACAATCACGATGCCATTACTGCCGAACGCTATATTGAGAGAGCGGTAACGCTCGAATCGCACTCGAATTGGTGGGTCATTTTGGGGACCGCGAAGTTCACATTGGGCAAGCTACGTGAAGCAGAATGGGATGCGCAGCAGGCAATTGCGCTGGATCCCACCACACCAGGAGCGCACTTTTTGTTGGGCGCCGTGCGCTTGCAGCAACAGGATCCGGCGACCGCCGTGCAGGAAATCAGCACCGAATTGCAGCTCAACCCTGGAAATGCCTCCGCGCGTCAGGTGCTCCAAGTCGCTCAAGATCAGCTCGCCCATCAGAAATAGTCCCCTGGATAAACTTGGTGATTTGTGTCACCGTTCGATGTGAGGCTTTCCGTCTAAACTACTCGCGTGCGACGTCAATGGCAGCTCGGGGTTTTGCTTGTCATCGTCTTCGTCGTCTATCTGCCGGCCCTGCACTATTCCCCGGTTTATGACGACATCGAACAGATTGTCCAAAATCCACGGCTGACAGCCTGGAGCTATGTTCCGGGGTATTTCACCACTCATCTTTGGGCGCATGCAGCCTACAAAATTCAGTATTATCGGCCAGTTTTTCTGATCTGGTTGCGACTCACTTACGTGCTTCTGGGTCCGCCGCGTGCAATCTGGCATCTGGGTTCAATCGTGATGCATCTGGTCGCGGTCGTCTCGGTGTTTATCCTCGTTCGACGGCTCACAACCGAATACAAAGCTGCAACGTTAGCCGCTGCGCTCTTTGCGATCTACCCTATTCAAACCGAAGCAGTCGCCTGGATCTCGTCCGTTTCTGAACCTATGCTCACAACTTTTCTCGTGCTCAGCGTTTATTTTTATGCAGCACGCAAGGGACGCATCAGCGTTGTTTCTCTTCTGTTGGCGGCCTTAGCTATGTTGACCAAGGAGGCAGGGCTTGTTGCGCCAGCACTCATATTCGCGTATGAATGGACGAAATCCACCTTCAAGCAAGCACTAAGCGGTGCCGCTCCGTACCTGCTTCCGCTGCTGCTTTGCGTCGCATTGCGCGTGAATGCTCTCGGGCACTTTGGCGCCGGAAGGCCCCCAATCATGAGCGTGAGCCACATGATTCTAACCTGGCCAGACGCGCTCGCGCGGTATGCCGCGCATCTGCTGTGGCCGGTGCATCTCAGCGTTTGCTACGAAGTCCCCCTAGAGAACTCGGTGTGGCCATTGTTGTTGCTGATTGCGGTGGTTGTCAGCCTGATCTGGGCTGTAAGAAGTTGCGCCGCCAATATACGCTTAGGTGCGGCTTGGTTTGCAATCACATTAGCGCCGAGTTTAAGCCTTCGATATCTGAACCCCGGGGACTTCGTTCATGATCGCTACCTTTATCTCCCATTTGTTGGGTTGGCGCTGATGGCGGCGGTATGGCTTTCCCGAATCCACTTTACGCGTGTATGGGGCATCGCTTCTTTAGCGCTCGGATTGGCTCTCTGCATAGGCACGAGATCAAACTTGCACATTTGGCAGGACGATACTTCCCTGTTTCAACGCGCCATTGAAACCGCTCCCAACAATCCCTTTGTGAAACTTAATCTTGCCGTTGCTTATCTGAATTCGAATCGTGCCACCGAAGCAATCCCTCTCCTACAACAGGCAATTCAGTTGAATCCGACTTATTGGCGTCCCTATTACATCTTAGGTCAGTACTACCAACACACCGGGAACGATGTTGAGGCTGAACGGTACTTTACAATGTCGGATCAGGTCTCAAAGAAGTAAGCCGGTGATATCTCACTGACAACCGAAAACTCGGGGACCGCGTTCCTATTGCCGTACCAGAACGGCAGCTACATCATCCTCATATGCCACACGGAATTGATCTTTCAGCGCTGGCAGCGTCGTTAGCGCCTTCAACATACTGGAACTCCGCTCCAGCAGAATTATTCGGGCTCTTGCGAAACTCGGGTCGGTTTCCAAGCGCTGATTGCCACCGCTCACTTTAAAGTACCTGTTCGTGATGTCGTCGCCGTATAGATTCAAACGGCTATCCATCGAAACCGGGTATTCCGGCAGATACCAAGTCAGGAAACCACCCCAATAGTACGTGTTGAATAATGGCCCCGGTAGATGATTAGCTTGGATGTAATCGCACGCCTTTATGGGAAAGGCGTGGCCGGCCTGCTTCACGAGCGCCGAGTCAGTCGGGAGGTGCACCGTAGTGACCCCAAAAACGACCAGCACCACAACGGCAATCAGGGACGTCTCGCGTTTCCATAGCCGACTTGGTATTCGCTGTTCCGGTTTCAGGCGCCACTCACCAAGGGCATTGCCGATTACTGCAATGGAAGGAAGCAAAACACACCAGCCGTCGCGTTGCAATCGAAATGCAAGCATTATGGACAGACCCAGTACGCTAATCTTGAACAAGTCCCGCGATCGTTGCCGCCCGAGCGCAAGAAAAGCCGCCATGACCAATATCATCAGCGCAAAATCCTGAGGGCGTCGAAAAGCCATGGCTTGCGTCTCTTGGAAATTTTCGAATAACACGTTGCTGTAGGCATTCTCGAATGCACTCGGAAAGAGCTGAAACGTGTAGGGCGTGAGTAACGTTGCCATTAAGGAAAGCCCGGCAATTCCAAGGATCTTGGCTAGATGTGCACGCGCGATTGGCTTCTGAAAAACAGTTTCCGTAATTTCGGTTACGACGAACACTGCCAACAGAAGCAGTCCATTCAGAAATTGCGCATCGAGATTGGCCCAGGTCACAAAAAGGAGGGGCACCCAGAGAAGAGGACGAATGGTACTAAAGCTGCGACTCTCGATTAGCAGGTAAAGCAGCATCCCAAAAAACAGGATAGAAAATAAAATGGGCCGTAGCGCCAGGTCGGTCAGTACATATTGAGCAATGGCAGAAAGCACAACCGCGGACCAGAAACGTCCTTTTCGGCCGCCTGCTACAAGAAAGGTCATTCCGGCCAACGCCAGCCGGAAAGCCATTAGCAGACCGGCGAAACCTCTTATTCCCAAGAGTTTGTAAACGGCAGCAGCGAGGACATCAAATCCCCAGCAGCAATCCACCCAGGATCTATCGGCATACTGCGAGAACAAACCTGCACGCGGGACTGTGTGGTTCTGAAAGATCCAGAGCCCGGATCGCAAATGCCACCAAATGTCACCATTCAACAAAGATGTGAGCGGCGACAAGGCTGTGAGCAGGGGGCCAACCAACAATAACAACACCAAGGCGACTACTCGGGGTGCTCGACCCAAGGCTGCGAGCCAGGCGCGATCATGCGGAATCGCCTCTGCCTGAACATCTTTGCTCGGAGTGGCTTCCCGCGATTCGACCTGGTCGGGGACACCTTTGTTCTGCATATTCACGATTCGGGAGCTTCGTAAAAGTAAGCTGGTCAATGCCAGACGTGCACTTGCTAGTGGACGTTTTTCACTGCAGCCTTCGAGTTTGCCGAAGATGTCACTGTACCGTCGGTGTTGTGATCCACATTATGGCACTTGAGAGTGCAAGTTCCTGCGCTGTGCGAATAAGAAACAGGAAGCCTCGACTTGTCGTTCTCAGCTACAACACCAAGATCGAAGTTCACCAACCGTTCCCCAGAAATAGTTGCAGAATGAACTCCGTTTCCGTGAGCGGTGTGACAGACAGAGCAAGAGAATCCGGCGCCGATGTGAAGGGAATGCTTGCTGAAACTGACGTTCGACATAATATTTGTCAAATCATGGCATTTCGCACAAAGCGAATAGGGACCACCCGCCGAGGGATCCACTATCGCTGGGAGAAGATTCTGGATTGTCGTGCCCGGCCCCGCTGCAGGCGGTATGCCTGGAGCCACACGGCTGAATTCGTACTGCCGTTCGAGAATATGCGAGAACTTCGAACCATGCGGCCCATTGGGTCCACTGCCTCCGAACTCGCGGTTATCATCGGCGTTGTGACAGTCCGTACAAAGAAGACGTGCGCCAAGTATGCGCCCCGGCGTATGTCCGTCCAGATTCAAGATATTCTTCCGCAGGCTCGGCTGCGACAATGGGCTGTTGCGGTCGTGCATCACGGGATGGCTTGATCGGGCCATAGTGTTGAACTGCGGTATGAGGTTGAGAGGATCGCCTGCGCTAACAGCACGCGTTGGAAGATATCCGAATACCGGTAGAATTTGCTTGCCTGCACTGGTCCCGTGACAACGGAGGCAGGTTTCGAATTGATCTGTTGCGGGATTCACTACCGTGATACCGTCCGCTGCACTAATCCCAACCGCCCCATGCTGTGAACCACGGATCGTAGTCACCGCAAATGTGGGCGTTTGATCCGTTGCATGTGGATCATGACAGTCGACGCACGTCGCGTGGCGATTGTTGTTCAGTACCTCACTCTCTTTCGCGCTGTGCTGGTTCCGTCCTTTCGGGAAAGGATGCCCCGTCTTTTCAAACTCCACAAAAACGTTGGGTATTGCCGGCGAGAGTGTAGACCCTCCATTGTGGCAACTCATGCAGTTCGCTGTCGTTTTATCCATGTCCGCCACAGGCTGAATAGGCCCCGTGAGTAATGAAGCTGCTCCCGGCGCCTTGTGAGGTGCATGGCAGGAAAGACATCCGTTCCGCCTAGTATCGCTATAAGGACCAAGGTTCGCCTTCGGCGAAACCTTGTATGTTGCCTGCTCGTGTGCACTCCTATACCAGAAAGTAAAAGGATTGAATTTTCCGCTTGGCGCCTTCCCTAATGTCCCAATGATTCCAGCTTGGCTTCGATAGGAATTACGGGTGCCATTGAGCACCTGGCCTGGATCCGACACATGACAGGCGAGGCACAGAGCTGAATTAGCATTGTTCATCACAAGAAAATCCCCGGCAACGGGATCGATGGACTGTGCGTGTGGTTCATGACAGCTCGTGCACTGCA
>Ga0187867_10004904_pt1 | contig 10257 bp, 16 predicted proteins | sample June2016WEW_13_1_FD_132976 | JGI IMG/M metagenome (GOLD analysis project Ga0187867, IMG submission 132976) | Peatland microbial communities from SPRUCE experiment site at the Marcell Experimental Forest, Minnesota, USA - June2016WEW_13_10 | ecosystem: Environmental > Terrestrial > Soil >...
CTGCAAACGGACCATATCGACCTGATGCAGTTTCACGAGAACATCCGGCTGGAGGATCCCGACCGCTTCTTCGCGGCGGCCGGACCTCTGGAGGCGCTGGAGGAGGCCAGGCAAGCGGGCAAGATCCGGTTCATCGGGTTTACCGGACACAAAGACCCGATCGTACACCTGCGCATGCTGGAGATGGCAGCGGAGCACAAGTTCCATTTCGATAGCTGCCAGATGCCGCTGAACGTTCTGGATGCGCATTTTCGGAGCTTCGAAAACAACGTGGTGCCTAAGCTGGTGGAGCAGGGGATCGCGGTGCTGGGGATGAAGCCGCTGGCGGAGGGGGAGATCCCGCGCAGCGGGCTGGTGAGCGCGACGGAATGCCTGCATTACGCGCTCAGCCTGCCGACCACAGTGGTGATCAACGGGTGCGAGAGTATGGAGCGGCTGGAGCAGGCGCTGGAGGCCGTGCGGACGTTCAAGCCTCTGACCGAGGCGCAGCTTAGCGGACTGCGGGCGAAGACGAAGCAGGTGGCGGCGACGGGGCGGCTGGAGCGTTTCAAGACGTCGGATGTATTCGACGGGACGGCCAAGAATCCGCAGTGGATGGGGTAGGCTGCTTGTATGGAAATCGCAATCATCGGTTCCGGCCGCATCGGCGGCGTGCTTGGGAAACTGTGGGCCGAAGCGGGCCACCAGGTTCGTTTCAGCTCCCGCCATCCGGATAGTCTCGACCGGCTGGTCGCCGAGAGCGGGACCAACGCCTCGCGCAGTTCCATCGAAGAGGCGTTGTCTTTCGGAGAAGTATTCCTGATTTCGATTCCCTATGGATCGCTGCCGGCCTTCGGAGATCGCTACGGCTCGCAGCTCTCCGGGAAAATCGTGATGGAAACGGGTAATCCTTATCCGGAGCGCGATGGCGAGGGGGCCAAGCGGGTGCTCGACTCCGGCCTCGGAACGGGTCATTGGTCCGCGCTCTGGCTGCCGGGCGCCCGTCTGGTCCGCGCATTCAATTCTGTCTGGGACCAAACGCTGGCGCGGGAAGCCCATCGGACTCCGCCGCGTGTCGGTGTGCCGCTGGCGGCCGATGATACCGGCGCGGCGGAGATTGCCGCCGGTCTGGTACGCGACGCCGGATTTGACCCGGTCTTGGTCGGACCGCTATCGCGCGCCCGCGAGTTTAACGTCGGCACGCTCGTTTACAGCACCAACATGTCCGGTCCGGAGGTGCGTCGGGCTCTTCGCTTGCCGGAAGCCGGAACGGCGTCATAGCAAGGGGAATCGGGTTTACTGCACTGCGCCCTTAATATGCAGCTTGAACGTGTAAGCGTACCGGCAAGGGCGCTTGGCGGGCGGTTGGATCACCAGGCCGCGGCTGTCCTGTTTGAATCGAATGGCCTGGTCGACACCCAACATCTCGACTTTCTCCACTGCCCTGCCCGCGAGTGAAGTGAGCCTGAGATCCTCTTCCGGCCATTCGAGCGCGATGGCGTAGAGCGTGTTCCCTTTGCGCGTGAAACGGACGTCGCCGTCTTTGTAGGTCTCCCAGGGACGCGTGCCGTAGATCGCCTCGCCATTCACGCGCAGCCATTCGCCAACCTGCCGGAGGGTCTTCTGCATGATCTCGGGAATGGTGCCGTCGGCCCTCGGCCCGATATTGAGCAGCAGGTTGCCGTTCTTGCTCACGATGTCTACCAGGTAATCTACGACCTCGTTCGGAGTCATGTACTCCGCGTCTTTCAGCCGGCGGTTGTAGCCCCAGGAGGTTGGGTCGAGCGAATCGCATTCTTCCCATTTCTCGCGCAACACGCTGCCGACCGCGGTGCGCTCGAGTCTGGTAATCGCCCACCATCTTGCCATCCGTGTCGCGCCCCCAGCGATCATTGGCGACGACCTCCGCCGGATCCGGGGAGTGGTTGTAAAAATAGACTCGTCAGAAGAATTCGTGGGTAACCTCCGGCTCGGGCAGTTTGCCAAGTGAGTGATAGAGCGCGAGTTCCAGGATGCGGAAGGTGCGAAAACCATACGACCTTCTCATGGTTACTTTGGCTTTGTTGTTTAACCCCTCGACCACGCCGCTTGAAAACTGCTTCTTGGCTTTGAAATAGTTGAGCAATACCTCGCGATGGGCGCGCAACATCCGGGCGATTTTCTTCATCGGCTCGATGCGTGAGCGCATCGTGTGAGGGCACCAGAAATCCAGAAACTTGCCGGCCCAAGTGGGGGAGTCGTATTCCCAGAACTGCTGAAAGTCTTCTTTGAGAAGATAGGCCCGCACGGTCTGCAGGTTGTAGCGGAGCAGATCGCGCAGACGGAACTCCTGCTGAGAGGTGAGATTCTCTTTGCGCTTCAGCACACACCAGCGGGATTTCTTCAACAGCGGCGGGTGTCCCTCCTGGGCCACCCGGCGGGCCTCGGCGGCGCGCACTTCGTCCAGCGCCTTGTTCATTTTGGCGACGACGTGGAAGCGATCCAGGATGTGCAGCGCCTGGGAACAGTTGCGACGGATCACATCCAGGTAGGGTTGCCACATATCCGAGCAGACGAACTGGATCTGCGTCGCCAGTTCTTTTCCAATGAGGGTGAAGAATCCCTGGAAGGATTGGATGGTGCGTTCCTTGCCGACCCACAGCAGACGGATGATCCCCTGGTCGATTTGGTAGACCAATGTCAGGTACCTGTGGCCTTTGGCGTACTGGATTTCATCCACACCGATGGCGCGGATCGGCGCCAGCGTGCGATGCGCCAGGCCCCAGCCGACCACATATTCGACGGCGTCGCACACCTTTTCCCAGGAGGTGTGGAACGTCTCGGCGGTCTCCTTCCAGGAGAGTTGGCGCGCCCAGCGGGCCAGAAACAGCATGTAGGCTCTGGTCAACTGGTGCTTGCCATCGCCCCACGGAGCCTCCCCGACCGCCACCACGCCACAACTGCGGCACTGGACGCGCCGCATGCTGTACAAGAAGAAAACCAAGATCCCCCAGAAGGGGATGAACTCGAAGCGCCGCTCGGGAAGATGATCGTAACCCGGCGCCGGCTGGTGGCACGCCGAGCAGACCGCCGCCGATCCGGCCCGCGGCCGGACGTGCACTTCGATGCTTTTCTTATCGGGGCCGAAGCGGGGATGATGGTAGACAAATCCCGGCTGTCGGTGGCAGAGGTTTAGAATCGTAAGTAGATCCATGGTGCGGATGATCTCGAAGGCGAAGACTTCCAGAGTAACCCGCGCCACCACACCGGCGCCGTCCTCCGATCCTTCCGCCTACTACCGCGATCTGGAAGACTGGCCGCGCTCGTGGATGGGGTTGGATAAAGACCTGCCGCCGGGGGAGCAATTGCTGGCATGTTTCCGGCCATTCATCAAGCATCTGGCTTCCTCGAGTCTTTCGCGGAAGACCATTCGTAAGCACGTGGACAACTTGTGGATGCTGGGCGGAGAGATCATCCGCGACCTGCACGAAGACCCCGCTCTGAGAAAGGTCGCGACCGACCGCGCTATGCGCAATGCTATCCATGAGGATGGCGGCCCGCTGCTTCATAACGGCTCGGAGGAGGAGCAGCGCTCATTCGACTCGACCTGCCGCAAACTCCATCGCTTCCTCAGTCAACCCCGACGCTGACCCCGCAGTTACCCACAGATTCCCCGGACGAGGCTAAAAAATAAGCCAGCAGCTCCTTGCTATTCCAATAGTCGGCGGGCAGCGGCTTTCCTTCCCACGTCCTGACCGGGCCTTCGGTGACGTCGCCCCACAGAACGCTGGGATGGTAGAGGTCGACTAACTCCTTGATGGAGTTGTTCATGTAATCGACCCAGTCTCGACCGGGGTAGCGCGGGTCGGCGAAAGTGTAAGTGGTGTTGTGGTAAAACGCCACCCACAGAAGTATATCTGCTTTTCTATATCCGTCTTAACCGGCACATGCCCGCTGTCCCCTCTCTTTCAGGTGCAATCAGGTGCAATAGATGCTAGACTGGAGTCCAGATCATTAAGGCTATCCTGAATGTCATATGCTTTGATCTCCTGCTCTAGCCATTGTAATTGAAGGCCGTTCGCAAAACAAATGGCAACGAAGACGGCACCAAAGGCGAAGAACACCACCGCCAAGTCCAAGCCGCTGCCCCGGCACAAGCCGCTGTAGAATCGGGATCGGCCACCAAGTAGGCGGTGACGGCTCCAAAGTTCGGCAAAATCCACCAGTGCCGTCCGATGGTCATCAAGGATCGCTCGTTCAGATCGGCGGTCTGCCTATCAGCGTCGATTGGCAGTTTTAGACAGTGACTTTTTGGTAAGGCAATTCGTAGTCAATGCACGGCTGGAATTTCGGTCTGTCTCGACCTTTGATTTTCAGGTACTCAAGCCAGCGTTTATCGCTCAATCGACAGTCCTTCATGATGTCACGGGTGAGATATGTTATCTCAACTCGATGTGAGTAATCGACGCCGACTGGCAATTTGTAGAGCGAGTGTTCTTGCGGGAAGAATACCACAACAGGGATGTCGGCCTTGGCGGCAACCTCTACCACCGGCATGAAGTCCCGGTCGCCGGATACTAGTACTATGCCCGCAGGTTTGAACTCGATCAGGTCCCTAACAGCGTGAACGGCGATGTTCACGTCCGTCATCTTCTCTTTCCGGTCTGAGAAATCAGGTGTACGGGAAATGTACAGGCCGGGTATGATCTCTACGTCCGGTGCTTCTTGTTTGAGCACGTCGAGCCACAACGTCTGGCGTTCGATCTCACTAGCCGACCCGCTGTCCTTTTCCGACCATAGCGGTGAAACATTTGACGGTCACGGTTCGCTTCTCCGTCAGGTGCTCGAACGAGATCGCCACGAGCTTTTCACCGAGTTTCTGGTAGTTGCTCCAGCCGAGACGCAGGAGATCGGGTGGATCTTCGTGGTTGATGCCTTTGTACAGATTCCAGCCATCAATGTAGACGAAAAAGCGTGGAGGACGGACAACCTTTTCGGTGGTGGGTACGATTCTTTGACCTTGAATTTCATGCGGTTCCAAACCTCCCCTGTGCGCAGTTGCTCCTGGCGCTTACAATGTGCAGACCTTCTTGTCTTCCCGAACCATATACACGGCGATGGAAAGTAGTTCGAGAGCGGGTTTGACAGCGAGAAGATATTCCCGAAACCAAGGCGTGTCTGGGTAGGCCAGGGCCACTTCGTCCTCTTTCAATCGAGAGGCTGACATGCTTGCAGCGGTGTAGAAGCCCTTTGCAACCCGGTCGAAGACTTCTGGCTTCCGATAGGTCTCACCAAAGCGTGGGATTCCCGGCTTGGAACTCTTTCCGCCTTTTGCCTCGACAAGCAACCTGCCGGAACCCGATGGAAGTGTAGCGATAATATCGATTCCTTCGTCGTTGGTTGTACAACGCTGGATGATTTTGTGGTCCGTCGCTTCCAGGTAAATGCAAACAGCGTCAACCACTTCATTTTCGTCAAGCACGTTCTCGGTTATAGCACACGGCGGATAAACTGGAAAGCTCGACACGCACCGAAGCCGTCCTGCTGCATGGGCAGTTCCAACTCCATCCCACCAGCGCCGACAAGAACCCACTCCGATGCGCCCTACTGAATCGTCGGCTCGAAACCAACGCCGTTCCCTTCGACCTCAACCGTTCCCGAACGCAGGTCCCATTCCGCCGCCAAAGCATCAGCGGTGGCATCCAAAAGCTCCAAGAGTGCGTCCAATCCTCGTCGCAAAACCCCGGACGCTGAACGAACCCTGCCATTCGGTGGCGACCGGCAAGTGGAACGAATACTGGCCCGGATCGACGGAATTGATCTCTTCAACGACCGCTTTGAAATCGTCCAGGCTCTCGATGCCCTGACACCTGAACTCCGGCTCCCACTTTACCGCCGTCACGATCTGGGTGACGAACTGCGCCAGCCAGGACACCGTGCAAAACGGACCCTTGGCTACCGGCGCTAGGGGAATTGCCGCCCTCTGCATTGGTGTATAATGTTTTCCCGCAGTCCGAGGAGGAAATTCTCATGAACGATACACGCCGCTTCGCATTTTTGGCCGTCACAACTATGATGACCGTCGTCCTGCCTTGCGTTGCCCAGGAACAGCAGAGCAGCCAAGCCACGCCCGATCTTTCCGGCACTGGCAACGCTGGCCGGATCGCTGTATGGAAGAACAGTACTACACTCGGAAGCTCCGTGATTTCGCAGTCGAGCGGAAGCGTGGGAATCGGAACGGCGACGCCAGCGGCAACATTGGAAGTCAACGGGAATGCTCAGATCGATGGGGATTTCAGCTTGAGCGGGAGTATCTTGGAGAATGGCGTCGGGCAGTTGTTGTGGGCCGGGAATATTGGCGGCGGCAACTTGAGTGTGGGTCTAGAGGCACTACCATCGTCTGCACTCGGAGCCGGGAACACCGCTGTCGGCGACAACGCTCTGGGGGCGGTGACGACTGGGGGACCTAATTCCGCAGTTGGCAACTTTGCGCTAATGTCCAATACTTCCGGGCAATACAACGTCGCTCTCAGCTATGCATCTCTATACTCGAACACTACAGGCTTCGGAAACACCGGCATTGGATTTGACTCGCTAAATATGAACATTGGGGGTGCCTTTAACATAGCTGTAGGCATGAATTCGTTATTAAGTAACAACTCCGGCAATTACAATACGGCGGTTGGAGTTGACACGTTGACATTCAACACATCCGGAAGCTCGAATACTGCAATCGGTCATTATGTTCTTAACGGCAACACTACTGGTGGTGGTAACACGGCTATCGGTGAAGATGCTCTGGAATACAATAGCACTGGCAGTGAGAATACGGCAATAGGAATCTTGGCGCTTGACGATAACACTGCGGGCAACAACAACTCGGCAATCGGATACGGGGCGTTGTCACAGAACACAACAGGCAGTAATAACATTGCTATCGGCTATGCCGCTGGAACTTTCGTAGGCGGCAGCAACAATATCTTGATCGGCCACAAAGGGACGGCCACTGATAATGGCACGATTCGGATTGGCTGCACTACTGGTTGCAGTGGAAATCCACCACAAACCTCCACATTCATCGCCGGAATCTATGGAGCGACGACCAGCTTGAGCAGCACAATGCCGGTAATCATTGATGCCAACGGAAATCTCGGTACAATGCAATCATCCCGCCGCTACAAAGCAGACATCCACGACATGGGTGAAGCCAGCGACGGGTTGATGCAATTGCGCCCGGTCACCTTCCGCTATAAGAAGGCATACGACGATGGCTCCAAGCCGGTCCAATACGGATTGATCGCCGAGGAAGTAGCTGAAGTTTATCCAGGTTTGGTTGCACGATCAGCCGATGGACAAGTCGAGTCCGTCAGATACCAACTGCTCGATCCCATGTTGCTTAACGCACTCCAGAAGCAGCACGCCACAATCGACGCCCAGAAAAAACAAATCCAATCACTCGAAGAACGGCTGGCACGAGTCGAGGCGATGTTGGCGGCAGGAGCAACCGGAGCGGCGGGACAGTAGCTTGGTAGTATTGGACAACGGATTGGCGTGAACAAGTTTTCGTCGTCGCCGCCAAATCGGATTCCGGCTGCGCAACTCTGTGAAGCCGAAAAACGACGGTAGAATGCCTGGAGATGCCGATGCTGAACTTTGACGAGATGGCGGTCGGGGCGACGTACTACAGCATATCGGAGGAAGAGTGCATTGCCGCTGGTGCCGACGAAAACGGCGATGTCTACGGCGACCGGGACTTCAGGCCGATTGCCGATTGCGCCACGTTCGACGAAGCAAAGCAGGCCGCTCTCCAGGCCGATGTCCGGGGCCGCATCTACATCGACGAGATGACGAAGGGTCCGAACGGCTCGGGCGGCGGGCCGGTTTTCGCTGGTTTCCAATCCGAACTCCAGGCCGGTCTACGAATTCCGGTCCAATGCGTCGTGTCGAGCAAGACCGGCGCACGGCAGGCGGGTTGACATTTCGGGTTTCAGCTTAGAGAATATCGTCGGCCAGCGCCCGTAAAGGCGTATCCATGATCCAACATGGACACGATTCTGGACCAGTCGTTGTCGCCGCCGTTCTGACAGAGGTCTGCGGCGCATTTGTACAGGACAGCGCCAGCGCTCAGGCTTTGCCACGGCCCGTTAAGGGCGGCGATCTTCACAACACCGGCAATCAGCGCAGCATTTAATCCGCCACATACGACTACGAGGATCAGGAAATCGCCAGCTATTAGGAGGGTTTGGTTTGACAACTCGTGCAAGTTTCCGATGACGACGACAGCGAAGCATACCAAGATGATAACGGCGAGACCTACCAGGATAAACCGTGCCACCACCGCCCCACGCCACAACCTGGAACATTACTGCCGGGACCTGAACGGCTGGCCGCGCTCGTGGATGGGGCTGGAAAAAGATCTGCCGCCGGGTGAGCAGTTGGTAACGCTATTCCGTCCTTTCCTCGAACATCTGGCAGCGTCGGACCTGTCGCCGAAGACGATCCAGAAGTACATCGACAACATGTGGGCACTCGGCGGCGAGTTCATCCGCGATCTCCACAACGACCCCTCGCTGAGAAGAAGGCCGGTGGACCTGGTCCTTTCCAGGATGATCGAATACGGCGGGCCACTTCTGTGCCAGAATCCGAAGAGAACGCTTGACGAGCAATCTGCGGTAACGCTGGATCTGATGGCCACCGCGGAGTTCTATCTGTACTGCCACGGCGGCGGGATCCTGTCTAGCAACGAGACGGCGGTGCTCAGAGCGGCGGTGCGGAAGGACGTGCGGAAGACGGTGGGCGGCAACGAAGGCGCGCTGGCGCCGTGTAAGATTGGAATATGCCGCTGCCTGAGCCCTCCGAACCTGTCCGCGTGGAACCGATGCGGGCGCCCTATCCGCCGGAGTTGCGAGCGGTCTTCGACCAGATCATGCCGCCTGGAGTTCCACCGCTGTCGCTGTTCACCACATTGGCGCGGGTACCGCGCATCTTCGACCGCTTCCGTGCGGCAAGCCTGCTGGATCGCGGTCCGGTGCCGCTTCGCCATCGGGAGATCGTGATCGACCGAACCTGCGGGCGATGTGGTTGCGCGTATGAGTGGGGCGTGCATGTGGCATACTTCGCGGAGCGCGCGAATCTCACGCCCGCGCAGGTGGGGGCGACGTTTCGCGGCGACCGCGACGATCCGGCGTGGAGTAGCGAAGAGCGGCTGCTGATCCAACTGGTCGACGAGTTACATGACACGTCGAATATTTCTGGCGAGCTATGGCAAGCTCTGGCCGCGGCTTTTAGTACCGAACAGATACTTGAGCTGATCGCACTGGTGGGTTTCTATCATTCGGTCTCATTCTTCGCCAACGGGTTGAAACTGGAGGCGGAGAGTTATGCGGTGCGGCCGCCATTGGGTTGAAGTCTCACGGGCACAAGAGGGCGAAAGGTGAAGGGGTACTGGAAAATCGCGTTCTCATGCGAAAACGGCAGCCTCGACCGCCAATGGTCTACACGCACGCACCGGTGTGTCGCGCGGCTGCCGCGGGCGGACGCGGCGGTGCGGCGCGGGCCGCGGTCAGGGGACGACGGGCGCGCGAGATGTGGCGGCGTGTGCAAGAGGGCGGGCGCTGGGATGCGAGTGCTGGCGGAGGTTGGCGAGCTCCGCGCGCAGGCTGCGCGTCGCATCCCGGTGAGTTGGGCGCTCGCCGACCCGCCCTGCCCGACAATCATGGACGCAGCCGCCTTCCGCCCCCCCCGCATCCCCATCCGCACGCCGGCGGGCGCGGCGACGGAGCACGGGCGGCGGGCGCCGGGACGGGCCGCCGGGCGTTAGGCTGCGCGAAGCGCGTCATGCCACCCTACCCGCGCACCCGAAGGTGTCGTCCGGCGCACCCGCGCCACGGGCGTGCAGGCCGCGCGTCACCATCCGCCGCCAGACACCGTGCACACCATGGCCGCGTGCGCCCTCCGCGCGGCGCCTCGCCCATCCGCACGCCGGCGGTCGCGGCGACGGACAACGGGCGGCGGGCGGCAGGTGCAACTGATGGATGCCGCTCCTCCCGCCCGCCACGCATCCCATCCGCCCGCCGCCGGTCGCGGCGACGGACGACGGCGGGGCGCCTGGACGGGCCGCGAGCGAGCGGGTGAGCGAAGCGCGTTATGCCACCAAAACTGCCTGGCCACCCGGAAGTAACGTCCGGCGCTACCGCGCCACGGGCGTGCAGGCTGCGCGTCGGCATCCTGGCGAAGTGGCCGCGCGCCGACGCCGCTGGATGACCGCGCATTTCAAAATGAGCTCTATCCGCCGAGCGA
>Ga0187867_10004905_pt1 | contig 10257 bp, 7 predicted proteins | sample June2016WEW_13_1_FD_132976 | JGI IMG/M metagenome (GOLD analysis project Ga0187867, IMG submission 132976) | Peatland microbial communities from SPRUCE experiment site at the Marcell Experimental Forest, Minnesota, USA - June2016WEW_13_10 | ecosystem: Environmental > Terrestrial > Soil >...
GTGTGCTGGCTGGAGGGCCACCAGCGTGTAATCGACTACATAAGCGCGCGGGCCGGCGTTCCCATGGGGGGGACCAGTCCGGACGGGCTCTTCACGCTTCTCCCGGTCTGCTGCATCGGTTATTGTGACCGCGCTCCCGCAATGGTGATAAACAAGCGGGTATACGGAAAGCTGACCCCGGAAAAGATCGGCCGAATTCTTGACAGGCTGGCTCAGGAAGCCGAATGTGACGAATGGGAATAGCTCGAGGGCGAGAAGCGGGAAGCGAGGAGCAGGAAGCGGGGAGCGAGAGGCGAAAAGAAGGTAGCGTGAGAATAGATCCCCGCTTCCACAATAGGAGCGAGTAATGGGGCAATATCCCCAGGTACTGTTCAAAAATAGGAAACCGAACAGGGTGGCGACCCTGGACGAATACCGCGAAAGCGGGGGGTACCAGGCGCTCGAAAAGTTCATCGGCGGAAGGATGTCTCCCAAAGAGATCATACGGCTGGTGAGTGAATCGGGCCTGCTGGGCCGAGGCGGCGCCGGTTTTCCGGCCGGTAAGAAATGGGCTGCGGTGCCGGACTCGGGCGCTTTTCCCCGCTACCTTGTAGCAAACGGCGACGAGATGGAGCCCGGAACATTTAAAGACCGCATGCTGATCCATGTAGACCCGCACTGTATAATCGAGGGGATGACCCTGGCCGGTTATTCTTTTTCGGCTTCCAAGGCTTTCTTTTTCGTGCGTCCCTCTTATGAAAGCAGCGCCGTCATATTTGAGCGTGAATTGGAATATGCGCGGCAGGCGGGTTTTCTTGGCAATAACATTCTGGGTACGGATTTTTGTTTTGATATAGTTGTTCACCGAAGCGGAGGAAGATACATTTGCGGGGAGGCGTCCGCGCTTCTCAACGCCATAATGGGGAAAAGACCTAACCCTGTAAAGCCGCCTCCGTACCCGACCGAAAAGGGCCTGTGGGACAAGCCGACTGTTGTGAACAATGTGGAAACCCTGGCCAATGTCCCTCATATTCTGCGAAACGGTCCCGAGTGGTTCAAAGGCTTGAGCGCCACGCCAAATGGGGCCGGCACGAAATTATACTGCATAAGCGGTAAAGTGAATGTTCCTGGCGCAGTCGAGTTGCCGATGGGTACCCGGCTGAGTGAAATAATCGATGAACATTGCGGAGGAATGACTCCGGGTTCTGAATTCAAGGCATGCCTTCCCGGGGGGGCTTCGACCCGATTCCTGACCAGGGAGCACTACGATATCCGGATGGATTTTGAGGATTTGAAGAGCATCGGAAACCGTCTCGGTACAGCCGCCATTATGGTTTTCGATCACAAGACCTGCCTTGTGGGCGCCACTCTTAACCTCGTGGAATTCTTCGCCCGCGAGTCCTGCGGATGGTGTACGCCCTGCCGGGAGGGGCTGCCCTACATGCGCGACCTGCTGTGGAGAATCGAAAATGGAGAGGGGGAAGAAGAATTCATCCCCAATTTGAGGACACTGTGCAAAGAGGTTTGGAACTCTTATTGCGCTCTTGCCCCAGGGGCAGCAGAGCCGGTAATCAGCCTTCTGGATTTTTTTGAAGACGAAGTCCGCCAGCACATTAGCCAAAAAGGATGTCCTTTCCATGCCTAGGCTGGTCATTGACGATCTTGAAGTAGATGTCCCAAAGGGCAGCAAAGTCATCGACGCCGCCGAACGGTTGGGCATTATAATTCCTCGCTTCTGCTATCACGAGGCATTGGGATCGGTTGGGGCATGCCGGATGTGTGCGGTCAAATTTATCCAGGGTCCCTTCAAGGGCGTGCAGATGAGCTGCATGGTAGATGCCCAGGATGGGATGGTCGTTTCGACAACGGATATAGAGGCGGTTCAATTTCGCAAAAGAGTAATCGAGCTGTTGATGAAGAACCACCCCCTGGATTGTCCCGTATGCGACGAAGGTGGACAATGCCTGCTGCAGGACGAAACAGTGTCCGGCGGGCACGGCGTTCGCAGGTATCGGGGCAGTAAGCGAACGTATCGGGACCAATACCTGGGACCTTACGTTCAGCATGAGATGAACCGCTGCATCCATTGCTACCGCTGTTCGAGGTTTTACCAGGAGTTTGCCGGATACAAAGACCTTGGCCCCATGCAAATCGGGGACCGTCTTTACTTCGGCAGGTTTTCGGACGGTAAGCTCGAGAGCCCTTTTTCAGGAAACCTGGTGGATATCTGCCCTACGGGCGTCTACACCGACAAGACCGCCCGGTTCAAAGTGCGCAGATGGGACCTCGAGAGAGTCCCCTCCCTTTGCAACCACTGCTCGCTGGGGTGCAATACGGTCGGGAACGCCCATTACCGTGGGGTCATGCGGGTGGAGGCGCGCTACAACCGTGATGTGAACGGGTATTTTATATGCGATGCTGGAAGATTCGGATTTTCCTACTCCAATGGCGGCGCCGATCACAAAAAGCGTCCCTGGGCTGCGCGAGTTGGACAGAGCGATGTTACCGTGCAGACCGCATTTGCAGAAGCGCGGGAGTCTTTGGACAATATTGAGAAAAAATACGGCCCCAATGCCATTGCCGGGGTTGGCTCGACTCGAAACAGCCTCGAGTCCCAGTGCATGCTCAAGCGAATATGCAGGACACGAGACTGGCGGGGCCCGGTATTTTTCTTCGATCCCGCAAAGCTCCGTAAGACCCGCTCAGCCCTTGAGGGGCTTGATGGCGAAATTGCCATATCGATGAGGGAAATCGAGAAAGCGGATTTTGTTATCATTGCAGGGGCCGATCCCCTAAACGAAGGGGGGATGGCCGCGCTCGCGATCAGGCAGGCATCCAGGAGTCAGGCGCCCATTGTGACGATCGATCCACGTGCGGTCCTTCTGCCCTGCAATGCCGAACATATACCGGCTCCGCCCGGCGAAATTGAGCTATACCTGGGCATGCTCGTCGCCAAGGCGGTCGAAAAGGATCGTGCAGCGTTCGGGAAAGACGCAAAGGACTTTTATGGTGCGCTGGTCGAAGACCATGCAGATCGTGAGCTTCCAGCCCGGATTGGCCCACTAGCCGAACAGCTTGCATCGAGTAAAAGACCGGTAATAATTTGCGGAACTGACGTGACTCGCGAAAGCACGCCCGCGTTTGCCGCCGGCTGCACCCGGTTGCTGGCCTTGACAGGAAAACAGGCAGGCATTTTTTATCTGTTGCCGGGGGCGGGCGCTTTCAGCTCAGCCCTTCTTTCCGGAGCGGATGGGCAAGCGTTTGAGGACCTTGTCGGCGATATCGAAAAGGGTCTTGTTCGTGCGCTGGTCGTTGTGGAGAGCGATCCTTGTCACTATTATCCGGACCGGGTAAGACTCGATCTCGCCATGTCAAAACTCGAACTTCTGATAGTAATCGATTACTTTCCGACTGAAACGGTCAAGCGCGCTTCGATTTTTTATCCGGCTTCCACAATCTTTGAAACCGGTTCGACATTTATAAATCAGGAAGGAAGGGCCCAGTTTGCGAAGCGGGTACATCACGGAGGCGTACCGATCTGGGGAGGAGAACACCCGCCGCGCGTTTACCGGGACATTATTCCCGGCGGGGATCACCTGCCGGCCTGGGAAGCGCTTTGGAAAATTGCGGGCATCCCGATGGAGGATACCGGAGCGAGCGAAATCTCCCCTGGAGAGTTTATCCCAACGGAGCACAAGGGCTTTGAGGGGTTTGATGCGAATAATTATCCGGTTGATGGGATAAGGATACTTCAAGGCAAATCCGGTAAAGGAAATCTCCACGCCCTGCGGGGTGTAGAGTCCCGGGAAAAATCAAAAAGCCCTGATGGGTTCGAACTTTTAATGGTCGAATGGATGTTTGGTACAACGGAATTCTCGGCCTGGTCGGATTCGCTTGACGGCGGCATCACTGGACCGTATATGTCGATGCACGCAAAAGATGCGCAGCAAGCGGGGCTTTCCGACGGTGACATGGTGTCTGTTGAACTCGACAATGGGCCACTGGAGATCGTGGTTTCGGTATCGGATCGCACGGCAGAAGGGGTATTGGTCATTCCGCGCCACCAGTGGCTGGATTGGCGAAAGATGAAAGGTTTCAGTGGTCGAGTTTTGCCGGGAAAAATCCGGAAAGCTTGATTCAGAGAGCGCCCACGATGGGCTGGGCTACGATTCATTCACGGGTGCTACGCTGGGTCCGAGGCGCTTATGGATATCAGTCATTGTGCTATTGGGATCGATCTGGGGGGCAGCAAGATAGCGTTTGGCACAGTCGATGAGGAAGGACGGCTGCTGGAGTTGCTTCGCTATGACACCGAAACGCATGGCGGCTACAGTGCGGTGTTAACTCAGGTTGTCAAAGGAGTCGAGCAGCTCAAAGGCGCCTCCGGGATTTCAATGTCCGGGATCGGCATCGGTGTCGCCGGTCAGGTGGACCCCGGGACCGGGGCCGTTGTGTTTGCGCCCAATCTGGACTGGCATAACGTGCCGCTTAAGGCGGAAGTGCAAAAGGCATGTGCAATTCCCGTGGTAGTAACCAACGACGTTCGGGCGGCGCTGTGGGGCGAATGGCTTTTCGGGGCTGGTCGAGGCTGCGGCGATCTGGTGTGTATCTTTATCGGGACGGGAATAGGCGGAGGGATAGTCTGCGGCGGCAAGGTGCTTGAAGGGTGCTGCAACACAGCAGGGGAGATCGGGCATATGACGGTGGACCTTCGCGGCCCGCTTTGCAATTGCGGCAACAGGGGATGCATGGAAGCACTGGCCGGCGGATGGGCCATAGCGCGCAGAGCGCATGCGAGTGTGAAGGCCGACCCGGTCTTTGGCGGCACAATTTTGAGGATGGCGGGAGGCAAAGTCGAGGACATCACGGCAAGAACACTGGTGCAGGCCTTTTACGCTGGAGACGCACTCGCGACGGAGATAATTGACGAGGTTACAGACGCTCTGGCAGCGGGTGCCGCTGCCCTGGTGAACGCGTTTAACCCCTGCCGGATAATATTGGGCGGCGGCATTATAGAAGGCATGCCCGAGATGGTCTCGCGCATAGACAAGGGGGTGCGCCGCCGCGCATTGAGTGCGGCTACAGGCTGTCTTGTCATCTGTGCTTCAAAACTGGGGAATAAAGCCGGGGTCATCGGGGCTGCGGCGTTCGCACTTCGCCATCAGGACTGAGGACTGAGCAAAAGCGGCGGTACCGTGCTCGCAGCCATGCACAACGCAGAGGCAATAAACGTGGTGTGTGTGAAGGCAAGCCAAATGTCAAGCGAATCAGAAAGTGCGTAATATCGGCGGTGATTCACGGAAAAGACCCGGAGGTCTCTGTATGAAGCTGGCCGGAATGGATTTTGATCTGAGCGGGTTCGAATCGGCGGTAATGGAAAGGCTGAAAAACCTTGAGGAGGCCGATTTCTGCGCCCGGCTCTGGGAAAAGGACCCGGCGCTCTGGAAAAATGAACCGGACGAGCAGAAAATAATTGCAAACTCGATGGGCTGGCTGGATTCTCCCTTGAAGATAAGAAAGGCTGTGCCCGATCTTAATGAATTTGCCGCCGAACTGAAGAAAGCGGGCTTCCGCCACGTGTTCCTTATGGGTATGGGAGGAAGCACCCTTGCCCCGCTGGTTTTTAGAGAAACTTTTGGCAGGCATGCTCCCGGCTTGCCGCTGACGGTGCTCGACACCACCGATCCCGCCACTGTCATTCGGTTCGAACGAAGCGTTCCTCTTGCGAACACTTTTTTCATCGAGGCCAGCAAGTCAGGTACCACCGTCGAGAGCCGTTCTTTCGGCGAGTATTTTTTTGAAAGAGTTAAAAGCATAAAGGGAAACCTCGCCAGCGAAAACTTTGGGGTTATAACAGACCCTGGCTCGATGCTCGATCGACTCGCCGCCGAGCGCTCCTACCGCAAAGTTTTGCTCAATCATCCGGATATCGGGGGACGCTATTCGGCGCTTTCCTTTTTTGGGTTGGCGCCGGCCGCGCTTATGGGCATCGATTTGGATGAACTGCTCCTCCGGGCTTTGAAGATGCTTGATGAATGCCGGATTCAGAAGCCCCTTTCCCAAAATCCGGGAGCAGCGCTCGGGGTGGCTATAGGGGTGCTTGCGGCAGGGGGCAGGGACAAGCTGACCTTTCTTCTGCCCGGGCCGATTGCCTCGTTTGCAATGTGGCTTGAGCAGCTCATTGCCGAAAGTACGGGAAAGGATGGGACAGGAGTCATTCCGGTATCGGGCGATCCGGTTGAAAACCGGCAAAACTACGGAGAAGACCGGCTGTTTGTTGAATTCAGAATAAGAAACGAACAGGACGAGGCCATTGAGGCCAAAGGCGATTTTCTGCGAAAAGCCGGCCAACCGGTCATCACGGTTTATATGCGCGACCGGCTCGATCTCGGAGAGCAGTTTTTCCTTTGGGAGATTGCCACAGCTACCGCCGGCGCTTTGCTCGGTATAAATCCATTCGATCAACCGAACGTGCAGCAAACCAAAGAATTTACAGCTAAAATTCTCGACGAGGTCGGCAGGGAGGGCAGGGTGCCCGAGGCCGTGATGGAAATGTCCTACGGTCCGCTACGGCTCTACCTGGGCGGTGGGGCTTCCAGCGTCCAGCAGGCTTTGGCCTTGTTTTTCGAGGGGGCTGCGAGGGATGGTTACCTGGGCATTCTTGCCTACCTGACCGAGAATGAAACGAACGAGAGAGGACTGCGGCGGATTCGTATGCTTGTGATGGACAGTATGCGAATCGCCACGACAGTAAACTACGGTCCGCGTTACCTGCACTCGATCGGCCAGCTTCACAAAGGGGGAACGAACAAGGGGTTTTTTCTCATGCTCACCACGGACGTTGCTGAGGACACCGGGATTCCCGGTCAGCCATATACCTTCGGAATGTTGATGCGTGCCCAGGCGCTGGGTGATTTCGAAGCACTGCGCAAACACCGGCGCAGGGTCTTGCGGGTCCATTTGAGCGATGAGGCGATGGGACTGGCCGCTCTGGAGGAGGTGGTGAGAGCCGTGATATAATCTGTCCCGTGAGCCGGCACCGTCCATTACGAACCAAAACTGAAGGGAAACAATGAAAAAACTGCTCTCCGCATCCATTCTGTCTGCCGACTTCGGCAGGCTTGCAGAAGAGGTCAAGGCTGTCGAAGCCGCAGGGGCCGACTGGATACATGTCGATGTCATGGATGGCCATTTTGTGCCCAACATAACCATCGGGCCCAATATGGTAAAGGCGCTTAGCCAGGTGACACGCCTCCCTTTGGACGTTCACCTGATGATAGAAAGACCTGGCCGCTACCTGGAAGATTTCGTCAAAGCGGGGGCCGAGTGGCTGGGGGTCCATGCCGAAGCCTGCGTGCATCTTCACAGGGTGATCCAGACAATAAAGGAGCTTGGGGTAAAAGCTGCCGTTGCGCTTAATCCGGCGACGCCGCTCTGCATGATCGATCAGATTCTGCCGGATGTCGATATGGTTTTGCTTATGACTGTTAATCCCGGGTTCGGCGGACAGAAGTTCATCCCGAATGTGCTTCCGAAAATCCGGCAATGCCGCCGTATGATAGATGATGCGGGGCTTTCGACACTGCTTCAGGTTGACGGAGGAGTAAAACCTGGAATTGTCGGGGAACTTGCGGAAGCCGGCGTCGATGTCTTCGTCGCCGGTTCGGCGGTTTTCAGCGGTGACTACGCGCAAAATATCAGAAATCTGAAAGCGGCAATGAATCCTAAATCTTGATATTGAGTTCTTCGATCATACGGTCGGCATAGTCGATGACATAGTCCCTCTGCTTCCTGTCTGCGTAGCTGATGCAAGTGCACCGCAGAACACTACGGCTGCGGGTCAGCAGCTCGAAATCCGCGCGGTTAAACGAAAGGTTTACGGCAAAGCAGTAAGGATGGCATTGCTTGTGCTCCTTTTGTATATCCGAGTAGAGTTCTTCAGGAAGCATCACCCAGAAAATGTCTCCAAATTCCGATGCATCAGCATTCTTCTTCAGGAATTCAAGGATCTTCTCGTGGTCGGGTTCCCTTAGCTGATCGATTACGTACTGCTTCATGTTCTTGTCCTCGTATTATAGACTTATATAATACCCTGCTCAAAAAAAAGAATCGGCTCTTTCCGCGCAGCCATGCAGACAGCGGAGACACTAAATGTGGTGCGGTTGGAGGCAAGCCAAATGTGAGGCGCTTCCAAAAAGTGAAGTGGTTCCGGTGTATAGATCACGCTTCGCGAGCTTTGCATGCTTCACAAAGTGAAGCATGCTTGCTGGCCTCCCTTTGCGACGTGTGAGCGCGTAGCGCGGGGGCGGCCGCGCATTCTCGACAGCCCGCCCACCCACCCGCGAGACGGGGCGGGAGCGGGAGGCCTCATTTGAAGTTGACCGCCGTTCAGCGTTGAGTCCCGCGCTGCTGCAGGTAACTTAGCGCAGCCATTATAAAAAAGGAGAGCAATAGCAGGATGATGCTCAATGCGGCCGCCAGTTTGAATTCACCCTTTGAGACTTCGAGCACGGTCGCAGTGGTAAGCACTCTTGTATATCCGCGAATATTGCCGCCTACCATCATCGATGCGCCCACCTCGCCCAGGACGCGTCCAAATCCTGCAATGACTGCAGCCAGAATACCGGGCCTGGACTCCCAGAGCAGCAGCAAAAAATATTGCAGGCGGGTCGTTCCAAGAGACAGTATCTGGAGGCGCAGCTTCGGATCTATGGACTGCACGGCCGCCAGGGTGAATCCGGTCACAACTGGAGATGCGATTACCGCCTGTGCGATGATCATGGCTGTGGGCGAGTATAGAATGCCTAAAGCTCCCATGGGGCCGTAACGCATCAGGAGCAGCCAGGTGACAAAGCCCACGACCACGGGCGGAAGTCCCATCCCGAAGTTTACGACGCTTACCAGCAGTCCCCGGCCGAAGAATCGGGTAAGCGCAAGCGCAGTGCCCAAGGGAAAGCCTATGATAACACTGATGAAAGTTGCTATCCCTGAAACCTGAAGCGTCCTGGACGAAATTTCCAGGACCTCGTGGTCAAGAGTCACCAGGAGTCGAAAGGCTTCGGCAAAGCCGCTTGATATCGATTCCATTTAATTCGTCCCGCTCATGACTGTTTCTCCGGCAGCCTCACCACGAATATTGCCCCGCTCTGAGTTTTGCTCCGTGCCGTGATGCTCCCCCCGTGGCGCTCGACTATTCTTCTGCAAATAGCGAGGCCCATACCGGTGCCTTCGTAAGGCGCGCTCTTGCCATGGAGCCTCTGGAAGGGTTTAAAGATTTTATCGAGGTAACGTTGGTCAAAACCGATTCCATTATCTTCCACCCGGATTTCATGGAACCCCTCAGACTCGCCGGGTTCAGCGTAGACCCTGATAACGGGTGTTTTCTCCCCCCTGTACTTCAGGGCATTTCCCAAAAGGTTCTGAAAGAGCTGCCGCATCTGAACGGGATCGGCCTCAACCGTGGGAAGAGATCCAACCTCGATCTGTGCGCCCGAATCTTCGCGAAGCACCTTTAAGTCCGACAAGGCTTCCTGCACCGATTGCGTCAAATCGATCGGAAGATAATAATGTTCAGCGCTTGAAGTAAGCCGCGAATATTTAAGGAGAGACAGTATCAGCTCCTGCATTCTGCGGGCGGATCGGCGAACCCTATCCAGATAATCACGTCCCTTCTCATCCAACGATTCATTATACTGAGTCGTTATACGATCGACGAATGTCTGGATTTTTCGAACTGGTTCCTGCAGGTCGTGAGAAGCAATAAAGGCGAAGTCCTGGAGGTCCCTGTTGGTTTGCTCCAGCTTAGCGGAATAGGCTATCAGCTTTTCGCTCTTCTTGCGAAGTTCCTCCTCCACTCGACGTCTCTCCGCTATTTCCGCTGTAAGCGCTGCAGTTCTTTCCATGACTTTACGCTCGAGGTCTTCGTTCAACAATTGAAGCTCGGTCTCAGCCCTGATTAGTTCTTCGTTTTTGCGGACTGCGGTCCCGTAGGTCGCAAGCAGGATTTCGAGGATCTGCCGGGGGTTGGAAGCGATCGAGTACTCTTTTCCGGCATATTCGAGCGCTACGGGCGCTTGAATCCGTTCGGCCTCTGCGCGGGATTCTCCCGAAAGTTCTTTGCTTATGTACCCAATGAGGTAATCCGGGTTGTAAGGCTTGACTATAAAATTGCTTGCGCCGCTCTCAAGTCCCTTGAGGATGTCACGCGAATCTGAGAGGAAGCTAAGAAGAATGACCGGAATGGTCCTGAGTTGCTGATTTTCCCGTATGGCCCGGCAA
>Ga0187867_10004907_pt1 | contig 10250 bp, 10 predicted proteins | sample June2016WEW_13_1_FD_132976 | JGI IMG/M metagenome (GOLD analysis project Ga0187867, IMG submission 132976) | Peatland microbial communities from SPRUCE experiment site at the Marcell Experimental Forest, Minnesota, USA - June2016WEW_13_10 | ecosystem: Environmental > Terrestrial > Soil >...
GTGATCGTGTCAGCTTTGAAATTGAACGGGGCGCCAAGGGACCTGCGGCGGTCAAAGTGAAGAAGCTCTAACCGAGTGGCTCTTATCAGGAATTCTCCAGCTAAATTCTTTATCTCTCAGCCATCCTCCACCTTCATTGCAGCTCGCAGAACATCAGAGCACTTAAATGTTACCACTCTCCTGGAGGATAGTGTCATGGGCTCGCCCGTCTGGGGGTTTCTGCTGTTACGCTGATGCTTTTCTTTCACTGAAAATCTTCCGAATCCGCTGACGAGAACGGTTTCACCATTTTGCAAGGACTGTTTTATCAGCTCGAAAAGGGTGTCAATGATTTGGGCTGATTGTTTCTTCGTGAAACTACTTCTGGCGAAAAGCTCTTCCATGATGTGGGCTTTAGTGAGAGTCATTCATTTTTCCTCAAAAATGAGCGTAAAATCAATCCTGATGAATCTGGGCAAATTCAATGGGAGCTTGTGAGATGAGGGAAGATATACTGTATTGAATCTCCGGAAGCAAGGACGGAGCAGTCAGGGATGGAGTGAATGCCGCCATTCAAGTCTCCCGGGAGACTTGCTCAACGAGTGCCTGGATTATCGAGTAAGGGATGTGGGGGTAGTAGTTTCCTCATCTCTGATCTGGGGTCTATGAGGCTCTCAGACCCAATGACCTTTCCCCAAACTTTCCCCAAACTTTCCCCAAACTTTCCCCATACAGACCGAATTTAAACGAATTTCGCTGTACTTTGACGGACTTTGACCAGATGAAAAAGAGACCTTATGCCTTTGTAATTACTTGAATTTAGCCAACTTTTCGAATTGCCTGCTTGGAGGTTGAGCCGGAAATGGTTCCCGGCGGGATGCCTCTCAGGACCTTGTGTGCCTGTTGTGCTGCCAGCCCGCCCACCGCAATATTGTCCGTGGCAACACCGAATAAAGTTGAATAGCCCTCGGAAGATAACAGGGCTCCCCCGATGGGTATCCTATGATCGAACGCAAACTTGGCTATTTTTGGAAAAACGGCAGGGGTCCGGGACAGAGGCTCGGATATGAACAAGACGGCGTCGATGCCAATATCGGCCGCTTTTGCTCTTGCTTCTAAATCGGCTATCAGGTCGGAGGCGCTGTCAGCGGGTGATTCCACCAGGGTGACGCCCGCTTTTGCCGCCGCCGGGCGCAGTGCCCTCAACTGGTCGGGCACAATCGGAGAGTTCTTCGTATAAGGTACCCACATGCGTTTCGCCTGTGGCGCGAGTTCGTGCAGGATCTCGAAACGCCTGAGGGCGAGATCGGGGCCAGGGTAGCGTACCCCGGTGGTATTTCCTCCTGGCTCGGGCACACTCTTGATCAGGTCGGTACCCTCTGTGTTGGTCTGGCAAAACACCACTGGAATGCCGGTGCCCCGGGTGACCGCTTTTGCCTCTACAGCTACCTCCGAGGGAAACACGAGCATCAAGTCTACCTTATCCTCTACAAATTTCCTGAGGATGCGCTGTTCCGCCGCCGGGTCGAAGTTGGTCCTCTGGACGTCATAGGCGATGTTCTTGCCCTCGATGTAGCCAAATTCGCTCATTTTGGCTTTGAAGCCGTCCAGCGTCGTGGCAAAAACATCCAGTCCGCACAGGATGCCCACCCGGGCGACCCTGGGCTTGTTTTCGCCGCACCCGCTCAGGAGCAGGCTAACAACCAATGCGAAAAAGAAGAGCCAACGTTTTCGGTTTCTTTTCCGAGAAAACCAATGTTCGGTCATGGCAATGACACTCTTCCCCGGCTGCCCCTTATCTTCCATTCTTTCCACTTGATGGCCTTCGCTATGCAGGAAGGCCTTACCGATAAGGTCACAAGAGCGCGATAAGAAAGTGAGTCTCGATGGCTTTGGAGTACCAGATCTGTTGAGAGATCGGCCATGATTTACTTTTACACATTTGCGCAATGGTGAGCAAAGTAAAAATGTCATTGGATGTGGTTTTGCGATGCGGTTGAGTTTCGTTGAAACCGTTTGGGATGTTTTTAGGGCGCCTTCTTTTGCTTCAGGCACTCCAGCCGGAAGGTCCTTGCAAGCTATATGAGGGCGAACTGATCCTATGGAGATGGCAGTGGTTGTCTCTTGAACGCAAGTTCACTGGATCATGATGACGGGTTATTCATAACCGGGCCGGCCTTTGTATCCGGATGCGGCGTCAAGTGTATGGAGGCTTCAGTTGCTTAAGAACAAAGGGTCGGACCCAATGCCGTTAACTTAAGCCGGACTTAAGCCCAGCGCAGCATAGCAGCAAGCAAACTTCGAGTTCTCCTGCCCCTTCGTGAGACTACAGTTTGGAGCGGTCAGGAAGGCCCGCCAGAGTCACGAAGAACACGAAGGGACACGAAGGTGCACAAAGAAAACCGATCTGGAGAAGCACCTTTGTGGGCTTTCGAACCTGAAAAGTATTGGTCGAACACGAAGAAGAGAAAGCACAGGAAAACCTTTCCCATACAAGATCCCTGGCAATGATTTTCCTTCGTGCTCTTCGTGACCCAAAAAGCATTCGAATCTAAAGTTAACAGCATTGGGTCCGACCCCGCCCCCCCGGATTTGCATGTTGGAAACGGGCTTGAAGCGCTAAACGCATGCCGCTTGAATCCACTATCGCGATGATGTATCCTGCCGGAGAGGGGTTGAAGAAAAAGGTTTTCGAATGGACCCTGCATTGATATCCCGCCTGTGGCCGATTCAAAGGGACATTGCCGCGCAGGTGTATGATTCGGTATGAAAGGAGACTTATGATAGACATCTGGGTAAAGCTCGTTTCGAATCAGTTTGAACTTGCTCTGAACCTGACCCGAGCGGCCTTTGGACTCGGCGAAAGGGAAGCACCGGTATCTGCACCTATTGATCCCGCGACGGCTATGGTCCCGGAGCAGGCTGATGCGGTAGCCGCAAATCCGATGGATGAACCGCAAAAAACAGGCCGGGAAGAAGAACGGCTTGCCGCAGTTGTGCCCGAGGCGGAGACCGAGACCCCGAGGAAAGCCGCACCGATCTCCGGCAGAGGCGCCGGGAAGATTCCAGGGCGCCAAATTAAGGGCCGAACCGGTAGTGCTCAAGCTGAAGGGGCCACGATTGCCGGTATCATATCTTTTCTCGAATCCGCACACAAGGGTGCAACGGTCCGGGAGGTAGCGGAACACCTGGAAATGGACAAGAAAAGTATTCTTCCACTCCTGAAGACATTGGTCAAGGAGAGGAGAATCGATGAACTGCTCGGGCGGTACTGTGTGATAAAAAGTTGATCTCTCCCCGTTTTTGAAGCTGTCCGAATCGGAGCTTTTGCTCTGCATGGAACGGTTGAGCCTGCAAATGCAGCCAGTTCTTTAGACAGGCTGTCAAGAGGAGGATCACGATGTCTGATACTAGAATAGTCGCTATGTTATCTCTTAAAGGTGGAGTGGGAAAAACCACATCGGCTGTAAACATTGCCTGCTGCCTCGCACAAGCCGGAAAGAAGACGCTCCTGGTGGACCTCGATCCATACACTGGAGCGACATCCCACCTGGGAATCAAGCTCGAACCTGCAAGCAGGACTGTCACGGATGTGCTGTGCAATCCGAATGGAAACATTTCGGAAGCTATATACAATACTGCAACCGCAAACCTCTATGTTGCCGCTTCCGACGAAAGCCTGGCAAGCTGTGAATCGGAATTAAACGCAGAGATAGGCAAGGAGAGTATCCTCTTCGAGCGCTTTGCGGGACATGCGAGCGAATATGATTTCGTAATTATGGATCTACCCCCTATCTCGCCCTTTTTGATGGTGAATGCGTTACGAATGAGCCGGGAAGTGCTCGTTCCATTTAGAACAGCTTTTTTGGACCTGAAAGTTGCGGAGGATATCAACGAACTCGTCGAAAAGGTCCGGCGCAGATTGAATCCCGATATCAGGATACTTGGTTATTTCGGTACCATGTCAAACCTTCGCACCAAAGAGTCCCGGCTGTCGGTTGAAGACATGAGAAGAAGATATGGCGAGAAGGTTTTCAGGACCGTAATACCTGCCTGTACCAGAGTGGCCGAAGCGCCACGCAGCGGAGCTTCAGCAACGGAATACGCGCGCTCGTCAAGTGGCGCCAAAGCTTACAGAGAGCTGGTCAAGGAAGTATTTGACGTTTGACCAGGAAAAGAGAGCGGCCATATTTACAGTCTTCACACCTCCAAGCATTTTGAAGCCGTATTCGAGTTGGCTGTATGATTGGGAAAAGGCCGGCAAGACAACCTATTCGGGAAGTCCAGCCCGGACCAATGGGTGGAAGAATGATCGAGAGGTGTTTTGCGCCCGGGTAACGAGTTATCCGAGCTACCTGATGACACAACTACTAAACTCGGTTGGTGGTGTGAACGGTGGGCACGAATTGGGGGCTGTTGCCCAAATGCACTTTCTGACCATGAGCGCCATACGCGATAATATTTGACTTCCCGAGAGGTTTCCATAACCGTCATTCCGGCAGGGCTTTTGAGCCCGAATCCAGAGGCATTAGGAAAATTGCTTGTCAATCCGGTATCTTAATCAACACACTGGATTCCGGCTCAAAAGCCCTGCCGGAATGACGAAATGAGAATTTTTCTCACCGTCAGGGTGTTTTCTGGTGTGCATGCTTTGAGCAACAGCCCCATTGCAGTGCCCTCCATAAACGGCTCCTCTTGTCCTTAGAACCCAGCAAGCAGAGCTGCCCGGGCCACCCGCCATAAGCGAAGAGACTGTTGCTGGAGTAGAAATGATGGGATTGGTCTGTCTAGCCATAGGGGGCGGCATTACTGGAGTTGGAGCATTCAGGATCTATTTGCTGATTGCCTCTGCGTCGTGGCAGCGCACTATGGGGCAGGTGCTGGAATCCTCAGCGCATCAAAACCATGAAATGAATATTTGGCCCTCGATCAAGTACAGCTACATGGTCAACGGACGTGAATATGTCAATAATAGGATTTATGCTGGAGGAATGTCGGGTTTTTCCGGTTGGTACCAGTGGGTGTATGATTTGTTGGACCAACATCCAGCGGGATGCAGGATACCGGTGTTTTATGACCCGAATAAACCCAAGCGCTCTTGCCTCAAAAAAGGAGGCTGGGTGAATGCTATCGGACTTTGCGTGATAGGCGTCGGGTTTCTTTGAGCGGGCTTGAAACTTCTCTATCTCTAAGAAATATCTAACCTGAAGCGTAATATACGGGTGGCGACGGCAACTTTGCATTGTTGACCGTACCTAATACAGGATGGAGCCTCATAATCGGGCAACCCGGCTCTTCTTGCCCTTCGACTCCACCTCCTTTCCAGCCCTCTTTTCAATCCCTTTCCAGTGGATTCTCCGTTTATCAACTCGGGCAGCCGTGCCGATTATATGGAAACGATATCTTTGATAGATGCGGCGTCTTGCACACAAAGATTTATAAGAACTGATACCAAGTTGCGTTCAAGACAGGGCGGATATAGACCCCGCCCCTGCAGCTTTGTCGCACGGCTCAATCGTAGGGAAGGGCTTTATGCCCTCCCGTAGCACCCGATTTGAACGCAGCTCCATATAAGCAGTCAAAAGGGATATCCATTTCACGGGAGGAGGCATTATGTTACGAAAGCTCACAAGCGCCAGCCTTACTGTAAAGATACTCGTTTTCCCGTTTATGTTTCTGGTCGTCATGTTGTTAATAGGTTTCTTTAACCTGAGTCTGAGCAGCAAGATTCTCGACAAAGTGGTGTATCCCAGTTTTGAGTACCAGATTCTCAATGGCCACAAGAGTACCCTCAAGGCCCTGGTGGAGACTCAGACTGCCAGCCTGGCAGAGAAGCTCAAAGTGCAGAATACCAGAGAGGAACAGATCGATACCGCCGTAAAGGAAACCGATTCGATCCGGTTCTTCGACGATAACTCCGGTTACTTCTTCACTTATGATTTGAGTGGGATAAGGATCAATGTCCCCATCAATAAATCGGACAATGGGAAGAATCTCCTAGGCCTGAAAGATCAAAAAGGTAATCTCTTTGTCGAAGAACTCGTCAAGGTGGCAAAAACTGGAGGAGGATTCGTCGAATACTACTATGTGAAGGAAGGAAAAGGCATTCAGCCGAAACTAAGTTATGTTAAGGTGATTCCAGGCACGGATCTCTTTATCGGTGCTGGAGTCTACATCGATAACGTTGAGTCGGAAAAGGCCAATCTTCAAGAAATTGTCAAACAAGGCATCAAGCAATATGCTGCGGGCGCTATTATTGTATTTGCGCTGCTCGCTGCGGTAATCGCTCTTTTCTCATTGTTTTTCGCACGTTCATTGACGAAACGAATCAGAGCCATCTCCACGGGATTGTCGTCGAGCTCCGATCTTGTGGCTTCCGCTTCAGGCCAGGTTTCATCGGCCAGCCAGCAACTTGCCGAAGGGGCATCCGAGCAGGCCGCATCTATTGAAGAGACCTCCTCGTCCCTTGAGGAAATGTCCTCCATGACCAAGCAGAACGCGGGTAACGCGAACCATGCCAACAAACTGATGACGGGGACAAGAGAGACCATAGCACTGGCAAGTCAGTCAATGGAAAGACTGACTACTTCGATGGGCGAGATATCCAGGGCGAGTGAAGAGACCTCCAAAATCATCAAGACGATCGATGAGATTGCCTTCCAGACAAATCTGCTGGCGCTAAATGCTGCCGTGGAAGCTGCGCGTGCGGGGGAAGCCGGAGCAGGCTTTGCCGTGGTTGCCGATGAAGTGAGGAATCTCGCGATGAGAGCAGCCGAGGCTGCGAAAAATACGGCTGAATTAATTGAGGGTACGGTTAAGAAGATTAAAGAGGGTTCCGAACTGGTAGATAAAACCGACAAAGAATTTCGCGAAGTGGCTGTTAGCGTCGGAAAGTCCGGCGAATTGGTTGGAGAGATTTCAGAGGCATCCGGTGAACAGGCGCAAGGCATTGAACAGATCAACAAGGCTGTGTCCGAGATGGATCAGGTTGTTCAGCAAAATGCGGCCAGCGCCGAAGACGCAGCCTCCGCTTCCGGGGAATTGAACTCTCAGGCCTCTCAGTTGAAGAGTTTCGTTGCGGACCTGATCTCCCTGGTGAACGGGAGGGCTGACAAGGAAACGAGCGCGGAGCGACCGGATCGATCACGCAGGGTAGCAAGATAGCCGGCGCTGGCCGTCCTTCCACCGCAACGGGGGCTCTTCTGCACAGAAGGCGCGGCAGCGGGACAGGAAATGGGAAGGAGACGATCTCACATGGGGGCAACGGAGGCAAGAAGCCCTCGAGCGAGGTAATTCCGTTCGACGGTGACGGGACAGAAGACTTCAAGCACTTCTAAGGATTACCTGCTTAAGCCGCGAGAGCCGTTTATGTGGTAATTAGCCGTGTTGTTAACAAGTCTTTATGACAGGGGTGGGCGTCAATGCCGAAAATAGAGCATGTTCAGGTTTTGACGATTATGAACCGGGGACCCTTCGGGGTGAGAACACCACGAGATTTCGGGCGTCATTAGTCTGACGTATCTCAACGCACGAAAATAGCAAAAACAGCCAAAAATCGAATAAAAACTGCCACAAATTCGGAAAATACCGCTATTCTCTGCATCTAGCGGCTATTCCAGCCTGCAGCATGGCCGTCCATGTCATATTAATTGGCCACCTGCGCCGCAGTGATCTTATCGATCGCTCTTTCTATGAATCTCTGGGCCGCTGCAAGATTCCCGTGGCGTGCGCGGCTCACATTACCGGCATCAACCGCGATACCGCCGGCCATAAGCCCAATCACGACAAAACCTGCGCCTAAGATCTTTACCACTGACGATTTCATTTTTCCCCTCTCCTTTTCTTATTTTAGTTGCAAGGTACAACACAAAACATAGTTGTAAAGCCGGCAGGGGTTCGAGCCCGGCGCCAGATCATGCGGGAAAATCACTGATATTGCGTAACAGGAATGGCAAAATACATGAAAAGAGATAACTTACCGGGCTTAGACCATGTTTATATTGAGAGTTCAAAACGATGTGGGTCTTTGGATGCCAAAGTGTTACCGCTTGGCGGATATCGTATTGGACCGCAGAGAGGCAACCTTCTGAGGTGGCAGAGATATAAAGAAACCACAGAAATACTTGTTGGGCAGAGGGCGAACGAGTGAAACATGGTGGCGTGCTTCCCGATCTGCTTTTGATTCCGGGTCTGCTTTGCGACGAGCGCCTCTGGGCGGTGCAAACGGAGGCGTTAGCCGGCTCGGCGCATAGTCGAACTTCTGACCTCACCGCGCACGAGTCCATCGAAGCGATGGCGGACGCCGTCCTTAGCCAGGCCCCGATGCGGTTTGCCATGGCTGGATTTTCGATGGGTGGGTGCATCGCACTGGAGGTCGTTGCCCGGGCGCCGGGCCGCGTATGCCGTCTGGCGTTGCTGAGCACCAGCGCCCACGGGCTGTTGCCACCGGTTCGCCGGCAACTCAGGGACTCGATCTCAGGCATAGAGGCCGGCGGGTTCGACGCCTACCTTGAGGATGCCTTTCCCCGCTACGTAGCCCTCGAACGGATACATGACCATGCGCTGTGGGGAACCTTCGCCGCTATGGGCAAGAGCCTCGGCCCGGCCGTCGCCGTCCGGCAGATACGGGCGCTGCTTGAGTACCCTGGATTCTGCGGCGATCTCGGACGGATCGATTGTCCTACGGTTGTGATCTGCGGGCGAGAGGATCGGCGCACCCCTGTGGCGGCCCACGAAGAGTTGGTTGGGCTAATCCCGGGCGCCAAGCTCAGGGTGATCGAGCGGGCCGGCCATTTCGCCCCGCTCGAAGAGCCGCAGGCAGTCACTTACGCGCTGCGCGACTGGCTGCGGGTACCGGCTTAGGACTGGTCTAACAAATCGTTGAACAGGGCCGGCAGAAAACGGCGTTTGCCTCCCGGTGAACTCCGGCGTTATTCGCGCCATGCTTTCGAGAAGACCGTAAATGCGAGATCTTTCGAGATTGAGCGCTTTCCTTGACGATATTGTCGGGTAGATCCACCGTCGACCCGATAACATCCTATTACTCTTTTTTCCCAGCCTGCATAATTGATGCAATCAACTGATGTCTTATTGTAATGCGAGCAAGAGATATCGGTGCCGCACGGCAGCCGCCGAACAGAAACACGGGCCGGTGCGTTGGAACAGACCCTCTTCACATTGGAATCCCGGATGCCTTCCGGCTTCGAGAGGAGAAATATGATGACTGCTTCCGAAAAAGAAACGGCGTCACAATCCGATGATACGATGCGAATCTGGTATCAGAGCTTCGTCGATCTTCAGCAGCAACAATCATACATCGAACGTCTAAAGGAAGGTTTGCATTCATATGCCGAGCCCAAGACCGCTTTCGAGGTCCACGGCATTGATCCACCGGACAGGTACTTGCATCCTCTCACGGAATTCCGCTGCGCTTCCCGCACTATTCGCAATGCTATCGAGGCAGAGCAACTGGGCTATGATGCTTTCGTCATCGGTCACTTTCAGGAACCGGGACTCCTGGAAAGCAGGGCAACCATCGACATCCCGGTCGTGGGACTCGGTGAGGCAACGACGCTCTACGCGTGCAGCCTGGGCCGAAAGGTGGGCCTTGTAACTATAAACCCCGTATTCATTCCATGGCATCAAGAGCAAATTGCTCACTACGGACTGGAAAAGCGTGTGATCGATGTTTCTTCAATTGATGCTCAGGTATCCACTTTCACCCGGGCTTTCCAGGACGAGAGTACCTACTTGAAAGTCCGGGAGGAATTTGTGAGACAAGCGAAACCGCTATTGAAGAAAGGCGTAGAAGTAATCATACCAGCCGGTGGACTGCCAATGCTGCTTTTCGCGCGCGAACGCGAGTTCACCATTGATGGTGCGGTGGTGCTCAACGGGATTGCAGTCATAGCAAAAGCGGCAGAAATGTCCGTGAAGCTGCATCGCCTAACCGGAGTAGTCGCCAGTCGCGCCGGTACATTTGCCAAAGCTCCGGCTGAGGCGGTAAAAGAATTCCTCGCGAGCGCCGGAAATTAAGCGTCCCGTTCCAGGGTGCAAAAGGAGCCACCCGAGATTTCGAGGTCATCCTCCGTTAAGCTGAGCATTGCTTGGTGCATAGCATTGCCTTTGAATGGGAAGGGATAATTTCGGCGGGGCGGGGCATTGATTTTACCCGGGATTTCCCTGAAGAGAGCCCGCGAGAGCCGTTCATGTGGTAATTAGCCGTGTTGTTAACAAGTCTTTATGACAGGGGTGGGCGTCAATGCCGAAAA
>Ga0187867_10004913_pt1 | contig 10238 bp, 12 predicted proteins | sample June2016WEW_13_1_FD_132976 | JGI IMG/M metagenome (GOLD analysis project Ga0187867, IMG submission 132976) | Peatland microbial communities from SPRUCE experiment site at the Marcell Experimental Forest, Minnesota, USA - June2016WEW_13_10 | ecosystem: Environmental > Terrestrial > Soil >...
AGCTGGGCGAGGACGCGGATAAGTACATTTCCTATTCCGTGGAAGGCGCCTTGAGGATAGAGGCCCTGCTGAAGGCCTTGCTTGCCTATTGGGAGATCACCGAGCGGGAACCGGACAGCCGCGCCTGGATCGATTCGGGCGCTGTTCTGGCCAACGCACTGTTGAACCTCCAGTCAGCCATCGAGGAGAGCGGCGCCACCGTAACCTCCGATCCGTTGCCGACCGTGGCAGCGGATGAGGTCATGCTGATGCAGCTTTTCCAGAACCTCATTTCCAATTCGATCAAGTACAGAGGCAAGGAGAGGCCGAAGATCCATGTCTCGGCGGAAAGGGACGCGGAAGGGTGGCTGTTCGCGGTGCGAGACAACGGAGTCGGTATCGATGCGGAGGACTTCGACCGGGTGTTCGGCATGTTCAAACGCTTGCATGGCAGCGAAATTCCCGGTACTGGCATGGGGCTGGCGCTTTGCAAGAAAGTCGTCGAGCGCCAGGGCGGCCGGATCTGGGTGGAATCGGAACCGGGGCGCGGCGCTACGTTCAAGTTTACAATTCCACCCCCCCCCCGCACAGGGTCCGGGGCGCGGCGCGTTGACTGAAAATGGGCAACTCTGATCAGAACCAGACGGAGGTTGAAATCGAGCGTATACGCACGGCGCTCGAAGCGGAGTTTGAAGAGTTTGTCTCGATGGCGGCTCACAACCTGCGCGAGTCTCTCCGGGACGTAGCCTCATTCAGTCAACTGATGGCCGAGACCTATGCCGGCCGCCTCGATTCCGATGCCGGCTTATTCCTCGATCGTATTCAGGAGGGAGCGGCCAGCATGCAGTCACTGCTCGCCGACGTCGTGGACTATTGGGCTACGGCTGCCGGCGACCGGCAGGTCTCCCGGACGGACATGGAAGCGGTCCTTCACCAGGCGCTCCTCTCGACGGACAAGCAGATAACGGAACGGAGCGCGACCGTCACCCATGATCCTTTGCCAGCGGTGACGGGAGACTTCGAGATACTGACCAAGGTGCTGCACCATCTGATTCGCAATGCCATCGAATACTGCGGCGCGCCTTCTCCGCGCGTTCACATTTCATCCAGACGGGAGGATTCCGATTGGGTATTCTCCGTCGCGGATAACGGTCCCGGTATAGACCCCGCATTCCAAGGCCGCATATTCGGAGTGTTTAAGCGCCTGCACGGAAAAGAACACCCCGGGAACGGACTTGGCCTCGCATTCTGCAAGAAGGCCATCGAGTGGCATGGCGGCCGTATGTGGCTGGAATCGACGCCTGGGGCCGGATCGACCTTCTATTTCACTCTGCCGGCCTCGGCCTCAATCGCGGACAACCTCAGGTAGCCCGCGGGCCCACAGTGCTTTGGCCGCGCGCCTGGCGGCTCTATTTCTCGAACAACCGTTCAACCTGGCCCACTTTCTTTTGGACCTTACCGCCGAGATTCTCGGCTTGGCCCTCAAGCTGTAAGTCGGGATTGTCGATGGCTTGGCCGACCGTCTCCTTGGCTTTGCCCTTCACTTCATGCATCGCGCCTTCGATTTGATCTTTCGTGCTCGGGTTCATCTTAACGTCCCTTCCTCTGTTCAACCGCTACTGGAGCAGATTTGAGGCCAAAACCAGAATGCACTGCTGCCGGCCGACTAGGCTGGTCACGCGACCATGGGCGTCGCCTCCGGCTTGGGACGAACGATCTCCTGAACATGCTCCACGGCCTCCGCTAGGCTGGTACAGAGGCGATCGGGTAGAGCTCGCTCGAAACGAGCCTTGGCTTTGTTCGTGTCGCCGCTGAATCCCCAGATGCAAACCACCACTTTGAGTTCTGGAAACCGTGCCCGGATCTGCTTGCACAGGGCCCGCGCCGGCGCGAACGCATAAGGAGGCAACGCTGAGATGCAGATTATGTCGCTCCCTCCGGCATTAAGCAAGGCGAGCCATTCATCGGGAGAGGACCCGGCAATGGGCAAGGACAGGGTCGGGAACCCCTTTTGCTCCAGGAGTTGAGCCAGCATTGCGGCCGTGACCTCATCGGCCCGATCATGGGCCGGAAGACAGAGTACCCTGGCGTTCAGATGCTCCGCGGCGTCCTCGAACGAGCGGTTCTCCAGTTGATACTCCGAGAACTCGACGATCATTTCGTTGATGCTGAGAAAGAGAAATTCTTCCCTGGCTGTGTCGATTGCTCCTTTGTGCCGGTCCTGTTCGGCCAAGCTCAACGCCGGGATGAGCACGGAGTCGTACAATTCCACTAGCGGCCTTCCCTTAAGTAACCCGCCGACAATGGTATGTGCTTCCACTTGATCCATCGCTAGTAACCGCTGGTAGACCTGAGCTTCGGCCGCGAGAACCGGTTCATCTCCCAGCAGGATATGCAGAAATGAGAGTTGGGGGACGTAGCGCCCCAGAACCACGAGGCATACCGTCAGTGGCGTGGACAGGATCAGGCCCGCGGGTCCCCACAGAACGGTCCAAAAGACGGCGGACACAAGCAGCGCCAGGGAAGAGATTCCCACGCGGGCGCCGTAGAGCCAGGGTTCGACAAAGTTGGCAATGATCAGTTCGAGGCCCGCCACCAGCAGGAACACCAGCATTGGCCTGAGCCATCCATCAAACACGGCCAACGAGAGCGCAATCGGTAGCGTCGCCGCAATGGTCGTTCCCACGTACGGCACAATTCGCAGGATGCCGGCTAGCACTCCCCATAGGGCTGGATTGGGCACGCCGATCAAGTAAAGACCGGCGCCAAACAGAGTTCCAAAGCCCGCATTGACCAGCACCTGCATAAGCAGGTATCGGCTGACCCGGCCTGACGCGTCGTCGAGCGCTTGCGTCATGACGTTCAAGCGGCCGAGCCCGGCCAGCCGCAGAAAACGGTTCCTCAGGTCTTCTCTTTTGAACAGCATGAAGACCGCAAAGATGAGGACAAATCCCGCTCGTCCTAGCGGCGCAAGAACCGGCATGCCCAGATCTCGAAGCTCCGTCCATCCGCTGGTCGCGCTTGGGACGATTCGAACGGGAACAGGAGACGGGGGCGCAGGCGGCGCCTTAGACCGCCTCTGAGTCGGACTCTGTGCAGGCAAGGCCGCGGATGGCTCGCCCGAACTGGTGAGTTCCTGCGCGATCTCCTGCACGCTCTTGGCAGCTAGCCCTAGCTGCCCCGTGACCGGGAAATGAAATGCTTCAATCTTGGCGTGAATGTTCTGGCGGTATAGAGGAAGCTCATTGGCCATGTCAACCAACTGGTTCGCGATGATCCAGCCGATGCCTCCAGCCACCAAAACCGCAACCAGGACGGTCGCGAGAACGGACGCTACGCGGCCAGCGTGCCGCCTCTGGAGAAGCGCGGCCACTGGAGTCAATAGAAACGTCAGAATGAGAGCAAACGCTAAAGGGATGAAGATCTCGCGCGCAAAGTACAGTGCCGCGATGGTTCCGAACAGGATAATGGCCCCCGCATCGCCCCGCAGCCCGGGCCGTGAAGCGAGCCCCTCGGGAGCCATGGCGTGTTTCGTTTGTCTTGGCAAATGCAGCATTTGAGGGACACCCGCAAGTCACGACGAGTCGCACACTATGGCCGGCACACGGCACCCTTTTATTGCGACGGGTCTTTTCCCCGCGTGGCCTGGACGCCCTTCAGAACCGCAAGGCCGAAGAGTACAATTGCGCCCACTGCGATCCAATGCGCGGCAATATGCAGTATCACGGCTCCATAGATTAGCCCCCCGATTAATATCAGGAAGCCGACAATGTAAATCCCGAACGACATGGCAGTTTCCTTTTCACGCTTGCCGGCACCTGCAAACACGCAGCCGCGTTTCCCAGCCGCGCGTCGGCAAGCGGCTCTCAGCCTTCTTCAGCATCCTGTTAGTGGATAATCCCAAGCATGTAGACCAAGAGTAGAACGAGCAGTATGGTGCCTATCCCCACGCCCGCACCGCCACCGTAACCCCAACGGCTATGGCCGTAGTACCCGCCACCGCCGCCCAAAACCAACAGCAAAATGACAACTAATAGTATCAACATCGTCGTCGATCTCCTTTCAACCTTAGAGCAGCTTTGGGACCAAACCGGCTCGACGGCTTTGGTCTGCGCCAAGCCTCGCCGAATCCTGTTTGGCCGTGTTGTGCCGTGGAGCCGACAGGCAAAAGTGATGCACGTGAATGCAGCTTTTGCCGGTACCCGCGTAGCCGCCATATGGCGTGTCACCTGTTTGCATACGGCCACGCACGTGCATGGCTCAAGCTCGGAGAGTGCTAAAAATGCTTCTTAAGCGAGTGATCGGATTGGTTTTCGCAGGCGCGCTGGCCTTCAGCGCTGTGGCGGCCGATGTTGTGGTTCGCATTGCACCGCCGCGCATGGTAGTGGAGAGGCGGGGTCCCCGGCCGAGCCGCAACCATGTGTGGATTTCGGGATATCACAATTGGGATGGCCAACATTACATGTGGGTCTCAGGAAGGTGGGAACAGCCACCGCGGGAGCATGCCCGGTGGGTGGCCCATCGTTGGGTTCACAGAAACGGCGGCTATGTTCTGGTCGAAGGACACTGGAGCTAGGTCCGCTTCACGGTAAACTCCACATGCCGGTAGAAGGGCGCTGCCGGCATGTGGCTTCGAACCAGCCCAGTTCAGGCCCCGGGCAGCAACAATGATTCGGTTTGTATTCTCGGTGATGCTGCTCTGGCAGGCGCACAGCTATGCGCAATCGGGACCGCAGCCGCCATGCGGCGAGGAACCCGTTCCGCCCTATCCCGGGCTGGAGAATTCGCCCAGCGTAAAGTTCTGGAGCGAGTCTGATTTCGGCCGCGACTGGAGACCACCCGCGTGCACCGGTTGGGTTGAAGTGGGCTTCTCTACGTTGACAACCACAGTCGCGCGATTTCGGTGTAGCTCGGGCGCCGAGGGCTTGCTTCGCCGCATCGGGGCTATTTCAGAACTCGCGGGCATGCGCTACTGGTCGACGACTCACAAGCAATGGCAGACATTAATTGTGAACGCCCATGCTCTAACCGGCTCCCAGCTAACTCAGCGCCGCGAAGACTTCACACCCGATGAGATGAGGGACGGCAGGGTGCTTTACTTGGAACAGGCCGATAATCTTTCCGGCGCAGCTAACTACCGAATGCAGATTACAGAGGCTTCGGCAGACCGGCTGGTCTTTGATGTCGAGAATGTCAGTGTCATGCGCTATTTCCTTCTGACGCTCTTCCCCACGGGTGAGATGCAGTCGGTCTACTTTCTGGATCGCGAATCGGACAACGTCTGGCGGTATTACAGCATCGCGCGAACCGGACGAAACGCGAGCCGGCTGGCCACGGGGCATGAGTCTTCCTCGATCAACCGGGCCGTCGCGTTCTATCGCTCCCTAGTCGGGATTCCCACCGACCAGGAGCCTCCGGCGGCGCGATGAGCGTCGCGGACCGTTTCCTGCGCGGACTCAGCCGCCTCCGCAGACTGCCCTGGCGGCGTGTCGCCGTTCGTTTTCTAGTCTGCACGGCAATTATTGCGGGCACTCTGGTTGCAGGCGCAATTCACTACATCTATTTTGACCGTACCAATCTCCCCGACCTGGAGGCATTCAGCCGGTTTGAACTTCCCACCATCGGCCACGTCTACGATATCAACGGCCAGCCGCTCATTGAGATGGCCTCGGAATACCGCCAGATCACCAGGTACGAGGACATTCCGCCCATTCTTCGCGACGCCATCCTCGCCGCGGAGGACAAGAACTTCTTCTCACACAACGGAATTGACTACTTCGGATTTGCTCGCGTAGTGTGCAAACTCAGGATCCTGAATCTGCTGGGGCGCCTTACAAAAATGGGGAGGCGAGATTCGGCCAATAGCGCCGCCATCTTCCCGCAGGGCGGCTCGACCATCACCCAACAACTCGTACGCGGTTATTTTCTCAAAACCATGACGGCTCAAGAAGACAGCGATCAGCTCCGCCACAGCCAGATCGTGGCTCGCGCGCTGTCGTCCGTGATCGGTGCGCGAACCGTCAACATGCTGTTTCGGAAGCTGGAGGAGATCCGGCTATCGTTGTGGGTCGAAGAAGAGATGCAGGCGCGTTTCGGTTCGAAACGTCGCGCCAAGGAAGAAATCCTGGCCCGATACGCAAGCTTGATTTACATGGGAAACGGTCAGTACGGGTTTGCGAGGGGAGCGGAATATTATTTTGGCCGGCCGCTCGCCACGTTCACGGCGGATGATGCGGACAAGGCAGCGCTCCTGGCAGGCACCGCAAAATCGGCTCGTTACTACGCGCCCAACGCGAGCCGAACCCAGAGAGTCTTCGAGCGCAGGAATCAGATACTGGCGCTTATGGCGGCGCGCGGGTTCATTTCTTCGGACCAGGCCAGCGGAGCCAGGCGGCGCCCGATTGAGACGGTCGCGCAGCACAAGGACAAGACGATCGGGGCGTCCGCGGTGGTCGACAGTATTATCGACGAACTCAAAAGCCTGCGTGCCGATCTCAGCGAAAAGGACCTGTTGCAGGGACATATCCAGGTTTACTCGACGGTGGACACCCGCGTGCAGCAAATCGCGAACCAGGCACTGGAACACGGGCTCTTGTTCTATGAGAAGCGGCACCCCAGGGCCAGCGGCCTGATCCAGGGCTCGGTGGTCGTGCTGAGAAACCGCGATGCGAGTATCCTCGCCGAGACGGGCGGCCGCCAGTCCTACAGAGACCGCTCCAGCGTATACAGCGACTTCAACCGCGTGACGAAGTCGCTGCGGCAACCTGGGTCCGCCATGAAACCCATCGTCTATCTCGCGGCTTTTCGGAAGGGCACATTTAATCTGGAGAGCACGGTGCCCGACGAACCCATCAGCGTTTCCGACGGTGAAGAGCGGGATGCGAAATGGATCTCGAACTACGATGGTCAATTCAAGGGCATGATCCCCCTCCGCATGGCGCTGGCGGAATCCAGAAATGCCGTCGCGGTTTGGATCACAGGACAGATCGGCATCGCCAGCGTCCTGGAGACGGCTCGCAATCTCGGGATACAGACGCCGTTGCACCCTTACGCGACAACGGCCTTGGGGGCGTCCGAAGTGACCTTGCTGGAACTCGCCAATGCGTACGGCACGATTGCATCGGGCACTCTCACCCAGCCTCGCGTGATCCGGAAGATCGTCCTGGATTCGGGCGAGGTCATCGCCGATGGCGGACACGGCTCGTCTCCGGTGGATGTCGATGGCGACGCGCTGTCGCTCATTCAGGAAGGTCTGCGCGGTGTCGTGCGCATACCCGGCGGCACGGCTCATGCACTGGACGCCGGCGGTCTCCCGTTCGCGGTTATGGGAAAGACGGGAACGACAAACGAGTTCCGGGACGCGCTCTTCGTGGGGTCTACTTACGGCCCTGAAGGAATCACTGTGGCCGTCCGTATAGGCTTTGACGACAACCGTTCCCTGGGAGCGAAAGAGACGGGCGCCAAGGTTGCGCTCCCGGTGTTCCGGGAAATCGTGCTCGGCGCGTACGGCAAGAAGTTGGTAGGCCCTGCGCCGCAGTTCCCGGCTGAGATGGAGCAGCGAATCGACGTTTACCTGAAAGGCGACATTTCAGCGGTCAGCGATCGGCTTTCAGCTTTCAGCTTTCAGCGATCAGCCGCGCCGGCGTGGCTGAAGGCTGACCGCTGATAGCTGACCGGCTTATGTTGTGGCCGTTCCGAACAGCGCCCCGACGCCTGCGGTCAGCGCCATTGCTAGAGCGCCCCAAAACGTGACGCGTATTGCGCCCAGCGTCACGCCTGCGCCTCCAACGCGCGCGGCCAGCCCTCCCAGAAGCGCCAGAAACAACAGTGAAGTTCCAGAGACAAAGGGGATCAGACCCGCCTCCGGAGCTATGGCAGCGACCAGGAGAGGCATGGCCGCTCCGACGGCGAAACTGCCGGCCGACGCCAGCGCAGCTTGAATCGGACGCGCACTGAAAGCCGCGGAGATGCCGAGTTCGTCGCGGGCATGCGCGCCTAGCGCGTCATGGGCCATCAGTTGGTCGGCGACCTTTTTGGCGAGCGTGCGATCGAGCCCGCGTGCCACATAGATGGCCGCCAGTTCCTTGTGCTCGCCCTCGTTGTTCGTCTTCAGCTCCGCGCGTTCCAGCTTGAGGTCGGCCTTTTCGGTGTCGGCCTGTGAGTGCACGGACACGTATTCACCCGCCGCCATCGACATCGCCCCGGCGACCAGGCCGGCGACGCCCGCGACCACTACGTTGCTGTGAGTCGCATGCGCCGCTGCGACACCTAGCACCAGGCTCGCCGTCGAAAGGATCCCGTCGTTCGCGCCCAATACCGCCGCGCGCAGCCAGGCGACGCGTCCGGTGCGGTGCCGTTCTCTGTGGCGTACATACATATTCTATTGCGTTTCGAACACATGCCTGCCGATAAACCACCCCATGACGCCTCCCGCCACGATGTCCGACGCGAAGTGCTTTTGGCCGCTGAAGCGAGATGCGCTCACCAAGGTAGCCAGTCCATAAGCGGCGAACCAACGGGCGTGCCTCACGAGCCTCGAACTCCAGGCTGAATCGCTCATTGGCGAGCGCGGACTCCCACTCCGGCAGACACCTCAGTGTCGCGCGGCCCGCTGCGTGCCAGGTCCACGTTCACGGCCCGCAGTTGCTCGAGTTCTTTTGACACCCTGGCCGAATCGTCGGCGCTAGTCTTGGTCGAATTCGCAAGGCCAGGGTCGCGGTAGAAAGCGAGAATGTCGTTTCGGAGTCCTTGGGATATTTCCGTGTAGTGGCCCTGCAACTTATGTAGTAGTTGCGAGTAAGCGGCATCCATCAGCGTATATTTCCCCGCCGCGGTGAACGCTCCCACGTCAAGATTGTAATTCGGCAGCTTAAGACGGCCCGCGTTCTGTTCCGAAAGCAGGTCGCGATAATGCGTAATCGTTGAATTGAAGCTGGCCATGTACATTTGTTCGATCTCGGGTGTCAGCCTCTTGAATGACAGCGGCCGGAGCGGGCCTTCCCTTGGTACGACGCGGAACACAGTTGCCAGCATTTTCGACCGGACCCCCGGTTCCTTATAAGTAGATCCCCAGTTCTTTTCGTAGCTGGAACGGGATAAATTGTAGAGGAAAGTCTTACGCGTAACGCTGGGAGCTTCCTTCATGATTTCCTGTTTCTTGAGTTGCCAGGCAACTCTCGTAAGAGCCGGAAGAATCGTCCCAACCGCGCGGCGATACGATCCGATGGTGAGATCGACGTCCAGGAATACTTTTTCCAGTCTCATCCCATAGGTATCCAGAAACGCCCGCTCGAGCAAGGGTTTTGCCACTTCAAATCCGATGAATTTTTTGAATGCCGCGGAGGCGTAGCGCCCCTTGGCGGCCTGAAAGACATCAAAAGCAAACTCCGTCTTGGCGTGGGAATTCGGATCGTCGGCATACGTTACCAGCTTTCCGAACTTCCGTCCAAGGTCCGGGTAAAACAAAGGAACGGTTCGGTTAACGGCCATGGAGTGGCCATTATTATCGGCGGCGTAGTGCGACAATGCCCCCAAAGCGAAAGCGTATTCATTCAGGTCTTGGGATTCGCGGATCAGGCTGAGGATGAAATCGCCGCTTCGGACGTAATGTGTCAAATCGCTGAAAAACTTGCTGCCGAACGGATAATACCCCAAATCCTGAATAATGCACCCTCCGTAGGCGAATGCGTGGGCTTGCGTCAGCTCCTCCACGGTGGCAGCCGGAAATCGTTTGAGCAGTAGCGGTTTGATCGCGCTGTCCCAAGTCGAATCGATGATGGCTTCGTGGCTTAGAACGGAGTATGAATAGGCGGCTGGTGCCAGGAATAGGAACAACAGCCCAAGCGCCGCTGGGCGCCGAAGAATTGCTTTTGTGGGTAGCATAGCTATTCTCCATGGCTAAAGGCACGTTCGTGACCACCTCGCCTGCGTGCGATGTCTTGGGGTGGGAGCTATATGAGTGGCGGCAAATTCCGCACTCTGGTGCAGATATTGCACTTCGGCGTCGCCCTGGCTCAGCGGCCTCAGCCTCCAACTGCGGGGGTTCTGTTGTGGACCATCTCGTGCAGAGGACGGTAGGCGACCTAACGCACGAAAGAGGACTGTCATGAAGGTAATATCTACCGAGAGGGGCGGGGTCCAGGAGATCCTGGAACGAAAAGAGGCCGAACTGGATCGGGTATTGCGAAAGCGGGATGGCATCGCAATCGAGAAGAGCGCGGACCAGATGGACGAGATTCAGTACGCGACGGAACGAGAGC
>Ga0187867_10004916_pt1 | contig 10235 bp, 8 predicted proteins | sample June2016WEW_13_1_FD_132976 | JGI IMG/M metagenome (GOLD analysis project Ga0187867, IMG submission 132976) | Peatland microbial communities from SPRUCE experiment site at the Marcell Experimental Forest, Minnesota, USA - June2016WEW_13_10 | ecosystem: Environmental > Terrestrial > Soil >...
AATGAAGCCGGTGCTCGGACGCGTCTTTTCGAAACGGGAAGAAGAGTCCTCGAACCCAGTGGTGGTGGTGAGCCACGGCTTTTGGCAGCGGCGGCTGGCCTCGAACCGAGGCGCGGTGGGCCAGACGATCTCGCTTGACAACCGCAATTATACGATTGCCGGCGTGATGCCGGCCGAGTTCGACTATCCGCTGGCCACCGACCTGTGGGCGCCGCTCGCCCTCGATGCGCGGGAAAGTAACCAGCGCGCCGCTCACACCTTGCAGGTGCTCGGGCGCCTGCGGCCGGAGGTTTCCGTGGCCGAGGCTCGCGCGGCGCTGGGCATCGTTGCGCGCCGCCTCGAGCAGCAGTATCCGCAAACCAACGAATCGCGATCCGTCGACGTGGTGCCGCTGCGCGAACTCACCAGCCAACAGACCGCACGTTTCGTCGTGTTGTTGCAGGGCACCGCGTTTTTCGTGCTGCTGCTGGCTTGCGCCAATATCGCCAACTTGCAGCTTGCCCGCACCACCACGCGCCAGCGCCAGTTCGCGGTGGAAGCCGCGCTGGGCGCCAGCCGCTTCCGCATCGCGCGCCGGTTGGTGATCGAATCCACGTTGGTGGCCTTGTTGGGAGGCGGCCTGGGAACATGGCTGGCGTCCTGGGATCTCGAGTTCGCCAAGGTACACATCCCCTCCGAGGTATTGCGCTACGTGTCCGGCATGAGTGCCATGCACATGGATGGCAGTGTGGCTGCATTCACGGTGCTGTTGGCGTTGCTGGCGGGAATCCTGTGCTCGGCGCCGGCGGTTCTGATGATGCTGCGCAGGAACGGTGCCGCGGATCTGGGCGAGACCTTGAAGGCAGGGGGCCGCAGTTCCAGCTCGGGAGCCGCTCACAGCCGGATGCGGAGCGCACTGGTAACGGCCGAGGTAGCGATGGCGCTGGTCTTGCTGGTGGGCGCCGGGCTGATGGTGGAAACCTTCAACCACATGCTGACTTCCGATCCGGGATACAACCCCAAGAACCTGCTGACGATGCGGATCGCTCTGCCGGAGGCTTCGTACCACGCGCCGGAGCAGATCAACGCGTATTACGAACGCGTGCTCTCGGCGCTGGCCGGACTTCCCGGCGTGAAGCTGACCGGCGCTTATGCGTATTTGGGAACCGCCGGCGGATTCCATGTCGAAGGCCGGCCCGAACCCCGCTCGGGCGAGACGCCGATGAACGTGATGGCGGTAGCCGGGCATTATTTCGAGACGATGGGATTCCCGATTCGCCAAGGGCGCGCCATCTCGCCGCAGGATGGGACCGATTCGCCGCGAGTGGTGGTGCTGAGCGAAGCCGTGGCGCGCCATTACTGGCCGGACTATCCGCGAACGCCGGATCCGGTCGGCCGCCGCGTCAAGCTGGGCAACTCGCAGTCGCCGTGGCTGACCGTTGTCGGCGTCTCCGGGGACTTCAAGAACTGGTTTACCAGCCAGCCGGAGCCGGTGGCTTGGGTTCCGTCCGCGCAGTCTCCGTCGCTCGTGATGAAGGTGCTGCTGCGGACTCACGGCGATCCGCTGGCCTCGGCCAGCGGCGCGCGCGCGCTGGTGCGCGGCGTGGACCGGGATCCACCGATCTACGATGTCGAGAGCATGGAGCAGACCATTGCCTGGGAAACTTCCGGCATTGCGGGCGCCGCATTCGCCATGAAAAAGTACGCCATCATTGCGCTGCTGCTGGCGATCACGGGGATTTACGCGGTGATGTCCTATGCCGTGGCGCAGCGCACGCACGAAATCGGCGTCCGCATTGCCTTGGGAGCGCGCCAGGCCGATGTGCTCAAGATGGTCCTCGGCCAGTCGTTCCGCATGGCTGGAGCGGGATTGGCGATCGGGCTGCCGCTGGCTTACGTTCTGACCAGGGTCGCATCCAGCCTGGTTTACAACGTGATCGTCATGGACTTGTACGCCTTTGCCGCGTTCGCGCTCTTGCTCGGGTTGGCTACCCTGTTGGCCACTTATTTTCCCGCGCAGCGAGCCGCGAACGTCGACCCCGCCGTGGCGCTGCACAACGAATAGCGGCTTACGCTGGATCGGGCCATGTGGTTGCGACCGGGTTTCCATGAGTTAGCATAGGGTGAGCAGCCCGGCAGTGGCGCTTCAGCACGCGTGAGACGGCCACCCAAAAGGCATGACTATGGCAAGCTCGGTGTTTCTGACACAAGTCGCGGTTAAGAATTACAAGAGTATCGCGGCCTGTAACGTCCACCTCGGGCCGCTCACGTTCCTGGTAGGTCCCAATGGCGCCGGGAAGAGCAATTTCCTGGATGCGCTACGGTTCGTAACTGACTCGTTGCGCGCCTCCTTGGAACATGCCCTCCGCGATCGCGGCGGCATCGGCGAGGTCCGGCGCCGGTCCGGGGGGCATCCCAACCATTTTGGGTTGAAGCTGCTTTTTTCTCTTCCCTCCGGAGGATCCGGATACTACGCATTTCGAATTGGCGCACGCCCGCAGGGCGGCTTCGAGGTGCAGGACGAAGAGTGCCGTATCACCCACACGGACACCCTCGGCCACTACTTCCGGGTCAGGTCGGGCAAGGTATTGGAAATTACCGAGCCCGGGCCCGCGGCATCCATCGATCGCCTGTTCCTGGTAAGCGCATCCGGGCTCTCGACATTTCGCCCCGTGTACGAGGCCTTGTCGCGCATGGGATTCTATAACCTGAACCCAGACCGTATCCGCGATCTGCAGTCTCCCGACGCAGGAGAGCTCCTGGCTCGCGATGGCAGCAACATGACCAGCGTTTTGGACGAATTGGGGAAGAAAAGCCCGGGCATAAAGTTGCGAATCGAAGAATACCTTTCGAAGGTAGTGCCTGGCATCAAGGGTGTCGACGTCAAGAGATTCGGTCCGAAGGAGACTTTGGAGTTCCGCCAGCAGGTTGCGGGATCACCGGATCCTTGGCGATTTCTGGCGGGCAGCATGTCGGATGGCACTATCAGAGCGCTTGGAATCCTGGTTGCCCTTTTTCAGTCCGCCAACGGCTCGGGCGCACGGGTTCCGCTGATCGGAATCGAAGAGCCCGAAATTGCGCTTCATCCAGCCGCGGCTGGCCTTCTTCTCGAAGGCTTGCGTGAGGCCAGCCGAACCACTCAGGTGATCGTCACCAGCCACAGCCCTGATCTGCTGAACGACGAGAATCTGAGCGCCGACTCCATCCTCGGGGTCCACGCCGAAGGAGGCTCAACCCATATCGCCACACTCGATCAAGCCGGTCGCGAAGCGCTGTCCGCGCGGCTGTACACACCTGGTGAGCTCTTGCAGATGGGCCAACTGCGGCCCGATCCAGCGCCTATTGCGCAGCCTCAATTGTTCGAAAGGGAGCACGACTGATTGACGGCTCGCATCGCTTGCATCGTAGAAGGGCACGGAGAGAGCGAGTCGGTCCCGATTCTGATCCGGAGAATCGCCCTTATGCTGGGTTCTCAGGTGAACGTCGAAATTCCCCATCCGATCCGTATCGCGAAGAGCAAGCTTCTCAAAGCCGGAGAGCTGGAAAGGGCTGTCGCGCTCGCAGCCCTAACCGTGAAGAGCCGAGGCGCTATTCTCGTTCTTGTCGACAGCGACGATGATTGCCCGGCGGAACTGGCCCCCGCACTGCTGGCCCGGGCTCGCGCCGCCAGGAACGACCTTCCAATAGCCGTCGTGCTACCAAATCGGGAATTCGAGTCCTGGTTCCTGGCTGCCGCACATTCGCTGGGCGGGCGGAAGGGGCTGCCGCCCGACCTGGAAGCACCGCCGAATCCTGAAGAAGTTCGCGGCGCCAAAGAATGGCTCAACCGCCGGTTTGTGTCTGGCGGTTATGCGCCGGCTGTGGACCAAGCCTCGTTCACGGGCGCATTTGACCTCGAGTTGGCCAGGCGGGCACCTTCGTTTGACAAGTGCTATCGGGAGGTGGTCAACCTGTTGCAATTGGCTCAAAACGACGCTGGGGAATAGCGTCTCACCCACGCCGCGCATCGGCCGCGCAGCGCATCCGTTCTCCGATCCACTCGCGCCAGGTTTCCAGCCCATTGCCGGCGGTGCAGGAGGTTTCGATGATTTCGATATCGGGGTGAATGCTGCGCGCGTTGCGGCGCGCGGCTTCCATGTCGAACGGCACGTAGGGGAGCAGATCGATCTTATTCAAGACCATCAGGCGCGATTTGGCGAATGCGCCCGGATATTTGAGCGGCTTATCGTCGCCTTCGGTCACGCTCAGAATGACGATCTTCGATTCCTCTCCCAGGTCGTAGCTGGTGGGGCACACCAGGTTGCCGACATTCTCGATCAGCAGCAGATCCAGCCGGCTGAGGTCCCAGCCCTGCAGCGACTTCTCCACCATCCGCGCATCCAGATGGCAAGCACCGGCAGTGGTGATCTGGCGCACCGGAAAGCCGAAGCGGGCCAGGCGGCGCGCGTCATTATCGGTTTGGATATCGCCGGTGACGACAGCCACGCGCGTCTCCGGAGAGAAGCCTTGCAAAGTCCGCTCGATCAGGGATGTCTTGCCGGAGCCGGGAGAGCTGATGCAGTTCAACACCAGCGTGCCGCACTCGGCGAACTGCTCGCGCAGCGCCTGCGCGATGCGGTCGTTCTCGCTCAGCACCTTTTTCTCGAGGGCGACTCGTTCCACTTCAATCCTCCAGTTCCAGGTAGGCGATATCCAGTTCGGAGCCGCGCGGGCGAAAGTCGATGTCAAGCGCGAGCGGCTCGAGCTCCGTACCCTTCACCAGAACTTCCAGGCAAAACCGCAGCGATTCCACGTCCACGCCGGACCACTCGCCGAGCCGCAGCCCCACCTTGCTGGCGCGCGCCCCGGGGTGGCGCGTGATTTCGACGCGCACGGCCTCGATCACCGAACTGGCAATGCCCATTTCGTGCATCAGCAGATCCTGGGAAGCTGATCGCCAGGCAGCATGTCGACAATCCGCGTGGTTCCGAACGGAGTCCGCAGCAGCACCAGCTCCGGATGCGTGTCGGTGACAGTGCCGATGAGCACGGCGTCGTGCCCTAGCGGATGCCGTCGCATGGCCGCCAGCACGGACTCGGCCGCATGCGGGGCCACGAAAGCCACCAGTTTGCCCTCGTTGGCAACGTAGAGCGGATCGAGACCCAGCATCTCGCACGCGCCGCGCACTTCCTCGCGCACCGGGATGGCGCTTTCCTCGATCGTAATGCCCACTTGGGCGCGGGAAGCGATCTCATTCAGCGCGCTCGAAAGCCCGCCGCGGGTGGGGTCGCGCATCGCGCGAATGTCCAGCGACACGGCCAGCATGGCGGCCACCAGGCCATGCAACGGAGCGCAATCGCTGACCAGGTCGGTGGAGAATTGGAGCCCCTCCCGTTCCGCCAGGATAGCGATCCCGTGGTCGCCGATGGGGCCGGAGAGCAGGACGAGGTCGCCTGGGCGCACCAGCGTTGGCGAGAGGCGCACGCCTTCGGGCACCAGCCCGATGCCAGTGGTATTGATGAACAACCCGTCGCCGCTGCCCTTTTCGACCACCTTGGTATCACCAGTAACGATTTCGACGGGGATGTCATCGGCCGCCCGGCCCATCGATTCGGCCACGCGCCGCAGGGTTTCGATTTCCAGGCCCTCTTCCAGAATGAAACCGGCGCTCAAATAGAGCGGCGTCGCGCCTCCCATCGCCAGGTCGTTCACCGTGCCGTGCACCGCCAGCGATCCGATGTCGCCGCCGCGGAAGAACAGCGGCTTCACCACGAACGAATCCGTGGTGAAGGCCAGCCGCGCACCCCTGAACTCGAAAACCGCCTGGTCGTCCAGCCGGTTGAGGATGGGGCTGTGAAAGAAGGGCAAGAAGACGTCGCGCAGCAATTCGACGCTGAGCCTGCCTCCCGAGCCATGGCCGAGCACGATGCGGTCACCAACCGCCAACGGCAAGGGACAGGTGAACTGGATGGGATCACTCAAGTTATCGCTCCCGCCGGCGCGGTATGGCGCCGGTATTGATAATAGATGGCGCAGGCGCCCTCGCTCGATACCATCGGCGCGCCCATCGGCGTGGCCGGCGTGCAGCGTGAGCCGAATACCGGGCAATCCACCGGCTTCTTCAACCCTTGCAGCACCAGCGCGCTGATGCACTCGGGCGGCTCGGGCGCGGAGATCGTCTCCACGCCGAAGACCTTCTCGGCATCGAACGCGGCATAATCGGGGCGCAGGCGGTAGCCGGATTGGGCGATGGGGCCGATTCCGCGCCAGTTGCGGTCCACCACCTCGAACACCTCCACCATGCGCCGGCGCGCCGCTTCATTGCCGCCGCGGCTCACGCTGCGCACATACTGGTTCTCCACCTGCGCGCGGCCTTCTTCCAGTTGCCGAACCAGCAGCAGAATCGCTTCCAGCAGGTCGAGCGGTTCGAACCCGCCCACCACGAACGGCACTTTGTATCGCGCCGCCAGTTCTTCGTATTCTTCGTAGCCCATCACCGTGCAGACGTGCCCGGGGGCGATAAAGCCCTGCACACGGTTGGCGCTCTGTTCGAGCAGCAGGCGGATGGCGGGCGGCACCAGCACGTGTGAAACCAGCATCGAGAAGTTTAGTAAGCCTTCCCGCTTGGCCTGCCACACGGCCGTCGAATTGGCCGGAGCCGTGGTCTCGAACCCGACCGCGAAGAATACCACCGGCCGTTGCGGGTTTTCGCGCGCCAGCCGCAAAGCGTCCATCGGCGAGTAGGCGATGCGAACGTCGCCGCCGGCGGCCTTCACTCGGAACAAGTCGCTGTGCGAGCCGGGCACGCGCAACATGTCGCCGTAAGAGACGAAGATGACCCGCGGAATCGACGCAATGGCGATGGCCTTATCGAGGATTTCGAGCGGCGTCACGCAGACCGGGCAACCCGGACCATGGACCAGCTCGATTCGAGAGCCCAGCAATTCCTCGATCCCGTACTTCACCAGCGTATGCGTCTGGCCGCCGCAGATCTCCATCAGCACCCACGGCTGCGTCGCGCTCCGGCGGATCTCCGCCACCAGGCGGCGGGCCAGGGCCGGATCGCGATACTCGTCCAGGTACTTCATGCGCCGTCTTTGCCCAGCTCCGCTTCGAGCGCGCCCGGCTCTTCTTCCAGTGCCTCCATCTCTTCCAGCAGGCGGTAGGTGCGCTGCGCCTCTTCGGCATCTACGCGGCTGATGGCGAATCCCACGTGTACGATGACGTAATCGCCGCACTGCGCTTCCGGCACGAAATCGAGACAGGCCTGCCGCGTGACGCCGCCGAAGCGCACGGTGGCGAAGCGCATTCCGTCAATCTCCTGCTCTTCGACGATTTGTCCCGGTATCGCCAGGCACATACGCGTTTCTCCCCGCCCCGCGAACTCGGGGCCGCACCAGTATGGTAAGGCATTTCGCATTCCACTGTCTGCGCCTCCTCCTGTCTTCTGACTCCTGTCTTCTGACTTCTTTCCACCGCAGCCGCTTGCTCTCACCCACCCGATTGCCGTATTGTTCTTGTCTTGCGGCGCAAATTTCAGATCAACGGGATTGTGCAGGGCGTGGGCTTCCGGCCGTGGGTGTACCAACTCGCGCAGCGGCACCAGCTTGGCGGGTACGTTTTCAACTCGACGCTCGGCGTCACCATCGAAGTGGAAGGGGGGGAAGAGGCGCTCGACCGCTTCGAGACTGCGCTGCGCACCGAAGCGCCACCCTTGGCCGAGCTTGACCAAATCCGCGTCGAGCACCTCGAAACGCTTGGTTATCAAGAGTTTACAATCCGCGATTCGGAGGACGTTGCGGGCGAGTTCGTGCTCGTTCCGCCGGACATCGCCACCTGCCCGGACTGCCTGGCCGACCTGCGCGACCCCGCCAACCGCCGCTATCGTTACCCCTTCACCAATTGCACCAACTGCGGACCGCGCTACACCATCATCCAGGACATTCCGTACGACCGGCCTCACACCACTATGGTCGAATTTCGCCAGTGCGCGGCCTGCGAACGCGAATACCACGATCCGGGCAACCGGCGATTCCATGCCCAGCCGAACGCCTGTCCCGATTGCGGCCCTTGGGTGGAACTGTGGGATCGGGAGCGAGTGCTGGCCCAGCGCGCCGACGCCATCGACCGGACACGAAAGCTGCTGAAAGACGGAGCCATCCTGGCCATCAAAGGCCTGGGTGGGTTTCACCTGGCCTGCGACGCCGCCAATGGCGACGCCCTACGGCGGTTGCGCCAGCGCAAGCTTCGTTCCGGGAAACCGTTTGCGCTAATGGCCGCCAGTCTGGAGAAGATCGCGGAGTTCTGCGAGCACGGACCCGAAGAGCGCGCCGCGTTGAGCGGAACGCGCCGGCCCATCGTATTGCTGGCGCGCCGCCACGCGAGACGGATCTCGACCGAGGTGGCGCCCGGCGTCCCAACGCTGGGCGTGATGTTGCCCTATACGCCGCTGCATCACCTGCTCTTCGAGGGTGGCGATTTTGACGCACTCGTGATGACTTCCGCCAATACAGCCGAGGAGCCCATCGCGTATCGCAACGAAGAAATAGCGGCGCGGTTACATCCACTGGCCGATTATTTCCTGCTGCACAACCGCGCCATTCAAACCCGCGTGGACGATTCCGTAGTGCGCATCTTCGAAGGCCGGGAACGCCTGCTGCGGCGTTCGCGCGGTTATGCGCCGCGGCCCATCGAGCTGGGGTTTCCGGCGCAGGAAGTGCTCGCCTGCGGCGGCGAGCTCAAGAACACCTTCTGCCTGACCAAGCAACACTACGCCATTCTCAGCCAGCACACCGGCGACCTGGAGAACCTGGAGACGCTGGAATTCTTTGAGGAAACCCTGGCGCACATGCAGCGTTTTTTTCGCGTGACCCCGCGCGCCGTCGCCTACGATCTGCACCCGCAGTACATAACCACCCGCCTGGCATTGGCGATGCCCGGCATCGAGAAAATCGGCGTGCAGCACCATCACGCCCACATCGCGGCCTGCATGGCCGAAAACGGTCTGCGCAACAAGGTGATCGGGGTCGCGCTGGATGGGACCGGATACGGAACCGACGGGCTCATCTGGGGCGGCGAATTTCTGATCTGCGATTACCGCTCCTTCGAACGGCGGTTTCACTTCCGCTACGTTCCGCTGCCCGGCGGCGACACCGCCATCCGACAGCCGTGGCGCTCCGCGTTGAGCTACCTCAGGGATTCCGGATTGGCCGGCACGCCATCGCTGGAGGCGGTTCCCGACGCGCAGCGCCGCGTCGTGGAAGATATGCTCGTGGGCCGCGTCAACACCGTGGACACTTCTTCCTGCGGCCGTCTGTTCGACGCAGTATCGGCGATTCTGGGGATCCGATTGGAAACCACTTACGAGGGGCAAGCAGCCATCGAACTGGAGGCCGTAGCCGCCCCGGGCATCACCGAGCCATACCCTTACTCGATCGACGCCGGCATCATCGACTTCCGCGAGACCATTCGTGCGATTGCCCGCGACGATAGTCCGCGGGAGGTTCGCTCAGCCCGCTTCCACAACACTGTTAGCGCGGCCATCGCCGAGGCTTGCCGGCGGATGCACCAACGCGACCGGCTGACCGACGTGTGTCTCTCGGGCGGCACGTTCCAGAACGCCTATTTGCTGAGCCGCACCGCGCAACTCTTGCGCGCGGCCGGTTTTCGGGTATTTATGCACTCGGCAGTCCCGCCCAACGATGGCGGACTCTCACTAGGCCAGGCCGTCATCGCCAGCAGCCGGGCAAGCTGAAGCATGCCATTCTTTTCCCGAGCCAGTGACGTCGACCGAATCAGCGGGCCTTCCGCTCTCCGCTTCGCTCGTCCGCGGCCAGCGCGCGCAATTCGTCCTCGGGCATTTCGTAGCAGTGCTCGGCGGCTGGAAACGCACCCTCGCGGACTTCGCGGATGTACGATCGGGCGGCGTCTGCGATCATTCCGCCCAACTCCAGATAGCGTTTGGCCAGGCGTGGGCTTCTTGGCGTCAACCCCAACGCGTCGTGCAGCACCAGAATCTGGCCATCGCAAAATGGTCCGGCGCCGATGCCGATGGTCGGCACCGTCAGCCGCTCCGTGATCAATCGCGCCACTTCGGCCGGCACGCATTCCAGCACCACCGCAAACGCTCCCGCGCCCTCCAGCGCAATCGCGTCATTCAGCAGTTCGCCCGCGCGCGCCGCCGTCTTACCTTGCACGATGCTGCTGCCGAACCGATGCACCGACTGCGGCGTGTACCCGAGATGCCCCATCACCGGAATCCCCACCTCGACCAGTCT
>Ga0187867_10004919_pt1 | contig 10230 bp, 10 predicted proteins | sample June2016WEW_13_1_FD_132976 | JGI IMG/M metagenome (GOLD analysis project Ga0187867, IMG submission 132976) | Peatland microbial communities from SPRUCE experiment site at the Marcell Experimental Forest, Minnesota, USA - June2016WEW_13_10 | ecosystem: Environmental > Terrestrial > Soil >...
CGTCTTCGACCAGGCCGAGAACCGGCTCTGGGCGCAGGAGGCGCTGCTCAGCCTGATCTTCAGCGGTGAGCTCCCAATGGCCGCGCGGCCGGCCGGGGCGGCGTGATTCCCTCATGACCGAATTCATCCACAGCGCCCTGGTCTTCCTCGGCGCGGTCGGCATCCGTGACGTCGTCGACATCGTCATCGTCGCGTTCCTGCTGTACCAGCTCTTCAAGCTGATCCGGGGGACGCAGGCGGTGCAGCTGCTGGTCGGGCTGGCGGTGCTGCTCGTCATCGGGCTTCTCGCCCAGGCCTTCCAGCTCCGGCTCCTCCAGTTCATCTTCGCCAACGCCGGAACGGCGATCCTGATCGGCGTGATCGTCCTCTTCCAACCCGAGCTGCGCCGGGCCCTGGACCAGGTCGGGCGGCTGGGCACGGTCCGCTTCATCCTGGGACGGCACACCACCCAGCCGGTGGCGCGGACCGTGGAAGAGGTCGTCCGGGCGGCGGCCACCCTGAGTGAGGGGCGGACCGGGGCTCTGATCGTCTTCGAGCGCGAGACCGGCCTCGAGAATGTCGCGGTGAGCGGAGTGCGGGTCAATGGCGACGTGACCGCCGAGATCCTGACCACCATCTTCTACGTGGGCTCGCCGCTCCACGACGGGGCGGTCATCATCCGCGACACCCGGCTGATCGCCGCCGGCTGCGTGCTCCCCCTCGCCGAGGCGCTCCCCGGGGTCGGCCGGATGGGGACCCGGCACCGCGCCGCACTCGGGCTCACCCTGCAGTCCGACGCCGTGATCCTGATTGTCAGCGAGGAGACCGGGCTGATCAGCCTGGCCTACGGCGGCAAGCTCTACCGTGGCCTGGACCACGACAAGCTCCAGGAGATGCTGACCACCCTGGTGCTCCGGCCGGTGGCCCGCCGGACCGGCGCCGGCATCCGGCCCCTGGTCCGGAGCGGCGCGGCCCTGCGGGCGCTGGGCCGGCGCAACCCGTGAGGGCTCGCTGATGCCCGGCTTTGTCACCCGGAACTGGCGGCTCAAGCTGCTCGCGCTCGTGCTGGCGACCTTCAGCTGGGCGGGGGTCGTCCTGGCGACCAACCCCCCGGGTACCCGGTCGGTCTCGATCCCGGTGCCCCAGCCCCCATCTCCGGACGTCAGCCTGCCCGCCGGCTACCTGCTGACCAAGGCGATCCCCAATCTCACGGTGGAGATCACCGGCACCGAGGACCACCTCAACTCGTTCAGCAGGAGCAGCCTCCAGGTCACGGTCGATTACGAGGCCATCAAGGCGGTCGGCAACCACGTCCCAGCCGCCGTCAGGCTGCCCGTGAAGATCACCAGCAGCGATCCCAACATCGACCTGGACGACCCCCCGCAATCGCTCGAGGCGAACGTGGACAGCCCCGGCAGCGCCGGCGAGCCGGTCCAGGTGGAGGTGAGCCACCCCCCGCCGGCCGGCTACCAGGACAGCACCATGCAGGCGACGCCGGCCGCCGTCACGGCGACCGGGCCCGAGCATGAGCTGGTCGGCATCCGGGTCGAGACCCAGCAGATCGACCTCTCCAACCAGCGCGCAAACTTCGACGCGACCGTCGCCGTCTACCCCTACAGCAGCCAGGGCCGCCTCCTCTCCGACGTCAATCTCGACCCGGCCACCGTCAACGTGGCCATCACCGTGGTGGGGCTGGACACGAGCCGGACCAGCTCGGTCGTGCTCGGTGAGATCACCGGGGCCGCGGCAGGCACGCAGCCCTTCGTGGACACCTACAGCCCCATGACGGTGACCCTCACCGGGTCCCAGGACCTCATCAACGGGGCCTCGCTGGCGACCGTGACGACCGGCGGCATCGACGTCGCCGGCCAGACCGGGACGGTGACCTACCGCGTGCCGCTGGAGACCCCGACCGGGATCACGGCGACCCCGTCCACGGTGACGGTCACGATCACTGTGACGGTCCTTCCCACCCCGACTCCGGTCGCCGCCTCGCCGTCGCCCAGCCCGAGTCCCAGCGGATGACCCGTAACCGGGGCGCGGTCGTGTCCGTTGGACCTGGGAGGGAGGCGGAACAACGACACCCCGCCGGCGTCGTCGGGATGCACCAGGAGGGAGCCCCTGTGAGTGGAGCCCGCCGCTGATGTGCGGCATCATCGGCTACGTCGGGGCTCGCCCGGCCACCCCCGTGCTCCTCGACAGCCTCCTGCGCCTCGAGTACCGCGGCTACGACTCGGCGGGGATCGCGGTCCTCGACGGGGCCAACGGCGGGCGCCACACCGTGGTCAAGAGCGACCGCAAGGTGGCCGACCTGGTCGCCCGTTGCGAACGCGACGGCGTTCCGGAGGGGACGATCGGGATCGGGCACACGCGCTGGGCCACCCACGGCCGGCCGACGGTGGTGAACGCCCATCCGCACCAGGATTGCGCGGGGCGCATCCAGCTCATCCACAACGGGATCATCGAGAACTATCGCGAGCTCCGCGCCGAGCTGGTCGCCCGCGGCCACCAGCTGCGCAGCGAGACCGACACCGAGGTGCTGGCCCACCTGATCGAGGAGCAGTTCACGGGGGATCTCGCCGAGGCGACCCGGGCGGCGCTCCGCCGCGTCGAGGGCTCCTATGCCCTGGTGGTGATCTCCGCCGACCAGCCGGGCACCATCGTCGGTGCCCGGCGCAACGCCCCTCTGGTTGCGGCCTTCGGCGACGGCGAGGCCTTCCTGAGCAGCGACATCACCGCGCTCATCCCCTACATCCGGCGGGTCACCCTGATCGGGGAGGACGAGGTGGTCGCCGGCACTCGCGAGGGACTGGTGGTCACGTCACTGGACGGCAGCGTCGTCACCCCGCGAATGATCGACGTCGACTGGAACGTGGAGCAGGCCCAGAAGGGCGGCTACCCGCACTTCATGCTCAAGGAGATGAGCGAGCAGCCCGAGGCGGTCGAGAACGCGCTCCGCGGCCGGGTGGGTGCCGCCGGCGAGGTGAGCCTCGAGGGCCTGCTCGACGCCGTGTCGATCCCGGACCTGGACGAGGTCCGCGTCATCGGGATGGGCTCCGCATGGATCGCCGGGCTCTACACCGCGTCCGCCATCCAGCAGCTGGCGCGGCTCCGCGCCGGCGTGGAAAACGCCAGCGAGTTCCGCTACGAGGACCCGATCGTCGACGAGCGCAGCCTGGTCATCGCCATCTCCCAATCCGGGGAGACGGCGGACACCCTGGCCGCGGTCCGCGAGGCCAAGCGTCGGGGTGCCCGGGTGGTGGCCGTCACCAACGTCGTGGGCAGCGCCCTCTCCCTGGAGGCCGATGCTGTGCTCTTCATGCAGTCGGGGCCGGAGATCTGCGTGCTCGCCACCAAGACGCTGATCGCCCAGATGGTCTGCGGCCTGCTCATCGCGCTGGCGCTGGCCAGGGGGCGCGGAGCGCTCTCCGCGGAGCGGCACCGCGAGATCGTTGCCGAGCTCCGCGAGGTGCCCCAGCGGATCCGCACCTGCTTGGAGCTCGAGCCACAGCTCGCCGAGATGGCCCAGCGTTACGCCCACGTTCGCAACGCCATCTACATCGCCCGCGGGATCAACGTCGCCACCGCCCTCGAGGGTGCTCTGAAGCTCAAGGAGGTCTCGTACATCCACGCCGAGGGCTACGCCGCCGGTGAGCTCAAGCACGGACCGATCGCGCTCCTCGACTCCGAGATGCCGGTGGTGGCGGTGGCCACCCGCTCCGCCACCCTGACCAAGACGCTCAGCAGCATCGCCGAGGTGCGCTCCCGCGACGCGCCGGTGATCGCTCTGGTGACCGCGGGCGACACCGCCGTGGACCAGGAGCTGGCTCGTGACATGGTGCGCGTGCCGGCGTGCAGCGAGCTCCTGTCGCCGCTCATCAACGTCGTGCCCCTGCAGCTCTTCGCCTATCACGTGGCCGTCGAGCGCGGCTGCGACGTGGATCAGCCTCGGAACCTTGCCAAGTCCGTGACGGTCGAGTAGATGCACCGTTTGGTGGTGGGCGTGGACGTCACCTCGATCGATCGCATAGCGGCCGCCATGCGCCGCCATCCCGGCTTCGCGGCGAAGATCTTCACCGAGCTGGAGCGCCGCCGTGCGGGGTCAAGGCCGGAGCGTTTCGCCAGCCGCTGGGCGGCCAAGGAGGCGGTGATGAAGTGGTACGGCGGAGCCGGCCTGCGCATCCCCCCCTACCGTGCCATCGAGGTCGTCAACCGGCGGGGCGGCGCTCCGGAGGTCTGGGTGCGCGGCCAGCCCACCGGGATCGCGATCAGCATGACCCACGACGCTGGGATGGCGATCGCGGTGGTGGCGGCGCCGCTCGACGGCCCCGCCGGTCCGCCGGCGCTGCCCCCGCCCGAGGGACTGCGCCTGCCCGCCCGTCCCGCCGGCGCCCACAAGGGCACGTTCGGCACCGTTGTGGTGATCGCCGGCGCGGTGGGCACGGCGGGCGCCGCCGTGCTGGCCGGCCGGGGCGCCGCCCGAGCCGGGGCCGGCCTGGTCCGGGTCTGCGTCCCGGCCGGGGTCCACCCGGCGGTCGCGGCCCTCTGCCTGGAGCTGATGGCCCATCCCCTCGGGGAGCCCGGCGCCGCCGGGCTCGACGCCGCCGGGGTGGCGGCGCTCCGCCAGACCCACCTCCCGGTGGCCGGCGCCGCGGTGATCGGCCCCGGCCTGGGCCGCGCTCCCGCCACCGAGGCGGCCCTCCTGGACCTGCTGGGAACCCTCACCGTCCCCGCCGTCGTCGACGCCGACGGGCTCAACATCGCCGCGGCCGCAGGGTTCGACTGGCGGAGCTGCCCGGCGCCGCTGGTGCTCACCCCGCACCCGGCGGAGATGGCACGCCTGGCCGGGCTCAGCACGGCCCAGGTCCAGGCCGACCGGGCCGGGCTGGCCGCCACGTTTGCCGCGGAGCACGGCGTGACCCTCGTGCTGAAGGGGGCTGAGACGGTGGTCGCCGCCCCGGACGGCCGCCTTCACGTCGACCGGCACCAGACCGTCGCCCTTGCCACCGGCGGGACCGGCGACGTCCTGAGCGGTGTCTGCGGGGCGATGCTCGCGGCCGGCCTGGACGGCTTCGACGCTGCGGTGGCGGCGGTCACCATCCATGCAGAGGCGGGTTGCCTGGTCGAGGCGGAGCGGGGCCGGGCGGGAGCCCTGGCCGGCGATGTCGTCGAGATGCTCCCCGCCGCCCAGGAGCGGCTCCGGCGCGCCCTGGAACGGCGCGAGCGCAGATGAGTGGCGGGACGGCGGGCCCACGGCCCGGCGACCAGCAGGTCCGGCTTCGCCGGCCGCCGAGGGGCGGCGAGCCCCTGTGAGAGCAGAGGGGCCCCCGCGCCGCCTGCGGCGTGGGGACCGGCAGCAGTACACCCGGTGGGCGGATGTCGACGCCGTCGCGATCCGGCACAACCTCGGGGTGATCCGTGAGGTGGTGGGCGAGGGCGTCGCGGTCATGGCCATGGTCAAGGCCGACGGCTACGGTCACGGGGACACCCTCGCCGCGGCGGCCGCCCTGGAGGGGGGCGCCTCCTGGCTCGGCGTCTCCTCGGCCGAGGAGGCCCTCCGCCTCCGGGCCGAGGGCTTCGCCTGCCCCCTCCTCATCGTCGGGGCGGCCAATCCCGTGCACCTCGCCGCCCTGGTCACTGCCGGCGTCGACCTGGCCGTCTGGGACCCCGACCAGGTCGCCGCCGCCGCCGCGGCCGGCGCCGGCACGCCGGCGCGCCTTCACCTCAAGGTGGATAGCGGCATGGGCCGGCTCGGCGCCCTTCCCGACCAGCTCCCAGAGCTGATGGCGGCGGTCGAAAGCGCCGGCACCAGGGTCCGGCCGGTGGCAGCATTCACCCACTTCGCGGACGCCGAGGCCGACCCCGAGTACACCCTCGCCCAGGACCGGGTGTTCCTCGAGGCGGCCGCGGCGCTGCGCCGTCGCTGGCCGGGCCTGCTCCTCCATGCCGCCAACAGCGCGGCCGCTCTCGGACTCCCCGCGACCCGACAACCTCGTCCGCTGCGGCATCGCCATATACGGCTACGCGCCAGCCGCTGTCGAGGGTGCGGCACGGCTCCGGCCGGCGATGTCCCTCCACGCCCGGATCACCCAGGTCAAGACGGTGCGGAGCGGCCAGAGCGTCGGCTACGGGCGCACCTGGGTGGCGCACCGGGATGCCCGCGTGGCGGTCATCGCGGCTGGCTACGCCGACGGGGTCCAGCGGGCGCAGTCGAACCGTGGATCGGTGCTGGTCGGCGGAAGCCGCTGCCCGATCATCGGGCGCGTCAGCATGGATCAGTTGACCGCCGACGTCTCGCTCGTCGAGGGGGTGAGGGCGGGCGACGAGGCGGTGCTCTTCGGCGGCCAGGGGGGCGGATGGCTCGGCGCCGACGACGTGGCCGCCGCGGCCGGCACCATCAGCTACGAGGTGCTCTGCGCCGTGTCAGCCCGGGTGCCGCGCCTCCAGGTCGGCTGCGCCGAGGCTCAGCCGGGCCCGTAGATGAAGCCCTGGAAGTAGGTCGCGGTGTCGGGGAGCAAACGGTAGTCGACCTGGTCCCAGTCCCCCCAGTTCATCTCCGAGATCTCGAAGTCCCCGGCCGGGACGACGGGGATGCTGCCCACCCCGAGGTCAGGTCCGACCACCTCGACGTAGGCGACGTGCCCGTACCAGGCGTTGGCCCCGCCCTGGCCCTGGTCCCAGACGGCGACGGCGCCGACCTCGGGGACCGAACCCTCCTGGTACCCCATCTTGGAGGCGTTGTAGTACCAGGCGTTGGCGTTGCCGCCCCACGGGATGCAGCGTCGCGTCGCCACGTACCAGGTGCAGTCGCCGTAGGCGAAGCTGTCGGAGCAGCTCGTGCTGCTGGGCACGGCCGCCGTCCCGCCCAGCTCGTTGTCGATCTCGTCGATCTGCTCGGCGAGCTGTTGCGCCGGTCCGGTGAACTGTTCCAGGACCTGGTCACGTGCATAGACGATGCTCAGCAGCTGGCTGGACTGCGTCGACAGCTGGCCCTCGAGCGCCGTTGCCTGGGCAAAGTCGTTCTGGAGCTGGCCCTGCTTGGTGAGCAGGTCGGCCTGGTCGTGGCCGAGGGTGGTCTCGAGCCCCCGGATCTGGGCGGTGATGCTGGATGCTCCGGAGAGGCTGTCCATCGCCGCGGTGAAGTCCGTGGCGTTGAGCACCGCGGTCATCACCGTGTCGCCCGAGACGCTCTCGTAGGTCGCCCGGGTGAGGGTCGATAGGGCGTTGCGCGCGGCCGCCTCCTGGGTCTGATCGGCGGTGATGTCGCCGTTGAGGGTGGCCAGCTCGGAGTTGAGGGTGGCGAGCTGGGCCCGAGCCGTGTTCAGGGCCGACGTGGCCTGGTTGAAGGAGTCCTCGGCGTTGTTGAGGGCCGCAGTGGCGGCGCTCTGCTCGGAGCTGGCGGCGGCGAGCTCCTGGAGGAGCTGAGCGCGCTCCGCCTCAAGCTGGGAGGGGGTGTCGGCACGGACCGGGGTGGCTCCAGTGGGTACGCCGAGGCCGACCACCATGACCGTCATCAGCGCAGGGATCACCCACCGGCTAGCCCGCAATACGATCTCCCCTGTCGTCTCCCCGGTCCCGCGACCCGTTACCAGAGCCGGATCACGAGGACCAAACTTCGCGGGACTCTAGGGGGCGGGGGCGGCCGAGGTCAACCCTACATGACAGTGCCGTTATCAAGAAACGTGATATTTGGCGTCCGGCGGGCCCCCTGGAAGGGCATTCCGGTCGTCTGGCGGGGCGCGCTGCGGCTCTCCGGATGCGTTCGACGCGGTTCTCCACGAGGGGAGCGTGACGGTTTGCGGCCGGGCGCGTGACGGTTCCCCGAATGGCACCGTCGCCCTTCTCCGGATCCGCGCGGTGCCCCGCCGGACGGGGCTGGGAGGGCCGGCTGGCTAGAGTCGGGCAGATGGATGTCGCATCCCCGCCGACCGGTCACGGCTTCGACGCCGGGGGCCCCACCCTTCAGGAGGTCGGCGAGGCGGAGCTGCTCCGGCGGCTCACCGCGATCGCCAGGCGGCACGGGGACGATCGGCGGCTGGTGGTCGGCAGCGGCGACGACGCCGCGGTATGGCGGCCGCCCGGCGGGGCCGGGATCGTCCTCAGTCAGGACGCCATCGTCGAGGGCGAGGACTTCCGGCGGAGCTGGATCGACCCCGAGGCGGTGGGCAGGCGGGCTCTGGCGGGCGCCGTCTCCGATCTCGCGGCGATGGGAGCCCGGCCCGCCCTCTGCCTGGTGACGCTCTGCGCCCCGGGAGCCAGCCGGGTCGACGACCTGCTCGCCATCCAGGAGGGCATCTGCGCAGCCGCCTCCGAGGCCGGATGCCGCGTGGCCGGGGGCGACGTCAGCGCCATCGCCGGGCCCCTCGTCATCGATGTCGTGGTGGTCGGGACGGTGGATCCCGGCCGGGCTCTCCGTCGCGACCGCGGCCGGCCCGGGGATCTGCTGGTGGTCACCGGGTGCCTGGGCGGCGCGGCTGCCGGTCTGCGCCTGCTCCTCGACGGCCGGCGAAGGTCCGTCCCCGCGCCGGCGGGGGCCGGTGCCGGTGCCACGGCGGAGGAGCGCTGGCTGGCGCGCCAGCTCAGGCCGCGAGCCCGGCTCGGGGAGGGCCAGGCCCTGCTCCGGCTCGGCGTCGCCTGCGCCGGCGACCTGAGCGACGGGCTGATCGTCGACGTGGGCCGGATCACCGACGCGTCGGGCTGCGGCGCCGAGATCTGGCTGGAGAGCGTCCCCGCCGACCCGGATATCCGCACCCTGCTCGGCGACGGCTGGGTGGCCGCGGCCCTCGGCGGGGGAGAGGACTTCGAGCTGGTGGCGGCCGTCGCCGCCGAGCGGTGGGACGGACTGCTCGCCCGCTGGCCCGCCGGCCTGGAGCCGCTGCAGGTCGTCGGCCGGCTCACCCCCGGAACCGGGCTTCGCCTCCTCGACCACCGGGACGGGGAGGAGGTCCCGCTCCCGCGGGTCGCCTCCCGGCACTTCCGGCAGCCATGAGCAGCGCCGGTCTCGCCCTCACCACGGATGGGGTGCTCGCCACCGAGGCACTGGCGGCACGGCTGGGGTCCGGGCTGCGCCCCGGCGACCTGATCGCCCTGGATGGGCCGCTGGGAGCCGGCAAGACGGCCTTTGTCCGCGGGCTGGCCACCGGCTTGGGGGTGGATCCCCTCGTGGTCAAGAGCCCGACCTTCGTCCTCCACCACGTCTACGGGGCACCGCCCCGGCTCCACCACCTCGATCTCTACCGGCTCGGCCCGGGCGCAGGCATCCGCCTCCTCGACCTGGACAGCCTCTTGGAGAGCGCCCCGGTCGCGGTGGAGTGGGCCGGCTATGCCGACCTCCTGCCGTGGTGGCCGCTGCGCCTTCTCCTGGACATCGCGGGTGACCAGCTCCGCCACATCGAGGCGCGCGACCCGGACGACGCCCCGGCTCGGCTGGTGGCGGCCTGGGGCGCCGCGGTGGCCGGCAGGTGACCCGCGCCGCAGACTCGCCGCGATGACCGTTCTCGCCATCGATACCGCCTCCCGTCACCGCCTGGTGGTGCTGCGCGCCGGTCGCGACGGTGACCTGGTCGCCGCCCGGACCGCAGCCGGCGGCGCTGCGCTGCCGTGGCTGGATCGCTCGCTGGTCGAGCTCGGGGTCTCCGGTCTGCAGGCGGTGGTGGTGGTCACCGGTCCCGGCTCGTACACCGGCCTGCGGGCCGGGATCGCGATCGGCCTGGGCGTGGCCCACACCCTCGGCCTTCCCCTCCACGGGGTCAGCAGCCTCGAGGTGGTGGCGAGATCGGCGCCGGAGGGCGAGACCGAGACAGTCGCCCTCGTCGAGGCAGGCCGGGGCGGGGTCTATTCCGGCCGATTCCACCGGCGTGAGGGCATCCTGGAGATGATCGGAGAGGCGCGCCGCGTCAGCCTCGCGTCGGTGGCCGTCGGCGAGCCCCCGCCGGTGACGCTCGACTCCCTGGACCTCTTCGGCGTCGTGCCGGGCGACCCGGTGCGGGCGCTCGCCGCCGCGATCCCCGCGGCCCTGGGCCGGACGGAGCTCAGCCTCGCCGGACTGGCCGCGACCTACCTGGACTGAGACGGCCAGGGCGGTGCCGGACTGGGCGGGAGGACTGTCGCAAGTGTTATCCGGGGTCGCCGCGTATCATCGACGGCGATGAAGGTCGCGCCGCACCTCCTCATCGAGCGGATGCGCAGTGGTGACATCCCCGCAGTCCAGGCGATAGAGCGTGAGATCTTCCTCTCGCCGTGGCCCCGGAA
>Ga0187867_10004920_pt1 | contig 10230 bp, 7 predicted proteins | sample June2016WEW_13_1_FD_132976 | JGI IMG/M metagenome (GOLD analysis project Ga0187867, IMG submission 132976) | Peatland microbial communities from SPRUCE experiment site at the Marcell Experimental Forest, Minnesota, USA - June2016WEW_13_10 | ecosystem: Environmental > Terrestrial > Soil >...
CCAGAAAAAGGCTTCCGAGCACGATGGCCAGCGTTGTGGACCAGAAGGAGGCGTCCGGTGAAAGCGGCATGCTCTGTTCCGAGAGGCGCTGGAGCGTTCGGACCAGCGCCGCTATGGCAACAATGGCCAGAGGATAGACGATGATCTGGGCAGCATGCAGGCCGAAGAGATGAAGTGGGGCGTGGACCATTGCCCAGAAGGGCGGATAAACGAAATCAATGCCGCCTTCGTATATAAAGGCGCCCCTGGCGAGCCGTCTTCCAAGCTCAAAGTGGAGCGGAAAATCACCTTGAGGCCGGAGGATTATCTTGATCCAGACTGCCATAACCCAAACGGCCGCCGAAGCAATCGGGACCCACCTGAAGCGGCGCAGTCTTGTCCAATCTATAGAGTCGAACCGCAAGCGGCCCCCCTGTACGAAAAGGCCCCCATTTTCCGGGGGCCTGTCCTCAGCTTGTATTCTGCGAATCATTGCCTGTCCGTTTCCGCCTGGAGCAGTCATGCTGCCTTATATTCCAGATCGTGCGAATTGGACAACGAAATTTTCGCCTTTAAAAACCACAAAAAAAATCCAGGTTGTCCGGGCAGACCTGATGAATCAGGGTTCCTATCAGAAGGCCACCTTTTCGATCCCTTTCAAGCCCAAAATCTTTCTGGCTTCGTCGGGTGTGGCAGGTTCGATGCCCAACTCCCGGGCAATGCGGACGATCTTGGCCACCTGCTCAGCGTTGCTTTTCGCCATCTGGCCTTTTTCAAGGTAAAGATTGTCCTCCAGGCCGACACGTGCATTTCCGCCGATGAGCAGCGACTGCGTGCAGATGGGAAACTGGGCCCGGCCGGCGACGCAGACGGAAAACTCGAAGTCCCCGATCAGCTTCTTCGCATAGTCCACGAGAAAAAGAAGGTTCTCGGAACTCGGGGTGATTCCGCCCAGGACCCCCATGACGAACTGGATGTATACCGGCTTCTTCACATAGCCCGCCTGGATCAGGAAGGCCACGTTGTTCACCATCCCGGAGTCGTAAATCTCGAACTCAGCTTTGGTACCCGTCTCGGCGAATTTGGCGCAGTATTCCCGCATGGACTTGAATGTGTTGGAGAAGATGTGGTCTTCCGTTGAGCCGAGGTATTGTTTCTCCCAGTCGAACTTCCACTCTTTGTATCTCGGGATAATCGGGAAAAGCGCGAAGTTGATGGAACCGGCGTTGAATGAGGCGAGCTCCGGCTTATAGAGTTCCACCGGGGCGACACGCTGCGCCGTCGTCATTCCCAACCCTCCGCCTGTCGTGATGCAGACGACCATGTTGCAGCGGCTCTTGATGCCCGTGATGATTTCCTTCATGAGGCCCAGATCGGGGACGGGTAATCCCGTTTCGGGATTCCGGGCGTGGACATGGCAGACGGCAGCGCCGGCCTCATAAGCCCTGACAGCCTCATCGGCAATCTGCGCCGGCGTGATGGGGAGATAATCCGACATCGTCGGGGTGTGGATGCCCCCCGTGATTGCCGCCGTGATGACAGCTTTTTCTTTCATACTGCTCCTCCTTATTTCTTCGGATTCAGAAAGTCGGGCTCGAGGAACTCGGGATTGGGATACGTATAAAATCCTTTCCCGCTCTTCACGCCCAGTTCACCCTTTTTGACCTTCTCCGCCAGTGCCTCAGGCGGCTTATCTCTGGGGTCCTTCGATTCATTGTAATAAACCATCTCGATGTTGAAGACGGTGTCCAGACCAACGGTATCCATCTTTGCAAAAGGTCCTTCCTTATCACCCGTGAAAATGCTCCATGCCCTGTCAATGTCCCGGAAATCGACGAAGTCATTTGCCCACATATAGAGGGTGTGTTTCTTTATGGCCCGCCAGACGCTATTGAAGCAGAAGCCCAGGGTCTCCTTTTTTACCCGCAGTGGAACAACGCCTAATGAGCGGACCCATTCTTCACCTTTCTGGATGGCTTCGGGAAGGGTTTTTGTTCCCGCCATGAGATCGGCCATATTCATTCCCTGGAACGGAAAATAGAAGTGGATGTTAAGGCACCGCTCCGGTCTGCCGCTGCTGTCTTCCATTCTCGATATGGGAAGGGAGGAACTGTTTGTGGCAAAGAATGCTTTGGCCGGTGCGTTTTCTCCCATCTGCTTGAAGACCTTTCGCTTGAGTTCCACGTCCTCCGTCACCGCCTCTACAACCAGGTCAACGTCTTTGAGCGCATCGCCCATCTGTGTCGCAAACCGGATCTTCTTTTTGCACTCCTCCCACTTATCCCATGCGATGAAAGGATCCACGCCCTTTGCCTTTAAGGCTGAATACAGTTTGGCGTAGGTTTCATCAAAGGCGCCGTCCCTGGTATCGTAGACGCAGACTTTATAGCCGGCGTATGCTGCAAGCATGGCGATCTGCGTACCCAGAATTCCCGTACCGATGACTGCTACACTTTCAAATGGTTTTTTCATAAATCCTCCTTTCAAACCTTACACCCATGCATGGTCTATGCGCCCACGGTTATTCCCTGAACAGGAAGCTTACAATAATCGGGTCTAATTCAGATCTTTTTCAAAAACTTCAGGATCTCGATGAGGCCGTCATTGCGCCACCTGGCTATCTCTTCATTGGTCCGGCCCTGTTCGGGCAAACGATTGGCCATTTCTTTGTTCACGCCTTCCTGCGCTATTTCCTGCCAGTCAGAGGGGAATTTCTTCCATGCCGCCATGTCCTCCAACCAAAGTTCCGAGGAATCCCCGATGTGTTGGAGCAGACCCTTAATTCCGTGGACACCGCCTCCCAATTGGTAGATGAGGTTGGGACCCATGAGGGCGTAGCGCAGGCCCGGTCCGAAGTGTGCGGCTTTGTCGACGTCCTCCACAGAGCAGACCCCTCTCATCACGAGATCGACGGCTTCCCGGTAGAGGGCTATGGCGAGTCTGTTGGAGATGAACCCAAGGGACTCCTTCCGAAGAACGATGGGTTCCTTACCCAACGAAATGTAGAAGTCGCAGGCTCTCTTTACTGTCTCTTCGCTCGTCTTTTGCGCTTTGGTGATCTCGACAAGCGGGATAAGGTGAGGAGGGTTCCAGGGGTGGGCGCCCAGACATCTCTCAGGATGCTTCGATCCCTTTGCGATCTCCGTGACAAGAAGCCCTGAAGTGCTGCTCGCGAAGACCGCATCCGCCGGAGCATGCTTATCCACCTCCGCCAGCACGCTCCGTTTCACCTCGTATTGCTCCAGGACGGACTCCTGGAGGAACTTCACATCTTTCACCGCCTCCTCAAGACTCGTCGTGTATTTTGCCTGGCCCAGGGCCTCGCTCATTTTGTCAGCCGCCAGGATGCCTTTTGAGACCAGATATTCCAGGTTTTCCCCGATACGATTCCGGGCTGTCTCCAGAGCCTGGTCGCTGACGTCCCAGACATGGACCGGGACGCCCTTCCACAGAAAGTTGGTCGCCCAGCTGGAACCGATTAACCCCCCTCCAAGCATGGCTACTTTTTTGATCTCGGGTATCTTCATGGATTTCTCCTCCCGGGGCACAAATTAACCATAGATCCAGATCCCGACCGGGATCGCGAAGAACAGGGCTATGGTTATCGCAATGCAGTGCCCCCAGAAAATGTGTTTGTAGGCATTGGCGTGAGTGAGCCCGGCGACCGCAAGGGTGACCTCCTCCTTTCTGATAATCTGTTTTCAAGGATCGAGACGACTCTAAGTATCGCACAAAAACCGGACTCGCGTGAATTTTTTCGCAAAACCCATTGAACCAAATTCCCTGGAACCGGGATGTTCATTTTGAAACTTTCGCCACCATCATGGAAATCGAACTGGCAGGGCTCATCGGTCAGGCCCGCTTAAGGCAAAAGGGGTTTATTTCTCTTTTTGCGCCAGGGCTCGCAGTGCACGTTCTTTCGTCTCATAAATGTGCGGCGCCACATCCCGCTTTGCCAGTTCATCGCCCAGTTTCATCCTCAGGAAAGTGCTTGTCGTATAACGCGTAGTGCTTTTGTAGAACCGCATGACATATTTCACCATGTCCGAATACTCATCGACCAGATCAGGGGCTATGTTGAAATTGTCATAGTTAACAATCGTATTGACCTTCATGCCAAGTGGCGCCAGCATGTTCTCGACGCTTGTTTGGATTTTGCGGATTTGCTCGGAGGACTTGACATACAGGTTTTCAAAGTTGACAAAGAAAAGATTCTCCTCGAGATTGTAGCTTAGGCGATCCTCGATCGGCAGACTCAGCAGATCGTTCTTCAGACCCATCGGCTGGGGCTGAAAAATCCTCGAATCCATCAATTGGGGCTCTTTGTCGATGATCGGTTTGAAAGCCATATGTGCCAGGATGTCTCTCTCGATGTCAATTCCTGGAGCTATCTCCAGCAGTTCCAGTCCCTCTTCCTTGAGTTTGAAGACGCAGCGCTCCGTAACGTAGAGCACAGGTTGCCTGTTTTTTGCCGCATATCTGCCGCTGAAGGTTTTCTGCTCTACTTGATCGATGAATTTGCGTTCTTTTCCTTCCTGCTCGATCCTCACCTTGCCCTCTTCCACCGCCACCCGTAGCCCGCCGGCGGTGAAAGTGCCGACAAAAACGATGTTCTTGGAGTTTTGGCTGATGTTGATAAATCCGCCCGGTCCAACGAACCTCGGTCCAAACTTACTGACATTGACGTTACCCTCCTTGTCCACTTCAGCGGCCCCAAGAAACGCCATGTCCAGACCGCCTCCGTCGTAAAAATCGAACTGGTAAGGCTGGTCTACTAGTGCAACCATGTTGATCCCAGTGCCAAAGTTGACTCCCGAGTTGGGGAGCCCGCCTATGACGCCAGGTTCGGTGGTGAGAGTCAGGTGCTCGATTATCTGCTCTTCGTTGGCGACCTGGGCAACCCCTTCGGGCATGCCGATCCCGAGATTGACGATACTGTTAGGCATCAACTCGAAAGCCGCCCGCCTGGCAATGATCTTCCTCGGGCCCATCTCCATGGGCGGGATGGACTGCATAGGCATCCGGATCTCACAACTGAAAGCCGGATTATAATACTCGACGAAAGTCTGCCAGTGATTTCCGGGTTTGGCTACCACCACGCAGTCGACGAGGATTCCCGGGATCTTGATCTGACGGGCATTGAGAGTCCCGCGATCGGCTATTCTTTCCACCTGCACAATGACGATGCCACCGGAGTTCCTGGCGGCCATCGCCATGGCAAGCGCTTCCAGAGTGAGGGCCTCCTTCTCCATGGTGACATTGCCGTCCATGTCCGCCGTCGTTCCCCTCACGATCGCAACATCGATGGGCAGGGTTTTGTACAAAAGGCATTCTTTCCCGCCGATGTGGACCAACTCGATCAGGTCCTCCCCCTTCGTCCTGGTGAGTTCATTTAGTTTGCCGCCATCAATCCTTGGGTCTATGAAAGTCCCAAGTCCGACGTAAGTGAGGTGGCCGGGTTTGTGCCCGGCGATATCGCGGAAAAGATGAGCGACTACACCCTGAGGAAAGTTGTACGCAAGGATCGTGTTTGCCCTGATCAGCTTCTGAAGTTCTGGCGCCAGCCCGATGTGTCCACCGATGACTCTTCCTATCAGCCCTTCGATGCCCACGTGGTTCAGGCCTCTGGTTTTACCGTCCCCCTGACCGGCGGCGTAAAGAAGCGTAAGGTTCCTGGGACTTCCGGTTCTCAAGAAATGTTCTTTGAGCTCGATGACGATCTCTTCCGGAAAGCCCGTTCCAACGAAACCTTCCGTCGCCACAGTGTCTCCGTCTCTTATAAGATTTACGGCTTCTTCGGCCGAAATGATCTTGCCCTTCTTCATGCGCATCGCCTGGACCGGCGATAGCATGGGATGGGTCAAGCTCGTGTTTGAGACCCTTTCTGCCATGGGTAAACTCCTTTCTTACTCCTCCATCGATGGAGTCCGCTCCGCAAAGGCGCAGGGCGCTCCTTCTTGGAGGCGTTTCACTTTGACCCCGGGGATTTTTGCGCCCTGAAAGCTGCGCAGCATCCCTGGGCAAGGGCTTGGACATTCGCTTCTAATAAATCCCCGTGAGCGAGTAGAACAGGATGACCACAAATACCATTGCCGTTTTGATTAGAGTCATCATCCCGATGTCCGCATATGATTGCCTGTGGGTTAGACCACATACTGCAAGCAGGGTGATCACCGCTCCGTTGTGCGGCATAGTGTCGCAGCCGCCCGAGGCCATTGATGCTATCCGGTGGAGAACCTCCGGGGAAAGTCCGACTGAGTTCGCCCACGCCAGCCAATTCTTGGACATGAGATCGAGCGCGATCGACATGCCGCCCGAAGCCGAGCCCGTTATGCCCGCCAGAGTGGTGACGGACACGGCTTCCGACATAAGCGGCGTAACTCCGATTTTGATCCCGAGAAGAAAAGCAGCGATCGATTTGAAACCGGGTAAAGCCGCAATGACATTGCCATAACCCACTTCCGAGGCGGTATTCATGATAGCCAGAAGAGACCCTATGGCGCCCACGTTCAAGGCTTTCTGCAATCCTCCACTCCCCTTGGGAATGTTCCTGTAACCCAGCGCCAGGGCCATGACGATGCCGGCCACCAGGGCGATGATCAGAGACCAGGTGCCGATCACGTTTTTCACGGAGGCAACCATGAGAGGGAGCTTCATGCCTGCCAGGGGCTCAAGCGAATCGGGATTCCATGTCACCACCCGCGAGAGGACAAAGTTGAGAGCAAGGACCGTTACCAGCGGCAACACTCCAATGTACCATTTGGGTAGTGCCGTATCTTCGGCAGCAGGTGGTTCATTCAAAGTATGGGCGCCATAACCCTCCCCCCTTGCTGCTGCTCTTCTGCGCCGGTATTCCAACCAGACCATTCCACAAATGAAAATCAGTGTCCCGCCGAGTAAACCCAACACGGGGGCGGCGTAGCCAGTAGTGCCATAGAAGCTCGTTGGAATGATGTTCTGGATCTGTGGTGTGCCTGGAAAGGCGTCCATGGTGAAGGTGAAGGCCCCCAGGGCAATACAGCCTGGAATCAACCGCTTGGGGATGCCCGCTTCCTTGAACAGCGCCGCAGCAAAAGGGTAGACTGCAAAAACCACGACGAAAAGGCTGACGCCGCCGTAGGTCAATATGGCACAAGACAAAACGACGGCAAGGATGGCATTCTTTTGTCCAAGTCTCTGCATAATCGTATGCGAAATACCCTTTGCCAGAAGGGTGTCTTCCATCACCTTCCCAAACACCGCGCCCAGCAGGAATACCGGGAAAAAGAGTTTCACGTAGACCACGGCTTTGGCCATAAAGAGTTCCGTGTAGGAGGGCATGACCGGCAACCCCTGGAGGGCCGCGGCCAAGAGAGCGAAGACGGGGGCGAACAGGATGACCGAAAACCCCATATAGGCCATGAACATCAAAAGAAACAGGCTGATTACAATCCCTAATACATCCATAAAGGCACTCCTTTTAAAGTGGGGGTAAGTCCTCAGAGGCCGTCAATATCGATCGGTGGTTCGTACAAGTGCGAATCTTCAGTTTGGCTTTGAGCCAAGATATGGAAAGTATTCCGTTGATTATCTTTCAAATAGTAGGAAGATCTCCCGGCATCACCTCCTTTCGCCCGAAGCCGTCGGCTCTTGTCAGGTTATTCCAGGCTGGTTGGGCAGCTAACCCTTCGACCCCAGCCGCAAACCGCCGTGGATATAGTACACATCCCCCGCAAGGGCCTCATTGCGGTAAAGCTCACCGACCAGCGAGGCTATTTCGTAAGCGTCGATGAGACGTCCGATCGGGACCTGGTCTACTGCCTTCCCGACTGGTTTCCCGTTCATGCCTCCTCTTACCATCGAGGTATCCACATATCCAGGGGCGACGGCGACGCAGCGGATCCTGTCGGCCAGTCCGCGCCTGAAGAACTCGGCTGTCAGCACCCTGGGCGCAACCGATAAAGCGGCCTTGGACGATGAATAGTTGAACTGTTCCGCCGCCCCAAGCGAACTGGTGGAAGATATGAGGCAGATCAGGCCCCGGCAGTCATGGTTGATCATTTGTTCCACGCATTCGCGGACCGTCAGGAAAACACCCGTGAGATTTATGTTCATAACGATCTGGAAGTTCTCGAGCGACATCTTCCCGATCACTTTCCCGGTGTCTTTGTCCGTGTTGAGCACCAGGCCGTCTCTGGTAATGCCTGCACACGGGGCAACCAGGTTTATCTTTCCAAACAGATCGATAGCTTTTTGTGCAAGCAGTGAGCAATCGGCTTCGCTGACGACGTTGCAGGTAACTGCAACCGTCTCGCCCCCTAAGCTCTCCAGAGATCTTTTCGCTTCCTCAAGACGCTCTTCGGATACATCGGCCAGGACAACCTTGCCTCCCCCGGCCACCCAGTACTCACCGAGCGCCCGCCCAATTCCCTCAGCTCCCCCAGTAATAACCGCCACGGAACCCCTGATATCGAGCATGCCTTCCCTTTCCGGTATAAGCAGAGGATAGGGGCAAAATCATGGAACCTATATTTTATTTAAACTCATGGTACGGGAAAAACTAAGAAGAAGGCCGGATCGCCGGGCTTTGAGAAAAGATTTGACGTACGATCCGGCCAAGAATGTCTTTTCATAAGAACCCTGGGAGCAATTACGGTGCCAAGTTCTTGGAGTGGCTTCTGGACAGGGTTTGTGGGACAAACGAAGCGTCGGCGCATGAATGTGTAGCCGAAGAGTTACACATCGAAAATGGCTAAAGGCCGCTAAATATAAGTAAGAGGCTAAGTTGTGAGGTTTTTTGACCGGGCTGTAGCTAATTTGGTATATGTACCTTATTGGATACATGAGGGATCCCGTGCCGCTTCATCTTCTCATAGAGCTTTACCCGATGTATCTGCAGGATGGAGGCTGCCCTTGTCTTGTTTCCCGCCGCAGCCTCAAGGGCCGCAACGATGGTTTTGCGCTCCGCCTCGGCCCTTGCGTGTGCAAGGGTGCATGGAGTCAGGCCGGCTCCCAGCTTCGGGATTGAGCGCAGCAGGTACTGGGGTACCTGCTCGGGCAAAAGCGTTTCTCCCCTGGTCATAGCGGCGGCCCGTTCGAGCACGTTTTGCAATTCCCGCACATTTCCCGGCCAGCTGTAGGACTTGAGCGCTTCAACGAATCCAGGTGAAAGCATCCTTTTGAACTCGCCTGTATCGTTTGAGAGCCTGGCCAGGAAGCTGTCGGCTATCGCTTCGATATCTTCGCGCCTTTCCCTGAGGGGTGGAATTCGAATCGGGATAACGTGGATGCGGTAGTATAGGTCGGCTCTGAAGCTTCCGTCATTCACCAGATCTTCCAGCGATCTTCCGGTTGCCGCTATAATGCGGATGTCAACCGGACGGGTCAGGGTACCTCCGACCCGTTCGACCTCGCGCTCCTGCAAGACACGCAAAAGCTTTACCTGCATAGCCTGGGGCATATCGCCGATCTCATCCAGAAAGAGGGTGCCCCCCTGGGCCATTTCAAATTTTCCTGGTTTGCCGCCCCTTTTGGCGCCCGTGAACGCGCCCTCCTCATAGCCGAAAAGCTCCGATTCGAGAAGCTCGGCGGGAACGGCCGCGCAATTGAGCTTGATAAAAGGTCCGCTGCGACGCAGGCTCGCAGCATGGATGGCGTGCGCGAAAAGTTCCTTGCCGGTCCCGGTTTCACCAAAAACAAGTACCGTTGAATCGGTCCGGCTGGCCCTCAGGGCTTCAAGTTTGGATGCGCTGATCGCCTGCCCGGAACCAACAATGCTTGCCATGGTATAGCGCGCTCCACGAAGCTGGGTCAGCTCTTTTTCATAATACTTTACCTTCGATTCGAGCACCTTGAGTTTGGAGGCGAGTTCATAGAGCTGCTCCACGTCCTTGAAAACAACACGTCCATAGGCCCCCACCGCCCGGTCTGCCTCCATCAGCGGGACCCTGTTCACTATGAGCTCCCGGCCCCTGATGGTCTGTTTTTCCCCCATTTCGGCCACGCTGGATTGGGCCACAATATGCATGCGGGTGTTCTCGATGACTTCGGTGACATGCCGCCCCACGGCCTGGGAGACCGTAGTCCCGTTGAACTTTGCGTAATCCTCGCTCATCATAGTGATGATGCCGTTTACGTCAACGACCACCGTCCATTCCCCGGCGCCCGACAGGATTTCCTCGAGGGTGCGCATGATTGTCTTGGTGGAATCGAGCTCCCGCGAGATTCTCTCCATTTCCGTTATGTCCAGGAAAAGGGAGACCGCGCCTATCA